>Ga0105055_10001789_pt1 | contig 34268 bp, 20 predicted proteins | sample BON03_FD_78090 | JGI IMG/M metagenome (GOLD analysis project Ga0105055, IMG submission 78090) | Freshwater microbial communities from Lake Bonney liftoff mats and glacier meltwater in Antarctica - BON-03 | ecosystem: Environmental > Aquatic > Freshwater > Ice > Glacier meltwater | place: Lake... | reverse complement strand
GCTCCACCATCCACGAGTCATTTTGGCACTGACGCTTGGCCATGAAATCCTTGATATATTTTTTATGGGTTCCTGGTTCCCACACTAATGACGTGTCATTCGAATAGTACACACCTTTCGATCTGGGATCCACCCCGATGAACCATTCATCGTGATATTCCCCATACTTCGTTGCCAATCTTCTCAAAAAGCAAAGTCTACTCGAGAATGAACGAAAGCAATTTTGAATTGAACAAGCACTTTTGTGACTGATCTTTGTTTCGTCTGAATCTGGAATGCTTGCTAAACCTTTGAGCTTGACAGATAACTCCAGTTCCGTTCCGCATTGAATTTTACTGCTGGTTATTGCCGCTCCAAATATTGACCAACTATCTTCGGAGATCTCCACTCGTAATTCATCGGTTTTTATTTTCCATTCGGGAGCCAAAAATTCAAAGCAGATTTCTTTTGCGACGATTGCGTTTCCGATCAATAGATTCCTCCAAAATAGTTTTATGGGAACCGTTTTTCCTGCTAATTTTTTTGTAGGTGTTAATGTTGCTATATGCAGACAGCGATTTTCTTGGCATTCCGTAATCTTCTCTCTCGATCTCAAAGCAACCAGATAAGGGTATTTGAACAAAGTTGAATTCAAGTTTTGGAATGATTTCCGATACTTAGTCATTCCAAGGAGCATTTCTTCAAATGAATAAAATAACGGAGACAATTTCAGTGTTACCGAGGCAAATCCATTTTTCGCTCTTGCAAGTTCCGTCAGATCAAAATATCCAACAGCCGTGGGCGTTGCTTCAAGATCAATTTGAAATCGGACGATTGAATTCCCATTGTTCGAAAATGAAACGGTTTCATCGTGTTTGAATTGTGTAGTGGTTCGATTTCCCCATCGAGTACTATATTCAAACTTATATTTATTTCCAATTGAGACTTTCAACGAAATCAACCCCCCAGACTTTTCGAATCCAAGACACATCAAATTCTCCAGCGACTTTGGCTGAATGAAAAATTGTTTTTGCATATCTGCATTGAATCTCTCGCCTACCAAGAGATTGAGACGTTGATGGGCACCGGCAGCTACGAGCTCCTGGAAATACATGCGTTCCATTCTTTCCGCTCTTTGACTTTCATTGTCTTCAATTCCCATCTGCTCGTTTGACTTGGCTTCTTTAAGACGATACTCTTGGAGATCCCATGCGATAGGGTATATTCTTTGAGAAGATTCATCCTCGTGTTTCATAGAGTCACACTCACGTTTATGATTGAATTTTTCCACACGCCAATGCTGATTGATTCGATTGCTTGCAACAAGTTCTCTTAAAAAGAGCAATCTTTCCTTTTGAGCGACTCGTTTCAGATCACGCATCTTTTCTCCGAGATTGTCCTCTTCGTTCATGAATTTCGTTTCCTTTTGCTCTTGAATTTGAGATTCTATTCGCTCCTCGTGAAGTTGACGCTCTCTCTCTTCCGAGGCGAGCAGCCTGTGATGTTGTTCTAGTTGAAATAGTCGAACTCTATTTTCATGCATGCGAGACAATTCTTCATTCAGTTGCATTTCTATTCTTTCGTTCAATTGCTCGTTTAATTGTTGGAGTAATTGATTCTGTTTCACCACCTCCCTGCCAAGTATGTCTTCTTTTGTCATCAGAAGGTTTTCTATATTTTCTTGCCTTTGTCTTTTCAAGAACCTTTTACTTGACTGCTTGCTTTTCTTCTTGGATTTTTTCGTCTTTCTAATTTTAATTGTTTTCGTTATTTGTTTTGTGCTCGAATCGCGTAGTTTATGAGCAAATTCATCCTCGTCGGTCATGCCTTCGAACTCGATTAAACTAGCAGAAGCAATATATTTTCCAGCAACCTCGTCGGCAGCCATTAGCATTTTTTTTATCTTCTCGTTCACATCCTCGACAAGCATATCTACATTTGAATTTTGAATTCCTGTTTTGATGAGGAGATGCAAAACACATTTCGTTTCATTCTCATATGCATCTAATTGAGCAAGTGCTGGACCAAGGCACTCTCTCGTCTTTGGTAATATTTTCCGTAATCGATCGAGATGTCTAAAACTCTCCACCGTTCTTGATGCCCTCTTTCGTGGCATTAGTATCCACTCTTCTGGCCGCGCCGTAGACACTGATATGTTTTTTAAGAACCCCTAAATAAAAGAATCTCAAGTTTGTGTCGACTCGGCGCTGTCCACAATCATTGTTTCAAAAGAACATGTTGTTTAAATTAACAGATGATATCACGAGTGGGTTACGAAGTCATGATGAAGCCACCAAGGCAGGAGCTGCTCGTATGCTTCGAGAACAAGTCGAATCCGAGTCAAGGTTACTCAGTGCAGAGACATTTTCCAAGCTAATGAAGGAGCTATACCATGAAATATTCGTGATAGTAAGTTCGAATGATACTGAACTGGTGCGTGGTGGAATTTTAATTATTCGTGAACTTGTGGAGCTAGAATATGAAGACAACGAAACCAGGATCATACGGTTTGCAAATTTCATTCGAATTATATTCCAACAGCCTCCAGATATAGTAGATGACACTACTATTGCGTTAGCAGCAACTGCTCTAGGATCCCTTGCCTTCCATGGGGCCACACTCACCGCTGATTTTCTAGAGTTTGAATGCAAACGGGCCTTCGAGTGGCTAGCTGCTGCAAGTCATTCAACACCAATAAAAGAAAATACGAAACGGAGTCATTTTCACTTCAAGAGTGAAGACATTTTGCAAAGACGCAAATTATCTGCCGTTCTTGTTTTAAAGGAGTTAGCCAAAAGGTGCCCTGTGACTTTTTTCTCATATGTGCCAACGGTGTTTGAATACATCCAAATCGTGCTTCACGACGACAGAACTGTTACAAGGGAAGCAGCGAGAGAATGTCTTGGCGAGTGCTTGAAATTAGCAATGGTTAGAAAGAGCCAATTGTGCGTCCAATGGTACTACAAAGTATTTGATATTGCGCATTTTGGATTCGCCAAGGGAGGAGCACCAATGATACATGGATCCTTGCTGACTTTAGGACAACTGATATCCCATTCTGGAAATTTCATGATCCCTAGATTTCGTGAAGTATGTGACACCATTTTGAACTACAGAAATCATAGCAGTTCCCTTGTCCGTTGTACTGTTATTACTCTAATCCCGCAACTAGCCAAGTTCTCGCCCTTCACTCGATGGTACTTAGATTCCTGTATACAAATTCTGTTTGATTCTGTGACGAAGAAATCCTATGAACGGGACTGTGCGTTTTTATCCATGGGAGATATGGCAGCTGCGGTCCAACATCATATTCTACCTCACCTTGTAGAAATCATGCTACGAGTACGCGAAGGTTTGGTTTCAGATGAAGTTGCTCATGTGGAACCTATATTCAAATGCATAAGCCTCCTAGCCCAAGCAGTAGGTCCTGCATTACTCCAACATGATATGACCCACGGGTTGCTGCGTGAAATGTTCAGCTGTGGGTTAAGTCAAACTCTCATCGATGCTTTATCCGACCTTCAAAAACATATTCCTTCGCTAAGAGGTCTAGTGACTGCCCATATGCTCCATTCACTATCTTTCACTCTTGCGAACATTCCGTTTGTCCCGCCCATAGGAGGAGGGTCGTGGGATGACTTGGACGCCGTGTTTGATCAGATGGATATCATTGAGGCACTGGCGTTAAGGCCGGCTCTTATGCAAGAGGTATCTGAAGTGGTTCCCAGTAAACTGGTACATGAGACATCTACCAAATTGAACGATTGGTTGTTGTTGCCGTTTTATGATAATGTACTAGATGGTCCCAACTGGGCAAGTAGCGGATGTGAGCTGATTCCAAAATATCGGGCCTGCTGTATATCCTCCAATGCGGCTTCTAATGCCAAAAATTCCAAATCGTCTGAACGCCAGGAAACTTCAAGTCACCGTTATGGTAGTCGTGATAAAATCCTGCTAGCTCTACGCACTTTGCGAGAATTCAATTTCGAACATGTGAATTTGCTTCCGTTTCTTCATAACCGGGTGATGGTATACATGGATGATATTAATCCGGAGATTCGAAAGGAAGTAGCCATTACTTTTGGATTCTTGCTGGCCAAGTCTCAAGACGAGTATGTATTAAGCTCTTGGAACGAGACAGCCAGACTTGTGTCTAGTAGCATTGAGCGACTAGTCATGTTGGGTGTATCTGATCCGGATAGATCTATCAGACTTGCAGTGCTGGAGTCTCTTAAAGAGAATGCACAGTATGATACTTTTTTAATCAGGGAAGGCATTCTAACAGCCTTGTTTATAGCCTTGCAAGACGAGGATTTTATGGTTCGAAGGATCGGAATGGCAATTGTTTCTCGTTTAGCCCCCAACAACCCTGCCCATATCCATCCAGCCATTCGCAAATGCATTTTGTCTGCCATGTCACAACTAGAGTTTTCCCCAGGAGGGCATCCTCGTGAAGAGGGTGCCGTGATTCTGTTGGGAGATATTATCGCGGGATTCAACAGGTTCTCTGGTCATGGCACCAACCAAGCACCTGCATTAATAGCGCCTTTCATTGTATCACTCATCAGGATTCTCATCACCAAATTGCATGATGCGAAGAGTACTAGAGCCACAGCTATCTTGCGTACACTGGGGGAAATCGCTTCTATGGAAGGCATTGTGATGGGCGAGTATATGGATTCATTGATCCCCTTGATTATCGATATATTAGTTGACCAAGGGTCGCCGGAGAAGCGTCAGTGGGCGCTATGGACATTAGGTCAAGTAACTCGCTCATCAGGCCATGTAATCAAACCATTGCTGCGGTACCCTGGACTCTTTGATGCTCTACTAGCGGTGATCAACAGAGCCAGTACCAAGTCATGGGAACTACGCGAGGAAGCTTTAAAGGCATTGGGGACCTTAGGAGCAGTAGATCCTTTCATGACCAAGAAGAGTAAACAGCAAAACACCATGGAGAAAGATTTACTTGCCGCTCCTAGTAGCAAATTAAGCCTACTTGTGCAAGATGATAATGATGACTCTGGACAACCTATGGGTCCGAGCCATGATGACTATTTCCCCACTGTCGCTATCAGTGCTCTACTGGCGATTCTGCAGGATGCAACTTTGTCCACACATCATTCGATGGTCGTTCAAGCGCTCACTCACATATTCAGAAGTCTAGGTCTCTCTTGCGTGCCATTTCTCCCTCAAGTAATGCCGCGTATACTCGCTGTAGCAGCATCTTGTGAACTGGAATTACGAAAAGTTCTGTTTCAAAACATCAGTGTTATTGTATCCATCTCCAAACAACACATTAGGCCATATTTGAATGATATTTTCGGCATCATTCATACCTACTGGTATGAAAATCTTCATCAAGTGTTGATCTTATTGGAAGAACTATCTCAAGCATTGCGGGAAGAGTTTACTCCTTATGCAAGGCGGGTGGTGCCACATATACTTCACATGTTATCGGTACTGAGAGATAACGACGGTGGCAATAAAATCGTCCCTCTGTTACAATTAGGTCCTGGACATCGAAGCGAGATGCTGGTGAAAGAAGACAACCAATTCCACATTTCCTCTTCTAAATCCAATCAATCTTCAATAAATACAGGACGTTTGAAGGATCTGCCACCCCCTGCATCCCTTGCTCCGAACTCCCGAATGGCTGTATCAGGAACGAGTGAAGGCCACCAAACTAATGCCTCTTCCGGTCACTCGATGCTGGTAAATTTTTCAGACTACGCCGTCATCTCGTCGTCTAAACGAATCAACAACACCATTGAAATCCTGAGCTTCACGCTGACAGATTACTTCTACTTGATTATTCCGGCGTTGGTCGATGTGGTTGAAAGCGAAAGCGCAACGCGCGACGTTCGAAGAAACACGATATGTACACTTGGTCACATGAGTATTCATGCTGATCTCTCTGGCTATGCTCTTAACACGATGCAATGTTTGTTAAGACTGCTGCGTAAACCTGATCATCAAAACCTTAAAGTTCAGGCGTTGGATACAATCTGTGTATTTCTGTTGAAATTCCCTCCTGTATTTTCCATGTTTCGTCAAATGATAGACACTTGCCTCGTTGGTCAGGTAATCCCAGATTATGTTCTTGAGCGCTACAAGAACACCGTCAAATTTATCGAGCGTGATATCGAGCCAACCCCTGATGAAGTGAATCGCCAAGTTTTGTACTTACTCTCGAACCCTGCATGTTCCTATGGGACCCCATTGCCAAATTCTTCAGTTGTCAAATTGACGGTGAATCCGGAACTGGATTTAAACGTTTCCCAAAAGAAGCTACATGTGAATCAAACGAAGCTGAACCGCGCATGGGACGTTACTGATAAAAATACAAGCGACGAATGGACTGAATGGGCAAGACGACTTTCGGTAGAGTTATTACGAGAAAGTCCTAGTCCTGCACTCCGAGCTTGTTCTGCGGTCGCTCAGATGTATAACCAACTCGCCAAAGAACTCTTCAACGCTGCGTTCGTTTCATGCTGGTCTGTTTTTACAGAGCAATACAGCTTTAGTTTAATTCAATCTCTCAAAGTGGCCCTTAAGTCATCAAATACTCCTCCTGAGACTCTTCAAACTCTGTTAAATTTGGCGGAATTCATGGAGCATGATGATCGTGTTCTTCCTATCGGTATCAGGGACTTGGGGGACTACGCACAGAAATGTCATGCCTATGCAAAAGCGTTGCATTACAATGAGATGGTGTTTAGAAATCTTCCAGGCGCGTGCACTGAAGCCTTGATCTCTATAAACAATGAATTGGAACAACCAGAGGCAGCAGTAGGGATTCTTCACTACACACAAGAGCTGCAGCGTCGTCAGTATCAGATGTCGACTTTGCACCCCGCGTCAGAGGCAATTCCTGAGATCAACATGATAGACTATGGTGTAGCCGCCGCGACACTGTCGCCTCATCAACAAGTACTTCAAAGCCCACAACACCAAGTCCGCGAAACGCAAGGGGGAATGTTTTTAGATCCTTCATCCTCGTCATTTGAACAGGACTTGGCTGAAGGTAAAACCATCAAATTGAAGGCTACTTGGTTTGAAAAACTTGGTAGATGGGAAGAAGCTCTTCTTTCTTATGAAGAAAAGTTGGAAGATCTTGATGCTCCTATGAGTTCCAAAATGGAACTAGAAAATGTTATTGGTAAAGTAAGATGTTTGATCAATCTAGGAGAGTACGAACAAGTGATGGAGATGTCCGTGGAGATGTGGCCTCGAGTGGCAACCCAGCAGGCCGAGGAAGTTATGGCTCCAATATTCTGCCAAAGTGCATGGGCACTTGGTGACTGGGACGCAATGCATGGGTTCGTCAAACATATTCCAGAACAAAACCTGACAGGATACATGCTTCGTGCGGTCTTGGCACTGCAGCTCAATGATTTTGACAGAGCAAGGAAGATGATAGATAACGGAAGGAATCTTTTAGGGGAACAGTTGGGAGCTCTGGTGGGAGAATCCTATAATCGAGCATACAGGCAAATTGTCATTGTGCAACAATTCGCGGAACTCGACGAGATATATACTTTCAAGCAGCAGAAAATGTCTGGAAATTACAATGAATTGGAACTGGAACTCATGAAGAATAAACTACAACAGATGTGGGCGACACGAATCAGGGTAAGTACTAGTTTTAACTATTTCGCTTCAATATCCTAAACATTCGAAAACAGGGCTGTCAAGAGAACGTTGCTGTATGGCAGGAGTTATTGCGATGTCATTCTTTGATCCTCACCGACGAGGAGGATATGCACACGTACATCAAATTCTCTACCGTTTGTAGAAAGAGTGGCCGGTTGAGGATCTGCGCTTCTGTTTTGCAGCGACTTGGAATGGACGATGAAGTGAGCCAGATCGACAATGTAAACCCAAACGTTGTTTTCGCTTTTCTCAAGTATAAATGGAGTGTATTCAAAGGATCGAATCTCCGGTCCCGTCAAGAATCCCAGCTTCATTTTAATGTCGGTGGTTATACTACCAATCAAAGACGCACCTCAAGTTTCAGCGTGGTTGCAGTGGAACAGAGTGGGAGACTTCCCTACATTGGGCATTTAGACAATGGGATCGCAAAAAACCCAAAATATTCAAGGATTACATTGCTAAAAGAACTGGACGTGCTTATTAAGCACTTGGAAAGCATGCTAGACCAGCATCAGCTTCCTCACGACGATATTAGTTTGCTTGTCCGTTGTTATCTCAAGTACGGCCGATGGACATATTCCAATGGAGATTACAAACTTCGCGAGGATGTTATTGGTCAATCGCTCGAAGCATTCAAATGCGCCACCGACATCGATGTTGACAACTACAAGGCGTGGCATGCGTGGGCGCTGATGAATTTCCGTGCAGTAGAATATTACAATAAATCGTTGATAGGCGCCGCTAACAATGTCGCCAACCCTGGATTTTCTGAGAAGGAAATTATGACTGCAAAAATGAACAAGTACATAGTTCCTGCTGTTCGAGGATTCTTCCAATCTATATCTTTAGGTCAAAGTGGAGATTCTAGAAATGTTTTGCAGGACATTCTTCGTCTGCTTACTTTATGGTTCGGACACGGGGCGCGCAAGGAAGTAGAAAGTGCCATTGAAGATGGTTTTGAGATGGTTAATATTGGCACGTGGCTTAATGTAGTTCCTCAACTTATCGCCCGCATCCACACACAAACACCAGAGATCAAAGACGTGTTGCATCGTCTCCTAATTGCAGTCGGAAAAGAGCATCCCCACGCACTAGTATATCCACTTACGGTTGCAGCCAAGTCTGTGAATGTATTGAGACAAGACGCTGCCAAGCATATACTTCATGAACTCCGAAGGACTGAGGGAAATAGTGATCTTGTGGATCAAGTTCAGTTAGTTTCCAATGAACTGATACGAGTGGCCATCTTGTGGAACGAGGAATGGATGGAGGCACTGGAAGATGCCTCAAAAGCGCACATGCAAGAGAAAGATACGCAGGCTATGCTTGAAATCCTTGAACCTATCCACGAGAAGATACTTGATAAATACCAGACGATTTATGAGCGAGAGTTTAGCCGGATGTACGGTCGTGAATTGGAAGCGGCCTATACGCATCTCCAGCGATGGAAGGAGACCAAACAAGCAGTACATATAGACCAAGCCTGGGAGTTGTATTTTGCTGTATTTCGCAAAATTCAGAAGGAGTTGCAACAAATGAAGTACCTTCAATTAGATCAGGTGTCCCCGGCTCTTTTACGAGCTCGCAATATGCAGCTAGCAGTACCTGGTACATATGTGGCGGGTCAACCAGTAGTCCGAATCGAAAGTTTCTCTTCTTCAATCAGAGTCATCGTCTCTAAACAGAGACCGAGACAGATAACTTTGAAGGGAAGTGACGGCAAGGATTACCTGTTCTTGCTCAAAGGCCACGAGGACCTACGACAGGATGAGCGAGTCATGCAATTGTTTGGCCTAGTCAACACATTGCTGCTACAAGAAAGGGAAACCAATAGGTACGATCTGAATATAGAGCGTTTTGCAGTGATTCCTTTATCTCATAATGTCGGTATTTCTGAATGGTTGCCAAATACCGATACATTTCATGCTCTTATTCAGCGCTTTAGAAAGTCTAGAAGTGTACTTCTCGATATTGAGCAGCGTTTGATTAGCAAATTAGTTCCTGATTTCACTAAACTGACGGTGATGCAGAAAGTGGAAGCATTCTGTCATGCGTTAAGCCACACCACAGGTCAGGATTTAGGAAAAGTCCTGTGGTTAAAGAGTAGAAATTCTGAAGTGTGGTTGGACAGGCGTACGAGTTACACGAGATCATTGGCAACAATGTCTATGGTTGGATATGTACTTGGACTTGGTGATCGACATCCTTCGAATTTGATGTTGGATAGGGCTTCTGGGAAAGTGATCCATATTGATTTTGGTGATTGTTTTGAAGTGGCGATGAACCGTGAAAAGTACCCTGAAAAAGTCCCATTCAGATTGACCAGAATGCTCATCGCAGCGATGGAAGTCTCTGGTGTAGAGGGCAATTTCCGATATACTTGTGAAAGTGTCATGAGAGTATTGCGTGCCAACAGAGATTCCGTGATGGCAATGCTCCAGGCCTTCGTTTACGATCCGCTCATTAATTGGCGGCTTCTTGCACAAGATGATAATTCAAATGATAATTCGGGAATTGATGATAAACTTTCCAATATTGGCGAAGTTAACGAGGATTTCAGTTTTGAAGAAGATTCAGAAATGTCAGAACCGGTGAGTCAATCTTTGCATGATTTCTTGCCGAAAAGAATGATCACTGCAAGGCAATCGGAGAATGCCATGTCGACCAGCGCGAGTTCTCCTGAAGGGGAGCGTTCCCGAGCAGAAACAGAATCAGTTTTGGTGCATTCTCGCACCGATCATGATAAAGCAATATCAGAAACACCTAACGTAGGTCGCACACAGAGACATAACCAAATGGTGCAATTGAGAGCAGATTCCAACTCTGAAGTTCTAAATCAAAGAGCCATCGCCGTGTTACAAAGAGTGCACGACAAGCTGACTGGTATGGATTTCGCAGTACCATTATTGGAAAACAAGGCAGTTTGGAGGGTGGATTCAGATTCAGAAACCCTGGAGGAACTTTCTCCCGCTTCCGTTTCTATACAAGTCCAACGTCTTATCGTTCAAGCTACTTCACATGAAAATTTATCCCAACTATACTCGGGTTGGTGCGCAGTTTGGTGATATTGTAAATTTATATTATAAGCTAAATTTCGAAACCCGCCCTAATACATTAGTAAAGATTCCGAAAATATCGCTTTAGCTTTATATATTACAGAGTCCATCCTATCATATCATCAGTATTGACATTTAAATTGCCGCTTGAATCGACAATCGAATTCGTTGCGGGGGAATCTCCAAAAACGAACCTTGCATTTCCGTGATGCTCAACAGCATCGTTTGTAACCGGGGTACTATTCTCATGGGTGATAATCGTGGGAGCGCCTGGTCTAAACGTGGAGGGTAAGAGAATTCTCCCTGGCATCACTTCGTTAAAATCATTCACGTACTCGTTGATCGCTAGCTGATCTCGCAAGTTTATACCTCTCATGGTTGGCATTAAGTTGCGTCGTAATCCCCTTCCTTGCTTTGAGTAGACAGCATATGGAAATGCATAATAGTGAGCGAGTGCTGCTAAGAACATTTCGAAACATAATAACAGATTTTGAGCACCTGTACTAACATTCTCCACCGACCATGATCCTACTTGATGAATAATTTCAAATTGAGCCAGCGCCGCTATAAACACCCCTTGCCAGAATGACAAGAAAAGTACGGCTTTTATACATATAAACTTGGGTACAGGGTTGAAAGGTCTTAAATGATCTTTTAGCGCGACATAGAAAAGAACGAGTTGATAAAACGCATATGTAATAGAAACATTCTGGATAAAACAAACATACAAATATCCCCGGTTGAATCGAAAATGCCCTTGATCATACGAGTCTTTGCTTTCTAAGAAGGCTGCAATAAAGGTCATAAGTGGCTTGACCAGAACGAACTGCACTGTGGCTAATTTGCATTTTCTGAGAAACGAAGCATCCATTATGATTGGAGGCCAAAAATGATTGAAAGGGAAAGGGTGCGTAAGCGGTTCAAGTTCTTCAATAATTTCTACAACCTTATAGTCGTTGCCTTGGCCAAGAAATGCTATCATAAGTGCCAGGAATAGATATATAACATATGCCTCGTAGCAATCTCTAAACATATCCAGATACACGGCAGAGTGAATGAATACTAGAGATAACCAAGAGTTGACGGCGTAAATAGGAACCATCCAAAGAATACCCACGATCTTACGCTGCAACAAAGGATTGGTCCAGTTGCGGTTGTGCATTACAATAAGGTGAAGCGACACCGCTACTGCCATCACCACAAAAAAACCAGCAACGGTCCATGCAACTCGATGATAGTATTTTCGTCCATCATCTTCCATGACGAAGAACTTTCGCCGATTGTTGATGTGAAAAAAAATCTTCTTTTGTATTCACGATATTTAAATATTCACTTCATTCATTTTGTTGAAGTTTCTTGAGGAATAAAAATGCCCCTGAAAACACGATATTTAAATGTTCACTTAATTCATTTTGTTGAGGTTTCTTGAGGAATAAAATGCCTGTGAAAACACGATATTTAAATGTTCATTCATTTTGTGGTGATCCCTTATTCATTCAATACACAGTAATTGGAAATTGGTGCGATGCCAAGAGTTGTTTGTGGACAGGGAGTGCTTCGGATGTATCTGGACGCAGTTTAAATGGCTAAACATTTATACTTTTATGTCTAGTCATGGAAAACCACAGTGCATTTTCAGTTTGTGAGCCCCAGTTTCGATTGTATCCGGGTGGAGTTTAAGTTGCTAAGCATTTATAATACATAGTCTAATCAAGGAAACCATCGTGCATGTTCATCTTGTGAGCCAATTTGAGATTTAGTAATCCATTCAACCCCTTTCTGCCCTTTCTTTTTTTGAAGTAAAATGTATTAAGGAGATGGAGCTTCCAATTATGATCAAAGTTATAATTTAATTTAATAAAACCAAAATTCAAACTAAGGGGACGGGAAAGGATACACAAAGGCTTCGAGGTACATTTTATTGGTTACTGGGTTCTTCTTCAGTGTTTTTGCTATTGACAATCCTTGTGCCTTCATTTGATTCGATATGACTTCAGCAGCTTCATCGGGGGTCGCCCCCTGTCCAATAAAATCCTTGATCTTGCTCACAAATTTCATACGCCTGCAGTACCTGGTTTTCAATATCGCATTATATCTCCATTTATGCGAGAAATTCGACTCAATTGCCATCAAACTCGGGTTCCCAGGGATACCTATTGTATATTCATCCCAGATATCTTTCACGCAAGAAGGTCTCAGCAACATTGCTGAATCAAATAATTCCCTTTTAGCTATAGAAAATTCCTCAGGGTTGGATTCTATTTCAGGCACCGGCTTATCAACGAGATTGGGAGCAAGAACGACAGACGTGTTATTTCCACCAGTATCAGCAGTACTCGCTGGGATGACATTTGATACAGTAGCGTTGGAAGTTCGAATCACAAATCCTCTCTGCATATGCCCCAGCATGCTTTCTATAGATGCCAACCTGGTATCCAATGTGCTGATTGTGTTGTCCATTCTCAAATAACAGTCAGCCACGACTCCGATTTTCGTGTTTGACGCCAGCATCTGCGTGGCAAGTGCTGGAACCAGTTTGGTAATTTGAAGATTAAGCGGCTCTTGAATAGCAGTGGATGCTAAAACTGCGTTAAGCTGTTTTTCGAAAACGAGATAAGTCGGATCCTCAAAAATAGGATGTTGCCATATTCGTAGAATTGGGTGTGACTTTTTCAAAAGAACACTATCTTGCATCAAAACAACTCGCAATTCCATCAACATGTCATAAACTCCTTCAAAAGTTGCATTTTTTGAAGGTTGTAAATCATACCATTCCTTTGCCTCCTCCATGAATGGGAAAATCATTTCCCTCAGTATTGCTGGTGGATCAACTAATGCTCTTGCAAGAAAATAATCTTCGCCATTACGAGCAAAGCCAGCCATCGACATCATACCTTCGAAAGGAACCACTGATTTGTAAACAGTGGCCATAACATCATTTGCCCACAGACCTAGCTTCCGCATATCGCCGTCATGTGCACCGTTCAGTAAACCCTGCTGCAGTCCTTCTTTCCTATTCACATGCATTTTTTTGAAGTCTTCACTCCAACATGACGATGAGCTAGCGCGTACATATTCGCCATTTTGTTAGCGCAACTATTGTTTGCGCCGTTTGAAGAAGAGAAGCGTTCATTGTTGGCAAAAAGAAGTTCTGCGTCTAATTCCTCTGCTGGACGAAGTTCGTTATCTGCTGGAGCACAATAAAAAGGAGGGAACAACGGTGTCGACATCCAGTCGTCATTCGAGAAATCAATTACTTCTACCATATTTGTTGCTGGGTCCATAAGCATCGTTCGTTCAAAAAGCCATAGTGCAAGCTGACTCTGTCCGCAAATTTCCACCTCTTTCGCTCTAATCATTCCCGTGTATTCTTTTTCCCCCAAGTTATTGGTCTTCCCATGACTGGCGAGCACAAGAACTCCAAAAGGTACATGAATCTGGCGGATTTTCACTGCATCTGGGACCTCATTTCCTTCTAGCACAAAAGAAAAGTCCGCGTGAGCCAGTTCGGGTTCTTGTCGCAACCGAATACCAATCAAATCATTCAATTCAATTCAATGTTTCGGGTATTGTCTCCTCGAAATAAAGTGTTATGACCAACAAGGGTATTGTCTCCTCGAAATAAAGTGTTATGACCAACAAAATACATAGCATTACACATTATTCCTTGACGCTCGCTTCCTAATTTGGTATAAAAGCATTCTCGAAAGTACTTTCCAATCAGTTTCAAGTCACCCATTGAAAGTCCCCCATCATTGGGTTCATCCTTTTGTCGGTTAGCACATTTTATGGATCCTAGAACTAGTAGCAGCTTTGGAACTTTTCATAAATGAAGATAGGAGGACCCCGGAGGCTCCTTCTGTCAGCAATTGATTATTATTTTGACCCTTGGCAATTTGGAGTTTTTGGAGCGCCATCAACGCACATTTCATTTGGTTAAGCATGCTGAAACCACAATATTCTGATTCTCCTGTTCTCTGCTTCTTGGAAGCATTCACAGTGGTAACCCAGCCCTTAGCAGCAGTATTATAAACTGAGAATTTTGGTTTATTCAATCCCAATGTCAAAAATTTGATCGCTCGAGAGATGTGGACTTGGTATTGATGGGCTTGAAAGTCAGCTTCATTTGCACAAAATCTCATGAAGTCGTGCTGGGCCGAAACATACTTCTCGGTAGTCGAACTTGAACACGCCGACATCTGCCCAAGTAGCACCGCCACTGGTGTTAGCACTGACATCGCTTGAATCGCTTGAGCTTGCTGCGAAACTAGGGTATTCTGTAAATCGGGACTGGTGGATGTCCTTTGAGTCGCAATATGGATGGGATGTGTTTCCTCTGTCGCTGCATTACGCGATTTTCGTTTTCTACCTCTCATCATGTTGTCGAATAAATCCGCAAAGAAAGCTTGCAGACAATAAATTACACATGAGGAGCAACTTAATTAAACTGCCTCAATACCTTGCTAGTTACGTTGCAGTAGTTCATAGGGAAACAGTTTTGTAAGCGAATTACCCATAGTAAATTTAATCGTTAACGTGTGGTATTTGATAGTGTCCCTATTTTTTCAAAAATGGTCTACATTTCAATTGAGGTCGTCGGGAAAAGAAATTAAAGAATGCCTAAAATCACGATATTTAAATTTTCACTTCATTCATCGTGTGTTGAGGAAATGAGGAATTGTAAACCAGCCAGAAAACACGATATTTAAATTTTCACTACACTCATTGTGGTGTCGAGGAAATAGAATGCCTGAAAACACGATATTTAAATTTTCACTTCATCATTGTGGTTGAGGAAATGGCAGAAAACACGATGTTTAAATTTTCACTTCATTCATTGTGGGGAATATCACTTGGTGATGGCTACCATAGTTAGCAATTTACGGGTAAAGTTGGACGGTATATGGGACGGAGAAAGCTACACCGGGAAATGGATAGAGGAGGATCCTATTGCCACTACCACAGGAAAATTCGTTTACAAAGCAGATACGAAAACAGTGGACGAATCACAAGGTTGCGAACTTTGCAAGAAAAGTGATTCTAGTAGCAATAATGATATTTTCTTCTGCGATTTCTGTGATAAGGCCTTTCACCAAAATTGCTATGATATTGTTTCTCAGGACTCCTCTGATCATTGGTACTGCAATGACTGCTTGAGTTTCAGAGAAAATGTTGGCAAGAATTATCCGCCCTCAGGTCGATATGTGGGATACTACACTTATGATGTGCCTAATACAACCAAGATTAAAGATGCATTTACAATTCAAATTGGCTATAATTGGAAGAATGTTCCTCGACCCAAATCGTATGACTTTCAAGGCAAGGATTCTCAAACTGGATTCGTATACAAACTTCGTGGGCGCATTATGCAAACTTCTGAAGGAATGAAATGGAAAACCAAGAAGGCATTTTTCTCCAAGGAAACTCAGGAATCAGCCGCCCCAGGAATATCTTCTGCGGTCATTGGTGAAATCTCTGAAGCTGATGCAGGTGATATCAGGAAAAGCTCACCTCCTGAACGATCTAGTATCCTATCTCCCGTCATTGCTGGGAGGCTTGAATCTGATGCAGGAGATAAGAAGAAGAAAAATCCTCCTAAATCTGCTGATGTTCCTAAATCTGCTGATGCTACAAGTGATTTTTCTCACAATAACAGATCCATGAATACGACGAAGGTGCTGGCTACCAAACGCCCAGCACCACCTCTAGATCTTTCCTCTAGAGATCGTAAAGCTGCTAAAGTAGTTCCGGATATTCCGGTGGAAGTTCCTTCTACTCCTCAAGTCGGAAGCAGCAACCCATTGAGAATAGTTGCCTCTGCCTACAATATCAGCACCACTTTTGAAATGTCCAAAAATCTTCTTGATTTATTTCCAAATGCCATATGGTCGTGTCCTGTCGATAATGGAACTGCATTGGATTCGTTGTTGGTAGTTCATAGGGAACTATTGCAAAAACAACTAGGGAACTTAAGCATTTTCAGGGCTCAGCAACCGCTAATAGATCTTTCAGTCCATGCGGTCAATTGCAGTTCAACTGACGAAAAAATTCTTTGTGTGTGCCCTAGCACAGAAATCACCGCTATTCCTAATGATGGTATAAACCTAGCCCCGTGCATGCTTAACCACATTGCTATTTCTCTAAGACATATGCTGAAATATCAACCTCACTTGAAGGTTGCGCTGCTTGACTTCCATTTAGAAGGACCGAGAGGGATTCTTTCCATTTTGAAAAGTGCACCGTGGGCGAAATCTTCTAATCTATTTTACGGCGCTTGTTCCATGGTCTCATTTGACAAGTTATTTACTACATGGTCAGCCAATGTACGAACTCTGGAATCCCTTGAAGATCTGCTTTCCAATTGGGTGGACCATATCTTACCCAATCTGGCAAAATTCGGGCCATCAAGAATCCTGATAAATTTACAAATGGATCCAATGATTGAAGTCAAATTCTTCGCCGATGTCCTTGCAGAAATAAATAGAATCTGCAAAGAAATGGTGATTTTTATTAGTCCTTTCAACAGCAACTATCTGCCTTCCGTTCTGCCCCCTATTATACCGTAAAGTATTCGATTCATTATTAAAAAGAACTAATGGCCTTAACAAACTACTTATTAAATAGAAAAAGAACTATCCATCTTGGCCGAATTCCGACGTCCATTCTTCGAATCGAGTAAGTTCCTCAGGAGATACCGAGGAGTTGACGCTCTCAAGAGCCTTATCAAAGTCACTCACCTGGACATTTGGGGCAAGTAGATCTTCAGGTGATACGTCATATAAGTTCATTCTGATAGCTCCACAGTGAGAGCACTGTGCTTCCCCTCCCCCTCCTGAAACATTTGGAGGGCACCTGGAGCAGTTAGGGTATTTGTCAGGATCGCAAGGAGTCAATTTGTTATCTGCTGTGCGAATAAATTGCTTGGCTTTTTGGCATCGTCTCAGGGGCTGCATAAGGGCATCACGCACCACCACTGAAATATCCGAACCGGAATATCCCTCAGATTTTTTCCCTAGTCTATCAAAATCTTTCTCCTGAAGATCATTCGGAGTGCGTCCTACATTCAGCTTGAACATAACTTTTCTAGCTGGAGACTCTGGAAGTGGAATGTAAATTCGTTTCTCAAATCGTCGTCGCATCGCAGGGTCGAGACTCCAAGGAGTATTAGTAGCTCCAAGAACAAGAACTCCGCCATGATTCTTTCCAACTCCTTGCATTTGCACCAAAAACTCGGTTTTAATTCGTCTAGCAGAGTCATTCTCACCATCACTTCGCGCGCCACATAAAGAATCAATCTCATCAATGAATATAATCGAAGGCTTGCTTTCCCTAGCCATTTCAAACAAGTTCCTCACCAGCTTCTCACTTTCTCCTTGCCACTTCGATACCAAATCTGAGGAAGACACCGAAAAGAATTTCGAATCTGCCTCTGTCGCTACTGCTTTCGCTAGATACGATTTTCCAGTTCCAGGAGGCCCATACAGTAAGATCCCAGTCCAGGGTCGGCGTTCTCCCGTAAACAACTGTGGAAACTTTGTAGGCAAGATAACAGCTTCCTTAAGAGCCTCTTTGGCACCCTCCAGCCCAGCCACATCAGACCATTTCACATTCGGCTTCTCCATGACGATTGCACCTGCCAAAGCTCCGCGTAACTTACTGGTCTCCGTATCACCACCATCCACCGTTGCAGCCGCTGCTTTCGGTGGGTTTTTCTCAGCTTCCTGAACTGCTTCTTTTAATTGTTCAGCCCGACACATATATCCTTCTATACGTTGTTGTAAAACCGTTTTCGATTTTGGATTCTTTTCATATTTAAGTGCAACCATGAATTGTTCCAAGGCGCGCTGATACTTCTGGTACGCGTCGTCGTACTTCTTCTCGTTGTCCAGTTTAATTGCTTCTGTTACTGTTGCAGTAGCAGTCTGCAACATGTTTTGATTGTTCATCACGAGGGGGAGTCAATAAGGATTTTTCGTGTTTAAGGAACGACCCCCGATTCAACGACCAAGGTTGACGATGGAAGCAAAGAAGAAGAATGATGAGAGGCGAGCAGCTATTGAAGCTAAGCGAAAGAGATTGGAAGACCTTCGTAAGAGTAAAGCCAGTAAACCGGTAAAGGAGGAGCATCACGAGGAAACTTCTGGTCTAAACAACCTCATTGAAGAGCTTTTGGGAAAGCCACCTGCAGAATCCGCTTCTCCACCTGAAACACCGAATCCTGTGGTTGAAATTCAAAAATATGTAGTGGTTTTGGATAGGGTTAGCGATATAGGTACCATTTGCTTTCCCTTGAAAGAGGAAATTGGATATTCGAAACATGTCCAAACTGATGAGATATTTGACCAGGATATTATCAGTCCTAGGAACCATAGCAGGAAATCTTTTGAAATGGTGGAGCCTCAAGAGTACGTTGACGTGGTTAGTATTGAACCCGTTGAAGAGGAAGTCGAAGAGCTGGATGACGAGGAGATAGAACGCATTTCGAAAGACAAAGTATTCAGTTCCTTTTTGAATCAAGGAGTACGAGTGATAGAACGTGCTATGAAGCAAAATTCATTGTTTGATGTGTCCATTGATTACGGAGGGCTGGATACATCGCTGCAGCAACGTCAAGAGAAAGCAACTTTAGCACATTCTATTTGTCACGACCGTTGGTCCAAGGATCGTACGCTCACTTCTATTCAATTCTCTCCGCATCACAAAGAACTATTTCTTACCTCTTATAGTAGTCGACAAGTAACTACATCTGAAGGTGCGTGGGCTAAAGAAGCATCCAGTGCACAAGGTTTAGTATTGGTATGGTCGATGCATATGCTTGCAGAAGGTCCCGAATACATATTTACTTGTGACTCATCCATTCATACTGTGGCATTCCATCCATTTTCTCCAAATACTATATTAGGAGGAACTTACTCGGGACAAATAGTCATGTGGGACTTGCGGTCAAAATCCATTCCAATTCAACGAAGTTTACTTAGTGTTGAAAGTCACACACATCCAGTATACTCGATGACAATTACAGGGTCAGAAAATGCTCACAACCTTGTAAGTCTCAGTACCGATGGCCAGCTATGTCTATGGGCACCGGGAAACATCTCTCATCCAACAGAAAGTAAACAGTTGAGATGGGAGAAGAAGGAGGTCACTGCGATATGTCTTGCGTTCCCTTCAGGTGAAACGAATGAAATGTGCATTGGCTCAGAAGACGGCAGGATATTCAAAGCGCAAGTTCACGGATCTCGATCGGGAGTTCAATCTCAAATCAAAGCGCATCAAGGTCCTGTCACTAATATTCACTTTCACAAAGGATCCAGCATGGTAGCGGACCTGCTTCTTAGCTCATCCATGGACTGGAAGATCAAATTATGGTCTAACAGGGTTAATGATTCACCGCTAGCCACTTTTGCTACGGCTACTGATTACGTGTATGACGTCCAATGGAGTCCAGTACACCCTGCTGTATTTGCATCTGTAGACGGTTCTGGAAATCTTGATATTTGGCACCTTAACGTAGATATTGAACTTCCCTTTGCGAGGATACAAGTTACTAAAGGTGCTGCGGCATTGTCGTGTCTCAGATGGTCGTTGGACGGTCGTAGAGTATTTGTTGGTGATAGCAAAGGGACTCTGTACATCTACGATGTCACGAGTGAGATTCATACTCCACGAAAAGACGAGTGGACCACTTTTGAAAATCTAATCGCAAACCTTATTGACCAGCAGGAAACAACTAGTTCGGAACTATAGCTTGAAATATAGGAAAAATAATTATCATCGTTTCTGTTTCTTTCGCTCTTGTTCCAATTTCTCTATTTCTTCTTTGCCACTTTTGGTTCTCGAATCCAAAACCGTTAAATCAGAATCTTGGATTTCTTGTTTGCGGAATTGGTCGTCAATATGATTTCGAAATTTCAACGACACTGACATCCAGCTCTCATCGTTGGCGTCTTTCCAGCCTTCATCTTCCATCAAGTTTTCCCCGATCCCGCCTTGATACGGATATGTCATGGTTGTTACGATTGCCACTTCAGGCTTGCTTATTGATTTTGCTTGGTGTAGTTTATTGGTGAACGTTTCCAAAAGGTTCAGGGTAGATTTTTGGCGATCTCCTTCTTCTTTGCTTTTCATGTACTTCTTTCTGCGTTTTTCCAACTCTGACATTACTAGTGGCACAATAGGTAGTTCTGCAAGAGCAACTTTCGTGTTGGTGGAAACTTTTAACTTTTCTCGAATTTCTAGATATTCACTCTTCAACTTCTGTGCCTCGGTAACTTTCTTAATAACTGGTGTTTCTTTTATTGGCATTATTACTTCCTCTGTTTTATCATCTTCTGCTTGAAACGAAATCAACCTCAAATTTTTCGTTTCCAAATGCTTCTTATCTTTCTTCAACTGTTTTCTCTTCTTTTTCTCTTCTTTGGCTTTCCTTTCCTTTTCTATTTCGTGTCTGGATATTCGTGGAACTATATCGTCGAATGGACAAAGCAGTACTTGGGTTTCAATAATACGTGGAGCAGGTCCAAGAGGAACATCCTTCGAATCCACCTCTACATCATTGAATTTAAGCGCATTAAATATAGTATTTCCAGTTACCTTGCCGAATATAGTGTGTTTATTATTCAACCATTCGCAGCTTCCCAAGCTGATGAAAAACTGACTCTGGTTCGGGGTCGCCATGGCCACTTGACCTGGATGGTTGAAACGTATCCTTTGACTAAACTCGTTCTTAAACGGTTTACCATCGTATATTGACTCTCCACCTTCACCAGTTCCAGTCGGATCCCCCGTCTGTGCCATAAAACCCTGGACTACTCGATGAACTACGACACCGTCGAAGTATCGTTCCATGCACAACTGGCAGAAATTGCGGACTGCTAGAGGCGCTTCTTTGGGCCATAATTCTATATCAATATCACCTACTGTCGTTTTCAATAAAACCTTTCCCACTGTTACGGGCTCATTGTTGTATCGCTGACTCATTCGAATTATGACACAGATGAAATCGATATGTATTTTATATTTACACCACAAACAATGACTAAGAGTTCTTATTAGAAACCGGTAGCAAATTCAAAAATTGTCAGAATATAACCACTTACATAGAAGGATGAATCATGAGCCAAGACGACAGGGAACTGGCAGAGTAACAACCGTAAGTAAATAGTAGTGAATTGAATGATGTTCTTATTGCTGGTGTAGATGAGAGCTGAGACTGGAACGCGAACAGGATACGTGCCGAACAAAAACCCTTTGAAAGACACGGAAGGTTTCGAAGATCTGGATAACTATTGGAGCGCGGAAAAGCCGAAAGTACAGGAAGTCAACCCGGTAAAGAAAATCAAGCAACCTCTTCCGTCAGAGTATGAGAAAGTATCACCCAGCAAGGTACTAAAACCCGTAAATAAGGTCAAACAGCCAGTTGTCGAATCGTCTGAGGAAGAGGAAGAAGTACTGAAATCATCCAACAAGATAAACAGACGTTTTTCGGTGGATTCTTGGGAGAAACCTTCAAAAGTGAAAACTTTTGAGACGAAAAACCTTGATGGCTTCGACGACAGTGAAGAAAGCGACGATAGTATGGTCTTGAAAGACTTGTTGGCCAAGAAACGAAATTTCCAAAAGCCATCTCCAAAAGCGTCTCCATTAGGTCGAAACATGTCCGCGAAGCGAGTGTCTTTTTCGAACTCGAAATCCGCTATTAATATTGCAAGAAACTTTACCAGTATCAGTCGAGCCCCACATGAAAAGAAGTTGTCTCCTGTTGTGCGAGAGTTGGATAACAGAGAAATTGTTTCTCCGGCAACTTTTCTTTCTAAACGAAATGAGCAACCCAAGTCTAGTTTGAAATCAAGTCTTAAATCCTGTAAAAAAGGGATGAGGTTAAGTTCACCTGGTACAGTAGGTTCGTTTAAAACATTGCCTGTTGAAGAGCAAGATGACCCAATTGTGGAATCTAGTCATGTACCATCACCTACATATAATACTCCTGTTCAATCGGAGATGTCTGAAGATGAAGAAGTTGCAATGCAAAGCCCCCTGTCGCATGGCAGTAATCCGGAGTCGAATGGCTATCAAAGTGACAATTCTGATGACGGAGGTAGAAAACAGAAACGACGTCAACCATCTCTATCGTCGTCTGATTCTGACTCTGATGAACCCCCCACTACGTACAAATCTGTTGACCGTGCACGCAACAGAACGATTGCCCCCCTGTTTGACCCAGAAGAATACGATTGTACTCCAGGAGTACGAAGGTCTAAAAGACGACGATGGCTGCCTTTGGCTCATTGGAAAGGTGAGCGTCTTTTGATGGAGAAAGATGGAGCAATTGATGCACCATCAGTGGTAGCAGCTGTTAAACCGGATCTTTTTAAAACACCAGCAGCTCCAAGTAAGCGCCGTTCCACCAAAACCCAGAGGAGAAAACCAAAGGCAGAAACCAAAGCAGCATCTTCATGGATACCTGGTGATGAGATATTAGACGATTATCATAGTACCATTGTTCAACAGGACCCAGAAACAGGCGAGGAAGAACATCTTGTTATTGTTCGATGCGGCGAAGATATATCTACTACGACACTACCCCAGGACCCATCCGTCCAATTTATAAACCCAAGCAACAAGAAAGAGATGGTAGAGGCTTCCGCTGGAGCTGCTGGGGCATCCTTCGAAGATGAAACATTCATATCAGGGGTCGTACTCTTGCCTCCTTTGGCTGTTAAAGCTACCGAGAATGCCTCAAAATTCAAACAAATCTTTTTTGTGCAAGAAGCCGCCGATAAATCTCTTGTGGTACAAATCAATGAATGCAGATATCCACTTGCACGCGGTGACCATTTCTGGGTGCCAACTAACACTGATTATTCCATGACCAACTATTCTTGCTCGGAACCTGCAACGATTACATTTGTCTTGCTGAAACCCGTAGAATTGTAAGATATATATATATTAGCGTTTGAATTGTTTTTAAAGAAAACCTTGCTATTTATTCAACAGTAACACTTTTAGCAAGGTTGCGAGGTTGATCAATTTCACAACCTCTTTCTTTAGCAATGTAATACGATAGCAATTGCAACGGTATTACAGTAAGTAAGGGAGAGAACTCTTCTGTGATGACCGGTGTTTCAAGAACATATTCACACAAATGATCGAGGTCGCGGTTGTCTGCGTCGGTGATTGCAATGACGGATCCTCTACGAGCAATGACTTCTTCAATTCCAGATTTTACCTTTTCATAGGTGGCGTCATTTCTCGGAGCAATCACAACCACTGGCATCATTCTATCAATCAGTGCGATGGGTCCATGCTTCATCTCGGCAGCTGGATACCCTTCCGCATGAATGTAGCTAATCTCCTTCAATTTCAGAGCACCCTCCAGTGCAACAGGGAAATTATATCCTCTCCCAAGATACAAAAAGTTGTTTGCCAGTCGAAATACTTTGGCAATGGATTTAACAGTATCTAAGAACTCATACGTGAGCATCTTTTCAATCTTATCTGGGATCGCAATCAGCTCCTTCCCGAGTCGACAACCGTCTTCCTCTGATAATTCACCACGTAAGCCTCCTAGCCATATGGAAAACATCGACAACGCAAGCACCTGACCTGTGAATGCCTTGGTGGAGGCCACTCCAATTTCAGGTCCTACGTGCAGGTATATGCCCGCATCAGTGACTCTTGCAATTGAGGAACCAACAACATTCACAATTCCAAGAGTAAGACACCCATGTTTCTTGGCTATCTTGATGGCTTCCAGAGTGTCAGCAGTTTCGCCAGATTGACTTATCACAATTACAACATCGTCTTCAAATAGGACTGGGTTCCGGTAGCGAAACTCTGAAGCGTATTCCACCTCCACAGGTACTCTGGCCAGGTTCTCAAGTAGGTATTCCCCTACCTGCGCAGAATGCCATGATGTACCACAAGCGCAAATTATGATCCTTCTGGCGGCCTTGACACGATCAGCCACAATGGAGAGTCCCATCAATAAAACTTTGCCTGTTTCCAAATTTAATCGACCACGCATGCAGTCCTTTAACACCTTGGGCTGTTCCACAATCTCCTTGAGCATGAAATGGTCGAAACCTCCTTTTTCGATCGTCTCCAAGTTCAAAGTGAGTTCATGCAATTTTCGAACGACCCCCATGGGTGGCTTAATCAATATTGCGCCCTTCTCACGGTTGATACTTGCATTGAGTCCAAAACTATGAGACGATGATCCTTCTCCTTCACCTAGATTCCAAACCTTGAAAGCCAGGCCTTCTTTCATTGTAATCTCAACCACGTCGTTGTCCTCCAAGTAGATGACTTGTTGAGTGATGCCAACAACTGCAGTAGCATCAGACGCCAACAGAATCGATTCACCAGATACGCCAACAATAAGAGGCGATCCTTTTCGCGCACCAATCAATGTGTCAGGGAAATCCTCGTGAATGACGGCGATCCCATAAGCACCTCGCACCTGGCCCAAGGCCAACTTAACCGAAGTCAGTAGACTCAGAGAAGAGTCAAGAGACATAATATGACCGATCAAAATAGCTAGAACCTCGGTATCAGTATCACTTTCAAACCTGTAGCCTTCACTAGACAAACTAGTTCGAAGACCTTGATAGTTTTCTATGATCCCATTATGTACCACGCACAATTTCTTGTTTGACGCGAAATGAGGATGCGCGTTCTTGTCAGATGGAGGACCATGAGTAGCCCATCTAGTATGTGCAATGCCCAACTGACAATTCTTTTCAAAGTTATTGAAACCAGCACAGGCATCTTTTAAATTTTGAACCTTTCCTTGCTTCTTAACTACAGTGAGTTTACCAGAGTCCTTTTGCACAACACCAAGACCAGCAGAATCGTACCCTCTGTATTCCATACGCTGAAGGCCTTCAAGGAGAACAGCAACTGGTTCCCCAGTTCCCAGGTAAGCGATGATACCACACATATTGAAACTGTGTTTTCAGTACGATGCTGCATAAAAAAAACGAAAATCGGAAATCGCAACGGATCAATATTCTATTAACTTGCGACGATGGGTGCAGCAGCTTCTTCAGTGCACAAAATGAATGCTAACAAATCAAGCCATATGTCCAGATCCATGAGCCGTCATCTTGAAATCGGACAGTCCCGAGCTATTGATGGAGAGCTCGCGAAAAATAGAGTGGACAACGCTGGGCTTTTAATGGTCCTAGGTACAGGCAATTCAGGAAAAAGCACGATATTAAAGCAACTATCTTTCTTATCAGCAAGCCAGAATGGGGAAAATAACTTTCAAAAATTAGCGATTGAAACGGCGGAACTCAGAATACAACTACATCGAAATATCATTAGAGGATGTCTCGACGGAATTCGAACTATTATTGATCAAAGTTATCATAGTGGATATCTCACCGACACTATCTTGCTATTAGGAACCCCCCATGATGCTGCTCAACTGGCTCACGATCTACTTTTCGAGGCTACGTCTCTAGACGATGTATGCGAAGTGAACGAAGATGTCTTACATATTAAAGACCTCTGTAAATCATTTTGGAAAGATACATGTGATCTGTTTGAAAAGGGGAATTTAAAAACAGAGGTACAGTTGGCGTATCTCTTAGAAGACTCAGTGTTTGACAGGTTGAACAAACCAGACTACAAGGCTTCCCATGATGACTGGTTGCAGGTTCGAGCACGAACAAGTGGAGTCATTGAAAGACTTTTTTGTATCGACGGAAACTATCTGAGAGTGGTTGATGTCGGTGGCCAAAAAAACGAAAGGAGGAAATGGATCCATCACTTCGACAAAGCGGTTGCTGTACTCTTCATGGTATCACTGGGAGAAATAAATGAGTCTTTGCTGGAAGATTCAAGGATTAACAATTTTCTTGATGCTCGAGATTGTTTTAGGGAAATTTGCGAATGTCCATTCTTGACGAAAAGCATGTTCACTATAATATTTAACAAAATGGACTTGTTTGACACCCAAGTAGTCAACGACAGTCGAACTACTTCAACTTTACAACGTGTATTTCCAGAGGAGGAGGCGGGTTTATCCAGTATTCACGGAGATTCAACCGCTATTCGAAAGCTGATATCAGAAAAATTTGTCAAAGTGTTCCATGACTCTAGAGTAAGTGACTACGAGCCCCCAGTAATATTCACGTGTGCTACAGACACTAGCACTGTAACTACAATATTAAAGCAATGCATTATTCATATGCAAACAGCTGCCCTCAAAGAAAATGCTTTTATGTGACCTATTTGATCACATAGCATCTCAATAGTTTCCAAATGTCCCTGACCTCCGAAGGGGTTGAATTTTAAATGTTTCGCTGGTTCGATTACTTCGACCTCGGTTTCGAAATAGCAATGCAACGATTGAGATCCTGAGATTTGAAATAACATCCACACCCAAATGATTCTTTGTTCCTATACAAAACTATAAGTACAAATATTGAAAAGTTGTCCAGGAATGATCGCACGAAGTTTACGTCGAAACCAGGCATTTATTGCAGGGAAATGGATAAGCTCTCAAGACACCTTTGCGGTAATCGACCCAGGTACTATGGAAAAACTTGAAAACGTAGCGAATCTTGGGCGAAAAGAATGTACCGAGGCCATTGATGCTGCAGAAGCTGCACTACCAGCTTGGAAACGGCTTACTGGAAAACAAAGGGGGACTTATCTGAGACGAATATATGAATTGCATTTGGAGCACTTGGATGAACTTGCTGAATTGCTTTCTTACGAGTCTGGAAAACCAATTGTGGAGAGCCGAAGCGAGGTTCTTTATGGGGCTTCTTATTTTGAGTTTTTTGCCGGTGAGGCGTCTAGGCTGTACGGAGAAACCATTCCAGAGCCAATAGACGGAAGAAAGCTTTTAACTTGGAGAGAACCAGTCGGAATTTGCGGGTAAGTGCACCAGTTTACAAGAAATTCCGTTACTTATTCATGAGCAGTTTAATCACGCCATTCAATTTTCCCAATGCAATGACGTCGCGTAAGTTAGCACCGGCACTAGCAGCGGGTAATACCACTGTTGTTAAACCGGATCACCAGTGTCCATTGTCGACTCTAGCTATTGGAGTGTTGGCGGAGCGTGCGGGTATTCCCTGTGGTGTAATCAACATTGTTACAACTGACAGGTCTCCCGAGATTGGAGAATGTCTTACCAGTGATAACCGTGTGAGAAAGATCTCATTCACAGGTAGCACGAAAGTAGGACAAATTTTACTAAAAGCCTGCGCAAGTACGGTGCAGCGGACATCCATGGAGTTGGGTGGAAATGCACCCTTCATAGTATTTGGAGATGCTGATGTTAATGCAGCTGCGGATGGACTAATGCAGAGTAAATTTCGAAATGCGGGTCAGACATGCGTTTGTGCAAACCGAGTATACGTTCATGACGACATCTATGACGAATTCGCCACAGCTGTGATCAAAAGAGTTAACAAACTTAAAGTTGGTTGGTTTAAAACCTCTTCAGATATAACTATCGGTCCATTGATTAACAGATCAGCTGTAGAGAAAGTAGATGCTATGGTTCGTGATGCGGAGGCGCAAGGAGGCAAGGTTCTGATCGGAGGAAAGCGTTTGCCAGAACTGGGAGAGAATTTCTTTGCACCAACGGTGATAACAGAATGCAACGCCGATATGAGGGTCATTAAGGAGGAAATATTTGGTCCGATTGCAGCGTTAGTCAGGTTCACCAATACGGATGACGTAATAGCAAGTGCCAATTCTACTGATGTCGGCCTTGCAGCGTACTTCTATGCCAATTCGTTGAGTCTGTGTTTTAAAGTGGCGTCGGAGTTGGAGGCTGGTATCGTTGGTGTTAATACTGGGCTTGTGAGCACTGAAGTAGCGCCATTTGGAGGTGTGAAGCATTCAGGGATGGGACGTGAAGGAAGCAAACATGGTATCGAGGACTATACGCAGTTAAAATCAGTTGCATTTCAATTCAAATAAAATGTTTCGCTTGTTGATTTGTTCAAAATGTATTGTCAAATTTTTGGGATTTATCGAGGTTCGATCATTTCCATCCTCTGCAACTACATAATTCAGACAAACTATAAATAGTTTTTTTAAAACCAAAAAGAACTATTTGTCCGTTTTCGGTGATCTCTTGAATTGTATCTGAATGGCGAGGAATAAAGAGGCAACTCTTGCGCTAGAACAAAAACTCATGCACATGAAATGGCTGAAGATACAAAATGAATACAACATGCATAATGCTTTGAAAAGTATTAAATATACACAGGAACTCGATTCAGTGTCAGATGATGATACGTATATGAAGCAAAAGCGAATAGAGAGAGCGAAAGAAGAGGAATTTAACAGGCCACTATTGGGGCGCTATGAAGACTTGCAGGAATATGTCAAAACTGTCCAGATCGATCGTACAAAAGAGAAAAAGAGAAAACAGGAACGACAAAAGCAAATGATGCAACTTCAAAGACTTCAGGAGGAGCAAGAAAAACGGACTATGGTCAACAATCGATATCGAGAAAAAATGAGTCAAATTGCTCAACTTAAACCACCGAAAATTGATATCGAATAAATGGCTGATTTCCTGTTTCACTTTCTTTAATCCAAAGCAGCACAGCTTAATTGTAATTTTAAAAAACGAACACAAATGATTGTACAAAAAAACCTTTTAATTAATTCTTTTTAGTAAAGTTGGCACGTGACACCACACACAGACACGTTGGTACTAATTTTTGGAAGACACCAACTACGTATGTAACGTAGAAAAAAGCAGAATACTTTTTTGAAAGCCGCGTGGGTTGGCTTACGGCCTAGATAAGAGTTTTCGCTAATTGCGATTTTCGTAGTGCACACATCTTCATTAAATCAATTGAACATTCACGAAACGCCATGTCTAAGGATCATTTTGAGAAGGGCTCGCCAGTGTGGGTGCCTCATACAGAGCTAGCATTTGTTCGTGGAGTAGTGAGCTCAAGATCAGGAGACCAAATTAAAGTAAAGACCGAAGACGGATCTTCGGTGACCGTTGATGTTAGAGATATCGAATACTGTTCTTCAAATGCCTCAACAGAAGCAAAAGTGGAAGACATGACACAACTTCCTGATTTGCATCATGCTGCTCTTTTGTCTACTTTAAATGAACGCTTCAACAAGGACAAGATATATACTTACACCGGTCCGATTCTCATCGCGGTCAACCCTTTCAAGCGTCTCGAGAGTTTATACTCGTCGAAAAAGATGTCCACTTATCTCCAGGCAGATATCCAGTCTCGTGCGACTTTGAAACCGCATGCTTATGCTCTTGCTCATCGAGCCTATACGTCAATGATGGACTTCAACGGAAGAAATCAATCTATACTTGTGAGCGGGGAAAGCGGTGCAGGCAAGACAGAAACAACCAAGATCGTTATGAGCTATTTGACAACAGTAAGTCAGTCATCGGCCGATAAGCGAGCGTCAAAGAGAGGGAATATTGGAATAGCTCAAAAAATTCTCGACGCTAATCCGTTGATGGAGGCCTTTGGGAATGCCAAGACTCTTCGCAATGACAATTCGTCTAGATTTGGAAAACTAATTCAGTTGCAATTTGACGAGGTGAAGGCGAACCTGGTTGGTTCGAATGTAGACACCTACTTACTTGAAAAAGCGCGAATCATCCATCAGGCGAAAGGGGAAAGGAACTACCATATCTTTTATGAATTGTCGTCTGGTTTGTCCTCCTCCCTCAAGGTAGCATGGAATTTTCCTGATCTAAAGCAATCCAAGTATACCTGTGCAGGCGGCTCTTACAGCAGATCTGATATCAGCGACACTGAACAATTCAAAGTAACTCACCAGGCATTGCAAGTGATGGGATTCGCTGATGCGGATATTGAAGATGTATATCGAATGGTAGTGGCCATTTTGCATCTGGGAAATGTTGAATTTGACGATTGCCATGTTGATGGCGCTGAGTCATCTCGAGTATCGAAAAGAACAGTCTCAAGTTTGGAATCATGCGCGTCTTTGTTGGAGGTGAAGAAAGAGAAGTTGGAAATGGCTCTAACCACTCGAGCTATCAATGTAGGCATTGGAGGTAAGGCATTTACAGGAAGTGAAAGTTTTTGCAAACAACATACCGCCCGACAATCAACTGAGGCTCGCGACGCTCTTGCGATGGGACTCTATGAGCGGATGTTTGCTTGGCTCGTGTGGAGAATCAATGGTAGTATCGCAGGTACTGGTCGCAACAGCGGTAAAATGTCTCCGGTACGGGGTCGCAAGAACGGTAGCTCAAAGGAGCAAGTTTTTCACAATGACTACAGCATTGCTTGCTTGGATATTTTTGGATTTGAAGTTTTTGAAAAGAATTGCTTTGAACAATTGTGCATTAATTACGCCAATGAAACTTTGCAACAGCAATTCAATGAGTTCGTATTTGAATTGGAGCAAAAGGAGTACGAAGCAGAAGGTGTTGATTGGAAAACTATTTCATATCCAGATAACAAAAAGTGTCTCGAGATGATTGAAACAAAACCTATCGGCCTTTTGTCCTTGATTGATGAACAATGTTTGTATCCGAATGGATCGGATGCATCCCTTGCCACCAAGTTGTATGACAACTTATCAAGAAAGTTTGCCAACAATTTTATTGCGGAGCGCAAGGAGAAAGTGAACCAGCAATTCGTCATCAATCATTTCGCTGGTGCTGTTGTGTACACTGTTGATGGATTCTGTTACAAGAACAAGAACGAGCTTCGACAGGAGTCTGTGAATTTGATGCGTTCCTCTAAAAATGAGTTTTATGGTATTTTAATGCCAGAAGACGCCGCCGGAGCTGCAGGTATGATGGACCCTGCAGATTACTTTAACAGCATTCAGCCTAGAAAGTACCGGAGTAGTTTAGAACGGCATAAGAAGGTGGTTAGTAGCGGTAGTTCACGTATTCAGCAGAAGACAGTTGGATCTCATTTCAAGCAACAATTGCACATGGCAATGTCTCACATCCGCGCAAGTCAACCGCACTATATTCGATGTTTAAAGCCCAACGATAAAAACAGATCTGGTATCTTTGACAGAAACAGAATTCTAGAGCAACTATGTTACAGTGGTGTTTTGGAGGTCGTTCGTGTTGCTAGAGCTGGATATCCTACTCGCTTCAAACTAAATGAATTCGCTGAACGATTTGCAGTGTTAGGATCGTCCAACACTAAAGGCGCAGTGTCAGCCATCCACAAGCTTGTTCGGAAGGGTGATAGCAGCAGTTTGAGAAAGGCCTGCGAGAAGATAGCATCGACAGGGAAACTAACGATGATTGAAGACTACCAGATAGGTCACACAAAAGTTTTTCTTCGACCATCTGCATTTACAAGACTAGAAGTTCAAAAGGAAGAGAAGTTGCGAAAGTATGTGGTGGTGATTCAAAGAGCCTTTCGGTCGTTCCTAGTCACTTACAAAGCAACTAGGAAACTTCGAGAGGCAAAGCGTGCCGCCAAGTCGAAGCAAGAGGCAGAACGCAAGATGAAAAACGCCGGGAAAAATGCAGCCATCTTGATCCAGCGTATGGTGCGTGGCATGCAAGCACGTATGAACCTTTCCGCTATTATCAAAGGTCGGGATGACGCGGCCGAGAAGATCAAGAAAGCATATCGCCGCAAGGTAATGAAGGATCGACTACGAGAGATACAAGAGGAGTCCGTAAGACAGAGATCTGCTGTACTCCTTCAAGGTGTAGCTCGATCACTCATGGCCCAAAAGCTGGCGAATAACTTGTATGCTAAACAAGCAACAGAAGCGGCTGCAATCAATCTACAACGTTTAGCAAGAATGATGGCAGCGAAAAAGACAAAGCGAATGTTGGAAGACGAGGCAGAGGAAGAAAGGCGGACTAGCGATGGAGTTCCAGAGAATCCATTTGTGATGTACGTGGTGCCCCTCTTGGCTTTGGTATTCTTTTCGAACCCCATGTTGTTGATTGGTATCTTGATACTTGGAGGAGCAATGGCGTTGGGCGCAGGACTCACAGTGGAAGCCCATGCTCGACAAAGACAAAATGAAGAAGACATGGAATTCTTTGAGGAGCGTCGAAGAACTCGAACTAGAAAACCAATTACAAAGTCGTCAAGAAGCCTTGTAAAGATATCCTCTTCGAAGTCCACCCGATCCACTAGCAACAATTCTCCAAGGAATGCGATGGCAGATTTTGACGATTACGCCAGCTTTTATTCGAAAGCTAATAAAAAATCATCAAAACGAGGACTTCTATTTTCAAGTAAGAAAAGCAAATCGAAGAAGATGGATTTCACTACCGACGATGATGCGGAGTCTGTTTCGGCTGGATCCTCTCCAAGATATAAATCACGAGGAAGGTCGCTGAAGACATAACTTCATTTTAATAAAATGCATTTATATAAACGTGATATGAAGCTAGATTTGAATCATTTGGTCAACCGCAAAAGGGTAACTGATAGTACAAGTTATTGAATACATTCTGTCTTTTTCGCATGGTTGAAAATATCCTGAAGTCACTGGGTGTACTGTGATACCAGTGTTCAATATATCCCAAGAGAGACGCCTATATGTGTATAAGGACTAGAAAGGAGGCCATTTCGTAAGAGTTTTATCTCCATCAAAGATTCGCCTTCTAATTTGTAGCTCCAGCCCATACCTGAAAGATTATTTGAAAATATGAAGGACGAAAATTAAGTCCTGCATCTCAATGTAAAAAAGATCGATATTCAATTAAACAGGTTTTATTATCGGTACCAGGTACATGGTACATAAAAAGAAATCCTCGTATAAAGCTTGTTGTATATGCAACTTCCGTGACGCTACAATTTAGCAACAATTCAAGAGAAATAGGGCTAGTTTATCATGGATAACTTTGATTTTATCGATAAAGCGGACCAATATCGCTTCATCTCTACATAGAATACATTTCAACAGCAAGTGAAATTTGCCCAAGTCCCAATACGTGCAAAATATCATACAAACGAGTTTCAAGAAGTAAGCTTATTACGTCCATAAGATATTCGAAATAGATTGTGGCTTGATTGCTCTACCTTATTTCAGTTATTGGAATTTCAAGACATGTAGCACTTCAGAAAAAGGAGACCGTCTCAAACGAGAAAAGGCCATATAGGGCTGCGCGACAAGTTTGTTGCCTCATATAATCAGTGCTTTTCAAAACAATTACTCAATACTATGAATCGCTTCTTTCTCAACAGGATTTTGGAGTCCAATACATATCACCGTGATATGTGAGTCAACCTCAAGCACAAAATGAAGCCTTCGGTGAAAATGAAATCACTTTTGTCTTGGGTCGACCTGCATTCCATCCGGCCAAAATACTCAAGAAGTTTCAAAATTCCAGTATTTTGAATTCATCCACCAGCAACGCAATTCTCCAAAATATATTATTGACTCCAGCAGGTGATACGGACTTTCTAAATTGAATCTTCGACTCAAATTGTATGCATTGATGATTGAGATCAATTCCCTGTTTCTCATCGTCAATCCTATCAGGTAAAATAGCCACATACATGCTTATCGAGTTCTGTCACTGTCGATAATCTGTGCAACTAAAGAACATGTTCCTAACAGCAGAAACATATTTTGAAAACCGTACACATC
>Ga0105055_10001782_pt1 | contig 34298 bp, 31 predicted proteins | sample BON03_FD_78090 | JGI IMG/M metagenome (GOLD analysis project Ga0105055, IMG submission 78090) | Freshwater microbial communities from Lake Bonney liftoff mats and glacier meltwater in Antarctica - BON-03 | ecosystem: Environmental > Aquatic > Freshwater > Ice > Glacier meltwater | place: Lake... | reverse complement strand
CGGATGCCACTATCCAATTTCGAATGAACTCCACCATCAAGGAGGGCGCATTCGCCGTTCTGCGCGAAATGGGTATCAGTCCCTCAGTTTATGTATTGCGTGCGGTTGTAGGCGCGTCCATTGGCATCCTTCACCGCGTGGGCTAACTGCGCCTCGATCACCAGCGGGTCCATGTTCAACTCCTCGGCCAGCAACGTGCGGGCAGTGGCCCGGAAACCATGCACGCTCTGCACGTCGGGGCCGTAGCCCAGCGTCATCAATGCCGCCCGCAAGGTGTTGTCGCTGATCGGCCGGTCGTGGCTGCGCTCGCCGTGAAACAACAATGTGCCGTGCCCGGTCAGCGGGTGCAGCTTGCGCAGTATCTCCACCGCTTGCGTGGGCAATGGCACTTGGTGCGGATCGCCGTTGCGCTTGCCGTCAACGCTGCGCTTCATGCGTGCCGCCGGGATCGTCCACAGCGCCGCGTCCAGGTCGAATTCGGCCCACTCTGCCGCTCGCAGTTCGCCGGGCCGCTGAAACAGCATCGGTGCCAGTTGCAGCGCCGCCCGGACAATCGGCCCGCCCTGATAGCCGCGAATCACGCGGATCAGTTCGCCCAGCTTCACCGGATCGGTGATGGCGGCGAAATGTTTGCCGTGGTGGGGTTTCAGCGCGCCCTTGATATCGGCGCTCACATCCCGCTCTGCCCGGCCCGTGGCGACGGCATAACGCCATACTTGCCCCGCCGTGGTCAGTACCCTGTGTGCCACGTCCAGCGCGCCGCGCTCCTCTACGGCCCGAACTGCCGCCAAAAGCTCGATCGGTTGAATGTCACCTATGCGTCGTGGCGCGAAAAATGGGAACAGGTCTTTTTCGAGGTTGCGCTTTTCTCGGATGGCATAGTGACTGCTCCAACTGTCCAGCTTCATTGCGTACCATTCGAGCGCCGTCGCCTTGAAGGTGTCAGCCGCCGGGGTCAAGGCTTTGAGCATTTCAACCTTGCGCACCTGCACTGGGTCGCGCCCCTCGGACTTCTGCAGCTTCGCCGCATCCCGCGCTTTACGGGCGTCTTTTGCCCCAACACTCGGATAGCCTCCCAGCGCCATGCGGCCCTCTTTGCCGTCTTTGCGGTACTTGTAAAACCAGCGCTTCGAGCCTGCCGGGCTGACTTCCAGGTACAAACCACCGGAACACGCGAGCCGCGCCCTTGTTTTTCCCGCTGGGCAGACAGCGTTCTTGCATTCAGCATCGGTCAACATGGGGGAATAACTCCTAAAAAGGTGCGGGGGAACAACCGTTTTTCACTAGTAAACGGGGGAACATTTGCCCCCGAAATCCAGATTACCCCCACTCGTTCCCCCGTATGCTCCCCCGCTTTGCCCTACCAGTCAATAGCGGCCTTTGGTGCCCCGTAGCGCGTAAGTGCCTGATCCACCAATGAAAAAGGCCTTTAAGAATCGCTCCTTAAAGGCCCTTAATTTGTCTATTGGTCGGTGTGAAAGGATTCGAACCTTCGACCCCTTGCACCCCATGCAAGTGCGCTACCAGGCTGCGCCACACACCGAAGCTGGCAATTATAGCCGTGCCCGCAGAGGCAAATTCAGTATCCGGCGGACAAGAGTTCGCGAATTTCCGAGAGTTCGCGGCGCACCATCAAGAGCTGGCGGGATACGGGCATGTCGGCCTCGAGTTCGCTCTCCGTAAAGTCGTCAAGGTCGGCATCGCCGGTCTCGATCACTTCGACGCCCTCAAGCAGCACTTCGCCGTTCTTGCGTTTGTCGCGCTCGCCTTGCAGCAGTTCCTGCATCTTGTTGCGGGCGCCGCTGATGGTGAAGCCCTGGTCGTAAAGCAGATCGCGGATGCGCCGGATCATCAACACCTCATGGTGCTGGTAATAGCGGCGGTTGCCGCGGCGCTTCATCGGGCGCAGCTGGGTGAATTCCTGCTCCCAATAGCGCAGCACATGGGGTTTTACGCCGCACAAATCCCCGACTTCACCGATCGTGAAATAGCGTTTAGCGGGAATGAGCGGGAGGTTATTCCCCATTGAAATCAAAGCTGTAGGCGAGAAAGCTTCGAGGTTACTCTAATACATGCCTGATGCAAAGCGTCTGCGCCGCATGGCGGCACAAATACTTGTCCAGATGGTGTCAAAGCGTTGTTGGCGAGGGAAGCTCTTGCGGCTCTGCAGATGGCTGACCCACTTGCTGGATCTGATCCTTGAGCTTGTGGCTGGCGTGAAAGGTGACGACCCGGCGCGCACGGATCGGGATGGCCTCGCCGGTGCGCGGATTGCGGCCGGGGCGCGGTGCCTTGGTGCGGATCTGAAAGTTGCCGAAACCGGAGATCTTGACGTCGGTGCCATCCACCAGGCTGGTGGAGATGAGGTCGAAGAACGCGTCGATCATGTCCTTGGATTCTCTTTTATTGAGCCCGATCTGCTCGAACAGCAGTTCGGCCAGCTGGGCCTTGGTCAAGGCAGGGCTTTCCAGGCTTTCAATCGCGAGTTCCATCAGGCAAGTCTCTTTCGTTGTTTTGATGGCAGTGTTGCGGGCTGCCTCACTGGACAGTGGCCCGCATGGTTCATGGGTATCACGCGCGCTGACGGGCACCCACATTGGTTGCCAGCTGGGCCAGCACCGCGCGAACGACCTGCTCAATCTCTTCGTCGGTCAGGGTAGCGTTGTCGTTATTGAGCGTCAAGCGAACTGCCAGGCTTTTCTCGGCCGGCTGCGCACTATTAACAACACCGTCTGCACCGGAGGCGTTAGCGGCCTTGGGCCGATAGACATCGAACAAGGCGGCGTTGCGCAACAGGCCATTAGTGGGAGCGGCATGGATGGCGGCCAATAAGGCGGCATGGCTCACCTGCTCTGCCACCAGCACCGCAATGTCGCGCTCCACGGCCTGATGCTTGGCCACCGGTTTGAATACCGGCACCGGGCGCTGCAACACCGCGTCGAGCTCGAGCTCGAACATCACCGGTGTGCCGGTGATCTCGTACGCCTGGCGCCAGCGCGGGTGCAACTCGCCGACATGGCCGATTATTTTTCCATCGAGCATGACACTGGCGCAACGGCCGGGATGCATGGCAGGATGGGCTGCGGGCGCAAACGTCGGGCGCATCGGCGCCAGAAGCGCCTCGACATCACCCTTGGCATCAAAGAAGTCTGTGGCGCGCTCCTTTCCGCTCCATTGCAACTGGTCGGCACCGCCCACGGCCATGGCAGCCACGCGCATCGGCTGGCGCAAGCCCGCCACGGTGGTCTCGCCGTCTTGCGCAGACGTATCACGCAGAAACACACGGCCGAGTTCAAACACCCGAACGCGGGCGGCCCGGCGGTCCTGATTGAACTTGAGCGCCTGCAGCAGCGAACCGAGCAACGACGAGCGCATCACGCTCATCTGGCTGGCGATCGGATTGAGCAGTTTCACCGGCTCGGTATTGCCGGCCAGCTCCGTCTCCCAGCGCTCCTCGACAAAGCTGAAGTTGATGGTCTCCTGGTAACCCTGGCCTGCCAGCTGACGCCGCACGCTGAAGTTGGTGCGCAATGCCTCAGGGCGGATCAATGCGGTGATCGGGCCCTGCGGCGCGGTAGCCGGCAAGGCATCGTAACCCACCATGCGGGTCACTTCCTCGATCAGGTCTTCCTCGATCTTCAGATCAAAGCGGTACGGTGGCGGCGTCACGGTGATGCTGCCGGTATTGCCCGCAGAACCGTCGCCCGGCGTCTGTGTAAGCGGCAGGCCCAGGCGCGTCAAGGCGTCAACACACTGCGCCAGCGTGAGTGGCATACCGGTGATCTTGGCGGCACGGGCCACGCGCAAGGTCACAGGCGCGGGCTGCGGCAACTGCACCTGCTGGTCGTCAATCGGGCCACACACGGTATCTAGCGTGCCGCAGATGTCGATGATCAGCTGGGTGATGCGCTCGATGTGCGCCACCGTCTCGCTCGGATCGACACCGCGCTCGAAGCGGTGGCCTGCGTCGGTGGTGAAGTTGAATCGGCGCGAACGACCGGCCACGGCCTCGGGCCACCAGAAGGCAGCTTCCACATAAACGTTGCGCGTATCGTCCGACACCGCGGTGGCGTCGCCGCCCATGATGCCGGCCAGGGACTCGACCTCGCGTTCGTCGGCGATCACGCCGACGGTTTCATCGACGGTGACAGTGTTGCCATTGAGCAGCTTGAGCTGTTCGCCGGGTTTGCCCCAGCGCACGTCGAGGCCACCGTGGATCTTGTCCAAATCGAAAATATGGGTCGGGCGGCCGTGTTCGAACATCACGTAGTTCGAGATGTCGACCAGCGCCGTCACACTGCGTTGGCCACATCGCGCCAGACGCTCGACCATCCACGCGGGCGTGGCCGCCCGGGTATTCACATTGCGCACCACGCGGCCAGAGAAACGGCCACACAGGTCGGGCGCGCTCACCTTCACCGGCAGTCGGTCGTCGCAGGCCACTGCCACTGGCGGGAATTCAGGGCGAATCAAGGGCGCGCCGGTCAGCGCGGACACTTCCCGCGCCACGCCATACACGCTCAGGCAATGCGCCAAATTGGGCGTGAGCTTGACGGTGAGCATGTTGTCGTCGAGCTTGAGCAGATCGCGCACGTTCTGGCCCAGTGGCGCATTGGCATCTAGTTCGAGCAGGCCGCCATGGTCGTCGGACATGCCCAGCTCTTTGCCCGAGCACAACATGCCGTGGCTCTCAACACCGCGCAGCTTGCCGACCTTGATCAGGAAGGGTTTGCCGTCCGGCCCGGGCGGTAGCTCGGCGCCGACCATGGCACACGGCACCCGGATACCGACGCGGGCGTTGGGCGCGCCGCAGACGATGTCGAGCAGTGCGCCCTGCCCCACGTCAACCTTGCATACGCGCAAGCGGTCGGCGTTCGGGTGTTGTTCGGCCTCCGTGATCTCGCCCACGACGATGCCGCTGAATGGCGGTGCGACCGGCTGGACCTCTTCGATCTCCAGGCCGGCCATGGTCAGCGTGTCGGCCAGTTGGCGGGTGTTCAGTGCGGGGTTGCAGAAAGTACGCAACCAGGATTCAGGAAATTGCATGGATCGGGCTCGGGATCAGGCTTGCTGGAATTGCGACAGGAAACGCAGGTCGCCGTCGAAGAATAGGCGCAGGTCGTCCACGCCGTAACGCAACATGGTCAGGCGGTCGACGCCGCTGCCGAAGGCAAACCCGATGTAATGCTCGGGATCGAGCCCCATGTTGCGGATCACCTGCGGATGTACCTGGCCGGAGCCGGACACCTCAAGCCAGCGACCCTTAAGCGGGCCCTTGCCGAACCGGATGTCGATCTCGGCGCTGGGTTCGGTGAACGGGAAATAGCTCGGCCGAAAGCGGATCTCCAGGTCGCGCGTCTCGAAAAACGACTGGATGAAGTTCAGGTAAACCGCCTTCAAATCCTTGAAGCTCACGTTGGCGCCAACCCACAGGCCTTCGACCTGATGGAACATCGGCGAATGCGTGGCGTCGCTGTCGACGCGGTAGGTGCGCCCTGGCGCAATGACGCGGATGTCGGGCATGCGCTCACCGCGGGCGATCACGTCGGCGTATTTGGCCGCATGCGCACGCGCGTAGCGGATCTGCATTGGCGAGGTGTGCGGGCGCAAGTTGAGCCAGCGGCCCTCCGCATCTTTCATGTCGACGTAGAAAGTGTCCTGCATCGAGCGCGCGGGATGGTTCTCGGGGTTGTTCAACGCCGTGAAGCTGAACCAGTCGGTCTCGATTTCAGGGCCGTCGGCCACGTCGAAACCCATGGAGCCAAAGATCGCCTCGATCCGCTCCATCGACATCGTGATCGGGTGCAGACCACCCGTTCCACGCTGACGGCCGGGCAAGCTGACGTCGAGCGCCTCGGCCTGCAACTGCTGCTGCAATTCGGCTTCGGCCAACGCGTCGCGGCGGGCTTGCAATGCGGCCTCGATCGCCTGCTTGGCCTTGTTGATCTCGGCGCCACGGACTTTTTTCTCGTCGACCGGCAACGCAACCAGGCCTTTCATCAACTCGGTGATGCGCCCGGCCTTGCCCAGAAACTGGGCCTTGGCGTTCTCCAGGTCGGCCGGAGCGGCTGCTGCGGCAAAAGCGGCGGTGGCAGCGTCAACAATGAAATGCAATGCGGTCATGGTCTTGGGGGAATCAGAAAAAAGATCGGGGGCTAGCGCCGGTAAAAGCTCTAGCCCCCGTATCCTGGGAACAGACCGCAGCGTTGCCGCTGCGGCCAGCGCCTGCCGGTCAAGCAGCCAGCTTGGCCTTCACTTGCTCCACGATGCCGGCGAAAGCAGGCATGTCGTGAATAGCGATATCGGACAGAACCTTGCGGTCGATCTCGATTCCGGCTTTTTTGAGGCCGTTGGCAAACTGGCTGTAGGTCATGCCGCACTGACGGGCTGCCGCGTTGATACGGGCAATCCACAGCTGACGGAAGACACGCTTCTTGGTACGGCGATCACGGTAGGCATATTGCCCAGCCTTCATCACCGCTTCTTTAGCGACGCGGTAGACATTACCGCGGCGACCGCGGAAACCTTTAGCAAGGGCGAGGACTTTTTTGTGGCGGGCGCGAGCCGTTACACCACGTTTGACGCGAGGCATGTGTTACTCCTTGTTCGTCGTTGATCAGATGCCAAAGCCGGGCAACATCTGCGCCACGGAAGCCATATTGGTTTCATGGACAGCTGTCGAACCACGCAGATGGCGCTTGTTCTTGGTGGTCTTCTTGGTCAGGATGTGACGTTTGAAGGCTTGACCGCGCTTAACGGTGCCACCTGGACGAACGCGGAAACGTTTTTTCGCGCTACTCTTGGTCTTCATCTTGGGCATTTAAATGCTCCTTATCGCTTGTGCTCGTGAGGCGTCTGCAAGCAATTTGCAGCCTTGTTGGCCCCGAGCCACTTGTTGTGGTGAGTTGTTACGCTCGCCACTTCTGCAACACACCGGTGACCAAACCGGTGCATCACAAATCTTCTTCAGGTCAAGACGACGCCGTTGCCGGTGCGTCCGCGCCAGCCTTGGTATTGGCCAGCTTCTTCTTGCCGGGCGCGATCATCATGATCATCTGGCGCCCTTCGAGCTTGGGAAACTGCTCCACGATGATCGTGTCAGCCAGTTCGGCCCGGATACGGTTGAGCAAGGCCATCCCGATTTCCTGGTGCGTGATCTCGCGGCCGCGGTAGCGCAGCGTGATCTTGCACTTGTCGCCCTCAGCGAGAAATCGCTTGATGTTGCGCATCTTGATGTTGTAGTCACCGTCGTCCGTGCCAGGACGGAACTTGATCTCTTTGATCTCAATGACCGTCTGCTTGGCTTTCGCTTCCGCCGCCTTCTTCTGCTCCTGGTACTTGAACTTCCCGTAGTCCATCAAACGACAGACCGGCGGATTCGCCGTAGGGGAAATTTCAACCAGGTCGACGTCTTGTTCCCCAGCCATACGGAGCGCATCCATCAGGCTGACGATACCCAGGGGCTCGTTTTCGGGTCCGGATAGTCGGACTTCGGGAGACATGATCTCCCGATTGAGGCGGTGTTTACGTTCTTCGCGGTGACGACGGTCACGATATTCAGCAGCGATGGTTCAGTCCTTCACAAATTTAGCTGCAACTCTGCAGCAAAAGCTGGTGCAACGCGAGCAAACACGGAAATATTGTCCAAACTAGGAAACAACGGTCCGGTGGGTGATCTCCGACGCGATCTTTTGCAAGAACGCCTCCACGGACATCACACCGAGGTCAAGATTGCCTCGGGCTCGCACTGCAACAGCACCAGCAGCCTTCTCCTTGTCGCCAACGACCAGGATGAAAGGAAGCTTTTGCAACGAATGCTCGCGTATTTTATACGTGATCTTCTCGTTACGGAGGTCCGATTGTGCCCTAACTCCGTGTTTCTGCAGCGTCTTCACCACTTCCCGGGCATATTCGCCCTGTGCGTCGGTGATATTGAGCACCGAAACCTGGACTGGTGCGAGCCAGGTTGGCAAGGCGCCCGCACTCTCCTCGATCAGAATTCCGATGAACCGCTCCAGGCTGCCGACGATGGCACGGTGCAGCATGACGGGCCGGTGACGTGCGCCATCCTCACCCACATATTCCGCATCCAGACGCTCGGGCATTGAAAAATCGACCTGCATGGTGCCGCATTGCCATTGCCGGCCGATCGCGTCCTTGAGTGTGTATTCGATCTTCGGCCCATAGAACGCGCCCTCGCCCGGGGACATCTCGAAATCGCAGCCGGACGCGCGCAGACTCTCAACCAAAGCGTTCTCGGCCGTGTCCCAGACCGCATCCGAACCGATCCGCTGCTCAGGCCGGGTGGCGATCTTGTAGATGATGTTGGTAAAGCCGAAGTCCTTGTAGACCTTTTGCAGCAAGGCCGTGTAGTCCACGCACTCCTGCAGGATCTGCGCTTCGGTGCAGAAGATGTGCCCGTCGTCCTGCGTAAAGCCACGCACACGCATGATCCCGTGCAAGCCACCCGAGGGCTCGTTGCGATGGCATTGACCGAACTCGCCGAAGCGCAACGGCAAGTCGCGATAACTCTTGATACCCTGCTTGAAGATCAGGATATGGCCCGGGCAGTTCATCGGCTTGAGCGCGTATTCACGCTTCTCCGACTCGGTCGTGAACATGTTGTCGCGGTACTTGTCCCAATGGCCGGTTTTTTCCCACAGATGCTTGTCGATGATCTGCGGACCCTTGACCTCCAGGTAGCCGTTGTCCTGGTAGACCTTGCGCATGTATTGCTCGACACCTTGCCACAGGGCCCAGCCCTTGGGATGCCAGAACACCAGGCCCGGCGCATGGTCGTCGATGTGGAACAGGTCGAGCTCGCGCCCGAGTTTGCGGTGATCGCGCTTCTCGGCCTCCTCGAGCATCGTCAGGTATTGCTGCAACTCGTCCTTGCTGGACCAGGCTGTGCCATAGATGCGTTGCAGCATCTCGTTGCGATGGTCACCGCGCCAGTAGGCGCCCGCCACCTTCATCAGCTTGAAGAACCTCAGCTTCCCGGTACTGGGCACGTGCGGGCCACGGCACAGATCTTCGAACGTTCCTTCGCGGTACAGCGATACGTCCTCACCCGCCGGAATGCTGGCGATGATCTCGGCCTTGTAGGCTTCGCCAATGCTCTTGAAATATGCCACTGCTTCGTCGCGCGGCAATACGCGCCGTGTCACCGGTTCGTCCTTGGCGGCAAGCTCGGACATCTTTTTCTCGATCGCCACCAGGTCTTCCGGGCCAAACGGGCGCTTGTACGAGAAGTCGTAGTAAAAGCCGTTCTCGATCACCGGGCCGATGGTGACTTGTGCCTCGGGAAATAATTCCTTGACGGCATAGGCCAGCAGGTGGGCCGTCGAATGGCGGATCACCTCCAGACCATCGGCATCCTTGGCCGTGATGATGGATAACGCGACATTGCGGTCGATGTTGTGGCTGGTGTCCACCACCTGGCCGTCGACCTTGCCGGCCAAGGCCGCCTTGGCCAGGCCGGCACCAATCGATGCGGCGACATCGGCCACCGTGACCGGGCCGGGAAATTCACGTTGGGAACCGTCGGGGAGCGTGATCTGGATCATTTGTGGACTCTGGGCGAATGCGCCAACAAAAAAGCGCGGAACATGCCGCGCTTTGAATGAATGTAGAGGAAACAGCCGGCGCACGAGGCGCGCGGATGACAACCTCGTGAGCTAGGAAAACCGGGCTGTGGTAGTTCGCGGTGTCATAACCAGCAACGCCTTTCTCGCTCTTACATTCGGGACTGGAAGTTTCCGAGTTTAACGCAGACAAAAGTGCCGGGACAACCCGGCGCATTTTTTGGTGTGGCAAGGCCACACTTGGGCGACGCGGGCACTTTGGCCCGCGCGGCAATCAGTGGAACTGCTCTTCTTCGGTCGAGCCGGTCAGCGCAGTCACGCTGGACTTGCCGCCCTGGATCACGGTGGTGACTGCGTCGAAGTAACCGGTGCCCACCTCCTGCTGGTGCGACACGAAGGTGTAGCCACGATCGCGGGCGGCGAATTCCGGCTCCTGCACCTTCTCGACATAGGCCGACATGCCGCGCTTGACGTAGTCCTGCGCCAGGTCAAACATGTTGTACCACATGGAGTGAATGCCGGCGAGCGTGATGAACTGGTACTTGTAGCCCATCGCACCGAGTTCGCGCTGGAACTTGGCGATGGTCGCATCGTCCAGGTTTTTCTTCCAGTTGAACGACGGCGAACAGTTGTAGGCCAGCATCTTGCCCGAATGAACCTTGTGCACCGCGTCGGCAAATTTCTTCGCAAATGCCAGATCCGGCGTGCCGGTCTCGCACCACACCAGGTCGGCATAACGTGCGTAGGCAATGGCGCGCGAAATTGCCTGATCGATACCCTTGCGCGTCTTGTAGAAACCTTCGGCGGTGCGCTCACCGGTGATGAAGGGTTTGTCGTTCTCGTCGTAGTCGCTGGTCAGCAAGTCGGCCGCTTCGGCGTCGGTACGCGCGATCACCAGGGACGGCACGCCGCAGACGTCGGCCGCCATGCGCGCGGCAATCAGTTTCTGATTGGCCTCGACGGTCGGCACCAGCACCTTGCCACCCATGTGACCACATTTCTTGACCGATGCCAGTTGGTCTTCCCAGTGCACGCCAGCCGCGCCGGCCTTGATCATGGCCTTCATCAGCTCGAAGGCGTTCAGCACGCCGCCGAATCCGGCCTCTGCATCGGCCACGATGGGCGCGAAGTTGTCGATGTAGCCGGGTGCGCCGACGTCGATACCTTTGGAATGCTGGATCTCGTCAGCACGGCGGAAGGTGTTGTTGATGCGCTCCACGACGGTGGGCACTGAATCCACCGGATACAGCGACTGGTCGGGATACATCGACGCATAGGAATTGTTGTCGGCAGCGACCTGCCAGCCCGACAGGTAGATGGCCTTGATGCCGGCCTTGACCTGTTGCATCGCCTGACCACCGGTCAGCGCGCCGAGGCAGTTCACATAGGGCTCGGTGTGAAGCAGGTCCCAGAGTTTTTCTGCGCCGCGGCGCGCCAGCGTGTGCTCGATCGGGAAGGAGCCGCGCAGACGAACGACGTCAGCGCCGCTATAGCCGCGCTCAATGCCCTTCCAGCGGGGATTGGTCGCCCAGTCCTTTTCCAGGGCTTCGGCTTGTTGTTCGCGGCTGAGTTGTTCCGAGAGGCTTTGCGGCATGTGATCACTCCTTGGGTTGTTGAAACGGGTGCGCTGTCTTGCGTGATGCAAGACCTGCGCCTGACGCCCATTCTAAGTCTTATATAAGACTCTATTTTTATCTTGTGTCTTATATAAGAGTAAAAATATTTCTATTAAATTCAAATACTTACATGCTGCTGTCGCTATGCGGAATGATTTTCCTTATTGCGACAAACATTGCCGCACCGCAGCATGGCTACATTTCGAATTATGAAAAAAATATGCACCCGTTGCACGCGCCTGGCGTCGCGTGCGGGTGCTATCGACTCAGCTTAAGGCGGCCGTCTCGGCGCGCATGGCCGCCGTGATTTCGCGTTCGCGTCTACGCGTCTGGCGCGCCACCCACACGCTATAGGCCACGATGACTGCGGTGACGGTGACGATCAACAACGTGGCCGCCGCGTAGATGGTGGGGTTGATGCCCCTGCGGGCATAGCCAAATATCACTTGCGGCAAGGTGTTGACGCCCGGACCGGAGAGGAATTCAGAAATCACCACGTCGTCGAACGACAACGTAAATGACAACAGAAACGCAGCCAGGATGGCCTGCGCGATATTGGGCAGCGTGATCAAGAGAAACACCTGCCAGGGCCGCGCGCCCAGGTCCATCGCGGCCTCCTCGATCGAGCGGTCCATCTCCATCAGGCGCGATTGCACCACCACCATGGCGTAGGCCATGCCGAGCAAAGTATGGCCCAGGATGATGGTCAACATGCCGCGCGGCGGCCAGCCCAGGAAATTCTGCGCGCCGACCATGAGCAGCAGCAGCGACAGGCCGATCACCACCTCTGGCATGACCAACGGTGCATTGACCATGCCGGAGAACACGGTGCGCCCTGCAAAGCGCCTGTACCGCACCAGCACGAAGGCCGCAAAGGTGCCGAGCACGGCCGACAACAGTCCGGTGATAGTGGCCACTTTCACTGACAGCCAGAAACCGTCGACGATGCGCGAGTCCCGGGTGAGCGCCTCGTACCAGCGCAGCGAAAAGCCGGTGAAGCGCGAGTCCTGGCGCGTGTCGTTGAACGAGAACACGATCATGAAGAACAGCGGCATGTACAGGAACAGGAACACCAGTCCCAGCCAGAGCTTGCTCACATGCCTATGCAGCAGGGTCATCATGGTGCGCGCCCTCCTACTTGCGGCCGTCGGCGGGTTCGCCGGTGTAGTGGTAATAGATCGCAAGCGGTATCACGATGAACCCGATCATGACAACCGCCAGGGCCGTGGCACGCGGCCAGTTGTTGCTGGTGAACATCTCGTCCCACACGACCCTGCCGATCATGATGTTCTCTGGCCCACCGAGCAGCGACGGAATAACAAACTCGCCCACCGAGGGAATAAACACCAGCATGAAGCCGGCCACGATACCCGAGCGCGACAAAGGCACGGTGACCAGCCAGAACGCCTTGAATGGCGATGCACCCAGGTCGTAGGCCGCCTCCAAAAGGCGGAAATCCATCTTCACCAGAGTGGCGTACAGCGGCAGGATCATGAACGGCAAGTAGACGTAGGTCATGCCAACCAGCATCGACACATCGGTGTAGAGCATGAAGATCGGCTCGCTGGTGATGCCCAGCCACATCATCGCCTGGTTCAGGATGCCCTGATCGGCCAGGATGCCTTTCCATGCGTACACCCGCAGCAAAAAGGACGTCCAGAACGGCAACATTACCATCATCAGCAGCGCCGGCCGCACTGTGGGCTTGGCGCGCGCGATGAAATACGAGAACGGGTAGCCGACGATCAGACACAGGACGGCGGTACACAGCGCATACCAGATCGAGCGCAGATAGGCCTCGATGTAAATGGTGTCAAACAACACACCGTCTTCGCCACGCCGGAAGATCGACCAGTAGTTCTCGTATTTGAGCGTGAGCAAGCCGGTCTGTGTGTCCCAGATCGGCTTGAACGGGTGGATATCGTTGCCCATGTCCACGAAGCTGATGTATAGCAGGATCAGGAAGGGCAGGAAAAAGAACAGCACCAGCCACACATAGGGCACGGCGATGACAAAGCGCCGGCCGGGCACGGGGATTGATATCTTCACCATGCTCGGAACGCCTCAGTCGCGCAGCACGATGGCCGCGTCGTCACTCCACCAGAAGTGCACCTGGTCACCCCAGGTGATCTCGCTGTGGGCATGGCGTGCGGTGTTCGCCTCGGTGATGCGCACCTGTGAGCCGTCCGACGCAGTGACGATGTAGGTGTTGTAGGAGCCGAAGTAGGCGATCTCCTTGACAGTGCCCGCGAACACGTTGTGATCCGCGTCCGGCCTGCGTTTTCGGATCTCGATCTTCTCCGGCCGCACCGCGATCCCCACCGGCATGTTGAGCTTGCCGCTGACGCCGTGCCCGACATGAATCTCGCCGATGCCGGTGGTCGCGGCGCAGCGGTCGGCCTCGTCGACGCTCAGGCGGCCCTCGAACAGGTTGACGTTGCCAATGAAGTCGGCGACAAACCGGTTGACCGGATGCTCATACACCTCTTGCGGCGAACCGACCTGCAACACCCGGCCTTTGCTCATGACGGCGATACGGTTGGCCATGGTCATCGCCTCTTCCTGATCATGCGTGACCATGACACAGGTCACTTCAACCTGCTCGATGATGTTGACCAGTTCGAACTGCGTCTGTTCGCGCAGCTTCTTGTCCAGCGCTCCCAGGGGTTCATCGAGCAGTAGCAGCTTGGGCCGTTTGGCCAGGCTGCGCGCCAGCGCCACCCTCTGTTGCTGACCGCCGGAAAGCTGATGCGGCTTGCGCTTGGCAAACGGCCCGAGCTGCACCAGATCGAGCATCTCGCCGACCCGTTGCTTGACCTCGGCCCGGGGCAGACCTTCACGCTTGAGGCCGAATGCGATGTTCTCCCAGATGTCCAGGTGCGGGAACAGCGCGTAAGACTGGAACATCATGTTCATCGGCCGGTCGTAGGGCGGAAACTGCGCGATGTCCTGGCCGCCTAGCAATACGCGCCCCGCGGTCGGCTTTTCGAATCCCGCCAACACGCGTAACAGTGTCGACTTGCCGCAGCCCGAACTGCCGAGCAATGCAAAGATCTCGCCGCGTGCGATCGACAACGACACATCGTCCACCGCGAGGGTCTCGTCGAACCGTTTTTCCAGTTTCTCGGTGACGAGAAATCCATCGGCCGGGTCATTTTTTGACATCGATCCATCCTGCTCCGGTTATGCGGCGCCCAAACGAAACGGGCTGTTCATACCAGGTACAAACAGCCCGTAACGCAAACGCTCGGTCGTTTACTTGCCCTTCTTGAACCCGTTGTAGGCGTTGGCCATGGCTTCACGCGCTTCGTTCGTGAAGCTGCCAGGCGGGATCATCTTCTCAAGGTAGGCCGACTCGACGAAGATCGTCTTGTTGCCAGCAATCTCGGGCTTGATCTTGTCCAGTGCCGCCATGTTGCCGGTTGGGTAGGTCATGTCGTTGGCCATTGCGGCGGCGTTCTCCGCACGCAAATAGAAATCGATGAACGCGTGCGCGTTCTTCGGGTGCGTGGCGTCCTTGGTAATGGCCATGGTGTCGAAAAAGATCAACGCGCCGGTGCTGGGCAACATGGCCTCGATCACGTCCTTGGACTTGTTTTCCTTGGCCCGTTCAGCGGCGATGTTGATGTCACCCGACCAGCCGATGGACACGCAGGCCTTGCCGCTGGAGATGTCGTCGATCATGGTCGAGCTGAACAGGCGCACGTCCTTGCGCACCTTGGCCAGCATGTCGGCAGCCGCCTTGTAGTCAGCCGGATCGTTGGAATACGCGTCCTTGCCGATGTAGTGCAGCGCCACCGGGATGATCTCGGTCGGCGAATCCAGATAGGCAATACCGCAAGCCTTGAGCTTGCTGGTGTACTTGGGATCGAAAACCAGGTCCCAGGCGTTCTCCGGCATCGGCATCTTGCCCAGCACCTTGTCGACCTTGGTCTTGTTGATGCCCACCGTCGTGAAGCCCCAGGCCCACGGCACCAGGTGCTTGTTGTCGGGGTCGGCCTTGGTCAGTGTCTTGAGAATCGCCGGGTCCAGGTTGGCCAGGTTCGGGATCTTGGACTTGTCCAGGGGCTGCATCAGACCGCCTTCGATCTGCGGCTTCGCGAAAACCGTGCCGGGCACGACGATGTCGTAACCCGAATTGCCCGCCACCAGCTTGGCATGCAGGGCCTCGTTGGTTTCGAACGTGTTGTAGTTGACCTTGATGCCGCTTTCCTTCTCGAACGCGGCAATCATGCCCTCAGGAATGTAGTCAGGCCAGTTGTAGATGTTGAGAACTTTTTCCTCTGCCGGCTCGGGCGCCGGTGCAGCGGCCGGTGCGGCGGCAACCGGTGCCGGTGCTGGTGCCGGCTCTTCCTTTTTGCCACAGGCGGCCAAGACGATGGCCGATAGCGCGAAAGCGCTGATGATTTTGTTGGTTATTTTCATGACCCGTATTTCTCCGTTCAGATTGATGCAGATACGAATTGCGCAGCTTGATCGACGCAAAAAGCGCACCCTAAAATATTATAGGGACGACAACTCGGTTCAGACCAGATTCCGTGCTTTCACGTCCGTCCAGGTCAAGTCCAGCGCCTTGCGGATCAGACCGATCATGTCGTCAATGTCCGACGGCGTCATCACCAGCGGAGGCGCAATGATCATCCGATCCCCCACTGCACGCATGATGACACCGTGGTTGAAGCAATGGGCCCGGCAAATCATGCCAACCCCGGCGCCCTGGTCGAACATGCCGTGGGTTTTCTTGTCCCGGGCCAGCACCAGTCCACCCATGAAACCCACGGTCTCGGCGCCAGCCACCAGCGGATGGTCGTTCAGGCCGGCAAAACTGCGGGCGAAATATCCGCCCAGTTCGCCCCGGATCTTTTGCGGCAGCTGCTCGCGCTCCATGATCTCGATATTGGCCAGCGCCACCGCACAGGCCACCGGATGACCGCTGTAGGTATAGCCATGGGCGAATTCGCCGCCCTTGTCGATCAACACCTGGGCCACCCGGTTGCCGACCATGACCCCCCCGAGCGGGACATAGCCGCTGGTGACGGCCTTGGCAAAGGTCACCAGATCGGGCTTGTAGCCGAACTTCTCGTAGGCAAACCAATGCCCGAGGCGGCCAAAGGCGCAGATCACCTCGTCACTGATCAGCAAAATGCCGTATTTGTCGACGATGCGTTGCACCTCGGGCCAGTAGGTGTCGGGCGGGATGATGACGCCGCCCGCGCCTTGCACGGGTTCGGCGATGAAGGCCGCCACCTTGTCCGGACCCACCGCCAGGATCTTCTCCTCGAGCCAGCGTGCGGCCCGCAAACCGAACTCGTCACGCGTCTCGCCGTCCAAACCCAGTTCGAAGAAGTACGGCTGCTCGATATGGTCGATGTTCGGAATTGGCAGGTCGCCTTGTGCATGCATGCCCGCCATGCCGCCGAGCGAGGCTCCCGCCATGGTGCTGCCGTGGTAGCCGTTCTTGCGGCCGAGAATCATTTTGCGCTGGGGCTGCCCCAGCAGATCCCAGTAGCGGCGCACCATGCGCACATTGGTGTCGTTGCTCTCGCTGCCGCTGGATGCGTAAAAGACATGCTGAAAACTGCGGTCCCCGACCGTGGGCGCCAACGAGGCCAGCTTGGCCGCCAATTCGACCGCCGGCACATTGGTGGTCTGGAAAAAGCTGTTGTAAAACGGCAGCGCCATCATCTGGCGATGCGCCGCGTCAGCCAGCTCGCGGCGCCCGTAGCCGATGTTTACGCACCACAGACCGCTCATCGCGTCCAGCATCCTGTTGCCTTCGGAGTCCCAGACATGGATGCCTTCACCGCGCACGATTACGCGCGCGCCACGGCTGGCGAAGTCCTTGGGGTCCGTGAACGGGTGCAGGAAATGCTGGCGATCCAGCTGCTGAATCCGATGCGTGTCAACCAGAGACATGCTTGCCCTCCTCCTGTTCGCCTGTGTGCTGCGCCTACCCGTGATCAGACATGCAGCAGCAGGTGCTCGCGCTCCCACGGCGAGATCACGGTCATGAACTCGTCGAACTCCAGTTCCTTGACCTCGGTATAGACCGTGATGAACTCCTTGCCCAGCACCTCGTGCAGATCGGTCTCGCGGCGCAGCCAGTCGAGCGCCTCGCCCAGACTGCGCGGCAGGGCATAGGGCGATTGGTAGCCATCGCCTTTCATCTCGGCCTTGGGTTGGATCTTGTTCTTCATCCCCAGGTAGCCGCAGGCCAGCGTCATGGCCATTGCGACATAGGGGTTGGCGTCTGCACCAATGACCCGGTTCTCGACCCGGCGCGCCTGCGGCGAGGCGATCGGGCAGCGGATTCCCACCGTCCGGTTGTCGGTGCCCCATTCGATGTTGATCGGTGCGGCGGTATTGCGCGACAAGCGACGGTAGCTGTTGACGTAGGGTGCCACCAGCACCATGGCCGCTGGCACGTAGCGCTGCAGGCCACCGATGTAGTGCATGAACGCCTCCGACGGCGAGCCATCCTCGTTGCTGAAGATGTTCTGGCCGGTGAGCTTGTTCAGGATGCTCTGGTGCACATGCATCGAGCTGCCGGGCTCACCCGCAATCGGCTTGGCCATGAAGGTGGCGTACATGTCGTGGCGCAGTGCCGCCTCACGCACCGTGCGCTTGAAGAAGAACACCTCGTCGGCCAGTCCCAGCGGGGATGAGTGGAAAAAGTTGATCTCCATCTGGCCCGCGCCGATCTCATGGATCAAGGTGTCGACGTTGAGCTCCATCTTGTCGCAATAGTCGTAGATCTCCTCAAACAGAGGGTCGAACTCGTTGACCGCGTCGATGCTATAGGCCTGGCGCGAGGTTTCGGCGCGGCCACTCCGCCCTATCGGCGGCTTGAGCAAGGTGTTCGGATCGGTGTTGCGCGCCGTCAGGTAGAACTCCAGCTCAGGCGCCACGATCGGCTGCAGGCCATCCGCCGCAAACAGGTCGCAAACCCGGCGCAACACGCTGCGCGGCGCAAACGGAACCAGCTTGCCGTCATGGTCAAAGCAGTCGTGAATCACCTGCGCCGTCGGGTCGGTCGCCCAGGGCACCAGCCTGGCCGTGGACGGATCGGGCCGCAGCTGCATGTCCTTGTCGGTCGGATCGATCACGTCGTAATACGGACCGCTCTCCGGAAATTCGCCGGTGACGCCCATGGCCACCACGGCTTGTGGCAGGCGCATACCACGGTCTTCCGTGAACTTGGCACGCGGCAGGATCTTGCCCCGCGCCACGCCGGTCAGATCGGGAACCAGGCATTCCACCTCGGTCACCCGTCGTTCATTGAGCCACTGTTCCAACTCGTTGAAGGTCATCGATTTTTTTTCTTGCATCAAGTTCTCCACGGATCGGTTTTGCCCTTCGCACCCTGCGGATCGAGCCTGTTCTGCTGCCGCACCCGGCAGGAGTCGCCGAATGCCTTGAATATTGCCCCGTCCAGACCACCGTGTTCGCAGGCCCATTCCGGATGCCACTGCACCGCATACGCGAATGCACTCGCCCCCTCCACCGAAAACGCCTCCACTATTGCGTCGGGCGCACGGGCCAGCGCCCGCAAGCCCTGTCCCAGTCGGGCAATACCCTGGCCATGCAGGGAGTTGACCTGCGCCGTAGGCCCTTTCGCCCATTGCGCAAATGCCGAACCGGGCTCCAGATCGACCGCGTGGCTGGGACCATATTGCACCGCAAGCGGTTGACCGGACGGTTCCCGATGATCCATCATGCCCGGAAGGTTCTGCACCTGCTGGTGCAAGGAGCCGCCGAACGCGATATTGATCTCCTGAAAGCCCCGGCACAGACCCAGCAAGGGTACTCCAGCATCGACGCAGGCCCGCACCAGCGCCAGCGTCAAGGCGTCGCGCGCCGGGTCCAGCGGCAGATCAAGGTCGGCCACCGCCTCGTCGTAATGCGACGGATGCACATTGGACGGCGACCCGGTGAGCATCACACCATCAACAAGGGCCAGCAAGTCGGGAATCTGCTCAGGGTCGGCCAGTGGAAACAGCACCGGCTGGGCCTGGGCACCGTTCTTGATGGCACGCGAATATTTGTCTCCGACCACCCCATACGGCATCTGGCGGCCATCCTTGCCCAGCAGGCGGTGGTCGACCGGAAGCCAGACAAGACAGCGGGCGGTGGAATTCATGCGGCGAGGAAGTTGGGATACAGGACGCCATTGTGCATGGCTCCAGGACATTTTTCACGTGCCCCGACTGCCACCCGTTGGCAACACGCAAGCGTCATCACGCCGCCCGCATGCTGGCTGGAACACCGAAATCCGAATGACAGCCTCGTCGCGGCTACAGCAGATCGCGCAACTGCTGGAACCACATGGCCAGCGCCAGTGTCGGTGCGCGCAGCGCACTGCCGCCAGGGAAGTTGTGGTGACGCAGACGCGCGAACAGATCGAAGCGTTCGGCCTGACCGGCGATGGCTTCGGCCACCATCTGCCCGGCGAGCCCGGTCAAGGCGACCCCATGGCCACTGAAGCCCTGAAGGTAATACAGGTTGTCAGCCACACGGCCGAAATCGGGCGCGCGATTCATGCTGATGTCGACAAAGCCACCCCAGACGAATTCGAGTGGAACCGACTGAAGCTGCGGAAACACCCGGGCCATGCGCACGCGCATCGAGGCCTCCAGGTCGGCCGGGGTGCGCGTCGTGTAACTTACGCGCCCGCCGAACAGCATCCGGTGGTCGGCACTGAAGCGAAAGTAGTCCAGCGCGAAATTGTTGTCGCATACCGCCGAACGCGTCGGGATCAAGCTGTTGCACAGCTCGACCGACAGGGGCGGCGTCGCCACGACATAGGTCCCCACCGGCATGATGCGCGCACGGATCTGCGGCGCAATGCGCGGGCCGTATTCGCCCAACGTGCAATTGCCCGCCAGCACGGCAAAGCGCGCCCGCACGCTGCCGTGGGCCGTGATCGCCGTCACGCTGTCGCCGCGCTGCAGGTCGACAACCACCGAATGCTCGAACAACTGCACGCCCAGGGTCCGTGCCGCCTGTGCCAGTCCCAGTCCGTATTTCAGCGGGTGCAGATGACCGGACACGTTCTCATGACCGACTGCGCAATAACGGGGGCTGCGAATGTACTGCTGAACTGCCTCGCCACTGACCTGCGTGCAGGCCAGGCCGTATTCGCGCTCCATCTGCTCCAGCTCGGCGCGCAGCTTGTCCGCCTTGCGCGGCGAATCGGCGACATACAAGTAACCATTCATCCGGTCACAGTCGATACCGAATCGCGCGATGCGGGCGTCGATCAACGCGATAGCCTCCAGCGACCAGTTCCACAAACGCCGTGCATCGGCCCGCCCCAGTTGCGCCTGCAGCGTGCCCTGTCCGCTGGCATACCCCACAATCGCCTGGCCGCCATTGCGACCCGACGCGCCGCTGCAGATCCGATCGGCCTCCAGCAACGCCACGCTCAGGCCGCGATCCGCCAGCTCAATCGCGGCCGACAAGCCAGCGAATCCCCCACCGACCACCACCACGTCCACGCCGACCTGCCCTTGCAGGGCCGGCCAGCCGGCGCCGCGGTCGACGCTGGCCTCGTAATAACTGCGCTGGTTGAGCTGGGTGTCGGACCCGATCAGTGAGGAACGCCCGAGCCCCATGTCAGCCGCCCGACGGCAACACAGGCGCCGCGCCCGGCCCAGCCAGTCGGGCGATCTGGCCACACAGGTAGGTCCAGATGAAGCTCGCCGCGGCCTGACTGGTCAACTCCGCATGGTCGTATGCCGGCGCCACCTCGACGCAGTCCATGGCCACCGTATTCAGCCCGGACAAGTCTTCGAGCAAGGTCATGACCTGCGATGTCGCCAGTCCACCCGGCTCGGGTGTGCCAGTGCCCGGGGCAAAGGCCGGATCCAGGCAATCGATGTCCAGCGTCAGGTAACAAGGCCGGTCGCCGAGTCGCTGCAGGATCTGCGCCACCACGTCGCTCAGTCCGCCGCCGTCCTTGCCGCGCAGATCTCTTGCGGTGTAGATCAGCCCACCTTGATCGCGTACGTATTCGCGCGCCGCACGGGTACCCGATGAACGCAAGCCAATCTGCACAGTGGCGTGCGGATCGACCAAGCCCTCGGCGATCGCCTCATAGGTCCAGGTCCCGTGACCGGACGGTTCACCAAAATGGTCGACCCACGTATCGCAATGGGCATCGAAATGCACCAACGCCAGCGGTCCGTGTTGCGCCCTTGCCGCACGCAGCAAGGCCAGGGTGATCGAGTGATCGCCGCCGATGAATACGCAGTGGTGACGCGCCATCAGCTGCGCCGCTTGCTGCTGCACGATGGCGCGCACTTCGGCCAAGCCGGACGCATTGGGCAGGCGCAAGTCACCACCATCACCCATGTGGCCCAGCGGAGACACCTCGAATTGCGGATGCAGGCCATCACACAGCATCAGGCTGGCCCGCCGTATCTCGGCCGGGCCAAAACGCGCACCCGGCCGATTGGTCACCGCGCCGTCGAACGGAACACCTACCACGGCAAATTCCTGGTCCTGCAGTGGCGCAGTGGCGAGAAACCGGTTGCTGTTCATCGCATACGCAAATTCACCCATCGCCATGATTCATCAACTCCTTGTAGACGGCCGACGTTAACGCATTCTTCACGGACAATCAGCGACTTTGGCGTGCCAGCCGACCGTCCCGACGGTCGCTACCCCGTCCCATGCGGCCGCAAGTGCGGCGCACCGACAAGCCCTGCAGCATGACACCCTCCCAAACCCGACTGATCGCCTATGGCAGCCTGGCGCTGAGCATGAGCCTGACCGGCAGCTATGTTGCCTTGTCCAAGCCGCTGGTGGCCGCTTTGCCGGTCTTCCTGCTGGGCTGGATGCGCTTCGGCATCGCTGCCGTGGCGATGCTGCCCTGGCTGCGCAAGCCGGCGCAGGAGCCACCGATGACGGGCCAGACCCGCATGCTGCTGTTCCTCGAATCTTTTTTCGGCAATTTCCTGTTCTCGATCTGCATGTTGTACGGCGTGAGCCTGACCAGTGCCGTGTCGGCCGGCGTGATTCTGGCGGGAATTCCGGCCATGATTGCACTCATGAGTTGGATGTTTCTGGGCGAGCGGATCAACACCCGCATGAAGTTGGCCGCGGGCTGTGCCATGCTGGGACTGGCGGTGCTGGCACTGGCGCGGTCGGATCTGTTTGCCGGTGAACACAGCTCAACGCAGGTGCTTGACACAGCCTGGTTGGGCAATCTGCTGGTGTTCGGCGCCGTGGTCTGCGAAGGTGCCTATGCCGTGATCGGCAAGAAGTTGACCGGCAGCCTGGGACCCAAACGCATCGCCTCGCTGATCAATCTGTGGGGCTTCGCCCTGATGACACCGTTCGGTTTGTACCTGGCGCTGGACTTCGATTTCGCCGGCGTCAGTGCCGGCACCTGGGTGCTGCTGGTGTTCTACGCCTTGGCGGCCAGCGTGGGGACGGTCTGGTTGTGGATGACCGGCGCCAAATACCTGCCGGCGTCGCAGGGCGGCATCTTCACGGTGATGCTGCCGATATCGGCTGCCCTGGTCGGTGTGTTTGCGCTGGGTGAAACCATGACCGGCCTGCAGTTGCTGGCGTTTGCCATTGCGCTATTCGGCGTGTTCCTGACCTGGAACCACCGCTAAACCCGTTCGGCTGTCGACCTACCAGCGGTCTACCCGGTACGGCGCCAGGTCGATGGCCGGGGTTTCGCCCTGCATCAGCTCTGCCATGATGCGCGCCGTGGCGCCGCACAAGGTCAGTCCGAGGTGTTGGTGTCCGAACGCGAAAAACACACCGGGGTGGTGTGGCGCAGCGCCGAGCACCGGCAGATGGTCAGGCAGTGACGGCCGAAAACCCATCCATGTGCTGGCCCCCGATGTGTCGATGCCGGGCAGCAAGGCCTGCATGCTCCGGTGCAGCAAGGCATAACGACGGGGATCGGGCGGCAGCTGCAGGCCGCCGAACTCCACGGTGCCGGTCATGCGCAGACCCATCGTCATCGGCGTCATGATGACGTTGTGCTCGATCGACGCGATGGGCCGGTGCATCGACGCCCATGGCGCCGCAGGCGGTGCGCCTTGCGGCCATGGCACGGTGATTTGGTAGCCCCGCTCGGTGTCCAGTGGCACCCTGTATCCCAGGCTGGCGGCCAGCGGCGCCGACCAGGCACCCGCACTCAGCAAGACCTGGCGACACGACAAGCGCGCGCCGTCGGACAGGCCGACAACGACCGGCCCACCGGGCGACTGCGCGATGCGGTCAACCTGCGCCTGCAGCACCTGACCCCCGGCCTGTCGCAGCGCCGCAACCAGGCCGTTGCAGACCTCCAACGGGTCCGCCACATGGCCGGTGTCGGGGTAACACACGCCCCCGCGCAATGCGGTCGTGAGGCCCGGCGCCTCGGCGCGGATCTGTTCGGCAGCTACCGACTCGGCCCGCACACCGTAGACGGCCATTTCCCGTATCTGCTCAAGTGCTTCACGCTCACCCTGTTCGCTTTGCCAGACCCGCAGATAACCACTGCGGTGCAAAAGATGACGGATGTCGGCCAGAGCCATCAGCTCGGTCAGGTCGTCCATCGCGGAGTGCTGCAACGCGCTCAAGGCCGCAATGCCCCGCGCCAGGGCCGACGGCCGAGCGGCCCAGACGAAACGGGCCAGCCAGGGCAAAAGCGGCAACAGATGGGCGGCGCGCACCCGCAGTGGCCCGTTTGCATCGCGCAACCAGGACAGACTGGCGCGCAGCACCTGCGCATTGGCCAGCGGCACCCGTTGCTCGGTCGCGATATGGCCTGCATTGCCAAAACTGGCGCCCTGGCCAGGCGCCTGAGCATCCACCAGGCAGACCTGACGACCCGCATGGGCCAGGCGTAGCGCGCAGGCGGCACCCACCAGGCCTGCGCCAATCACCAGCACATCGGTATCGTGTTGTGGCATCTGGTTTGCGGTTTGTGAATTGCGGCCTTTACCTGGCGCACTCAGGCAATGCCCCATGCGTACGGGTCCGTCGCATCGAGCAGCAAACGGGTTTCGGCGCAGATGTGGGCCTGCCCCTGGATGGTGGGGATCAGCTGCCCCTCGTGGACCCGGTAGGACGCCTCGAACACGCTGCCCAGCACGCTTTCCTGGCGCCACACCGTGCCAGGCGAGAGCTTGCCATCGGCGGCCAGGCAGGCCAGCTTGGCACTGGTGCCGGTGCCACACGGCGAGCGGTCGTAGGCCCGACCGGGACACAACACGAAATTGCGCCCGTCATGCGCACCATCGTGCGCCGGCCCCATCAACTCGATGTGATCGATCTCGCCGCCGTCGCGACCCGTAACGCCGGCAGCGACCAGTGCCTGGCGTATTGCCCAGGCCCGGTGCGTGAGCGACTCAACGGACGCAACATCCATCGGGGTCGATCCTGCATCGCACAAAAAGAACCAGTTGCCACCCCAGGCCACATCACCCGTCACCACGCCATGACCCGGAACCTGCAACACGACACCGGCCTGATGGCGGTAGGCCGGCACGTTTTCGATCGCAACCACACCCTTGCCACGCAGATCAACCTGTATCGCACCCACCGGCGTGTCAAGCGTATAGCGTCCGGGTGTGGCCCGACCCAGATGCTCAAGCGTAGCCATCAGGCCTATGGTTCCGTGACCGCACATGCCCAGGTAACCGACATTGTTGAAGAAGATCACCGAGGCCAGCGCACCCGCGGTGCGCGCCGGCAGCAGCACCGCCCCCACCATCACGTCGCTGCCGCGCGGCTCGCATACGGTGGCCCGGCGGTAGTGGTCATGCCGCTCGCGCAGTTCGTGCACCGCTTGCGACAAGGGCATGTCCTGCAGATCGGGAAAGCCGGACAACACAACGCGCGTGGGCTCGCCGCCGGTGTGGGAATCGATACATTGAATGTCTTGCATCTCGGCATTGTCGCCAGCGTGCGCCTGCGCGGCTAGAACCGAAACACCGACGGCCATGCCGATTTCGGCACAATCGCGCCATGCATTTGCAGGCCGCCTGTTTCTCATTGTTCGACCAGTTGCCCGACGTAGTGTTCTTCTGCAAGGACACCCAGGGTCGCTACACCCATGCCAATCGCACGCTGCTCGCGCGACTGGGCCTGACGCGGCCCGCGCAGTTGATTGGCAAGACCGCCGCCGAGGTGTTTCCACAGCCGCTGGGCGACAGCTACTGGCAGCAGGACCAACGCGTGATCCGCACGCGCCGCGCTGTGGTCAACGAACTCGAGCGGCATCTGTTTCCCAACCACCGTGCCGGCTGGTGTCTGACCGTCAAGCAAGCACTGAGCGAGCACGGCAAGGTCACCGGCCTGGTTGGCATCTCGCGTGACCTCATCGGGCCATCGACGCAGGATCCGGTGTACCGGCGCCTGGCCGACAGCCTGAGCTTCGCGCGCGAACACTGCGCAGACCCGCTCAGCGTGGGCGCATTGGCGCGCCATGCCGGCCTGTCGGTGGCGCAACTCGAACGCCATGTTGTGGCCTTGTTGCAGCTCACACCGGCTCGGTGGTTGTTGTCGTTGCGTCTGGAAAAAGCCGTCGGTCTGCTGGCGCGAGACCAGTCCATCGCCCTGGTAGCAGCCGAATGCGGCTTCGCCGACCACAGCGCCTTCAGTCGAGCGTTCAAGCGCCATGTGGGCATCGCGCCCAGTGTCTACCGAATGCTGGGGCCTGTGGCAGGTATCTAGTCGGGCTTGCCGGGCATCACAACGACGCCGTCTTCGTCGGCCACCAGCCAGTCACCGGGGCGTACCCAATGCCCTTGCACCAGGACCGGCACATCGCGCTCACCGTCGCCCCGCTTGCGAGGAGGCATCGGCACGCAGGCCAGTGCCAGGATGCCGATGGGCAACGGCGCGAGTTCGGCCACATCCCGCACGCAGCCATTGACCAGCACACCGGCCCAGCCATTGTGTGCGGCGGCGCCGCCGAGGTTGCCGCCGAGCAGCGCCCGGCGCATGGAAGCACCTCCGTCGACAACCAGTACGCGTCCCTGGCCGGGCGTGTCAAGCATCGCCTTGATCAGCGCGTTGTCCTCAAAGCAACGCACGGTCACCACGGTGCCGGCGAATCGCCGCTTGCCCCCGAAAGAGCGGAACACCGGTGGCAAAACGCGGAAGTCGCCGTCCGAATCATCGCGGTGCGCGTCACACAAGTCGCATGTCGGCGTGGGCTCTAGCATGGTCTGGATTCCTTTGATGAGCAATGAATTCTCGAGTCGCCACAGCATGTTAACGCCGGCACCTGTTGCATTGCATGAAGCCGTCAACTTGACTGCTCCAGCCCTCGGCGACCTGCCCACGGGTGCCTCTGGAAGGCCACCCAACTTGCGCAAGACATGACACGCGGCATCCAAACCCCGTTCTCCGAGGGAAAACGGCCTGTCGCAACACATGTAAAAAACAACACGCTACAGTGAAAAACATCAGTTTCCCCTTGGAAACAGGTTTTTTCTCCAGTAGCATCCGCATTGCCGCAGGAGAAGCAGTTCTCCATCGGTGATTAATCAACTTCCACAAGGACAATTCAATCATGGCAACTGCAAAAAAAGCTCCGGCCAAAAAGGCCCCCGTCGCAAAGAAAGCTGTACCCGCAAAGAAAGCAGCTCCGGCAAAGAAAGTAGCGGCCAAGGCGCCAGCCAAGAAAGCTGCTGCCCCCGCGAAGAAAGCCGCTCCAGCCGAGAAGGCAGCTCCAGCCGAGAAGGCAGCTCCAGCCAAGAAGGCAGCTCCTGCCAAAAAAGCTGCAGCAAAAAAGGCTCCGGCCAAGAAGCGCACCGTTAACGCCGCCTTCATGAAGGCACTGACGCCAAGCGCCGCTTTGGCTGCTGTCGTCGGACCGAACGCGCTGCCGCGTACCGAAGTGGTCAGCAAGCTGTGGGTCTACATCAAGAAGAACAAGCTGCAAGACGCTGTCAACAAGCGCATGATCAATGCTGACGCCAAGCTCAAGGAAGTCTTCGGCAAGATGCAAGTCTCGATGTTCGAGATGGCTGGCCTGATCGGCAAGCACCTCAAGTAAGCGTCACCACGCGCTTCATGAAGCCGGCATCCGCCGGCTTTTTTTATGGCCGCGTGAACAGCCAACTTCCGACAAGATGTTGGTGCCAGAGCAAAAATCGCTGCGCAATTTATTGGTCTGGCACACAAGGTTTCAGTCCAACGCAATTCGCCCATTCAGCCGCAAGTAGTTCGGCACCTCGTAGTCGGCCAATACGATCACACGCCCCGAATGCTGCGTGGTCTGCTGCAACAGCTCGGTCACAACGCGGATCGACGGGGTGTCGAGCGCTGCGAACGGCTGGTCCATCAACACAACCGGCGTGCATGAAGCCAGGGCCGCGGCCAGCCACACCTTGCGTCGCGACCCGGTCGACATCATGTGACCGGTTTTGTCGAGATGCGGCGACAAAAACAATTGTTCGAGCAGTTGCGCAGCCAGCGCCATGTCGAACGCAGGGTAGCGCTCCAGCAACTGCGCGAACCAGGCCATCGGTGTCCATTGCTCGAAGGCCTCGCACGCAGGGTCTGTTCGAAACACCTGCCGGCGATAAGCCGGCGCATCGTCGGACAGCAGGAACTCGCCAATCTGCAGCCGCCCGGACTGCGCCGGCAGGTCGCCAGCCAACAGGCGGAGCAAGGTCGTCTTGCCGCTGCCGTCGTCGCCGCAGACCAGGTACAGGCCCGGGGCGAAGGCTGCGCACCAGCGCGCGAACAAGGGACGCGATGGATAGGCAAAGCACAGGTCGTCGACCCGCAGCAGTGCAGCGGTGCCGTCTATTGGCGACGCACTGACGCCCGTGGTCATACGCCCTGTGTCCGATGCGCTCGTGTTAACCGACCCGACGCCAGAAAGCCGATCAGTCGGATGCCGACGGTGCCGGGGTCGCCGCAACGCGCGCTCGGCGCGCACGCTCCAACGCCAGACCCGCGGAGCCGGCGTCCATGCCGTACATGTCGGCAAATGCATCCACGCTGTGGGCCGCGGACTCGAATGCGCGCAACAGTGCCTCGTCGCGTGCGGCGCCGGCACGGGCCTCGGTCAAAGCTTCTTCGAGCAGCAGGTTGCTGCCTTCGTCGCGGCTGCGCACCAAGGCGGCATAGGCATCGGGCGTTAGGCCCGATTGCTCGAACGCTTGCACCATACGCCGGCGCAGCGTCGGGCGCATGTCTTGGGAATTGCGCGCCTGGCGCCTGCGAAACACCTCGAGCAAGGCGTGGTGCACATGCTCTGGTGCCATCGCCTCGACCGGTTCGCCCTGCAGATCATGGCGCTCCAGCCCCTGCGCCACAGCCGACAGGTAGCGCGTGGAGCGGGTGTGCTGGGACAAGGCCGACTTCAGTGCATCGGTCGTGAAAGCGTCCGGATGGGCCAGCTGCAGGTCCTGGAAGATGCCACGCTTGAGCGGCAGAAACTGCGCGCCAAACAATCGGGGAAACAGTTCGGCCAATTTTTCGAGCACCGGCAGGTTGGACTCTGCGGGCGCTCGACGGCGCGATTTCGGCTTGTCGGTGGATGGGTTCTCGGTGGTCTCGTTCATGTCTTTGTCTTCAACGCGGCTTGCGTGATGGCATTCAAGGTTCCGCGCGTGCTGATCACGTCCGGGTCCAGCGCAATTTCGATCAGCGTGCCTTGTGCGCGCTCGAGCGCTGCCAGCAGCTGCGGCTCGAATTCGCCCGTCTTGGTAATACGCACACCGGCATAGCCATAGGCCTGGGCCAGCGCGGCGAAGTCTGGATTGCGCAGCCCCGTACCGGCGACGCGGTTCGGATACTCCCGTTCCTGGTGCATGCGAATGGTGCCGAATATGCCGTTGTTGAGCAACACCACGATGGTCTTGGCGCCATATTGCGAGGCTGTTGCCAGTTCCTGGCCATTCATCAGGAAATCGCCGTCACCGGCGATGGTCAACGCCAGGCGTCCAGTGGTGATCGCCGCAGCAATACCAGCGGGCACGCCATATCCCATGGCGCCGCTGGTGGGCGCGAGCTGGGTCTTGTGGCCCTTGACCAGGCCATGGTGGCGGAAGAAGCGATGCGCCCAACTCGCAAAGTTGCCGGCGCCATTGGTCAGCACGGCATCAACGGGCAGGTGTTTCTGCAAACTCGCGATGATCGCGGGCATGTCGATGTCACCGGGCAGTTGCTGCGGCACCAGATTGGCCAGATAGTCGGCATGACAGCCGGCGGTCCAGTCGGTCCACGGCGGCGGCTTCGGAGCCTGCAGCGCAAGCAAGGCCAGCGCCGCCGACAGCATGCCGGCATTGATCGCCAGATCGGCCTGGTAGACACGGTTGAGTTCGTCCGCACCAGCGTGGATATGCACCAGCTTCTGCGGCGTGCGCGGCACCGGCAACAAGGTGTAGCTGCCCGTCGTCATTTCGCCCAGGCGCGGGCCGAACGCAATCAGCAGGTCGCTCTCGCGAACGCGCGCCGCCAGTTTCGGATTGATGCCGATGCCCACGTCGCCGGCATATTGCGCATGGTGGTTGTCGAAACAATCCTGAAAACGGAAGGCATTGGCCACCGGCAACTGCCACTTCTGCGCGAAGTCCTGCAGCGCCTGTGCGGACTGCGGGTTCCAGCCACTGCCGCCGGCAATCACCAGCGGGCGCTGCGCCGCACGCAACAGGTCGCCCAATTGCACGGCCTGCTGCGCATCGCAACCGGGCTGCACGGCCTCGACCCGCGGCAGTGCCTGCAGGCTGTCGTCGGTCAAAGCCCGCGCCAGCATGTCCTCGGGCAACACCAGCACAACCGGGCCAGGTCGACCATTCATGGCGGTGGCAAACGCCCGCGCCACGTATTCCGGAATACGCCGCGCGTCATCGATACGCTCCACCCGCTTGGCCATGCCCTTGGTACTGGGACCGAAAAAATGGGTGAAATCAACCTCCTGAAAGGCCTCGCGATCGCGCGTGTCGCTGGCCACATCGCCAATGAACAGCACCATCGGAGTGGAGTCCTGAAACGCTGTGTGAACACCAATCGACGCGTTGGTCGCGCCGGGGCCGCGGGTGACGAAACACACACCCGGTCGCCCGGTGATCTTTCCGTGCGCATCGGCCATGAAGGCGGCGCCGCCCTCCTGCCGGTTGGTCACGAACTGGATCTTGTCCGCATGCAGATGGAATCCATCGAGCGCAGCCAGGTAACTTTCTCCTGGTACACCGAAGACATGGGTGACGCCCTGGGCCACGAGGCATTCGACAAGAAGATGGCCGGCAATTCTTTGACTCATGCATCGATTCTCGCTGATGTCGGGCACGCCATTGCCATGCGCCAATGCCACGTGACCGATGCGACAATCCGCTGGCTTCGCCACGCGCTTCAGGGGCGGCAGTTCGTTGCTGGCGCAGGTATATGGCCACGCCCTCTTCCGACCTCTAAAAGATGACCCAAACCACCGTGCCGACCTTGCGCCAGATCCCCGCAGGCATATGGGTGCTGGGCTTTGTCAGCCTGCTGATGGACATCTCGTCCGAGATGATCCACAGCCTGCTACCACTGTTCATGGTGACAACGCTGGGCCTGAGCGTCGTCGCAGTCGGCATCATTGAAGGTCTGGCCGAATCGACGGCCTTGTTGGTCAAGGTGTTCTCGGGCGCGCTGTCCGACTACCTGGGCAAGCGAAAGGGCCTGGCCGTGCTGGGTTATGCGATGGGCGCGCTGAGCAAGCCGCTGTTCGCGCTGGCACCGGGCGTCGGCCTGGTCGTCACTGCGCGCCTGATCGACCGCGTCGGCAAGGGCATCCGCGGCGCGCCACGCGACGCATTGGTGGCCGACATCACACCGGCCCATTTGCGCGGCGCGGCCTTTGGGCTGCGCCAGTCGCTCGACACTGTGGGCGCATTCCTCGGGCCCCTGCTGGCCGTGGCATTGATGCTGTTGTGGGCCAACGACTTCCGCGCCGTGTTCTGGGTGGCCGTCATTCCCGGCGTGCTGGCCGTTGCCCTGCTGTGGTTCGGATTGCGCGAACCGGAGCACAAAGGTACGGCGGCCGTACGCATCAATCCGATCCAGCGCGCGCAGCTGCGCCGGCTCCCGGCCGCCTACTGGTGGGTAGTCGGCATCGGCGCTGTGTTCACGCTGGCCCGCTTCAGCGAGGCCTTCCTGGTTTTGCGCGCCGAGCAGGTGGGCATAGCACTTGCGTTGGTACCTCTGGTCATGGTGGCTATGAACCTGGTCTATGCGGCCAGCGCCTATCCTTTGGGCGCCCTGTCGGACCGCATGTCGCACACCACACTGCTGACCCTTGGCCTGCTTTTGCTGATCGCCGCCGACCTGGTGTTGGCCAGCAGCAACGGCATCGGTGGCCTGCTGGCCGGCGTGGCGCTATGGGGTATTCATATGGGCATGACCCAGGGGCTGCTCGCCACCATGGTCGCCGACACGGCGCCGGCCGATCTGCGCGGCACCGCATTCGGCTTCTTCAACCTGGTCAGCGGCATCGCGATGTTGCTGGCCAGCGTGCTGGCCGGGCTACTGTGGAACGCCTGGGGCGCACAGGCCACCTTCCTGGCCGGCGCCGGCTTCTGCGCCATCGCGCTGCTGGTCATCCTGGTGCGGCGAGCGCCGAAAACGGCTCCGCGATGAACTACCGCCACATTACGCTGCGCCAGTTTCGCTACTTCATAGCGGTGGCCGAAAGTGGCTCGGTCGCCTCCGCATCGCGCATGCTCAGCATTGCGCAAAGCGCGCTGACCAAGAGCATGCTGGACCTGGAGTCCGAACTGGGCAGCGAACTGTTTACCCGCACGTCGCGCGGCATGACGCTGACGCCCCAGGGCCACCGCTTCCTGCGCAGTGCCCGCAAGGTCATCGGCTCGGTGGCCGACGCGCTGCGCCTGCACGCGGTGGAAGCCGAGGCGGGCCTGTCCGGCGTGTTGTCGGTCGGCGTGACCAGCCTGGTGGCGGGCTACTACCTGAGCGAGGTGTTCAGCCAGTTCCGGCGCAGCTGTCCGCAGGTCGAGGTCTTCGTCACCGAGGACTCGCCGCAGTTCCTCGAGCACCTGCTGATCAACGGCGAACTCGATGTCGCCATCATGGTCAGCAACAACCTGACCGAGCCCCAGGCCATGGTGGCCGAGACCTTGACGCGCAGCCAGTACCGGGTGTGGCTGCCGTCCAACCATGCGCTGACGGCGCAGGAAGAACTGACGCTGGCCGACTGCGCCCGGGAAGACCAGATCGTGCTTGACGCCGACCGCATCGACGAGCTGATGGACCGGGTCTGGGCACGCCACCAGCTCAAACCGAGGGTGATCCTGCGCACGGCCTCTCTGGAGGCGGTGCGCTCCCTGGTGGGTGCTGGCGCCGGCATCGCGATCCAGCCCGATTTCCTGTACCGACCCTGGACCCTGGATGCCGAACATGTCGAGGTGCGCCGGCTACGCGACGATGTGCCAACCATCGACATCGGCCTGGTCTGGAGGCGTGGTTCGGGGCTCAAGCCGGCGGCCAGCGAGTTCATCGAGCTGGCACGCGAGTTGTCGCGCGCACGGCGCAGCTGAAGACTGGCCGGCCAAGCAGGACGCGCAGACTACATCTTCACCATGACGTGGCGGGCCACGGTGTAGTCCTCCAGCGCATACATGCTCATGTCCTTGCCGTAGCCGGAGGATTTCATGCCGCCGTGCGGCATTTCGTTGACCAGCATGAAATGGGTGTTGATCCAGGTGCAGCCGTATTGCAGCTTCTTGGCCACCCGCATCGCGCGTCCCACGTCCTGCGTCCAGACCGACGACGCCAGGCCGTAATCGCTGTCATTGGCCCAGTTGATGGCCTGCTCGGTATCGCTGAACCGGGTCACGCTGACGACCGGGCCGAACACCTCGCGCTTGACGATTTCGTCTTCCTGGAGCGCCCCGGCAACAACCGTCGGCTCGTAGAAGAAGCCAGCACCCGGTCGCGCCTTGCCGCCGGCGGTGATCTCCATGTGCCCTGTCATCTGGGCGCGCTCGACAAAACTGGCAACCCGGTTGCGCTGGCGGTCGCTGATCAGCGGGCCGATCTCGACATCCTCCTCGTCCTGGCTGCCCACCTTGATGGACTTGACGGCGCTGGAGAGGTCGGCCACCAGCTTGTCGTAGATCTTGCCGCCAGCATAAACGCGGCAGGCGGCGGTGCAGTCTTGGCCGGCGTTGTAGTAGCCAAAGGTGCGCAGACCCTCAACCACCGAGGCCAGGTCGGCATCGTCGAACACGATCACTGGCGCCTTGCCGCCGAGTTCCAGGTGGGTGCGCTTGAGTGTGCCGGTGGCGGCCTGCAGGATCTTGCGTCCGGTGCTGACGTCGCCGGTCAGGCTGACCATGGCCACCTTGGGATGCTCGACCAGAGGCTGGCCGACGCTGGTCCCGCGCCCGCAGACCACGTTGAACACACCCTTGGGGAAGATCTCGTTGGCGACCTGGGCCAACAGCAGCGTGGTGAGCGGCGTCTGCTCGCTCGGCTTGATGACGACAGTATTGCCGGCCGCCAGAGCCGGCGCCGTCTTCCAGGCCGCCATCAGCAGTGGATAGTTCCACGGCGCGATCGAGCCGATGACGCCGATCGGATCGCGCCGGATCATGCTGGTGTGGCCGGCCAGGTATTCGTTGGCGACGGTGCCGCTGACGCAGCGCGCAGCGCCGGCGAAGTAGCGGTAGCAGTCGACGACGGCCGGTAACTCGTCGGCCAGCGCCCGCGCATAAGGTTTGCCACAGTTCAGGCTTTCCAGGCGCGCGAACTCGGGCGCACGCGCCTCGATCGCGTCGGCCAGGCGCAGCAACATGCGCGAACGTTCCATCGGCGTGGTCTCGCTCCAGTGCCCGAAGGCGCGGTGCGCGGCCAGAACGGCGCGGTGCACCTGGTCGGCCGAGGCCTCAGGCAGTGCGATCAGCTGCTCGCCGGTGGCCGGATTGAGCACCTTCTCGGCCTCGCCTTCGCCGCGCTGGAACTGGCCGTCGATGAGCATTTCACTCGGGAATGGGGTGGCGGTCATGGAGTCCTTATATGGATGCCTCCCGGCTAGCAAGCACAATTTGCCAAGTTTTGTGAAGAAGTCGGCTGCACACTTATATCCGGCCTTGTTTGCGTGGTTTGACTGGTTTCCCTGTCTCGCCCGCTG
>Ga0105055_10001771_pt1 | contig 34421 bp, 30 predicted proteins | sample BON03_FD_78090 | JGI IMG/M metagenome (GOLD analysis project Ga0105055, IMG submission 78090) | Freshwater microbial communities from Lake Bonney liftoff mats and glacier meltwater in Antarctica - BON-03 | ecosystem: Environmental > Aquatic > Freshwater > Ice > Glacier meltwater | place: Lake... | reverse complement strand
TGTCGCTTTTCTTTTCTGAAAGTTAAGCTTTCGACTGCCCAACAGATGGCAAGCGCCTTTATGACTTAACTCGACTTAAGACAATTAGAAGAGAAATATTCACGCTAAACATCTCATAATCTTAACTATAGCTCGTACAATTTATTACCCGACTTAAACAGAATATACACTACCATTAGTTTATGATGGCATTTTTCGCTTCCCAAGCAAGTCGCTAGATCGCAAATTATTTTCGGGAAAGGTCTGAAGCCTCGGCACAAAACACGCCAAGTTCAAAAAAATAATCCTTAAAAAAAGAGTCTTTCAAGAGGTGGAACAAACCAATTACGTTTCAATAGTAAATATTAAACCCTCCTTAACCATAAGCGATGCAACCTCAGAACAACTTTGTGCGTCATTAAAACCGTAGCCCAACTACAAAGACCCCATTAGACCCTAAGTATCCTTCACCATGAAAAAATTATTTGCTTTACTGCTCTTGTATTCCCTTTGTTTTCACACCGCCTTTGCTGGCGGCACACTCCATGCCGAAGACGTACGTGTACAAAAAATGTGGGCCAAAATTCAAAAAGAACTACGGATTCCTGCCAAAGTCGTCACGCTTTACGAAGGTGAAAAACCGGAGGTGCATTTCACCTTCGATTCAATCGGAAACCTCCATGTACTGGAAGTTGAAAATGCTACTCCTTTTCTCGAAAAACAACTCCGTTTGTCATTTGAAGACATAAAAAATGCAGGAACACCATTAATGAACGGACAACGCTTTTCAATCCAACTGAAACTGCAATAAATTTTTTTTCATAGATCAGATTTCGCTTTGGCGGACCAGTCGGGAGATAGGTCCGCTTTTTTTTAATTAAAAAAAACCCCGCAAATGCGGGGTAGAAAATCAATGTGGTTCTTTGGTATAATGGGTCAACGCCCAAACGAAGCCACCCAAAGCCACTACTGCAAAAATAATCCAACCAATCATAGAATAAGTTTGAGGCTAAGTTAAGCGAAGCCTATGGCTTCTCCAAACTGTAAGCCTCAGCCGAACTAGATTACCACCGACTTGCGTACATGCCAGCGTATAAAATACCAACCTAAAGCAGCCAACAAAAATAGAACGGAAGTTTGGTAGACCCACATCCTCTTATATTCAGTCAAGGTGACCTATTTAACAGAAAACAGCAGGGCACTGCCTACGACCAAAATCATTCTTGCCCGTATTACTGCATTTCCTTTGTCGATTTTGTTGGTTGCTGGGTAAATAAGCAAAAACCCCAGACCAAGCGTGAAAAGTGGCATTGCCTAAAGTGATTCGGCGTACACCTCAGCAGGTATCGTAATTAGGTGAGCCGGTGAAACAAGGACGGCAATTGCCAGATTCCAAATACCCAGCATTTTTAGGTCAATTCCATTTTTAAACATTTCCAATGTGTTGATATATTTAAAAAACAGCTTTGGCGATTTGACGTGTCGCCTCACTTCTACCCATGGTGTAAAAATGCAATACAGGTGCACCTTTCTCTTTTAGAGCTTTGCATTGGCTGATTGCCCATTCAATTCCAATCTCTTTTACTTGTTTGTCATCTCTGGCGTTATCTACCGCCTCCGACAAAGCTTCAGGTATATCGATATGAAAAACCTTGGGTAATACGGCGAGTTGCTTTTTAGTTGCTATGGGTTTAATTCCTGGAATTATAGGCACATTAATTCCTGCTTTTCGGCATTTTTCAACAAAACTAAAGTAAGCATCGTTATCAAAAAACATCTGTGTGGTTATGAATTCCGCACCCGCCTCAACCTTCTTTTTAAGCCACGCCAAATCCGATTTCATATTGGGAGCGTCTTGGTGTTTTTCGGGATAGCCGGCGATACCTATGCAGAAGTCGGTATGCACGGGATTAATGAGGTCTTCGTCCTCATATTGCCCAGCATTCATCCTTTTTACTTGGTTGAGGAGCTCAAGCGCATTGGTATTGCCCTCGGGTTCTGGGGTGAATACGGTTTCGTGTTTCAGGTTATCACCACGGAGTACAAGTACATTATCGATACCCAAAAAATGTAAATCAATGAGGGCATTTTCGGTTTCTTCTCGATTAAATCCGCCGCATATGAGGTGGGGTACGGCATCCACTTTAAACTTATTCATGATAGCCGCACAAATGGCGACCGTTCCTGGGCGTTTTCGAGTAGTAATGCGCCGGAAAGTACCATCGGAAAGGGGCTTCATGATAAATTCTTCCCGATGATAGGTAACGTCAATAAAAGGCGGGTTAAACTCCATGAGTGGCTCAATACCCGCATAAATCTGGTTGATCCCCTGCCCTTTGAGCGGAGGAAGTATCTCAAAGGAGAAGAGGGTGTTTTTCGCCGTGGATATGTGTTCGGTGATTTTCATACTTAATAGTTTAATACAGGTGCTAACCACTTTTCAGCTTCTGCCAAGCTAATGCCCCGTCGATCGGCATAGTTTTCTACTTGGTCTTTAGCAATTTTGCCTACACCAAAATATTTGGCCTCCGGATGCGCCATATAATAACCGCTCACTGCGGCGGCAGGCCACATGGCATAGTGTTCGGTAAGTTGCAGTCCAATACGTTTTTCAACGTCTAGCACTTTCCAGATGGTACCTTTGTCGAGATGGTCGGGACAGGCAGGATAGCCTGGGGCAGGACGGATGCCCCGGTATTTTTCCGCAATGAGGTCATCGTTGCTCAGTATTTCACTGGGCTCATAGGCCCAAAATTCTTTGCGGATCTTTTTATGTAGATGTTCTGCAAAAGCTTCGGCCAATCTATCCGACAAAGACTGGAGCAGTATGGCGTTATAATCGTCGTGCGCGGCTTTCATGCCATTTACCCTTTCTTCGGCGCCAAAAATACCAACAGCAAACAATCCGAAATGGTCTTGCAAACCTGTTTCTTCAGGTGCGATGAAATCGGAAAGCGCGATATTAGGCAAGTGATTTGCTTTTTTGGCTTGTTGGCGTAGAGTAAGGAATCGGGCCTCATTCCCCCCTTTCCCCTGGAGAGGGGCTCGGGGTGCGGTTTGTATTATTATATCGTCCCCCACACTATTTGCTGGGAAAATGCCCACTACTGCACGGGCATCTAGCCAGCTTTCTTTGATGAGGGTTTTGAGCATATGCTGTGCATCTTCGAATAATTTGCTAGCGGCTTCTCCTACCACTTCATCGTGCAGGATGTTGGGGTATTTTCCATGTAGCTCCCATGCTTGAAAAAAGGGCGTCCAATCGATATATTGGGCTATAGTTTGTAGCGGATACACTCTAAATTCATGTATGCCCTGCTGGGCGGGGATTATTACATCTTCTGCCTTCCAAGCGATAGGAAAAGGATTAGCACGTGCTTCAGCTAAAGTCAGCATGGCCTTTTCACGACCGCGACTTAAATACCCTTCTCTTAGTTTATCGTATTCCGTGCGGGTATTGGTGATGAAGGCCTCTTGTTGTTCAGGGCTCAGCAGGCTACTCACCACAGGAACAGAGCGGCTGGCATCGAGCACATGCACCACAATACCATTAAATGCTGGTGCGATTTTTACAGCAGTATGAGCCCGTGAAGTCGTTGCGCCTCCTATCAAAAGTGGCTTTTTAATGCCTAATCGTTCCATTTCGGTGGCTACAAAGACCATTTCGTCCAGCGACGGGGTAATTAGGCCAGACAATCCAATAACATCAACGTCATGCTCAATGGCTGCAGCTAGAATTTTATCACAGCTGACCATCACACCCAGATCTACCACATCGTAATTGTTACATTGTAACACCACACCTACAATATTTTTACCAATGTCGTGAACATCTCCTTTTACGGTAGCCATCAGAATTTTGCCTTTCGTCTGGCGGTTTTGTGCTGGATTGGCCAACTTTTCAGCTTCGAGATACGGCATCAAATAGGCTACCGCCTTTTTCATGACTCGGGCACTTTTTACGACCTGAGGCAAAAACATTTTACCTGCACCAAACAGATCTCCAACCACGTTCATACCCGCCATCAGCGGACCTTCAATGACCTGTAAGGGTTTGTCAAATTCATGCCGGGCTTCTTCAACATCCACGTCTATATATTCGTCAATCCCTTTTACGAGCGCGTGGGTCAGTCTGGCTTGAGCGGGTTCCAAACGCCAGCTTTCGTCGCGGGCGGCAGCTTCTTTGCCTGGACCACCTTTAAATTGTTCAGCCAATTGGACGAGGCGTTCCGTGGAATCAGCACGTCGGTTGAAAAGCACATCTTCCACATGCTCCAGCAGTACCTTGTCTACCTCTTCATAAACTTCAATTTGACCTGCATTCACGATACCCATATCCATACCTGCCTGAATGGCGTGGTATAAAAAGGCAGCATGCATGGCTTCTCGCACCTTATCGTTGCCACGGAAAGAGAAAGAAATATTACTTACCCCACCACTCACCTTGGTGCCAGGGAGATTTTCTTTGATCCAGCGGGTAGCATGGATGAAGTCGATAGCGTAATTATTATGTTCCTCAATTCCCGTCGCTACCGTGAGAATATTCGGGTCAAAAATGATGTCTTCGGCTGGGAAACCTACTTCGTTGACCAGTATATTATAGGCTCGCTGACAAATTTCGATACGTCTTTCATAACTATCGGCCTGACCTTTTTCATCGAAAGCCATCACAATTACAGCTGCACCGTAGGCGAGCACTTGGTGGGCGTAATAGCGGAAACGCTCCTCCCCTTCCTTCATGGAAATAGAGTTGACGATGGCTTTGCCCTGTACACACTTCAGGCCTGCCTCAATTACACTCCATTTCGAAGAATCAATCATCACAGGCACGCGGGCGATGTCGGGCTCAGCGGCTATAAGGTTCAGAAAACGAGTCATCGATGCTTCCGAATCGAGCATACCTTCGTCGAAATTAACATCGATGATTTGAGCGCCATTTTCCACTTGTTGGCGGGCAACCTCAACGGCCTTGTCAAAATCATCAGCCTTGATGAGGCGAGCAAACATTTTAGAACCCGTAACATTGGTACGCTCACCCACATTTACAAAGTTGGTGGCCTTGGTGATGGTCACGGGTTCGAGTCCGCTGAGATGCAAAAGCGGCGCTATAGTAGGTTGTTTGCGCGGCGCATGTAGGGCTGCTTCGGCGGCAATTTCCCGGATATGTGCTGGCGAAGTGCCACAACAGCCACCAATAATATTCACGAAGTTGTTGTCGAGAAAATCTTTGATATTGGCCCGCATCATTGCTGGTGACTCGTCGTATTCACCAAAGGCATTGGGCAAACCGGCATTTGGATGGGCCGAGATACTGTATTTGCTGGCTTTTGCAAGCGATTGCAGATGGGGTCGCATTTGTTTGGCTCCCAACGCACAATTTAAACCTATACTCAACAGTGGCAAATGCGACATGGAATACAAAAAAGCTTCGACGGTCTGCCCTGAAAGTGTCCTTCCACTGTTGTCGGTGATGGTGCCACTCACCATAATAGGCAAAGGCGCCAAGGATCGGTCGCGGAAATATTTGTCAATTGCGTAAAGTGCCGCTTTCGCATTGAGGGTGTCGAAAATGGTTTCTACTAGCAAAACATCAACACCTCCATCTACCAAACCTTTCACCTGCTCGTAATATGCCTCTACCAGTTCATCGAAACTGATGCTGCGAAAGCCGGGGTTGTTTACGTCCGGGCTGATGCTTGCTGTTTTGTTGGTTGGACCAACCGCACCCGCCACAAAACGTGGTTTGGAAGGATTTATAGCCGTAAACTCAGCTGCAATTTTGCATGCCAACTGGGCAGAGACTAAGTTGAGTTCATAACTCACCGCTTCCATGCCGTAATCGGCCATCGACACTTTTTGGGCATTAAAAGTATTGGTTTCGGCGATATCTGCGCCGGCTTCGAAATACGCCCGGTGAATATTTGCGATGATTTGGGGCTGGGTGAGCGATAACAACTCATTGTTGCCTTTGAGGTCAGAAGGCCAGTCTTTAAAACGCTCGCCACGGTATTCCGCCTCGGTGAGTTTATAATTCTGTATCTCCGTACCCATGGCGCCATCGAGCACGAGCACGCGTTTTTTGATTTCCTCTTGGATATTGTATTGCATAAAAAAAGCCAAACGTTTTGTTTAGCTCATCCCCGAAGTTCTGGGGTAACGACTTGCAAGTAGCACACAGCCCTTTTCAGCTGTTTTCTGCTTGCTCATCTCCTGCCTCAAATATTTGTTAGTGGCAGCGGAATTGGCACCAGACCAACGCGAGGCAAGTGTCTCGTGTGGCGGTTGCCAGGACTTCAAAGGGCCGTTCCCTCCATCCTTCTGGATAAGCTGGTGCAAACATACAGGAGAATGTGTGAAATCCAAAAAAGTTCGGCAAAAAAGTGATTCGAAACGAAGTAATATCCTTGCTCTCTTAAAATGAAATTTTCATTTTAAAAGATAAACTGATCTTGAGGCCAAAACTTACCAGTCCAAATCCCAACTTTCGCAACTCAATTCATTAAAATGCAAATTATACCTTTAGTTTTCGGAGTACGCTTTAAATAAGCAAGGATAAAGCCGCATCAACCCCTTCTGAGTAGTCCCATTTTGCACACAATCGGTGTTGCTCCAGACCAGGTTGCTTAGCTCGTCGTGCTTAACGGCTCTTAGACATGGTGATGCCATACCGATCATGTTATCGTATTGTTTCAAAACCTTCTTCCAAAAATGTACCATTCGCCTATATAGGCTACCTCCCTTCACCTCAAATGACGTCGTGCCGGTATCCTTGATAAAAAAATTACGATAAATCACGGACCTATATAAATAGCTATATATGTGCCCATTATGCCCATTTTAGTTCTCCAATCACCTTTTGTTAAAGTGACATTTTCTTTTTGCGTCACAGGATTCAACATTTGGAAAGTCGTGTGCTTTTATATTTTTCAAAAATATTTTGTGCGCAGTGTTTTTTTTTATATTTGCTATTGAACACTGCTAGGTGGCCACAGGCATATCGTTTATCCGACCCGGATGGTGAGGCAAGTAACTTAATTCGTATTATGAAAAAAAGCATTCTAGTCCTTTCGCTGTGTCTCTTGAGCCTTTCAGCTTTGGCTGATGGTATTCGTATCAAAAAAAGGAATGGCGGAAGAAATGGGTTTAAAACAGTACTTGAAACCCACGTAAATTCGAACCACACACTTGACTGTGAAAATAAGGGCAATACCGCTTGTAGTTTCGAGATTCCTCCTGGCCTCATTGACTTTTCCGGAATTCTATCATCTATCGAAGCAGCCATAGAAGCGGGAACTTACAGTGGGGTGGAAACTTTTGGAGACATAACTGTTACCTGGACCGGTACAGGGCCTTATGATGTTGAAATTGAATTCATTTATTAAACTGCCTTTATATCTACTATGCACTAAGCGGATAGGGTTACTCTTATCCGCTATGTTCATTTGTGGCACCCTTTTTAGTCAGCCACTTTTTAAGCTAGATACAAGCTTTGTACTGCAAAAGTATACCGCTGGGAAATTAGTAGTAAAGGCCTGGAATGAGCAGATAGGAATCCTCAATCAAATTTACGCCGAAAAAGTAAACTTAGTTATTTACAATTTAAATGGAAAAAAAATCAAAGAAATCCAACTTAGCTCAAAATACTTTGAAACGGGTGTGATTGACTTTGCCTTTAACTATCATTCCATTTTCGTTCTAACAGATAATTATATTAGCACCTATGACTTTAATAATAAGTTGAAAAGTAAGCGAAAGAATCAAGATAGTTATATGAAAATAGACATCTGGAATGATGTACTGCTACTTTACAAAAATTACAATTTTCATCCTTTTGATGAAACGATTAAAACCGAATTGATAACACTTGGGCCAGAAAAATTAAATACAATTAGCCGGGCAAGACCTGCTTTTGATTTTTATCCATTTACCCACAGAGTTGGGAAGTTTGTAAGCACGCAAAAAGAAATATTATATTTTGCACACACCTTGAATTATAAGATATACAGGTATTCTGATAGTCTTAAGTTAATTGATTCTATAGAACTAAATAAACCAGACTGGGTTAATTGGTCGCCACTCAGGCAAAAAACAATTGAGGCAATATTCGACGCTAATAAAACTAATATTAAACCGCTAATCCCGGATTTATACAAACAGGACGAACTTATTAGCAGGATAGAAAAAATAATAGCTGATAATGACTTTCTTCTTTTAGTTTACAAAATGCCTGGCGATGAAAAACAGATGCGAAATGTTGATTTGTACAAAAAATTAACTGACAACTCCCTTACTATCGTTGCAAACCAAAAAATAGTGATAGAGCCCTCGCCTGCTTCTGAAATAAAATTCCTGAATCAACCCCGTTTAGCAGACAGTGACTATATGTACCTTTACAAGGGCAAGTTGATTCACATATCACAAGCCTTCATTCCACTGATTGAGGGGTTAACCGAAAACGAGTTATATGTACATACGAAAGATTATTTTTTACGTGAAGACCCTTGTTTTGGGGTGTACATATTCGATATTATTCTTCCAGAATGAAGTTAAGGCACAAACTGTCGTTGAAACGGTAGTTGATGAAATTCTGAAAGCACCAATCACAACAATTTCAACCGAGGCTAGTATAGCTACCATTGATATAAACAAAGGTATCCTACTTATTACTAGCCCTCTAACGTGCAAGCCATGCATAATTGAAATGGCAACACATTTTGAAATTCCAGTGGTATTTCTCCTAAACAAAGAGCTAAATGGCGCTCGAGTATGGTACAACTACTTAAAATCAAACGATTTAAAAAATGATTGTTATTTTATTGTTTACCAAAAAGAAATTGTTCTAGAGTCGCCTATGCTCCTTTTTTGCCACGATGGTAAAATCTATAGCGAAACGTACGAGTCAATATTCAACATCAGGCATAAAAAGAAGAAAATAAAGCAGATTAAAAAAATCCTGACTAGTGACCCATAAATACTAAGCAAATTAGTTATCCAGCAAAAAGCGTTTTGTACTGTGATTATGATGGTTAAAAATTGCAGCATTCTAAATTTCAATGTTATAAATACATCAAATAGGCAGTATAAATTTTGTCTGCTTTTGAGTTTAATCCTGCCAGAGAGACTATTTCAGCCACACCAATAACTAAAACGAAGATGGCAACGCGGGCTTCATAATTGAAGCGGGTGAATTGTGGTCCTGTATTTATCTCAATAGTATATTCAATGCACATCACATGCTGAAAGTTCGAAGCTAGGCTTGGCAGCTTTCGTCTGTGAGTCCTGCCTTAGCATAATTGAGCCGTGGTTGTTGTTGCAATTTTCGAACTATGATTTAAAATTACAAGGAGCTCTCTGGATGAATTAGGCCAGATTGAACCATGAGCTTCATTTTAGCAAAAACCAAACGAAGGCGTAACTACCGCTAGCATAAATCAACCATTTAACGCTTGAATTTGGGAAATCATTTTTTTTCTTGTTGTTTTTCCTTACTTTTTGACTTCAATCCACAAACCCCTCCTATGAACCGACAGCTCGACTCCTGGCACAGCCAAGCACTGAACAAACAAATGCCCATTGTTACTTACGGTCACTATGGCTTTTCACTGTTATTGGTACCCACAGCCGCAGCAGATTATTTGGAGTACGAGCGCTTTCAAATGCTCGATTGTTTGAAAGAACTGGTGGATGGTGGTAAAATGCGTGTATTTTCTATCGATAGCATCAACAACGAAAGTTGGCTTAACAACCAGATACCCGCTGAATACAAAGCCGAGCGGCATGAGCAGTGGAACAACTATATCTACAACGAAGTCATTCCCTACATCCACAAAGTAAGTTCACCCGAAACACCCATCATCCTGGCTGGCGCATCATTTGGTGCGCTGCACAGTATGAACCTATTCTTACGTAGGCCTGATTTGATTCAAGGCGTGATTGCTATGAGTGGCGTGTATAATTTGATGGAGTACACCAAGGGTTTTTACAACGATAAAGTCTATTTCAATAGCCCCGCCCACTACGTGCCCAATCTCGAAGACCACAATTTGTTAGAGATGATACGTGCTGGTAAAATAATTATAACCACCGGCAGTGGCGCGTACGAAGACCCCAACGCTTCCCATGATTTTGGCAGCATACTGAATGGCAAAAGTATTCCCCATGAGCTCAGCATCTGGGGGCAGGAATGGAAACACGACTGGCCAACCTGGCGGAAAATATTGCCTTATTTCTTGAATGAACGTTTCTGAGTAGCAAAATGCGTCAAATCTAGAAAAAGATAATACTGTCTTTTTCTAATTTAGATGTTTTTATCTATTTTTGCTGCATCAAACCAGTCCACCATGCTAAAACCAGCTGTTAGTCCCGAAAAGGCAGTATCCTTAATTCAGTCAGGCGACCACATTTACATTCAGGCTGCAGCAGCTGCGCCGGTACATCTCGTGCAAGCATTAACCAAACGTCACACGGAATTGCGCGATGTACAGGTCTACCACATGCATACCGAGGGACCAGCTGATTATGCCTTGCCTCAATACGCAGAGAGTTTTCAAGTCAACGCTTTTTTTATTGGAGGTAATATCCGGCAAGCTATTCAATCGGGCTATTCGCAATATATTCCGGTGTTTTTAAGCGAAATACCACTTATGTTCAGGCGCAACATCCTGCCCATTGATGTAGCGCTCATTCAGGTTTCACCACCCGACCACCACGGCTTTTGTTCGCTAGGCGTTTCTGTAGAAGCTTGTCATGCCGCCATCGAAAAGGCACGTTTGGTGATTGCTCAGGTAAATAAAAAAATGCCCCGCTCCCATGGTGATGGTCTCGTGCACGTCAGTAGATTTGATGCCTATTGTGAAGTGGATGAATTTTTACCTGCACATGATTTGGGCACACCCGACGAGATTGAGACCCGCATTGGACAGCATGTCGCCAGTCTGGTCGAAGATGGTGCTACCCTGCAAATGGGCATAGGGGGAATCCCAAACGCGGCCTTGTTATTTTTAGGCAACCATAAAAATCTCGGCATACACACTGAAATGTTTTCGGATGGTATTTTACCCCTGGTAGAAAAAGGCGTGATCAACGGTCTCAATAAAAAAATACATCCAGGGAAAATTGTATCCACTTTTGCGATGGGTACTCAAAAACTCTACGACTTCATCCACGACAATCCACAAGTGGCCATGTTGGATGTGCAATATGTAAACGATACAGCCGTCATTCGACGCAATCCAAAGGTTACCGCCATCAATTCGGCCATCGAAATTGATATCACCGGTCAGGTTTGTGCCGATTCTATTGGTTACAAAATGTATTCAGGGGTGGGCGGTCAGATGGACTTCATTCGCGGCGCCTCCCTTTCCGAAGGTGGCCGGCCAATCATTGCCTTGCCGTCACAAACACTTAAAGGCGTTAGCAAAATAGTACCAGCGCTCAAAGAAGGTGCGGGTGTGGTTACAACACGAGCACATGTGCATCATGTTGTCACAGAATTTGGGGTTGTTGACCTTTACGGCAAAAACCTCAAACATCGCGCACACGCCTTGATCAACATTGCCCATCCCGACCACCGCGAAATGCTAACTGAACAAGCCTGGAACCGTTTTGGACGCTGATAGTAGCTTATTGGGCAGAAAATAAAACGTAGGGGCAACCTTTTGCGGATGACTGCTGTTAGCTTTATTTAAAACCTAATACACCATGGCAAAAATAAATCTGGGCGCTCATGTCGTCCATACCTCTGGCGATATGCCGAAAACCGGTCAAAAAGCACCGGAATTTAACTTAACCGGCACCGATTTGAACGATGTTCAATTGTCTGCATTTGCAGGCCACAAGGTTGTTCTGAACGTATTTCCGAGTATCGACACCCAAGTTTGTGCGGCTTCGGTTCGCATGTTCAATAAATCAGCCATTGCTCTAGAAAACACCAAGGTGATCAATATTAGTCGCGACCTACCCTTTGCCTTTAAACGTTTTTGTGCAGCTGAAGGACTTGACAATGTCACTAACCTAGCCGAATACAAAAATCACAATTTTGGACAGGCCTATGGCTTAGACATGGTTGATGGCAAACTAGCGGGTTTGCTTAGCCGTGCTGTATTGGTACTGGATGAAAACGGTAAGGTTGTGTATACCGAGCAAGTACCCGACATCGGTGAAGAGCCCAATTACGAAGCTGCTTTGGCCGCTTTGAAAGGCTAATTAGTCTAAAAAAAAAGGGTTGATGCACTGCATCAACCCTTTTTTGTGTTCAAATTCAGCCTTATTTCTTTTGGGCTGCTTTTTTGGCTTCGGCTTTTGCTCGTGCAGCTTCTTTTTTGGCCAATGCTTTTTCCTTGGCTTTGGCTTTGGCGGCTTCCATATCGGCTTTGGCTTTGGCTTTAGCCTCTACTTCTTTTATGTCGATTTTTTTGAACTCGAAGCCCTTCTCCTCTGCCGTTGGTCCCCACATTTGGGTATGATCATGCTCAAAACCACGGTCGGCTCGCACCAATTTTTCCGCGTAAATATCGATAGCGGTGGTGACGTAATAGGCGTTCAACTTTCCGTAGCGACATTCCTTGCGAATACTAGCACCGCTATATTTAGTATTACCTTTTTTAGAGAAAATGATGGTACACGCTGACATTCCGATGAGGTCTACCTCTGGATCGAGGCCATCAAATGGCATAGGTTTTTGCCATTCGCCAGCGAATTTCTGCATGTCGGGCAGCTCGGCCAGCTCGTAAATCACGGCTTCCCATTGTACCGCATTTACATCGGCAAAACGGTAAATCCGTTGACTAATGACTTGTTGTTTGTCGTCGGTGATCTCCTCATAAAACCACAGTGCATCGGTCACCAGGTTTTCAAAGATGGGCACTACATAAGCATGTGCTGCTTGTACGGTTGAATCTCTCCGGGCCTGGTTTTGGTTGTTGTACTGACCAGCAAACCAGGTAGTGAGTGTTTTGAGGTCTTTCGAGAATTTTGGCGGGTTGGCTTGGATGGGCTGAATAGCGCTCAAACCAAGTAACACCAGCAGTAAAAGATATTTTATCATTTTGGTCGTGTAAATCATGGGATTTAAAATTACAACTGTATACTAAACTAAACAGCATTCTCCCTAATTTTCTTATTTCGGAAGCATTTTAAGCTGATTTTCAGCATAGTTGAGCCACTTTTACTTAACCTTAAGTTAAAGTAAGCGATATATTGATTCGTAATCCGCTGATTTTCTGGCAAATAAGTATCAACAAGGCAGTTGTGCAAAAGTCCAAAATGGTTGTGGACAACGGCGGTCGATTGTTTTCAAAATTTGTAAAGTCGCTGAACACGCTACAGCCCAAACCACTTCTCACTTAACTTGCTATCGGAGGTAAAGCCGGTAGGAGGAAAGTTTTTCGGGCATCTGTCGTGCAAAAGCTGCGAAAAACATTGAAAACAGCATTTAGACTATGGTTGAGCTAATTTTACAAGAGAACAAAGACCGCTTCGTCCTGTTCCCCATCAAACACCCTGATATTTGGGATTATTACAAAAAATCGGAAGCCAGCTTCTGGACGGCTGAAGAAATTGATCTTTCACAGGATCAAACCGATTGGGAAAATAAATTGAATGCGGATGAGAAGCATTTTATCAAACACGTTCTTGCGTTTTTCGCTGCCTCCGACGGTATTGTAAATGAAAATCTCGCCATCAACTTCCTCAATGAGGTGCAGTATCCTGAAGCCCGTTGTTTTTACGGTTTCCAGATAATGATGGAGAACATCCACTCGGAAACCTATTCGTTGCTCATTGATACCTACATCAAAGACCCAATTGAAAAGGACTACCTCTTCCACGCTGTTGAGCACTTGCCTTGCGTAGCTAAAAAAGCCGATTGGGCACTCCGTTGGATCAGCAATGGTTCATTTATGGAGCGTTTAATTGCCTTTGCCGCTGTCGAGGGTATTTTCTTCTCTGGCAGCTTCTGCTCCATCTTCTGGCTGAAGAAGCGTGGTTTGATGCCAGGTTTAACTTTCTCTAACGAGCTCATCAGCAGGGATGAAGGTTTGCACCGTGACTTTGCCTGTTTGTTGTATACCCAGCACATGCAGCATAAAATGGATCCAGCCCGTGTAACTGAGATTATTACCGATGCCGTTGAAATTGAAAAAGAATTTGTGAGCGATGCCATACCTGTCCGGTTGATTGGTATGAATGCCGACCTCATGTGCCAGTATATTGAGTTTGTGGCCGATCACCTCTTGGCAACCCTCGGCCTGCCCAAGCACTACCATGCCACCAATCCATTCGATTTTATGGAATTGATCTCTATGGAAGGCAAGACTAACTTCTTCGAGAAGCGCGTTGCCGAATACAAAAAAGCCGGTGTCGGCACCAGCCGAGAGAAGCAATCCTTCAGCACAGACGAGGATTTTTAACGCCAAACCCTAAAGCGCCCCAAAATGCAAGTAATCAAAAGAGACGGCCGGAGGGAACCGGTTAAGTTCGACAAAATCACTTCACGCATTGAAAAAATGTGTTACGGCCTGCATTCTGACTATGTAGAGCCAATAGAAGTCGCAAAAAAGGTCATTAATGGTCTCTTCGACGGTGTTACCACTGCCCAGCTCGACGATCTGGCAGCAGAAGTAGCTGCATCGATGACCGCACTGCACCCCGACTACGCCATATTGGCCGCTCGGATCGCTGTATCCAACCTCCACAAGGAGACGAAAAAATCGTTTTCGGAAACGATGCGCGATTTGCACCAGTATATCGACCAGAAAACCAACCAGCCGGCCTCTCTCATCGCCGACGATGTGATGGAAATCATCGAACGCCATGCCGACGAGCTGGATTCGGCCATCATCTACAGCCGCGATTATGATTACGACTATTTTGGTTTCAAAACCTTAGATCGTTCGTATCTCCTGAAAATTGAAGGCAAAATTGTTGAACGCCCACAACATATGCTCATGCGTGTGGCCGTAGGCATTCACCGCGACGATATTGACGCGGCCGTAAAAAGTTATGAAATGATGAGTGAGCGCTGGTTTACCCACGCCACACCTACCCTCTTTAATGCAGGCACGCCTAAACCACAGCTCTCCAGTTGCTTTTTGCTCACCGCCCAAGACGACAGCATCGATGGCATCTATAATACCCTCAAGCAGTGCGCTAAAATCAGTCAATCGGCTGGTGGTATTGGCCTAAGCATCCACAACGTACGTGCAACTGGCAGCTACATCAAGGGCACCAACGGCACCTCCAACGGTATTGTACCCATGCTGCGCGTATTTAATGATACCGCACGTTACGTTGACCAAGGTGGCGGCAAACGCAAAGGTTCTTTCGCTATTTACCTCGAGCCTTGGCATGCCGATGTTTTCGACTTCCTGGATTTGAAAAAGAACCACGGTAAAGAAGAAATGCGTGCACGTGACTTGTTTTACGCCATGTGGATTCCGGATTTGTTCATGAAGCGCGTAGAGGCCAATGGCAATTGGAGTCTGTTTTGTCCAAACGAAGCACCAGGTTTGTACGAGTGTTGGGGGGAGGAGTTCGAAAAACTCTACCACCGGTATGAACAAGAAGACCGTGCCCGTCGCACGGTGAAAGCCCAAGATTTGTGGTTTGCCATCTTGGAAGCCCAAATCGAAACTGGCACACCTTATCTCCTGTACAAGGATGCGTGCAACAGCAAAAGCAACCAGCAAAATCTGGGCACCATCCGTTCGAGCAACCTCTGCACCGAAATTGTAGAGTATACGTCGAAAGATGAAGTGGCGGTTTGTAATCTGGCATCGTTGGCTTTGCCACGTTTTGTGAAAGCCGATAAAAGCTTCGACCATGAGAAGTTGTATGAGATAGCGTATACCGTTACCCTCAACTTGAACAAAGTAATCGACGTAAACTATTACCCGATTGAAGAGGCGCGGAACTCCAATATGCGTCACCGTCCGATTGGTATTGGCGTGCAGGGAATGGCCGATGCCTTTATCCTGATGCGTTATGCTTTCGATTCACCGGAAGCCAAAAAACTGAACCGTGAGATTTTCGAAACCATCTATTTTGCGGCCATGACTGCCTCAAAAGACTTGGCGAAAGTAGACGGCGCTTACGAAAGTTTCCCTGGCTCGCCTACCTCTAAAGGTATTTTCCAGTTCGACATGTGGAATGTAACCCCTACAGACCGCTGGAACTGGGCAGGATTGAAAAAGGAAGTCATCGAACATGGTATCCGCAACTCTTTGTTGCTGGCGCCCATGCCGACTGCTTCTACCAGTCAAATACTTGGCAACAACGAATGTTTTGAGCCTTATACCTCGAACATTTACAGTCGTCGTGTACTTAGCGGCGAGTTTGTAGTGGTGAACAAACACCTGCTCCGCGACCTCATCGAAATGGGTATGTGGAGCTTGGAGCTCAAAGACAAAATCATCTCTGCCAATGGCTCGGTGCAGGACATCCCTGAAATTCCGCAAGCATTAAAAGACATCTACAAAACCGCTTGGGAAATTAAGCAGAAGTCGATCATCGACATGGCTGCCGACCGCGGCGCGTTTATTTGTCAGAGTCAGAGCATGAACGTATTTATGAGCGATGTGAACTTTGCTAAACTCACTTCTATGCACTTCCACGCTTGGAAGAGTGGCCTAAAAACTGGCATGTACTACCTCCGTACCCGTGCTGCTGCCAATGCGGTGAAGTTTACCATTGCCAAACAAGCAGAAGTCGCCCTTTCGCCTAAAACTGCGGTGGTAGAAAATACCGAAGAGCTGAGCAAAGAGGAGGCCTTGGCACAAATGGCCTGCTCACTCGATAACCCGGATGCCTGCGAGGCTTGCGGTAGTTAAAAGTGTCTGATTTACAAGACTATCCACAAAAGGCGCCCAAAAGGCGCCTTTTTTATGTCTAAGGCAGTGCAAAACTAATTGTCGGATGTAACTATACCCAAAAACCGAAAAGGTATATTTGGTATACCTAAAACCACCCATTATGAAAAAATTTATTGCGATTGCCGCTGTAGCACTGTTGATTGGTGAAACAGCATCTGCTCAAAAAGCTACCGGCGGTGCCATTACCGTCGAGGGCCAGGTTTCGCTTTGGGGACCCACCCAAGTTGTCGCTCCAATAATTCGGGGACGATATTTTCTCACCGATGATCTCGCGGCCCGGTTGCAGTTGGGATTTTTTACGGATAACAACACGAGTAATTTTGCAGAAAACCCAGATGGAACCGGTGCAACAGGCTCTCGTGAGCGTGCCAACAGCCTATTTGAAATACGACTGGGTGTAGAAAAGCACCTCGGCAGTAACGAAAAATTCTCGCCGTACTTAGGTGCTGAATTTATGATTGGCAGTGGTTCGGCAAAAGAAACATGGACGAACTCAAACAATGGAACCAGCTATACAGCCACCGATAAAGCCACCATTGATGGCGATTGGTCGGGAGGTTTACTGACATACAACCCAGGAACTACCATTGGTTTTGCCCTAATACTTGGTGCTGATTATTACGTATTTGATCAGCTTTACATCGGTGCTGAGTTTGGTTATGGTTTCATGAGCAACAATGCCCCTGATGTGGTTACCGAAGCCAGTGTTGGCGGTGTAACTCTGAAAACCATCGATTTAGGTGGCTCAAGCAGCGGCCTAGGCATGTACAACATGAACGGCGGCATGCGTATTGGTATCCGGTTCTAAGCTGAATACTTCTTTAAAAGTCGCACGGCCTCCCTCGGGAGGCCGTTTTACGTTTGACATAAATGAAATTCAACAAGAGATAAAATGAGTTTCCAAAAAGGCGCTAATGGAAGTCAAAATACCACTCATGAAAAAGTGTGCTCTTTTTGCCGAGATACTAACAGTACTAATTTTTTGCTTTGAGCGCATATACGCTCAGAATGTGTTTCAAAAAAATGATCATATATTAACTGGAAGGTTAACAATTGAGTATACAAACACAAATCGTTTGAATTAAGGTTTTAACGTGGATCGGCAATATTTAATTGCTAATACATGGTCAATTGGTTTTGGTATATGTCTTGGTAAAACGACAGAAACCACCCTTTTTATATGCGGTGAGCATACCTTGCAACTCAATTTTACTTTTTCGCCCACGATTAACTTTAGCCGATTTTACGCTATGAATGAAAGGGGGTCCTTTGCGCTCGCACATCAAATAAGCGACGCCAAAGTAGCAACCAATATGTGGTTGGATATGGGTTAAGTCCACAAGTTTATCACAAATTCAAACCGTATTGGCTCCCAAGCGCGGGTACTGCTATTGCCAACGTGAGCTATACTAAAGCTTGGATCGTTTCTAGACGTTCAGTTTTCGCAGTGCATCTTCCAAGAGTTAGTAATTTATCTCCAAGTTTCGCCATAAGCTACCTCCTCTAATCACTGTGGTGCAACCAAATACAGGTTCCCGCTTGCTCTTGTGATAGCGGTATACAACCAGCGCTGGTACAATTCATCGCTACCGTAGGCTTTTTCCATCAATACAAAAACATGTTTCCATTCCCCACCCTGGGCTTTGTGGGTGGTAATGGCATACGGATATTTGAGCTGCAACGCGTTCAAATAGGGGTCGAAGGGGCCGTAGGTTTCGGCATGTTTGCGGGCAATGAGCAGCAGCTGGTAGGCAGGGGGAGCCAACCCTGCTTCTTTGCTATTCAGCAAATCGAACAACACACGGCCATGACGAATGTGGCGGCGGCCGTTCAAATCCACGAAGGCGTATTCTGCCTTCAACCACTGCAGACCTGCATATTCCTCCAACTCGCCTTGGTGACTGATGAGATCAATTTCTTCACCATTGGCGATGAAGTCGCTTTTATTTAAATAGTGATTGCGTATCACCAACATACTTTCGCCAGGAACTGGCATGGGCTGCTCGCTGCCATGAAGCAGTCGGCGGAATTTTTTGTTGATGCGGTGCGCCCAGAAATTGGAGTAAGTCACCATAGTAACCTGATCTGGATCCTGCTTGTATAAATCGAGATACTCTTCCAGGGCAGCATCCACACTGTGAAACTGACCGATATCGTCGGGTAACTCGAAGGTGACCGGGTCGAAAAGTCGTTTTTGCTCCAACTGATCGCGCAGTTGGGTGGCCACTTGTAGGATGCCCGAATAGCGTTGTTGGCGTTTTACCTCTCGCAAATTAAACTCCTGACTTTGTATGCCCCGCAAAGCTAAATCGGCGCCTGTTAAAGCTGCCGAGCGAATTTCCTGCACTGGAGGCAGCTGAAATGGATCACCTACAAAAATGAGGCGGTTCCAACCACTGTTACCAAACACATAGCGCAAAAGATCGTCGAGTAAACCATTGGTACGCATCAAACCTTCCTTACTTGGCATCGAACCCAACATGGAAGCTTCATCGACTACAAAAACAGCCGGTTCTTCGGTTTCAAAATCACGCAGCGTAAAGCTAAAACCACTGATTTTACCGGCCACATCCAGTCGTTCTTCGAGCATGTAAATTTGCTTGTGAATGGTAGAAGCTGCTTTGCCGGTACGTTGAGCAAGTACTTTGGCAGCTCTTCCAGTGGGAGCCAACAAATATACTGGCGTGGCCGTGCTCCGCAGTTGGCTGACCAAGGCTTGCATCAAACTAGTTTTTCCAGTACCTGCTGAGCCTTTAAGTATAAAAGCCTGACCCGCCTCCGCATCCACCAGATAACTAGCCAAAGCCACCAATAATTGTTGCTGCTCGGCGTCAGGCACAAAGTCGATTTTAGCAGCAAGCGCCTCGGCGAGCCCTTCAGCGGTGTCGGGATTGGTGCCATTTGACTGGCCAAACCACTCCCGAATAAACTGACTGAGATGCCCTTGCACCGCAAGTTGCACTGCCTCGGGATCGTCGGGTGAAAAGATGGCCATTGCTCGAAATTAAGTCAAAAACAAGGTTAAAGCCTGAAAGTGATTGAAAAACATTGCTCATCCCAACAAAATGGGGGAAGTCTGCCTATTTTCACACTTCTGGCCCCAATTTGATAGAAACGCTCGTATGTTTTTAAGACTACTGCTCGTCTTTTCTTTTTTACTTCCCACGTCTGCTATTCAAGCGCAGTATTTTGTCAAAGGTGTTGTTTTCGACATCGAAAATGGGCAAAAGCTCTCCTTTGTAAACATAGTCATCAACGACAGTCGAAATGGGTCAACCACGGATATCGACGGCAAGTTTGAGTTAACATCTGCGGAACCTATCCAAAAACTGCAGTTTTCCTATGTGGGTTACGAGCTGCTTCAATATTTCCCAAATGGTCATTCGAAAGTTGAAGTAGGTTTAATGCGCAAAAACCTGACCTTAGCGCAAATAGAAGTAATTGCAGGTGAAAACCCAGCACATCGTATTATTCGAACAGCCATTGCTAATCGGGATAAAAACGACCCCGAAAAACTGAGTAGTTTCCGCTATACAGCTTACAATAAATTTATCGTAAGCGTTGATACCGGCGAGCAGGTTATTGATACCATTGCCTATCAAAGGATTCGAACAAAAGCAGGTAACGACTCTCTGCTTCTCGATTCTGCCGCTTACAAAATGGGTCATTTTTTTAGAAAGAGGGATTTTTTTCTGAATGAATCCGTTAGTCAGCGGGTATTTCGTTCACCAGACTTGAACAACGAAAAGGTCATTGCCAGCCGTACTTCTGGTTTTAAGTCTCCCGATTTAATCTTGCTATCCTCTCAGCTTCAATCTTTCAGCTTTTACAAAGATTACATCGAGATTCTGCAAACCCGCTACCTCAATCCTTTGGCCCCCGGCAGTACGAGTCGCTATTTTTTCCAAATCGAAGACACCACCTATCACGGTGCCGATACCGTTTACATCATCTCCTTTAAGCCCGTCAAAGGCAAAAATTTCACGGGTATGCAGGGCTTATTATATATCAATACCCACGGTTATGCCTTAGAGCACGTGATTGCCCGGCCGGCCGATTCGCTCGAAAATATGTCGATTTCCATTCGCCAACAGTACAAATTAGTGGGTGGTCAAAAATGGTTTCCCGATCAGCTCCACACCGATATTCGTTTTGGAACAATTAATCTAAATGGCATCCAGCCGGTTGCTTACGGCCGGTCGTATTTGCGGGATATTGAATTGGAGCCCGCGATAGGACGGCGAGATATTGGCATGAATGGGATTGAAATTGAAAAAAATGCCCACGAGCAACCAAATACTTTTTGGAACAACTACCGGATTGAAGGAGATGAAACCCGCGACCGAGAGACCTATAGATTTATCGATTCATTGAGTGAGGCATTAAATTTAGATCGACGTTTTCGGTTTGCTATGGCGCTGACTACAGTTAGACTACCCATCGGGCCTGTGGATTTACGCCTCAAAGAAATGTTACTCGCCAATCGATATGAAGGTTTTAGGTTGGGTTTGAGTGTAGCCACCAACGACAAAGTGAGTCGGTATTTTTCAGTTGGCGCCTATGGTGCTTTCGGGTTTCAAGACCGTCAGGGGAAGTACGGTGCCAATGCAGATGTTTACTTCGACGGAAAAAAAAACTGGACATTGACCGTCAGTCATAAAAACGACTTGGAGGAATCTGGGGGCTACAGCTTTTTTTCGCAGGATGCAGCGCTTTTTTCTTCCGATTCAGAGCGCTTGTGGCAACTTTTCAGGCAATATTTCGACCGGAATCAGCGTGAAAATGAAGTGAAGCTGCAGTTTTTAAATCAGCGCGACTTAAGTGGTACCATCGGCTTACGCAGTATTTACAAAGTACAAACACCTTGGTACCGCTACCGTTATCTGGGTAGTAGCCCCGAAGCACTGCAACTTACCGACGCGCAAAAAGCATCCATCGCGCCTAATAACTTTCAGTATACCGAGTTCAAAATACAGCTTCGTTATGCTTTCCGAGAAAAATATGTCAAGCTGAGCAGCCAACAGTACAGTATGGGCACCAGCTACCCCGTTGTATCGGTCAACTACTACAGAGGTTTAAGTGTAGGTGCTGGTAATTTTAATTACGACAGGCTTGTTCTCAAAATCGACAAAACGTTGACTTTACGTCACTCCGGTACGAGTGAGTTTCAAATCAGTGGTGGTTGGATAAATGGCGGTGAACTTCCCCTAAACCTTTTGTTTTTTGCTCGAGGGGTGGGCCGTCTAAATGGTATTTATGTCCCACATACTTTTCAGACCATTGATGCGAATGATTTTGTACACGACCGTTTTATAAACCTGCAGTGGCGACATAATTTTGAGTCGTTATTGTTCCGAACCAAAAAACAGGCCCCTCAATTTGCCATTGAGAACAAGGCTCTTTTCGGCAGACTGAGTAACATTGGAAGGCATTTTATTACAGAACCCATGAATGTACGTATCCAGACTGCAGAAAGAGGTTATTTTGAAAGTGGCTTTACCTTGAGTCGAATCAAAATACTTGATCAGTTTTGGGGTGTGGGCGTCTTTTATGGCTACGGCCCCTACCAACAAAACCGATGGTATGACAATCTTGCCTTCAAACTGCTGGCTGGAATTTAAGGACACGATTTCTTCATACGAAACGGTGGATAATTTCCTATTTTCGTCTCGATTTTTAATGCAAATATGATTCTTGCCATGATTTTGGTGTTCGTGCTTGGCTATGCGGCCATTGCACTGGAACACCCCCTGAAAGTAAACAAAACAGCCTCAGCGCTCATAACCGCTGTACTTCTTTGGAGCATTTTAGCCTTGTTCCCCATTCCTGACAGCATTTTCTCGACAGAGATTTTTACCCATTTTCTGGATAAACTTAAGTTTGAAGGTCTTTTTGAGGGCATAAGTCATTCGGAGCTCTTTCGTGAATATGCCGGAACGGAACTTTCTCACCACTTGGCTTCCATTGCTGAAATCCTCTTTTTTTTATTGGGAGCGATGACCATTGTTGAGTTGGTTGACTCACACCAAGGATTCAAAGTCATCACCAACCGCATTAAAACCAAAGACAGCCAGAAATTACTGATCATTATCAGTGTTCTAGCTTTTTTCTTATCAGCTGTATTGGACAACCTAACTACTTCGATAGTGATGGTGTCGTTATTACGCAAACTGATTCACAACCGTGTGCAGCGGAAGTTGTATGCAGGTATGGTCATCATTGCTGCTAATGCCGGGGGTGCTTGGTCGCCTATTGGCGACGTTACTACCACCATGTTGTGGATAGGCGGACAAATCACTTCTATAAACATCATCAAAACCCTCATACTTCCTTCTATCGTTTGTATGGTAATACCGTTGATGATTGTTGCCCGACAAATGAAGGGCCGCGTTGTACGGGCGCCTTACGACCATAAAGCTGCCGAGGAGCAAGAATTAGTGAAAGGCAGTCGAATCATGCTCATCATGGGTGTAGGTGCCTTGTTGTTCGTACCTATCTTCAAAACGGTCACCCATTTGCCGCCTTATCTCGGTATGTTGTTTGGCCTAGGTGTTTTGTGGCTAACATCGGAGATGATACACATCGATAAAACTGAAGAAGAAAAAAAGCCTTACTCTGCCATACATGCCTTGAGTAAAATCGACACCTCCAGTGTCCTCTTTTTCTTGGGAATATTGCTTTCTATTTCGGCACTCGAAACCATGAATATCCTGCGTGTAACCGCAGAATGGCTGAACAATACGATAGGCGACATGAAGATTATCGTTTTCATCATCGGTATACTTTCAGCCATCGTAGATAACGTGCCACTGGTTGCAGCGAGCATGGGTATGTACGATTTAGCCGTTTATCCTGTGGATCACTGGATGTGGGAATTTATGGCCTATTGTGCTGGCACTGGTGGTAGTATTTTAATCATTGGTTCTGCAGCGGGTGTAGCCGTAATGGGTATGGAGCGTATCGACTTTATGTGGTATGTGAAAAAGATTTCCGGTTTGGCCTTCTTGGGCTATGTTGCTGGCGCAATTGTATACTTACTCATCTATCCTTATCTGGCTGTACATTGATGGAAATCCATGACACGCCTATTGCAGGGCTAAAAATTATTCAACCTGCGGTTTTTGGCGACCGCCGTGGCTACTTTATGGAGAGCTACAATGAAGCTCAGTTTAAAGGAGCAGGCTTACCCACTCATTTTGTGCAAGACAATCAATCGATGTCGGCCAAAAACATACTACGTGGATTACATTTTCAGGCACCCCCTTTCGCACAAGGAAAGCTGGTAAGGGTAATCAAGGGGGCGGTATTGGATATAGCACTCGATATCCGCAAAAATTCAGCAACCTACGGCCAGCATTTTGCGTTAGAACTCAACGAAACCAATAAAACCATGTTATGGATTCCACCTGGTTTCGCACATGGTTTTCTGACGCTGGCCGATGACTCCATTTTTGCCTACAAATGCACAGAAATATATAATCAGTCGAGCGAAGGTGGCGTATTGTGGAACGATAGCGCTCTGGGTATAGCATGGGGAATTGCCTCGCCTATACTAAGTATGAAAGATGAAACTTTGCCTGTTCTAGCCAATTTTTCAAGTCCCTTTTCTGAATAAAAACACGTTTTAAAGGCTTTAAAAGTTAACTTAAGTAGAATAAATTTATATTTGGATATCTTTATCTTTTTATAGACCTTTATATCCAATTCTACTCCCATGAAACGCATCGTTATCTTGGGCGCCGGCTCCGGCGGCACCATGTTGGCCCGACACCTATTCAAAAAGTTGCCCCACGAAAGTTATAAGTTGACCTTGGTCGACCCTGAACCACGGCATTTTTACCAACCAGGTTTTCTCTTTCTTCCCTTCGGCCAAATTGCACCCGAGGAATGTTACCGGCCCAAAACCGATTTTATCCCCAAAGGAATACAGCTGAAGGTAGATCGGGCCGTTCATATCGACCCTGAACTGCAAAAAATCACCCTTGATAGCGGTCAATTTTTACTTTACGACATTTTGGTCATCGCTACCGGCACACACATTGCTCCAGAAGAAACTGCTGGCATGTTGGGTACAGGCTGGCGCAAGGATGTTTTCGATTTTTATAGTTTTGATGGTGCGCTAGCACTCCGCGATAAGTTATCCCAATGGCCAGGAGGAAAGTTGGTGGTTCATATCACCGAAACACCCATTAAGTGTCCGGTAGCTCCATTAGAATTCGCTTTTCTCGCGGATGCTTTTCTCGAAGAAAAAGGCATACGCGACCGTAGCAGCATCACCTATGTCACTCCGCTTTCTGGCGCATTCACCAAGCCCCGTGCGGCGAATAAATTGGGCCATTTGCTCGAAGAAAAAGACATCCATATTGTCACCGACTTTGCCATCCGTGAGGTGGACAACGTGAATAAAAAAATCATTTCTTACGACGAAATAGAAGTGGAATACGACCTTTTGGTCACCGTGCCTACAAATCTCGGTGATGCGGTTATTTCCGACTCCGGCTTGGGTGATGACTTTGGCTTCCTGCGCGTGAACAAACACAGTTTACAACACGAGCAATATCCCAATATTTTCTCCCTGGGTGATGCCACCAATGTACCTACTTCAAAGGCGGGTTCTGTGGCACACTTCCAATCGGAGTTATTGTCTGCGAACATCATTCGCTACCTCATGGGTTTGCCCGTACAACTCGATTTTGACGGCCACGCCAACTGTTTTGTTGAAACAGGTCATGGCAAAGCACTTTTAATCGACTTCAATTACGAAACAGAACCGGTAGAAGGCACCTTTCCGTTGGCACATATTGGACCGTTGTCTTTGCTTGCAGAAAGTCGGCTGAACCACATGGGTAAACTGGCCTTTCACTGGATTTATTTCCACCTCTTACTCGAAGGTCACAGCATACCCTTTGTTTCCCCTCAAATGAACAAAGGCGGCAAAAAACTTGAACCAACCCCCACCTAACTATGGAAAAATCAATCGCAGGAGAAACTATCGATGTAAATACCGAAGGTTATCTCACCCAAACCAACCAATGGAATGAAAAAATAGCTGAGGCCATTGCTCAGCAAGAGCAAATTGGGCCACTCACCGACAAACATTGGGAAGTACTGCAATACCTCAGGCAACAGCAAGCCAAGGGTACAGCGCTCTCTATCCGCGGCATAGGTAAATCAGGCGTTGTGGACATACAAACTTTCTACGCCCTGTTTCCCAATGGTCCTTTGAAAAAAGCCTCTAAAATCGCGGGCATACCAAAACCAGCCTCTTGTATTTAAAATTAAAGCCATGGAAACTCAAACAATGCCTCAAGCCACAGCTGATAACAAAGCTGTCAAAAAAGTAATGATTGTTGTAAGCAAAGGCACGCTCGACGGCGTATACCCAGCGCTTATTTTAGCCAATGGTGCACGTATGGAAGGCATAGAAGCAGAGATGTTTTTCACCTTTTTCGGTCTGGAATCTATTGTAAAATCACGCATGAACAACCTGCACGTCGCAGCGGTAGGTAATCCGGCCTTGCATATGCCCACACTCGTAGGCGGTTTGCCCGGTATGGAAAATTTCGTGACCCATATGATGAAGAAGGAAATGGAAAAACTAGACATCCCTGACGTAGAGGAATTTCTGGAAATCATAAAAGCCTCTGGGGGTAAAATTTATGCCTGCAAGTTGGCTATGGAAATGTTCCATCTCAAAAAAGAAGATTTGTGGGAAGGCGTTGAGGAAGTCCTCACCGTTGGCGATTTTTACACCCGCTGCGGTGGTGAAAACAGTCAGATACTTTTCACCTGAGCACACCATTCAACCTATTTGCCGGTCGACCGAAGACAGTGGGGCACTTTCGGTTGACTGGTCTTTTTTTGCTAGAATGTCCTTACTTTCGTTCCCATGGAGTTGACGCCAGAGATCATCGAAAAATTAGAACGGCTGGAAGAGAAGTATGCCGTTATGGGTCAGGATATGTTATCGTATCTCGAAGGGCTCATCCATACTGATTATCTACAATACTGGAATTATATCCACCTCGATGTATTGCTTAATCTCCAAAATCCCCGCACCCATTGGCCAGATGAAAAGATTTTCATCCTTTACCACCAGATTACCGAACTCTACTTCAATCTCTGTTTGCATGAGTTCGATCAGCTGTTTGCCAATAACAAAGTAGAGGCCCCCTGGCTCTTCGCACGGGTCAATCGTCTCACCAATTATTTCCGTTGCCTCATTGATTCGTTTAGCATCATGGTGGATGGCATGGAAAAAGAGCAGTTCCTAAACTTCCGGATGGCCCTTCTGCCGGCTTCAGGCTTTCAATCGGTACAATACCGCAAAATTGAAATTTACGCTACCGATTTCATTCATCTCATAGATAAAGATCACCGCAACGAAAATGTGTTGAAGAGTGACCTTTCTACTCAATTCGATTACATCTATTGGAAAAGAGGGGCCACCGAACTCAGTACCGGACGTAAAACATTGACTTTACAGCAATTTGAAGGCAAATACGGCTCGGAATTATTGCTTTCAGCTCAAAGCCGGAAAAATCACAACCTCTACAGTATTTTCCGTGCCCTGCCCGAAAGTCCAGATAAAGAAAAACTCAGGGAAGGCCTGCGCGTCTTCGATCAACAAGTAAACATCAATTGGCCGCTGGCCCATTATAAATCTGCGGTGCGTTATTTGCAACGCCGCCCCGAAGATATTGCCGCCACTGGCGGTACCAACTGGCAAAAATACTTGCCTCCACGCTTTCAGAAACGCATCTTTTATCCTGAACTCTGGTCGGCCAACGAGTTGGAAGAATGGGGTAAAAGTTGGGTAGACGAACAGCTCGCCAACCCATGAACGACCCAGGGAAGCTTCTCCGCTTATTCCGAGAACTAAACCTATTATCGGGTAGCAAACGGGGTTATTCGGTTCAGGAACTCGCCGATAAGGTGGGCGTTTCATACCGCACGGTTTACCGCGATTTACGCATTTTCGAGGATACGGGTTTTGAACTCGTACAAAATCCCAGTTCGAAACGCTTCCGGCTATCTCGGGCAGAGGATATCAGCGAAAACATCAGCTTTAACCGCGAAGAGGCAGGTGCCCTTGAAGAAGCGCTGGTTGGTTTAACCGATGGGCCATTACGTCAATTGCTGATGGACAAGGTGCAGGCACTTACTGGCTCGGCACAGCAAGCTGGACTCCTCCACCGCCAAACCGTATCCGCCAACTTTCAGCAATTGGCCCAAGCCATACGTGACAAAAAACAGGTCATGTTATTGGATTATCAGTCGGGCAATTCCCATCAAATAAGTAATAGGCTAGTAGAGCCTTTTGCCTTTTCCGACCAGCTGAGCACGGTACAATGCTACGAGCCCGGCAGCAGTAGCAATAAGTTCTTCAAAATCGAACGTATTGGTCAGGTGAAAGCAGAACAGATACCTTGGCAATACGAAATGCGGCACGAAGAAAAAAAGCAGGACGTATTCGGCATGACACTGCGCGAACCAATCACCGTGCGTTTTGTGCTCGGTTTACTCAGTAGTAATTTGTTGCGCGAAGAATTCCCAGCAGCAGCCGTTCATCTCACCAAATTACCTGATGGGCGCCACCGTTTTGATGGCCAGGTAGGTGGTTTTGACGCTGTAGGCCGTTTTGTGCTTGGTCTAATCGACGACATCGAGCTAGAAGGTCCAGCGACCTTTGTGGACTTTCTCCAGCAGAAAGTCAAACCCCTGGGTTAAAATCAACCATTTAAGCCCCGTTCTAAGCGGTTTTTACTACTTGACAAGAGGTGTCAATACATACCGACATCTTTGAGTCAAGTTAAATGTAAAAGTCATGAAAAACGAAATGGAATACCCAGACATCCTCGACATGGTACCTGCTGATGTAATCGATGTAGCTGCTTATTTAGCTTCCTTCGAGCAAACTATCCAAACGGCTTAATGCATGGAGGCCTTACTCTCCCTCCCTTTTGCCTGGCGCTGGATGCGCTGGGGAGAAAAAACAGCTGCGGCTAAAAACGGCCGTTTGTTGTGCGAAACCTTTCTAGTGGTTGGTCAGCGCGACCTCAGCGGCCTGAAAAGTCAGCAACAGCTTAAGCTCAAACACAATTTCGATAAAGCCACTGGTCTTCACCGCTTCAGTCTTTACCATAAGCGGCAACTTCTTGGCTATCTGCCTTTGCCGGACGCACAAAAATTAGCAGCCAACCAGCTCAGCCGACACAAGCTAAGTGCACGCATCAGTTGGTATGCCCCTGATGCGCCCTATTGGGAAAAACTGAAAGTCAGGATTAGCGCGACTTCGTATTGCGCTGAAAACGCCGGGTAAATCCGCTATTAAATAGTATATAGCCGATAAAAGCCCCTAAACATAACAATTCGAGCCACCAGAGTTGTTTCCACAAGGCGCTCACAAACAAACCACCTATACCGAATCCGGCGATAAAATGAAGTGCCGTTTTGGGTTTGGCAGGGCTTTCCGCGGTTTGTTTTTTCATTTTAACCTTTGATTTCGGCGATACACTTGAGTTCAATGGCAATGGGAGTAGGTAAAGCGCCTACTTCTACGGTTGTACGACAAGGTTTCGGGTCAATGCCCTCGAAATACTGCGCATAAATTTTATTAAAAACACGAAAATCGCGCTGCATATCGGTCAGGTAAGCGGTTACATCCACCAGATCTGCCATGCCAGCACCGGATGCCTCGAGCACAGCTTTCACATTGGCGAATACCGAATGTACTTGGGCTTCGAAATCAAAAGTCTCAAAATTCCCACTTTTGTCGAGTTGTAAACCAGGTACCTGAGGATCGCTTGCGCTGGTTCCGGCTGCACGAGGGCCAATACCGCTCAGAAAGAGCAAATTACCGACTTTGCGGGCGTGGGGATAGGCCCCTACGGCGTTTGGGGCGTTGCTGGTGTTGATTTGGGTACTCATGGTTGGAACGTTATTGCAAAGAAAGGGAGTTTTGGCGTTTGTTCGCTAGTTGGATAAACGGAGTTTTGAGCATTTGTACGGTCGTCGGTTAGACGGGGGCTTGGGCATTTGTGCGGTAGTCCGTTAAATAGGGGTTTGGCTAAACGGCGTTTTCTGAGAACCGGAGTCTGAGATTCACAAAGGCGCCGGTTCTGTAATAGCCAGCGCTTTACATTATTATTAGGCTGCAAATCCCAAAACCCTGCAGCACAGGTTCGAGGATTACCCTAAAAAATGTTTTTTATTCTGCATTATCAACCCCAAGTCCCATTTCAATTGCCTTTTAAAATCTGAGGCACGCACTGGGCAATTTTGCACACAGCAGAGGGTGCAGCTCGTTGGTAGACAGGGGTCTACATGGATAAAAAACTCCATACGGGTGCCGAAGGCTTGTTGAACGAGTGCGTCGATGCGGTCGAGCTCGGCATGGGCCTGGTCAAGATCGTAGTAACGTGGTAGGGTCAAGTGACCATCGAGATGAAGGGTAGTACCGTATTTGATGAGGCGCACATTGTGAATATCTATCCAAGCAGGCAGTCGGTTTTGTTGGAGTACCGCGACCAATTGTTTGAGCAGGGCATCGTCGGCTTCATCCATGATACCCGCCACAGAGGGTTTGAGAATGGTATAGCTGGTGTATACCAGAAAAGCACCGAACAGGATAGCGACAGCACTATCTATCCACAACCAACCGGTGTATTGTAATAATAACAGCCCTATAACCAGTCCCAGCGTGCTCCAGGCGTCGCTTTGCAGGTGTTTGCCGGAGGCCACGGCGGGCAGACTGTTCTCCCGCTGGCCTTTGCGAATAGAAACCCAGCCAAGCGCGAAATTCACTAAACCTGCACCAGCTGTAATCCAAATACCGGTATCTAATTGGTGTACTGCCTCTGGGAACCAGAGGTTGTAGGTGCTTTTCCCCGCGATTAATAGCCCCGCCACACCCAACAAGGCACCTTCGATACCTGCCGCTAGAAATTCTATTTTGCCATGACCATAGGGATGATTGTCATCTTTAGGTCGCGCCGACAAATAAAGACTGTACCAGGTAAAACTACCAGCCAAAACATTGACAATACTTTCGGTGGCATCGGTGAGAATAGCATTAGAATCGGTAATAAGCCAAGCCGTAAACTTGGCAAGCATTAAACCAATGCCCACAACGACGATCAGCCGCTGTAATCTCACCGGATTTGTACTAGTAGCGGATGCAGACATTGGTGGCCTCCGTAAAAAACTTCAGCGCATCCCATCCCCCTTCGCGACCCACACCCGATGCTTTGGCACCGCCAAATGGTGTGCGCAAATCACGCAATAACCAACAGTTCACCCACACGATCCCAAATTTTAGCGCCGCAGACATCCGCTGACTCCGACTCAGATTTTCGGTCCAAAGTTGGGCAGCCAGTCCGTAAACGGTATCATTCGCCATCGCCAACGCCTCCGCTTCCGTATCGAAGGGAATGAGGGTGACTACTGGACCAAAAATTTCTTCCTGATTGGTGCGGCAGCTGTTGGGGAGATTCTCGAAGACCGTTGGCTCAATAAACCAGCCGTTTTCACATCTTCCCGCCACTTTTACCGCCTTACCGCCGGTGAGCAATTTGCCACCTTCGGTCTGTGCCAGTTTGATGTAGCCCAATACCTTGTCGAAATGTGTCTGACTTACAATAGCCCCGAGATCGGGATTGGTGGTGGGGTCGCCGACGGTTAACGCCTTCACTTTCGCGACAAAATCGTTGCGAAAACGGTCGTACATGCTGCGTTCAATCAACAAACGGGAGCCGCACAAACAAATCTCCCCTTGATTGGTGAAAGACGAACGAACGGCCGAATTCAGGGCTTTGTCGTAATCGGCATCGGCGAAGATGATATTGGGGTTTTTGCCGCCCAGTTCCAGCGACAACTTTTTGAACATAGGCGCGGCAGTACGGGCAATCGCCGCGCCGGTAAGCGTACCGCCCGTAAACGAAATGGCCGGTATGCCCGGATGTTCGCTCATGGCCTGACCCACTTTGGGCCCCAATCCAAACACAATATTGAGCACCCCCGCCGGGAAACCCGCTTCGATGCACAGTTCGCACAAAAAATAGGCTGTAGCCGGGGTGATTTCGGAAGGTTTGGCCACCACCGTATTGCCTGCTGCCAGGGCCGGCGCAATTTTCCAACTGAACAGATACAATGGCAAGTTCCAGGGCGAAATGCAGCCCACTACCCCTATCGGTTGGCGTAAGGTATAGTTGATTGCCGCCCCATCGGTACTGTGGGCTTCGCTGGCAAAATGTTGGATGGCCGTGGCAAAAAAGCGGAAATTATCTACCGCACGGGGTATATCCATACGTTTAGCCAGGGCAACGGGTTTACCCTGATCACGACTTTCCGCTGCCGCCAGTTTGTCGAGATCCCGTTCGATTAGGTCGGCGAGGCGGTTCAGCAAAGCAGCCCTTTCCACCACCGGCGTTTTCGACCAGGCCGGAAAGGCTGCCGTAGCCGCTATTGTTGCAGCTGCAATATCCTCGGCCCCCGAATCGGGCAAACGACCGGAAATCTGACCGGTAGCCGGTTCATAATTATCGAGCCAGCTGCCGCCCAGCGCAGGTTGGAGTTGGCCGTTGATGTAGTTGAGGATTTCCATAGGCTTACAAACTTCCCGTTCTGCCGCCATCTACCGGCACATTAATTCCATTGATGTAGGCTGCCGATGGCGTGGCCAAAAAGGCGACTGCGGCGGCAATTTCTTTCGCTTCCCCAAATCTGCCTGCCGGAATTTCGGCCAACATTTCGGCTTCCACTTCTTCGCGCTTATGACCGGTTTTGGCGGCTTTACCTTCGAGTATACTTTCGAGTCGGACCGTTTTGGTGGCGCCGGGTAATACATTGTTGACCGTAACCCCAAAAGGTGCCACTTCATTCGACAATGTTTTGGCCCAATTGCCTACCGCTGCCCGTATGGTATTGCTTACCCCCAAACCTTTCAGCGGTATTTTTACCGAAGTGGAGATGATATTAATGATGCGCCCATACCCCGCACTTTTCATGCCCGGCAGCAGCAAAGTGGCCAGCAGGTGATTGGCCAACAAATGGTTTTGAAATGCCGTTAGAAACTCCGCAGGGCTGGCGTTGCTGATAGGACCTGCCGGTGGGCCTCCGGTATTATTGACCAGTATATGCGCCGTTTTCCCCCCAGCCAACCAGCCTTTTACGGCCGTTTCAAGAGCAGCCAAATCGGCAAAATCAACGGAGATATAATCGTGTTTCTGACCATCGCGACTCGGTAAGGCATCGCGTACTTCGGTCAGGCGCTCGGCATTACGTGCGAGGAGCACTACATTGGCGCCAAGAAGGGCCAGTTGTTCGGCACAGGCACGACCAATACCTTGACTGCTACCACATACAAAGGCGGTTTTTCCGCTGAGCTGAATATCAAACATCTAATAAAGTTAAGGCAACGTTTTTAGGCTGCTGCTTTTGAAAATAGGCGCAAACCGACTGCAGTTCACAGGCCGCACATTTAGGCTTACGCGCCACACAAACATAACGCCCGTGTAAAATGAGCCAGTGGTGGGCACGGGAAATGAGCATTTCGGGCAGGTATTTTACCAGCTGCTTTTCGGTTTCGAGCGGGGTTTTGGCTTTGACTGTTAAACCCAAACGGGCCGAAACGCGAAACACATGGGTATCGACCGCCATGGCCGGTTTGTTGAAGATGACCGAAGCAATGACATTGGCCGTTTTACGCCCCACCCCCGGAATTTTGACCAAATCATTGATTTCGGAAGGCACTTCGCCCCCAAACTCATCAATCAGCACCCGGGCCAGGCCCATGAGGTGTTTGGTTTTATTGTTGGGATAGGAGATGCTGCGAATGAGCTTGAATATCTCCTCCTCGCTGCCCTGCGCCAGTGCAAATACATCGGGAAAACGCTGAAAAAGCGCCGGCGTAGTAAGATTTACCCGCTTATCGGTGCATTGTGCCGACAAAACCACCGCCACCATCAGTTCATAGGGGGTGCCGTAAAACAACTCCGTTTCCGCTTCGGGTGCCGTACGCAGGAAGTGATCGATAACGAAGGCAAAACGTTCTATTCGGCGCATGCCCGAAAATACGGAGAAAGGCGGCTGAATCAAATGGTTGATTTCAGAGGCCCATTTACGATGGTGCGAATTACTCCATTGGTTAATGCCGCAAACTCCGCTTTTCAATAATTTGCAACACCCGAGTCGGAGCAACCCTTAGAAAATAAATATTGCGTCAATAAATCAAGGCGTTTATTAATTCTGAACTGGATAAATTGCAACCTAATAAGTAGTATCAAAACCAGAACAATACACCGTATTCTGCCATGTTTTGATTTGCTGTCCGTTTTTGTTACCCTAATAATAAATGATATTAATGCTATTTCCTTTTGCCCTTTGAGTGATGAGTGTGTCACCTATGTTGTTACTGGTAATCAGCCTCCTTTCAGCTGTTAGATTAACCCCATAACTACAAGCAACACAATCAAATTCTCCAGTATAGATACTTAAATCCACCTGCAAACCCGGCCAAGCATAGGGGTTGAGTTCGACAACTGGGTTGTCTCCCTTCAGGAGGGGCACACTAAC
>Ga0105055_10001768_pt1 | contig 34514 bp, 31 predicted proteins | sample BON03_FD_78090 | JGI IMG/M metagenome (GOLD analysis project Ga0105055, IMG submission 78090) | Freshwater microbial communities from Lake Bonney liftoff mats and glacier meltwater in Antarctica - BON-03 | ecosystem: Environmental > Aquatic > Freshwater > Ice > Glacier meltwater | place: Lake... | reverse complement strand
GATTGTGTAGCCATTGGATCTTAGTCGGTCGAGGATAATTTTGAGAGATTTACTGTGTTGATAACCGCGCACATTCTCGATCGCGATCGATTTTGGTCTAGAATCAATCATCAATTTGGAAATGTGTTTAGCTAAATCAATATCCTTATTAGTTTCGCCACGTCTAGTATTAGCAATACTGAAGGCTGGACAAGGTGGTGATGCCCATAGTAAATCTACAGTCGGAATCCGATCGATGTTAAGGATATTTGACCGCGTAACTTTAATTTGATGATTGAGATCATAAATATTTGCAGCGAGTGCGTGATACTCCACCCCGCCGATTGAGTGGTAGCCAGCCGCAACCATTCCCACATCCGAACCACCGCAGCCAGAGAACAATGAGTAACAAGTTTTCAAGTATTTTTAGATATTTTTTCATAGTCTAATTAACGGCATGGGCGAACCCTTTTTGTTAAGATGCCTGTATTAACTTTCCTGTGCCAATTCCAGCGATTTTCTTTGGCATGTAATTACATGCCAAGATTATGACCTCAAAAATGCCTGAATCTCTTTGATATCAAGGCTTTGAAGAATCATCTTTTTGACTATATTAGCTTTAGCTGGAGGAACTCTCATAGACTGACTGACAAAGCGATCGTCTACCTTGTCCTTCCAGGTGATTTGCCATTGCCAATGCTGGGGCTTATTAATGTTTCTAGAGCCTTTAATCTTGGGGTATAAGACTACCTGCCCCTTACTATTTTTGACTTTCCTAACAAATTGATGTAATGAGCCAGATTTTCCAGCAATCGTAAGTTTCATAGCTCATAAATATCTATTCTTCTCTTAATATTTTATTATCTACTCAATCTAAAAATTACTATTTTCTTTCAGTTAAAATAATAATAATTCCTAACGTTAGAAAAATAATAATTTTGCTAAATGATAAAATATTAAATAGTTCAGTCATAAATTTAATCAACCTCGTCCCTATTATTAGGATATCTAAACTAATAATAATTTAATCAAAAACTGGTAGCTTCAATTGCTTAGAGCTACTATCAAGATGATAATCCTCAATTAGCCAGCGATCTGCACTATGCAAGTTTTGGATTATTTGGCACTATAAAGATATACTAGATTCAGGAATAATATTGAGATCGACATACTGATTTAAAGCCATGCCAGCGTCGATTATTAGTGTTCTGGCATCGAAAGTCATACCTTCTAATTTAGCTATTACTGTGTATCTAGTTGCCGCATCACTTTGATTCCAAAAGATAGAATTATAAATCTGCCACCTTTTCTCTAAAATTTGATGAGCTGCGTCTAATTTTGACTGAGAGCAGATGAGTAATTTATCATCTCGATCGCGTAAAAATTTTGATAGCTTCTCTAGTTCAACTCTAATTGCGGCTGTCGATCGGTACATAAGGTATAAATATTAAGTAGTAATTTTTATTACAAAGCTAATAATTTTTGCTGAGAAAGTACTTATAAGAAACCCAGCTAGAAGCTGGGTTTCAAATCGATCGACTTCACTAATCTTTTGCTATTAAGCCTAATATCTTTAATTATCGATTCGATCCTGATACCACTTAGATATTCCTTTATTATTAGTAATATCCAGAATATCTCGAATTTCCCTGATAACAGCTCTTGTACTAGCAAGCGTTCTCGTCTCACTTTTGCTAAGTTCCTCGATGGTATAACCCTCCCAAATTTTATGACAGAGATATATTTGATATTCAGTTAGTATGTCGTTCATGATAAAATGCTTAAAATAATGTTAACTGTGGTTGTGAATTACTAGAGCAATAAACTTGGTTATCAATGACAATTAACAAATCTGCTTTATCCAAGCGAGAATCGCTACCTTCTCGCGTGAAATGGCTTTGTCGATACGGACAATAATGTACGCGATCGAGAGTTGAAGTCTTTACGATACTTTCTCCGACAACTTTAGCTTCCGACCACGCATGGACATTTTTTCTTTTATCGCGAATAACACGTTGGCGACCCGTTTCGGAAACGTAGAATATAGCGTTTTCTAAAACTATATCTTTAACATGAGCAATGACTTTCCAAGATTTTTCAATCTTCTTTTGAATACTCATCTGTCCATTATTGAGATTTCGATATATTCTGACTGTTTCTCCTATTGCAATATCCCAGTCAATTTGTCGTATGCTCATATCTATACGAGTTTTTGAAGTGTAAAGTGAGGATTATCGATCGCTTCTGAACTAAGCTGCCAATCTTTAGCTGAAACAGTAGAAGCCCCGCGCTTAATCCGTTTCGGATAAGCGACGGGATGAATACGAGTGAGGAGAGGATTCCATCCCCGCCCAAACTGACAATCTTTAGATCTCAGCCGGAAGGGGATGGTTGACGATCCGAACAAATCCGGATCTTCTGTTGAGTTGCGAATGAAATTCAGCTTACACAAATGCCTGAACGACGCTTAACTGATTTGACCTTGCTAACATTGACAACTTTATTTTTAACGCCAGGGTAATCGGCAATTTTAACCCCAGTGCCGAGATTTTGCATTCCAATTACCCTGTAAACTATCCCCTCGAAAGAGACGTAATCATTCGGGCTGAATCGATACCGCAACCGCTTAATTCGCCGCTGACCTGGAGATACTTTCACACCACGATAGACTCGCAAATTCTCTCCATTCAGGTGTTTGTTTCGAGTACGATGACCGGAGAAAAGCTGACTACCTGACACCTTTTCTCTGGTTCTAGTATTGATGTATTTCGCGTCGTAGAATTGCTCTAACGATCTCTTGTTACATCGAACTTGCTCCAAGACTAAAGCGAATGTGCGGAGTTGATTTGTCCCACCCGCAATTACGAAAGCGTCATTGTGATGTGATTTCTCCAGTCCCAATTCTTCTCGCTTAAATTTGGTTTTAAATCCAAACGCTTCTTCTGCGTCCAAAATATTCAACAACCTTCGATAGATTGTGGTCATAAAGGTTTCAGCTTTGAAGCTTTTGACTTTTGCTTTCCAACCGTGAAGAAGTTTTCCTGGTTGATGATTGGCTGGGGTGTGGCATCTAACACAAAGGGTAATCAGATTTCCAGGTCTGTCACTTCGGTCAGACTTTGTTTTCCAGTAACCAATATGGTGAATTTGAGTCGGTAAATCTGACTTGCTTTTGCATTCGGAGTTCTGGCATTTATACCCATCTCGATGACGGATGTATGCAGCCAAGTTGTAATAGCCCATCTGCTCTCCAGCTTGGTAGCCAGCTTTTTCGATCTCAGGATTGTTAATTTTCTGGATATCGAAACTAGCAGTTTCAACGATAACTTTGGCGACGGGTAATCGAGCTTTAATTCTCTCAACTAATTTGATGTGGGCATCAAGCTTGTGTTGAATTGAGGGTGCTAACCAGCCAGCCGGACGGCGGCGATTATTGAATCTTGGGGCGCGATGTCGAAGGCGATTGCGCCGTTGAACTCGATATTTACGCCGCTCGGTTAAGCGTTCGCTAACAGAGGGCAACAAGTTCAATTCTCCGCCAATCAATTCTTCTTTCTTGGTGATTGCGCTAAATCCAATGTGCAGGTATCCAGCATCAATACCGAGTGTAATCGGCTGGACGTATCCCGCACTTCCATAAATCAATTGAATCGTGAATGGGTCGCGACCAATGATTTTGGCTTTACCACTTTCGAGTAAGACTCGCGCTTTACGGGGTGTTGTGGGCATCAAGGGACGACCATGTTTATTAATCACCAAAACTTTCATGATTTACAAATTAAGTTAACAGATAACTTGACTCTTTCGAGTGGGGTTCTTTGCCAAAGTTGCTTCAGGTTTGATGGCTTTTGCCACGAGCGGCAACAACCTGGCTTTTGCCGCGATCGGCAACAACCTGTTAACCACACTTTCCCATCTACCAGCAGGAATGTTTAATAGTTAACCGTAGAGTTCAGAACTAGAACACGGCTGCCAAACCTATATTCTGAAGTACCTGTATATTCTGAAGCAACATAGTAGTTCTGGCATGATGAACTACTGAGGCTAATGACATGCTTCCTTATTCAGAAGCCCACGCTGTACCGTACTCGGTCAGCGTGTGGAGTTGTCACGTAGGGAAGAGTACACGATCGAACAGGAATACTAAAGCCGACTAAAAACCAGTAATTTCAAAATAGAGTTTGAAACCATTATTATCTGCCCAAGTTTCAATACTTGAGAGCGCATCATCGATACAAGACTCGTCAGCAGTGGCAAAGATACAGGTAGGGTCGGTATCATTTAACCTGTAGACATTGCCTATTACGTCTCCGTCATATTCCGACCGAGCGATAACGACGAGATTACTAAATATTTCGTAGTACTGAACCGTGTCATTTGTTAAAGTATCAATCAGAATTTGAGCTGTATTACCAGACTGGATGTTATAATAATTGTTAAGTTTTAGCATAATGGTTATTAATTAAGGATTGAACAGCTAATGGGATAATAGACTCTACTAATAAGCTTCAGCTATTTATTAAACTGGCATTAATTCTGTAATAATACTTAGAGCATTATCAATTGGAATAAATACCTTAGTTCGCCATTCGATGATTTCGGTAAAACAGCCCATTGCCTTGAGCCAGTCAACCTTATCCTTACTGTGAACGGCAATTATTTCTAGGCGGTCTTCTCCTTTGTAACGGTTCTTCTTTAACTGCCACTGACCGATAGACGTACATTCATTGCGATCCCAAGTGAGCTTGAGAATATCATCAGGACTGAGTTTGATACCATTAATACCAAAACTTTCATATACCTTGTTAATATTCTCTTTATCGATCGCCCGACCTAAGAATACCTGTCCATCATTAGTTTGTAGACGATATACTTTTGGATTTTCATCAGGTAATTGTCCCCAAATCGGGAGTAATAAACCGCAGATTAAGAACATCTGTTGACGATCGAACTCTGGTGCAGCGTTAATTATTTTTTGCCATTGCTGCCAGTAAAGCTGGGTTGGTTCGGCGATTACCCATCCTTTCTCAAAATCAGTTCGATCCAACCTTTGGTAAGTTTCATGATGTACTGGAAAATATAAGCCCATGACATCAGTGATACTCCCATCACGCTTAGATCGCTGGTCGATGACGCTAGCGATTGCCAAATTACCACTTTTGATGTGGCGGTAATAGGCAAACCCCTTTTGCGCGGCTCTTTTTGCCCGATCGACGGGAATAATCTGGAGTTTACTCAGTCGATCGATCGTGTGGCAGATAGTTTCGCCACCAGAAGTATGTTGCTTGAGGAGTTGAGATTCAATCAGCTCGAAACCGCCATCGGCAGAGATAGTTTGTACCCCACGATCGTAGGTACCGTTTTCTTTAGCTTGAGCAATCCGCTCTGCAATTCGCCGCTCTAAGTCCTCGAATAACTGATTTTGGAGATCGATTTTCAGAGCGAGTAGGCGGTTGAGGAAGGTGTTCATTTTTGGTAACTCATCTAGTAAGCAGCCATCTTTATCAGTTATTCTCAATCCGGTATAGCTGACAAACTTAGCACAAGAAATACCATCGATCCCCCAACGATGGAGATCGGCGAGGAATTCACCCAGAGCAGTCTTGGCATAAATACTACTAAAGTCAATAATTCCCTGGAATAATCCTTGATTTCCAGTATTTCTCTGTCCTTTAGTAATTGCGCCCAAAGTACTCAAACGAGACGCTATAGTAGATAGAAAACGAGCCTCGCCTTTTACATCGGTACTTATTAAAATAACTTCAGGTGGCTGTGCTTGTGCGCTTCGATGAGAACGACCGACAGCTTGAGTTGCGGCTGTTGCTTCCCACCCTGATTCTACCATATAATGACGACGCAAACGTTGATTTTTACATGATAAAGATGCGTGATAACTCCGACCAGTTCCACCAGCATTACTAAATACTAAAATCTGTTTTTCATCAGATTGAAAGGCAGTAGTTTCTGCAATATTGCTACTTGCAGATCTTTGGGAAAGTTGATAACGATCGTTCTTAAAGATTACCCGCTTGCTCCGTCCGGTGACTTCGGCAACTCGATCGGCTCCAAAGTGCCAATTAATTTGGTCGAGTAAGCCATTTACAGGCGGCAACAATGAAATCCGCTCGATTAGTCGATCGCGTAGAGCCAGTGCCTCTTGCGATACGATTGGATTACTATCAACATCCTTCATCAATTCACTTTTAATATTTCCATTTTCATCTTCAAATGTTTGATAGAGATGAACGGGAAATGAATTGACGAGATAGTCGCAGATACCTTCACGCGGCGTGAAATCAATCGCTCTCATATTGTCCCAGTCACTGGTGGGAATAGTTGCTAGTTTGCGATCCATCAGTGCTGCGCCAGTCGATACTAGCTGGATGACACAAGCATGTCCCGCCGTAAGATCGCGCTCGATTGCCTCGATTAAGGTTGGAGCTTTTGCTGCACAGAGGAGTGCGTTAAAGAACCGTTGCTTAGTCGATTCAAACGCGCCGATGGCATTGGCTTTAGCCCGATTGTTAGTACATTTACCGCTTTCTGAGGTGATATTAACCGATTGGAGGACTGCATCAATTTGATGGTGGATGTGAACGAAAGCTTCGGCATAGGTGTCCCATATTTCCCGTTGTACAATAGTCAATTCATGAATCATCGTTTCAAACTTTACGCCCTCAAAACTAAGAGTACGCGCTAGGTATAGCCCTAGTCGCTTGAAATCTTGACTGACAACTTCTAGAGCGGAGATACCAGCTCCTTCCATCGATGCGATGAAGCTCTCGCGGCTTGCGAAGGGGAACGCTTTTGTCATCCACAACCCAAGGCGGCTGCAATAGGACAAGCTTGATACCTTCGCAGCACCAGTCGCGCTGAGGTAAGTTACCCGTGCATTCCACAGGCGATCGACTAGGTTCACGCCAGCCAAACCTTGGGCGGATGCCTTAGTCTGTCCGCGAACCCCAGCCTCACCCACACAATTACCGAGTAAATGTGATTCGTCAAAGCAAATCGCCCCATCCCAGTCAGCACCGACCCAATCACAGATTTGGTCTACTCTAGATTTCTTACCAGCTTTAGCCGCAGTACGCAGCCCTCCATAGGTCACAAACAGGATGCCTTCGGATAGTGTAATTGGTTCTCCCAGCTTGAACTTGGACAACGGTACAACTTGCGCTGCTTCCCCACCAAGTGCGACCCAGTCCCGTTGGGCATCTTCGAGTAACGCTTCATTCTTACTCACCCAGATTGCCTTCTTACGCCCTTCACACCAATTAGCAAGTAGGATTAAGCAAGCCTCGCGTCCTTTCCCGACTCCGGTTGAGTCCCCGATGAAAAATCCAATTCGGTGATATTTACCATCTGGATTGTCAGCGTTCGCCACCTTCATCTGTCCCCGATCGTCCATGTACCAAGGAGTGTCCATTTGCTTGCTATGAGATTCATAAGCATATAGGAGAGCTTCTAGCTGTTCGTGTGAGGCAAGATGTTCGGCTAAGATTCGTGCTGGTAGCAACGGTTGAACAGTGGGATATGGGGCGGTAATTGCTGCCATTGCCACCGACTCAGCCAATGCGGTTGGGTGCAATTTTGCGCCTTTGATTTGGACGGCACTGGCTTTGTAGGGAGTATACACACCATCAGTAATCGGCACATCTTGCTTGGCAGCGACTTGGTAACTCAGCCGCACTAACTCACCAAATTGGGTTTTAGGTTTTGGAGCTACAGCTACTTTTGCAAATGGTGTTGTAATAATTGCGGCAATACTGGAAGTACTTGTATTTGTGAGTCCGAACTGAAACAGAGGTAATTCTGCAAATACATCCATAGTAAGTTTTTGTTCGAGTGTTGACGCGGACATAAGTTTTAATTAGTAGTAAGTTTTAAGCGGCTCGGAGTATTTTCTAGTAATAATTCTGCAAGCTGTTCGATGCTTAACTTAGTACGATCGATGGAGCTAGTCCGATGTGATTGCGGAACTTTATCGAATACTAAAACGCGGACATCCATTGTGGTACCGTGATAACGATAATGTCTACCTTCAACAAAGAAACTGGATTGCAATTGTGCTGGAAGATTTGCGAAGTATTGAGGGTATTTTTCTGGCGATAACCAGTGGGCAACGATCGCTACTAGTCTCCCTTGCGGCTTCAGTCTCGATAAAGCCGACCGGACATGTTTTAGACAAACATCTGGATCGCGTTTACTACGACTAATTGAGGAGCTAAAAGGCGGGTTCATCACAACTACATCTGGTGATAGAGTTTGTGGCAGAATATCATTCAAATATTCGGCATCGATCGAGTAAATTGGTGCTACTGCAAATATCTCATACAATAGTAAGTTTCTACTTTTAGAAATCTCATTTAAAATCAATAATTGTGGATTATTTTGAAGCTTATAAATACTACTTGCAGCTAAAATTCCGGTACCAGCCGATGGTTCTAGGACTGTATCTGTAGATTGAATTGCAGCTAATTCTTTAACGATCCAAGCTAGGGGTAATGTGGTTGAGAACTGCTGTAGTTCCATTTGCTCCTCCGATCTCACTTGATGATGTGGTGCGAGTGATTGTAAGTGGGTAAAGTCAGTAAGGGTTTGGTGTTGACCTTCCAGGACGATCGATGACATTGCACCTTCAATTAAATCTGTGGCTTGTTTCCAATTCCAACGTCCCGTAGCAGCACCACCACCAAAAGCATCGGACATGATATCGAGTACAACTTTTTGAACTAACTTATTGCCAGATTTTAACTTTGAGACTAAATTTTGGAGTACTATTCGATCTGACATTTTTATTTACTTATTATTTTTGGTACTAAAAAACCTACGAGATAATCGTAGGTTTTTTATGACATGTATATAGAATTTATCTCTAGTAACTATATAATGTACTGATAGTTAGATCGTTCCAATCCGTAAGATGTTTTTGAGATTTGATACGAGGTAAATATCCTAATCTTTGTAATTTGGAATCTTTAAACTCAGGAAGAGCATACTTAGTTTTTCGATAGCAATATCAGGAATACTCTTTATAAAATCTACTCATCTAACTAGATTTCTGCTAGTAATTCCTTGGTAAATTCCTTACGCTTGGGAGGTACTTTTACTTTTTTTTGCTCCCAAGGTCGATCCAATGATTCTTCACCATTTGTAATATTTTGCAGAATTATCATCTTTCGTAGTTTTACTTGTTCTCCTTTACTTAGGAGTCTTGATACTACAGATAATAGGTACTTACTTCGCTTGTGTCTAATAGTTTGTAACTCCTTTAGTAACTTCTTATCTTCATAACTCAGTACTAAGGAAAGCTGCGTCGAAATTGTAGCGCAAAGACGGTTATACTCATCAAGTCTTTGGCGATCGATCTCAGGTAATTGAGCTATAGCTAAGGTTCTTAGCTTTTCATCCCAGATACTATAGATATCTGCAAAGGCTTCCCACATTTGAGAGTCCTCAAAGCTCACAATTAAGCTGAGGGTACTAGCTACAGATTGAATATTTTCAGTTTCTAGTGTATTCATTTTAGTTATGATATCAAAAATCTGCCAAAGAGTATTTCGCTTCTCTTGAGCAGATTAAAATGAAGAGATATTAATTTTCCTATTTCTATTATGCCTAAGTAGCCAACAAAAATAGATAATAAAAAACCTTGAACACTTAATATTCAAGGAAGTATTAATATTTAGTTTTACTCAAACTTTTTCAACAATCAAAGTGTGTCGCATCCACTCATCAGCCGTGGATAATTTAGGTGCGTAGCCTTCCTTCACATCACCAACGATATTACGATGGTATACACCTTTACCTTTCTTCTGGAGAATCTTAAACTTGCCATTGTCCGTACAAAGGGTCATTCCCACCGACAGGATGACATCGCTGTCGAGTGGGTAATCCATATACATTTTGATCGATTTTGGTTCCATAATATACTATTAAATTGATAACTACCGCCGCTCTTGGTAAGCGCGGCGATACTTACGATAATTTTTGGGTAATGGTGGTCTGTTTGATGGTGCAAACCACGCATTCAAGAAATTGGTGCTGGCAATACTGCCATCAGTCAGACGATCGATAATAGCATAGCCGACGCTGAGGATAATTAGCCAGCCTAATGCTTGGCTCCAACCCCAGAGGGAAGTAGCGATCGGCAGGTAGATTAGGACTGCGATAATTTTACGATTCTTTAAGATTTTCATTTTCTGTAGTTTTCATGATTAGATAGTTAAGATACTTGATAGACATAAAGGTTTACTTTAATATATTATCACCGGTTTGATTCGCAGAATTATAGTTGCTAAATAGTGGTTAGTATTCTGAACTTTGCCAGTAATCTCTTTCTGATAGCCATTGTTTTTCCCGATCGGTAAGTTGCAGGCTTTCAGCGACTGATTCAGCAATGGTTTCGAGCAGAAGATCGGCGATGTCTCGAGTAATTTCTGGTCTTTGCGCTAACACCATAAAATTTCTTTTCTTTTGGTAATCGGAAATATATCGACAAAATTGGAATAGATACACAAAAGCAGCGGCTGACTCTCGCTGATTTTGTGGTACTAACGGTTAAACAGGCTGTGTACTAGTTCGATCGCATAGTCACGGCTGAAGTCTGACAACTGTTCTAAATCGTCTCCCAGACGCTCATAACCTAGATCCGTAGGATTAAATAACACAGTAGGAATATCGAGGTTAATGCAGTTAAGTAGAATCTTGGCTGCTTTGAGTTTGCCTGTAAGATCGTTATCGGGCAAGATTGCGAGTAAGCACGGATTTAGCTTACTTACGATTGAGGTGAGTTTCGCTGCAATTGTCTTCTCAGCATAATCCCCTGCTTCTAAGCAAATAGTAGGGATGTGGCGATTGAGTCCAATTTCAACCGTTTTCTGTCCTTCAACGACTAGTACCAAATTTAGCGAGTCTGGTTGTGGCTCAACGCCAGCTAATCCATAAATTGACCAACTTTCACGTCCAGCTCCTAACAGCCATTCACAATTATCGGGCGACACACTATCGCGAACGATTCTGTGCTTGGGTAAAAATCTTTTGGATGTCTGATAATCATATCGATCGACTCTTTGATTATCGGAATAGTAATAGCTAGTTAGATTACGCACTGTCAAAACTGTGGGTCGATTGACAATACTTGGATACCGGATTTGACTTGAATTGGGAATCTGTGGTAGCCAATTGTAGAGGTTAATATTTTCTTCTTGACGAGGAATGTGAATAGGTGCATTATCAGCTTGAGTAGATTCTCCACTCTCTGGAAATAGCGTTTTCATAATCTCGATCCGATGATAACGGCTGGGATCGTTCCAACAATTCCAACGCCCGTCTTTGTGGAAAGACAGATTATGTCCACCACAAGCTGGGCAGTAATACTTACCTTTTTCTTTTTGATAAGGTATCAGTAAGTTTGTAGAGTCTGCTAATATTACTTTTTCTCTAGTTGATAAAACCACTTTTATTTATAGTTAAGTACTGAAAAAGCCAGTAGTAGTTTACTACTAGCTAAAACTCGGTCTATTAATTTATTTATTTTAGACTGGGGATAGCGATGTAGAAGGGTTTCTTAGGTACATTTGGCTTGGGGGTTAGGTATCGCCACCAGTCCGCAAATACTGGCACTCCCACCGCGATAACCCAAGTCATTGACGTAGTAAAATCCATTTTGACGACTAAGAACGTTGTACCAAAGAGCAGTAGGGCAATCAGCACAACGATTGAGGCTTGTCGCTGATGGGGTTTGGGTGTTGGCGACTGGGTTACTGTCGATTGGGGTGCTGTTGGCTGCTGGGGTATCAGTAAGGGCAGTGACTCAACCTGTAGAAAATCGAGTGATTCTGACTCGTTGACGTAGGCTGTCCCTTGGACAATCGCCAATTCAAACTGGTTCTCGAAGGGGTCGGGTATTTCTACCGCTTGAGCTACTTCAATTACTGTTTGCTCGGACTGGAATGTCTCTATAGAGAAGATGTAGGTTGCCTTTAATCGCTTGTCGCCTACGGGTTCGATCGTGTGGCTGGTACAAAAGGCTTTGAGTTCAGACATCGACAATGTAGCGAGTTTTGTAGCGTTCATTTGGTTAGTATCACGTAAGGCGGATCGGGATAGAGATTCTATCCCATATGACTATTTGAATATTGAACTAGTTGAAGTCTTCATCGATCTCGCCATCGATCGCTTCAGTAGCAGCAGGTAAAGCTAAAATACTTGAAGTTGGGAGAGTTAGCTCTGTAGTTGGACATAGGATGTTCAATAACCGATCGCCAATTTCATCATTACGACCAAGAAAGAACTGCTCCCAATTTGCTTGAGTAGGTGCGGTATGGCTATGAACTTTACACGCTGGAGACTTAGCTTTAGTTCCGGCTAGTTCGCGTTTAACAGTAAACTCAAATACACAAAGACTAGTAAATCGGACATCTTTTGCTCGTGCTGAGATTCCATTAGCTACTGCATGACACTTGGTAACTTCATCAACCAATTGTTGCCAGTGGATACTAAAGCTGGCTTGACTTGCACCTTTAGGTACAAAAGCAAACCCAATCTCATGTAATGGTTGATTATTACTATCTAATAATAATACTTCAAAGCACTGGGATGTACCATATTTCTCACGATCGCTATGAAGTTGCTTACTGTATTGTCCGGCAACAACTGTTTTTTCTTCAGCGCGAGAAGCTTGGCGATCGAAAGCGAACAGGGGCGAACGTGGTACTACTAACATACGAGGCGATTTAATTAGTATCCCACGTTCTTTACCACCACTGTTAAATTCATAAATGATTAGTTCAGCTTCTTTGATATTTTTCCACCCAGCTTTAATCATTTCTTGCTCGACCACAAAATAACCGCATTCTTCCGCACTGTTCTCGCCGCGTAATGCCTGGATCTTCGGTAGTCGAGCATTTGGATTTACATATTCTGCACTAGCATAACGATCGCGCACTATAGGATTAGTTTCGCCAGTTTTTGAGGTTGCCATAATTAAATTTGGTAACTTTTTTTAATTTTGAAGTATGTTTATTTAGTTCATCCAAATAAACCATTTAAGCGTGGCGATAGCCATGAACCAATCAAACAATCTACGCATAAAACGTAAACTTACTAGTAATTATATATTAATTATGACCTAAAATAGATTCTAAATTAATGTTATAAATTTTAATTATCTTACAAGATTAATATTTAGTAACTTACTCAATTAACTTCCAAATAAATTAATCGATTCAACTTTAAACAAAGACTCTTCAGTATTATTTTTTGAGCTAGCTGGCTCGCTAAAACGTTTGGCTTGGTTCTCAATTGCTAGGATACCTTCTGGGTTACGTTCATACAGTGATACAGTATCTTTACGGGCACTCATGAGATTTTGATAGTTAATTAGGGTAGAATTATGCTGATAGAAATCTAACTTAGCTGCGCGATCGACGATCTGTTTGAGTTCTGCCCCAGTAAATTTTTCCGTCTCGTTGAGTAAATTCAACCACTGTTGTCGATCTAGTCCGCCATAAACTGAAGATTGATATACTGGGTCGTACCTACCCGCATAAAGTCTGATAATTTGGTATCGTTCTAACTCATTTGGAAAGCCGATATAAAATTGACGATCGAAGCGTCCTGCGCGGGTAAGTTCTGGCGGGAGCTTTTCCAATCTATTCAACGTGGCGATAACGAAGGTTTCGCTGGTCTTTTCTTGCAACCATGTTAAGATTACCCCTAAAATCTGAGCGTCTGTCGTACTGCTAAAGAATTTATCAAGTTCGTCAAAATACACGACACATGGTGCGGTGGCTTCAATTCTGACTAGTAGCGACTTGAGTAAGTCTGCACCACCCTCCTTAATGGCATCGATCCCGACACTGACTAGGGGCCACCTGAGTTGAGTGGCAATACATTTGGCGGTATGAGTTTTCCCCGTTCCTGGTGGGCCGACAAATAACCATCCTTTCGGTCGAGCGATGCCAACTTTTTGAGCTTGAGGTGAAAAATCTTTGATGACTTCGATCGTTCCTGCGGCGATCCGATCGAGTCCACCAAATTCTGAGACATCTGGTGCACCGAGAAATTCTAAGCCTACTTCTTTGAGCTTGGCGATCTTGTACTTCAGTAAACTTTGTTCGATTTGGTCGGCATCTATCGCGATCGCGTGAGTAGTTTTCAAGGCTATTCTTAGTCCGACCCGAATCTCTTCACACCCTAGTCCAGCACAGATTGTAGTCAGCCTATTTGAAGTTAACCGAAACTCTGCCAATATCGATTTAATTGCGGCGGGAGTTGGCAGCGGCAGTATATGGTGAGGTATTAATGGCTTGAGTTGGTACGGAAGTTGGTTCACTCCATAATCGATCGCGATCACAGCGATCCTCCGATCTCTAATTGCGATCGCTAAATCGATAATTGTTTGTTCGAGGATCTGGCGATCGGTTAGACTCGAACTTTGCCAGAGCATCGCGATATTTTCAATCACCCATAACGAACCGTTATCTTCTGAGTCTTCGATTAGTTGGAGATTATTGAGAGTTGATTTAAGTGTGTATCCAGACATTGTAATAACCCGACACGCTCGAACTTCGATAATCTCAGCAATTAGTTCATCTAAATTTTTCTTTTCAATTAGTGGCAGATTTAGCGATCCGATTCGGTATATATCGAGATTTACGCAAAGATAATCGAGCCAGTTACGATCGATTAAGTTAGTTATCATTGACATTTATTTTATTAAATTGAAGTTACTCCAGTTGACTAGAATAACTTCGATTTGTTTAGCGGCTTAGTTCTTTTCTTTTTGATTTAGAAATCGATTGATTCGGTTGCTGGGTAGCATTTTTCTGTTGACTTATTTGATTGGGTTCCCGATCGATACTTATAGATACAGTTTGTACAGTATTTGTATAGCCTAGAATTGCTGGCGCAAATATTTGTTCTTCTTTGTCCATCAATCGATCGACTATTTTACTTTCTTTAATCGTCTCAACATTACCAGTTTGTTTATTATGACTAAACTGAGATTCTTCACCACTGGATAGATCTTTTGCTGTATAAACTTTAGTATCTTTATCACGCTCCTCGATCGAGACTTTAGTACTTCCTAGTTCGGTCTCTTGAGATCTATTAGCTTGAAGAGCCGCATTGATAATTACAATCGACTTAGAGACAGTCGCGATTTGTTGCTGACTTAACTTGGTCGTTTTTACTTGAGACTGTGTTGTTTGGGGTGGGATAGTAGCTAAGGGGATTTCTTTTCCTTCTACCACAATCGGAGCTGGAGCTGCATTTCCAGGTTGTCGATCCTCAGCTATATTTACTTTTTGGACATCATCTTTGAGGATTGAATTCTCTTGGCGTATCTTACTATTGATTCGTTCGACCACATCGAGGATTGGTGGTGTAGTTGTCTGTTTCACTTCTCTAATACTGTTATCTTTTTTATCATAGGCGATCGCAATCTGAGGTTCGGGAGTCGGCTGTGGAGTGGATGCCCTGATTACCTTCCACTCATTACCGATTCCTCTGGAATCATAAGTATCGATCGCTACTACCCTAGTAATATTAGGAGTTTCAGGATTCACGACATTCGCTAGTGTTGCAGCGAGGACTACTTTACCTTTGGGATCTGAGAGAGTATAAGCCTCTGCTCCGGTTTGATTCAGTTCGATTTTACCGATATAACCATTGGGAGATTTTACTTCTCGATGTCCTAACTGATTTAGATCGGTGGCATTTTCCCGCATCCAATTCATGATTCCTGCGGCTTTATTTTTGGAGACATCTGTTATCCCCGCCAGTGTTTGCGGATCGATTGCCTGGGGGTCTGTGCTGGTGAAGACTGGTTCCGGTGCCGCTGCTTGAATCTCATCTTTAATTGCGGCAAACCCATTCCCCGCGACGGCGATAGCGGCTAATGCAGCCTGAATTTGGGCGACAGGATCGCCAGATGGTACTGAGTGATTGAGTGCTGGTTTAAGGCGCAGTTCATCCGGTACGGTTGCCATTTGTTGGAGGGGATCTGCTGTCGAAGGTGCTTCTGGTGCTTTAGGGATTGGCGTTACTTTTGGATTAGATGTGTCGGTTGGTTCTACTGGAGTGGCTGCTTGTGCTGTTTCAACGGGGGTGGGGACTCCGCCGCCTCTGCTGGGGGCATTAGCATAGGCTGTTTTCCCAATTGCCTCACTTAGTCTTTGGAGCGTTTCTGGGGGAATCTTGCCGTAGATTTTATTTGCTTGCAGCACACCGTTTTCATCGGTGGAGGCGATAATTTTTCCTTTATACCGAATGGTTAGGTTTTCGGCTCCAGGGATTTCTTGTCCTGGCTTACCCATCAGCATTTTGCCGACAGCGGACTCTTGCTCTGGGGATAAATTATTTACAAATCCATCTTTACCTTGTCCGAATAACGTCTGACGCTCTGCTTTGTCAGTTGGCTCTGCTTTGTCAGTTGGCTCTGCTTGCCCTTTAATTTTACGTCGATCTAGTTCTGTCTGTTCGATCCTGAGATCTCCCAGCGTTGGCTGGGTTGGAGCTGAAGATGTCACAGTCGGGTCGCCCTGTGAAGGTTGTTGTTCTTGGCTAACTTCTAGCGTATTTAAATCCCTTCTTCGTCTTACTTCTTCGATAGTTTTAACTACTAATTCGATTAGCGACGACCCTAATTTAGCTCCTTCGCCATACATGTCTTCGAGATCGTTATGGATGCGGTCGTGATTTTCAATCATGGTATTTAGTAACTTCTGATTTTTTTGTTAGTGTATCGAGCATTATTCGGTTCGATCGCATTTCGATCGAGCCGACTAACTTCCCGTCCAGCCAGATATTTGTCCAGGTGTAGGCATTAAGAGGAAGATCTTGATAGACGCGGCGGACACCGTTGACAATCTCCAGCATCACACCGAACTCATTCCGGCATTCAATTTTTCGCATTTTTATTTAGATGGGGGTGGAGGTGGGGGTTCGGGGAACATGGCTTCGATCGCATTGGAGCGGCAACCGAACATTTCCTCTAATTGCTCGTCGGATAGTTGCGGTCTTTGTTTAGCGACTTGCTCGGCATAGGCATCCCATTTAGCTTCTAGGCATTCAACTTCATACATGTCCTCCTTGGAGATATTAAAGATTATTCTTTGGGGTAGGAAAGACCGTTGTTTATTCTCAGATCCAGCTAGAATTGTGATTCCTTGTCCTGGTTTAAATCCGAGTAATTCGTTTGGTGCGACCATCGCCACTGCTTGGGAATTTTTTGAGGTGGTTGACGAACTATTCTTCCCGCTGCTGCGGGAGGTACTGGTGACGATTACCTCTTCCTCGCCGATAAACTCGCTGATCATTTTGGCTGAATCGACATTTCCAGGGTGGAAGAAGATTTTATTGCCGCAGTTGGTGATGATGATATTTGCAAGCTCGTCACCATACATTTTGACTAACTGGGTCAGTGTTTGAATCCCTAGAATGGCATTAAATCCGGCAGATCTTGCCTCTGCTAGCCAGTTGGATAATGCGGGGAGGTAGATACTTGCAAGCTCATCCAATCCGACTACCAGGGGCGATCTGCGCGGCTGAGAGTGGACGATATTCTTGGCAATTAGCATGTGGGTAGCCGTTGCCAGTAGTGGTCCGATCGAATACCGACTTTCTTGGTTGAGTCCTAAAATCACCAGGGTCTTATCGTCGATTTCGATGGGTAGATTGCTCTTTTGGCAGAATGTGCCGATGAACTCCTGCTTGATGAATCGCCCAAAAATATCTTGGGCGGTGGCAACAATACTTGTTTCGGTTTTGTTAGCTTCGGTATCCCCTACTCCATGCGTACTCATCAACTGAGTCAATGGCTGCATCGTCCACCGACTCAGGTTGTAGTTAGGATTTTGCATGGCATACTGTAATCTCGCCGCTAAGTTGGGCATATTAATAATGCAAGCAGTGGTAAGTAAGTCATCCCAATCTTCAGTTTCACCATTCGCTTTGCGATATTCATTTACCCATTTAGTCATTAAAAATAGACCTTGGACGAGCGATTTTCCAGCATTAGTAAAGAACGGATCGCCGCTATCTTGTGCGCCCTGACAGTTTTTGATGATGACTTCGGCTAGTTGTTCGGCATTAACTGCATCTTTAGAATTTTTGACAAAATCGAGTAAGTTCAGGCTCGACGAAAGTGGATATCCAGGGGCAAGAATATGGACTTTATAGCCGCGCCGAATGGCATACAACGCTAGTCCTTTCGCTTGACCTGGAAACTTAAAATCATAGAGAATCGTACTATGTCCTTGATCTAGTGCCGATCGCAACATCGGATCGATCGCTGAATAAGTTTTGCCGCTTCCCGCTCGACCCAGGACGATCGTCGATACTTGTGTTTCTGGTACCCAGATTGTGGTAGCTTGTTTGAATTTCTTCTTCAGCGTTTCACTAGGTGCAGGTAGAGCATATTTATCAGGTATCCTGAATTTATTCTCCTTTTTTTTATCTCCTTTACCTTGTTCTAAATCGTAAATATATCGAGGTTTATTGATATATAAACTGCAAGCGTTTTTTTTAGGAGCGGCTACTTGTTTTTTACCTAAATCTTTGGCTGCCTTACGCTCTGTTGCCCCGCCCCACTTACCTTTAGCAACTTTATTATTATTGGTAGTTTCGCGCAGAAAAAAGTACCAAATTAAGGCAGATCCAGCTATCATCAGAAAAGTTGGCGATTTAACAAAAATAATCCCGTTATCAAATTGAGTCTTAGTTACACCTGAAATTGGTGACGGAACGCTAGCAATAGTCTGAGGTTTAGTTGTGGCTGGTATGGGTAATAGCTTGCTGGACATATTCAGACCTTTGATAGCAATATTTGAGTTTGATATTGTCTCGCTTTGTTGGTTGGCTGAAGCTCAAGCAATTATCTTCTGTTTCGATTTTGGCTTGTTTACTCAGGAGGATTCTAAATAGTAATTTACGCGGAAAATCAAGATAAATACTATGTAAACAGCCACCAATCCCGCATAGTTGTTCAGTATTAAATCTGTAGATATTGACAGCTACCGCTCTAGCTGGTTTTAGCTCGATCGCTTCGATTCCCGACTGAATTTGAGCTAAGTTTTCGGCTTTGAGGAGATTTCTGCTATTCTCAGCTAGCAACTCGATCGCTAGGTTACGATCGACCGATTGCCATACTGGGGGTGAACTAATACGACATCCCCCCAGTATCAAAGTTAGACCGACAATCGCAATCGAGTAGTTAGAGTTACTGGACATATAGTGTCTTAACTTGCGAGACAATATCATCGATAGTTACCCCCAATGCTAGAATAACTGCGTTCCCACTAGGCGCACCTGCCCCAGAAATTAGTTGCTCGATTGTCATTTTTACGATTTCTGCGGGGGGATACTTTTGGCTGGTAGTCGGATCGATTGCTGTAGAATTTGTAGCCAGTAAGGTTGTGATATCGTCAGAGTTTGCGGTAGGTAAAGCTGTTAAGATATTTGAGTTTAATTTACCTAAATCAAACGTGGGGATGGTGGGGATACTGGGCAGACTTGGTAGTGATGGTAGGCTTGGTGCTGTTGGTAGGCTTGGTGCTGTCGGCAAACTGGGTACTGACGGTAAACTTGAAGCAGTCACCGGAATGCTGATGTTACCGAGTAGCAATGGGGTGGTAACTCCTTCTTGTAGTCCACCGATGGGAATCGGTCCAAAAACGTGTGGCGTACAGCCCAAATCGATCCAGCCGCGACTACAGTAGTTAAAATACCACGACCGCTTGAGTTTGCCAGCTTGGGCATTAAAGCTGTGGTAAACTTCCTGAATTGATTCGCCATAAGGCTGCATTCCAGCTTTTTGAATCCCACCAGCGACCATTTTGAGAAATCCAGATCCACCGGATACCATCTGGGTATCACCATCGACGATTTGCGCGCCGTTGAGGAGCGGATTTTCCAGCCCCTGAATTTCTAAATGGTTGCAGTTGGCGTTAGGACAGTTGGCGTTTGGCGTTTCTTGACTCCCCGAAATTACTTTGCGAAACACAGGCTCTTTTGTCCTGATCGCATCAACGATGCCAGTTTGATACCCTGCGGGAAGATTAAATCCTGGCATCGTCATAATCGGCATTTCGGGCAAGCCAGGAAAAAGTGATGCTGGGTTGCTTAACGCTTCGGGGAAGTTGCCAATAGGGGTATTTGCGAGTCCAGGGATACTGCTAGCAGCTAATGATGAGAGATTGTTGCCATTACTCCCCAGTGTCATCGATTGCCAGCCAGGAATATGCAATAGTTGCCCGATTTTCGTAGCTGGTATGACACTCTTGCCACTGGTAATCGTCGGGGCTGGAATGCCGTTACCAATTGCAGCAGTGATGAGATTTGCAATGGCTGGGACGCTACTAATATCTAGATTCGCCAGATTAGGAATACCCTTGACTAAACTGGCGATCGACATATTCTTGATATACCCAAAATTATCCAATCCTGCTGCCGCCATGTTCTGGAGCGGATTAATTTGAGCAGGAGAGAGTTGACCGATTTTAAAAGCGGAGTCCCAAATTCCGGTGGGAAGTGCATCGACTGGGCGTTGTCCAGCAGTCCAGCTAATCGTACTCGCGCCCAATATTTGGGCGACTTGGACTGGAAGATTGAAGGAACCACTATCATCGAATTTCCCCAAATTCAGTAGCGTTTGACTACCGAGTGAATCTCCGACAACCGATCCTCTAACTCGCTCTGGCTGCACGACGATCGATAACCCAGAAAAGACTAAGAACAATCCTAGTCCAAAACCGAGCCAGTAGAGTCGCTTGAGTGTTTTTTTAATTCTCTTAAACATGATTTTGACGAATGAGTTAATTATTAAAGCTTTGACCTATTGTTCACCAATTCCCTCAATAAATCTGGGCGATAATTCAGCTTCCTTCGCAGCTTGTTCGATTGCCATACCACCTTGTAGGAGTTTAGTTAATTTATTTACTCGATCGATTAACTTGGCATCTCTAATTAGTCCTCGATTGATAGCGATTTTGATATTACTAATCAGTTTGTTAGGATCGTATCTAGCAATATTACTACTAGCCATCATGTATTCAATTAACCTAGTATTATCTTTAGCAAGAAGGTTATAGTCTGGCTTGATATTATAAAGAAAGAAGTGCCTTACCCCTTGTTTGTCAACGGTTACAACAGTTAATAGCGATTTATTATTGTTTTCGATCATATTAATAGGACGTGCTGCAATTAACTGTAAATGTAATGCTGTTGCCTCATTTTTGGAACAACTCTCGTTTATTCCTGACAAGCAGCCATCGCTATCAATTCCGACAAAGCTCTTGTTATCGAGCCAAACTGTTTCGACAGTTTGTTCGACCTTGCCGTAATTAATCGTTACCCCTTGCCCTGGTGTTAAGTAAATTGTTAATGGATCGCGTGTTTCTGTAGTAGTTTGGATTTGTTTAATTGCTGCAAATTGGGCGAAACTAGGATTTGCTATTACCAAAACTAGTGGAATACCCAGCAGTTGTAGTAGAAATTTTTTCATGCTAAATAGCTAATGGTTGATTAATAACGATTTGGACATTAGTGCCGCTTGGTAAAAACCACAGCCTGGGTGCTTCTAACAGTCGTTCGATTTCGGCTGTACTCCGAACGAGTTGTTGCTGGGCAAGTGGGTTGAAGCCGCCTTGGAGGATCGCGCCAATGACATTCGGATTGGACTGAGTACTAGATGAGCTACTAAAACCCCCAATGTTTGAATTAATGCTCGACTGGGTATTGGGCTGGGTTAGTACTGCCCCAATATTTTGTAAGGCACCAAGGATAAAGCTTTTTTGATCTTGTTGGGCGATTCGACCGTCCCCAAAAGTTAATGACTGCGCGATTAGTGGTTCGCCATTACTGGCAACTAAGCTAAAGTTGCCAGTAATATTAGTCGTTTTTCCATCAATATTTATAACCGCACTAGTTGCCTTGAGCCAGCCACTGCTCAGGGCTGTAAGTTTGAATTGAACTTGAGATCCTGCTGTAACTACTATGCGTCCATCGCGATCGACTAGTGGCTGGATCAATCCAATCGTGGCAGTTTGTTCGCTGGTATCGCCAGCCGCAATTTGGATGGGGGTAAGTAGCACCCCCGACGACTTCATACCAGCCGGAATCATTCGACGTGGCTGACTTGGGTCGCCATAAATCTCGTTCTCACTAGCGAGATAGGGACTAGTAGTTGGAGCTGCGGGGACACTGGCGATTGCGGTCGTCGATGCTCCTTGATTAAATCTGCCGCCAAATGTACCAGCGGTGGCTTGTTGTTGCCAAGTTGCTACTGGCAGATTACTTACTGTGGTAAAACTGGGCGGTTTAACTGCTCGGTTGATTGGTGAAAACGCAGCCGAGCGGTTTGGTCTTGGCGCAGTCTGGATCGGTTTTGGGGTCGGGTTTCGATTGGCTAGACTTGGTTGATAACGAGCGATCGGCATCGATCTAGCGATCGGGTAAGTTGGGGTTGGGGGCGTGGCGACGTATCGTCTTGGTACGGGTGCGGGTGCTGGGGTTGGTGGTATTTGAGTTAGGGGTTTGACCGTTGGCTGGGGAACGGTGGTAGTAGGGGTAGTAGGAGGCAAGGCTGCGCTAGTTTCGCCTTGAAGCATGGCATTTTGTTTATCGAGGGCTAACTGACCTTTAAGCTGGCTTTCGCCCACAGTCGCGTTCTTAAATTCTGCCTTTGGTGCTTCCGGTTTGACAGCTACAGGGGTAGGCATACTCGTACTTTTAAGGAATAACCACATACTTGCCGCGATTAGGGTGCCGATGCCGCCGAAGACTACCGCAGTTTTGACTAGCGGATTTTTGAAGGTGGGAATCGCTTGCTCTTCTCCAGCAACTATTTCCCGATCCATCGTTGCATTGTGGTCGATTGTTCGGATGCTGGGATCTGATGCTGCTCTTTCGCGAGTGCGATCGATTTCAAATAGTGTGGAAATATCGGGGGCATCCCCACGGTTCTCCTCAGACCAAAACGAGTCATCGCCTTGTCCGTAGGTTTGTTCGCCGATGCTATTTGACTGGTACTGTTCAGCCATAATTGAGGTTCCTATTGAATTGGTGTGGGGGGTGCGGTTGGTACCTGTACTGGATCGACAGGGACGATTTCGTCACCCTTTGGTTCGGTAATGGCGTAGATTTCCATTCCCGCTGATTTACCTTCGGCAATCAGTTGGGATAAGCTTCTTTCTCCAGGAGTGCCATTTTCCAAGATCGGGGGAACGGGGATAGTATGAACCATGACATCTTTGTTGAATGTCAGCCGTTCGGGTAACGATTGCCCTCTCCGCAGGATTGTGATATTGGCAATAATTGGTACTCGCCACGCTCCAGCCTGAATCTGGATTGGGTCGCCGATATTTAACAGTTCTAATCTAGTTGCTGCTTGTGCTTGTCCTTGCCCCATAATTTTGGTAGCCATTTTTGCTAGCTCTTGGAGGAAAGGATTTTGGAAGTCATTAGAAAGTGAGAATGAATTGCGCCAAGCAACTGTAGGTACTTTTAGGTTTTGCCCATCTTTACTTGGTACTGGAACGCCTGGATCTGGTTTAGGATTAGTTAAATCTTCAGGTGTCTCCGGTGGTAGCGATCCAGACCAACTGATCATTCTAGTCATTGTCAGTGACACAAAATCCTTGATTACTTGAGGTGTGCGATCGTTATCGTTCATCGTGGCAACTTTGATCGTTTTACCACTAGCTAACTGGACTAGGGCTGGCATTGGTTTGTTAGCCAATCCGTTGTAGGAGAAGAACAACGCAATTACACCAATCACACTAATACCACTGAGGGCAACCGAAAGTAGCAGCAGAAATCCGAGCGAATCGGTTTTAGAAATTTGGCTTTTATTTCGAGCATTATTAATAAATGCTCTTGCGTCTTTGTTGGATTCCATTTTGGTTTGATGATAATGATTGATTAGTTAGAAAATTCCGCCAGAACTAACTTTAATGATTGCGCCACTTGCTGCTGAAGCCGCCGAACCTGCCGCCGATGCTGCTGCTTTAGCAAATCCCATACCACCTCCAGCGGCGAGAATTCCGGCGAGAATTGGAGCGAGAACTCCAGTAATTATCCCTAGTTGTAATGCCTCAGCGGATGTATCGCCCTTAATAATTTCAGAGGCTAATCCGGCAATAATGATGTAGCAAATTTTATATAATGCTACCGCCCAAAACGATGTTAAGATGGCGATAATCGATCGGATTCCTCCTGGTAGTAATCCCGCAGTTATAAATATTGGAGTAACTAGGCTTGTCAGCATAAAGCATAACTCTGTCATAGTCTGCACTGCCGAGGTTAGTAATCCTAAAACATAAGAAAAAATACTAGTAACTGCATCGCTAACTACAGATCCAATTGCGTCATTTAATGGCTTTTCCAATGCTGTCATAACTGCAATTGGATCGGCTGTTGCCGTTGCCGCAGCTAAATTTGCTGTATAGGCATTCATAGCATTAAGCGATTTATCATCTGTAATTTTCCCCGATCCTTGTGCATCGATAATTTGAGCGTTTAATTCAGTTGCACATTGTTTTGCAACAAGTGGGTCGCTGGCAACTTTGCATGTTTGAGCTTTTGTCTGGATATCTTTGAGCAGGGATTGTTGACCTCTAATATTGGCAATCCGATCGTTGATATTTTGAGTTGCTGATAGCTTAGTTAAGATTTGATTATCAATAGCATTACTAATAGCTCTAAATCCTTTAATACCAGTGACTATCATACTACCGCCATCCATTAATAAAATGATTAAAAAAAGTGATGTGATTATTTTTTTTATAAATATCGAAGTGGCAGCACTATCACTATTAGTCTTCTCCCACTCAGTCACTCCTTGGATCACCGAAAAACATAAAAATAACAGAGCTAATCCTAGACAAGTACTAGCAATAACTTGAAATAATCCATTTGTAAATAACTCATTAAAACTTATCTCCCACTGTGCGGCTATATCTGCTGCTGCTGCTGCGTTATCTAGGGGGATGGATGTTACGAGTAGGCTAATCATAAATATATAGATTGTTACGGCAATACTTTAAAGCATTGCCGTAAGCATTTAATTATGGTGTGACAACAAATAGTGGCATAACAAAATTTCCGGCTGCATTAATCCGGTCATTTACTTCTCTCCGCTCAAAGTCTTTTAGGATATTACTTTTACTGAGTTCGTTGCCAATTTGAGAGCTGATTTGAACTCCGGCTGCTGCTGTTTGATTGGACTGTAATAATTGAGTTGACAACCCTGGAATCATTTGGGCTAGCCCATCAATGACAGTCGTACTCTTTTTGATCGCATCTAAGCTACTAATTGCAGTTTGCGTATCATTTGCCGCAGTGTTTGATGCCGCAGCTAGATTGGCATTTTGTTGAGCTAGATCGATTGCTTTTACTTGTCCCAGCTCTGTTAGTGGAGCCGAACCTACTTTAGCAGCAACATTGGCTTTAACGCGTTGAGCGATCGCGTTAATATCATCAGGGCTTTTTGGATCTGCGACTACGCCAGAGTAATAAGCAACCGCACTAGCGAATAATTTACTGGGATCTTGAATCCCTAATCCACCATTTGAATTGCTAAAACTACTAGTTAGATCGGCAATATCGTTATATAGTCCCGATCCAGAGGCGTAAAGCCCTGTCGCGGATGTATATAGATCTGTATACCCGAATGCGCCAGCTAAACTACCAAATAGATTGACCGCTTTAGCTTGTGGTGCGCTGATTACGGTACTAATTGCGGTAACTGCTAAGATGCTAAAAATTTGAATTCGCTTGTTTTTAAGTGACAACATATTTGATATTTGGTTCAGTTAGTTATATTTCAGTGATTTCGTTGCTTAATTCCCAATAGCTCGTTGGCAGTAGCGATTAATGCCCTAATTGGGTTTGAGTTTACTGCCATGTGCTTGAGTCGAATTGCCGTTTCATGAGGATTATTCGCTACTGCGGCATAACCTAGAAAGCCTGGATAGTAACGACAGACGGTATAATTTTGTCCATCGTGGAGTAACCACTGTGAATAGAAGCCTTGTTTTTTTGGATAGAAGCTTTCTCCCGCACAGCGGCGAACTAGTTCCTCTGGCATTTTCAGGATTTCCACGAAATCGTTGACCGCGCTCTCTTGAATCCGACCGACCATTTTGTAATTGAGGTTGGCGAATACTTTGGCAGAGTGAGGCGATTGAGCGATCGATCTCGGCTCTTGGGCACTAATAATCACGCCAATCCCTGCTTTGGCTCCATTTGCGAAATATTTGGCAATCTGCTCGGCAATTGCTTCAAACGCAAATAAGATCGGAGCTTCGTCGATAAAGATAATAGATCGGCTAAATCCTAAACTGCGGCGGAGGATGACTAGATTGGTCGCCATTGCAATAATCAGGGCATCTTCTTGGTTACTCAGGTTGGCTAATGCAACAGCAAAAAGCTGGGCATTGCTTTGGAAAGTGCTGGGGGCGTTGAGGGCTTTTCCCAGTTTGGTGCCAATAAAGGCATTGAGCCGGAGCTTGATCCGTTCGATCGCTTTGAGTAACGATTCGGTTGCATTGCTTAATTTGAGTCGCCCTAGTGTGCAAAATTCAATATAATCCTTGAGAATTGGTGCTTTGCCCCAAGCCTCAGAGCCAAAGCCCTCAACGCTGGCATCTTTATATCTACGTCGGATTTGGGTTTCCTGGAAGAAGCTTTCCATCGCTAGGGCAAGAATTGCCCGAACTTCCTCTAACCCCTCACCAGTCGATTTACTCCCCAGCACGATTGTTTGGAGAATTTCGAGCAGGTTGTCGCGAAAATCACTCATGCGTTGCTCTTGGGTTTTTTCATCAAACTTACCCAGATCGGGTAACTCAAATATATTTAGACATTCAGACGCGGTGTTAAAATATGCTCCTCCTAGTAGCGGCACATATTCTGAAAATGTCCCCGTACCGTCGGCTCTGGGAAAATCCAGGATTGATACTGGCATTCCGTGAGCCAGAGCAGTGGTAATCATCCCACTCGCTTGTACCGATTTACCCGCACGTTGGGTAGCAAAGATCCCAACGTGCTTGGCACTAGAGTAGATATCGAGGAAGATCGGTTGGTTCCCTTCAGCCGCAATCAACTCAAAGCCTGTATTGTCAGGACTAGTTGGTTTGACGATGGGGATAAATCCAGGGGCTTCGCTGGTGAGACAGTTGTACCGGATGTCGTAAGGTTCAGCATAGAGTTTTTGCCAGACTAGTCCAGTGAAGGTTTGTAGCCAGGGTATCCACGGAAAATTAATCTCTCTGGTGATTAACGCTGGGCGCAGCACCTTCCCCGATAGATTCTGACAGGCATCCTTTAACTCTTGGGCTTCATTCCGATGGATGATGAAGACCGTAGACATCCGCAACGGGACATTACCGTCGTAAAGTAGCTCTTGAGCTTCGATCGCTCGTTGGGCATCGCCTGTGGCTTTAACATTGATAGTTCCCCTGTTATTGGTAGCATCAGCAGCTTTACTGATACTTTGTTTGGTCAAAATCGAGAGTTTTTCCTGGAGGAGTTTTGAGTTCCCTTTAGTAATTTGGGCAATGCATTCGGTGTCAGTAATCTCTGGGTCTGCTATGATGTCCCAAATATACCTAATTTGCTCCATATCATCTCGCCATCCAGTAGGTTTATCTTCAAGCTGGAGCAGTGCCTGAAATTTACCATTACAATGAACGTAGTTACGCGAAGCGACGGGGATAGATGTTTCGCTAGCCATCAGTAGACTGACAGTAGATAATTGAGAGATATTGACCTCAGTTGTTTCAGTTCCGTCATATCTGATATAAGCTGGAAGCTGGATACAGGGAGTTTGATTGAACCGTTTCCACAAGTCGCCCCAAATTTGCTCGGCAGTCAGGGGTTTGATGTTTAAGCCCATTTTGCTTGATAAAATTCGTTCCCACTGCTTGTATCCTTCTTGGTAGGCTAACCCCAGGTAGTTATTTAGCTCCTGATACTTGCGCTGTTCGTATTCATTAGTGATTTTCTGGCGGAAGAATTTTAGTACTGCATTGATTGTTTTCTCAACAACATCACTTTCTCCTTCAGTTAGTTCGTAAGTATAGGTACAATACAGGCGTAGTATTTTGGGTTTTCGCATTCCCTCTAGCCTTAGTGCCTGGATTCGCTCTTTTTCAGAAAAAATTAATCCCTGAAGGAGTTGCGAATGAGCTTTATTAGGATCGCGATTAGATTTAACTTTCGTAATTAACTCACTTAGTTCCAACTGCCGATCGATATCTTCAGCGAAGCTCTGAAGATGAAAGGTCAGCGTTTCTTTTTCAGGAATATCTTTTAGTCCGCCTTCGATTCGCGTAAAAATGTCCTCTAGCAAAGTGGTAGTTACCGTAGGGTTAATACCTGAACAGTCAAAGGCAAAGGTAACTTTATAAGTTCCTTCTTTCTTTTGAGTCAAGTAAGCACCGATCTCCCTTCCTTCAACGTTGAATTTAATGAAGGAAATAAAATTAAGATCGCGCTCAAATGGGGTCAAAACCTCTTTAGCGTTTTGTCCGTTTTTGACTGTTTTCTTTGGTATTTTTTTGGCGATCGAGGGCATGGAGATACTCAAGGAAAGATCTGAAAGGTAGAGGTAATCTGATGTATCGCGGTGGAGGCTGGAAGATACGTGAGAGGTATCGGTGCGCCCCCTTAGCGGTTAGGATAGCGTAAGAGGTGATACAGGTCAGGAAGGAAATACCAGCAGCAGGTAAGCTGCCGGAAGCACCATAGACTAAATAGGCAAGGATAAAGAATCCACCTAGTGGGTAAAGTAAAGTAGTTGGGATGATACCGAATAGTAGTAAGCTTTCGTCAAACATTCGGTTGACTTTCTTATACTTTTTCATCTAACTATCTGTAAGTCTATATTTTTTGATGTGGGAAAATCTAGAATTAAACGAAGATTACAGTAGCTGCTAGATCGATAATCGCAACCCCAATAATAATAATAAAGGGTAGCATTAGCTGTGCTTTGATTTGTTCCTGGTCGTCTCTTGATTGAATAGCTTTGACCACCCCAAAAATGATGGCAATTGCTAGTACAACTCTGATCACATTAATAACTAGTGTGACTATACCTGTAACCGCAGCAGTAGTACTAGCAGCAGCTCCAGTTGTTAAAGCAGTAATAATTTTTTCTTGCACCTCGCTTAGAAATACAGCATGAGCTGGTTCTGCTGATGCGACGAATAAAGTGACGATCGTACAAACTGCAATCATGATACCCAAGAAGCCAGTCTTGCCATATTTCTTGAAGAACTTTCGATAACTACTTTCGATTGAATTTGAAGCTTTATCGGTACGGATCATTACCGCAAAGCAAAGTGTCACCCAGGCAGCAAGTAGTAGATAACTGGCGATCGATACGTTTTTTTGACAGGCTTCGCTTACAATTGCGATCGAGCCAAGAGTCAGCATCCAATCTAAAGAAAGGCGATCGAGTGGGTTCCGATTACGCTTTCGATAAGGTTGTTCGCGATAATCATCGCGAACGTCATTCTTAGGGTGAGGGGATTGGTACGTCATCATTCTTGAGTTGGTTTATTTAGGTAATTACAATCCTGAACCCAAATATAACTTTTTACATTAGCTTGTTTAATAGCAAAAAGAGTCATCATTAGTTAAAAAGATGACTTTAAAAGCTATTGCTATTTAGAAACAATCTGGGTATAATCCCAAGTCCGATTTATTTATTAATTATTACTAACTTATTAAAATAATTCCGTCAAATCTTAAAGCTAGATAATAATAATCTATTTTTAGATTAATTAAATTTGGACCGATAGAAGGTTATAATCTACTTTAGATTGATTAAATTTGAATTAAGAACAAGTTACAATTTAGTTCTATACTTCATTAACTAATATGTCTTTAAAGTGTTTAGTTATCGGCGATACGACCTCGAAGAATCAGAAAGTTAGCCGCCTTCTAGACTCTAATAAAATTGAGATATTCCGGTGGGACGGTTTAGCTTTAAATCTAAATTCAGCTACGTTATCTGATACTCTCGATTTAGTAATTATTATAATCGATAGTTACGACCAAACAATCCTAGCCACTGAGGAAATTTCTAGGTCTTTACCCAATATATTCTCGATACTTTTACTAGATTCTAGCAAAACTTTTCCATGGATGTTTATGACAACTATGAAAGCGATGGTAAGTCGGGTTATTTTTAACGAGAATATTGACGATCTTGCTATAATTATCGATGAAATTTACCATTTGAAATATCACGTAGTTAAAAAAACTACTTGTAATTCTACATTTACACAGCGAGAAATGAATATCATTCATTTAATTCAAATTAATCTAGCTGGTAATGAAATTTGTCAACGGCTGAGTATTAGTAAAAAAACGCTGACACGGCACGTAGTAGATTGCGGAGCTAAGTTAGGGTGTAGTGGTCGGGGTTCGATCGGTACTGAATCTTTTCGGGTATTCGGTGACTTGTCTGAAGAGCTTAAATAAGATGAAATCTTTGAAATTTTTCGATCCCCATCTCAAGCAATATATTAAAGGTAAAGACAAACAGCCGATTGTCGAGCAATTAAAACATACTGGATTAGAATATTTGTTTCCTAATTCAGAGTTTAGTCTGGCAACTTTAGATGAACGAGTTACGCCGCTAGAATTACAAAAGAATCATCCAGATAACGATCGGATGATGTTAGCCAGTGGGAAAAGATTTGCATATACCGATCCTGATACGGTCGCGAGAATGAAGCAGCTACTCCCTAGCGTTAAGGATTCGGTAGCTTATGGATCGTTATTCTTGAAAGAATGTTCGGCTAAAAATGAGCAGTTACGGGTGAAGATCGTAACTATCGATCGAGATCCCTATGAGGTAGCACTGGCGGCTGAGACTTGGAAGGCGTATCAGGAGACAGGTACCTTGCTAGTCGATGTCGATTCCACTAATTATTTGGCAATGGGCTATACGGCTGATGCGGTGCCCCAGTTATTACTACCCAAAGCGGCAATTGCCGAATGGGACTCTAATGTCTTGCGATCGGTTACGCCTGGGGAAATTGCCGCACAGCTCGATATCTCAGTTCGCAAGATCGAACTCGCTCCGCATAATTTTGTGCGGATGATGCAGATTTTGGTAGTCAACGATGAGACTGGGGAGAACTCAACTACTCTCAACCCTGAAACTGATAAGTACGAGTATGGTTTTGAGAATTTAGACAAACAGACTGCTCTAGCTCTGACTGGTGACGGTCATGGTAAGGTGTCCAACGATCTTGCCGCTGTTAAATTTGGGACGGACGATCGGACGGCGATCCAAGTGCGGATGATTGCCAAGAACTTGGTTTCCGATCCCGAACGGGCTTTCGATCATACTGAGTTTCCCAATGCGAAGATCGCCAAAGGATCTGTTGTCGCCCACGATTTAGCTAGTCTAAGCGAAGATGGTCAACTTGATGCGGTGTGCCCCACTTCATTTTTTAAGGGTGGGGACAAGGTAAAACCTGGGCTGTATAACGTCTCTGTTTGGATGGGAGAAATCGATCGATCGAAAGCAGGTGGGCAGCAGTCGATATCCAGCTTAATTCCCCTCTATGCTGATTCGCTCAAGGAAATTATTCCAAAACTAGAGCCAAAGATGGCAAATTTATCGGCGATTCAGAACGATCCGATTGCTGTGGCTCGATCGTTCTGTGATAATTTTGAGCAGCGGCAAGAGCGATTAAAAGGTGGAGAATCGGAGGCTGAAGCGGGTGATGAGGAAGGTAAATCCGTGCATCAACTTCCGACTGAAAAATATGACGTGATTAGAAAAGCTCTTGACACTGGGAACACTGCGCTGTTGCAATCTGGGTTGTGTGCGCCTACTCTGATCGATCATCTGCGGACAGAGTATCTAAATTTGGCAATTGGGAAAGATGCCGATGTTAAGTTCGATCGGGGATTTGCGGTACCGAGTAAGGAATTAGCAGAAGGGGAAATCTGCGTTCCGTGGTTGAAGGATGGTGTGGAAGTCATTACTTATCGGGCACCCTTAATTAATACGAACGGCGTACACGTTCTTACTAATAAGTATATCGGTGAATGGGATTATTCTAGTTCTAATACCCGCCCTAACTACATTCTGTGTAATGACTCACTAGTTTCTGCCTCCAATGAGCGACAACAGAGCGAACAGGTAGATATGGGGCGCGACTATGATGGGGATTCATTGGGCGTGTTAGCTGCGGCTGAGATGCCGATTTTGGCGGAGGCAGTGAAGGCAAAGCAAGCCGATCGATATAGGGACAATATCAAACTGCCCAAGGCTGAATTTACCGATAGTGTCAGCTTGGAACAAGCCGCTCTCCAAGCTGAGACTGCGCCAGTAGGCATTATCTCCAATGCGTTAACTAAAATTCAAGGGCAAATTTCGGCGATCGATATGGTGCGCGATTTCGATGGGGTAGCAACAGATCGCGATCGGCTAGAGTTCGCGACTAAAATTCGCGAACAGCTATCCAACTTCAATAAGTGGACATCCAAAAAAGACGAGCCGCTATTAATTCGACCTAAAAATCTAGATGGTGAAGGTGAGGAATGGTTCGACCGATTGGAGAAATACACTAATGCACGGACAGCAGCAATCGTTGATGCGCCACGGTTCGACCTAATATCTGGAATGCCAGAATCGGCTAAAGATCGCTACGATCTGGCTAATACCATCAAGAGCAGTATGTACGGCTTCTCGAAAAATAATCAGGCAGATTGGTGTCATCCCCCAGCATCGGTAGGTATGACAGCAGCCGAGCAGAAATCATTTGCGGATCTATCCGAGCGATCGCTCGATATCAATAAACAAGTCGGCAAGATTAACAAGGTGTGGATTAATGAGCCTAGAGATAGTGTTTACGATTCTGCTGCGGCGACTAAAGTTATCGAAATGTACCAACAGGTGCAAAAAAGTGGTGCCGATTTAATTCTGGAAACCGAGCGAGAATTATTGAGAGATCTGGTGGGAGTTGCTTCTTTCCAGAATCAAATCGCTGTGAGTATGAAGAAGTCGGCGACTGTTGCCCAAGCCGATCTAGTTCAACGACTGAATCACTTTTTGCCCAGCAAAACACCGATGATGTTAGAGAAGAAAAATGGAGTTGCTTATACTGATGCAATTTTGACGATCGATGGGATTACGCCGCCAGAAATTTTAGCCGATCGCGTGAATCATTACTTTCAGAAGACTCAAATCAAGGTCGAGCAACCAGCTTGCTTCAAGTCCCTATTTGATGCGAATTACTCTCCTGAAGTTTATGGACGGATGCTCGATCGTAAGTTAGCTTTTGATGCCGATTGGAATTATGCCACTCGTTTATCTTCTAAAGCTAAGAATGAAGAAGGCTGCGTTCTGAACATTTCTGATAATCTGGGGCGCAAGTTGGAAGTTACTAATTTATGTAAGTTCGATCACGATCTAGTTTATAACCTAACCGACGATGCGGCTGCGTTGACTAATTTGAGATTTAGAATCGAACCCAATCGCTGGGAGGAGATGTACGGATCGAAGTGTCATTTGGATACATATCATAAATATGTCGTTATTGCTGAAGGATCTAAAATTACTGATGTACCCCCAGGGGGGAATGATATTTTCCCTGGGGGCACTGACGAACGAACTGAATTTGTAATTGGAACGCTATGTGAATTTAGCCGTAAAGATTTCGATATTTCCAGCAATGATAAATATGAAGTTTGTAGTTTTAAGAGTGCTGGGTTAGCTCCACCACAGCCAGATCTATCCGCCCAATATTTTGAAAAAGCGCGAGATACAGCACTGAAATTTAGAGCAGACTTAATCGAAGAGCAAGCAGATATTCCTCAATATGCAGCAGCTCTCTGGCATGAGATTAGTGACAAGAAGGGGATTTCTGTGGACGACCCTCAGTATCAAGCTTATACCAATTCGATGTCAGCTTCAATTTGTTATTTCTTCCCAGATGAATTATCTCAACAGATCGAAATAAATATCCTAAATGTACATCGAGTTTCAATTTTAGAAGGTGTTTCTACTGCTAATTTACCGATCGATGAAGTAGTACAATTTAAGGTTAATCAGGAGCTGGTCACAGAGGAAGGCGTTAAGAAAAATCGCCGATTTGTAAGTTTAGCTACTGAGGGTAGCGACGATTTTAAACAGGTTGCTGCTATCTGGGAGAATGCTGTTCCACTAGATGCGAGTAGTCGATTATTAACCGGAAAATTGTTACCAGGAGGGGCTAGTATCATGTTATTACAAGTTCCTGAAATTAAAGAACCAATTGTGTTTGGGATGGTCGATAAACACTATCTCAAAGATCGAGTTTGGGTTGATAGTGAGGCAAATATTTCGTTTGAGCCGATCGTCAAAACTGATTGCAGTATTATTTGTAATGGCAAATCTCTCGGTATAGTTGAAAAACGGGCGATCGATCTCCTTAAAGAAACTGAAAACTTGGACTCGACTAGAGATATATCTGCAACGATTACTCGTAAGTCGCTTGGTAAGGAAGCTGCTTTAAGTATAT
>Ga0105055_10001767_pt1 | contig 34514 bp, 25 predicted proteins | sample BON03_FD_78090 | JGI IMG/M metagenome (GOLD analysis project Ga0105055, IMG submission 78090) | Freshwater microbial communities from Lake Bonney liftoff mats and glacier meltwater in Antarctica - BON-03 | ecosystem: Environmental > Aquatic > Freshwater > Ice > Glacier meltwater | place: Lake... | reverse complement strand
GTGAAAGGTAATAAAAAACTGATTTCAGCTATTAAAAATCTTCAATTGATAAGTAAAACCAAAGCACACAAAGCGCTTTGTAATGTTCATATTGAATTCCCGATTAAGTATCAAACGTAACGTACACCTCACAAAAAACTCTACTTCCTAACAACCGACAACTAAGTTAGTAAAAGTATACTTATGTTATAATTCGAAATTAAACTTTTACAAAAATTTTGTAAAAGTTCGTTTTATTAAAAAACATTTTTTAGATTTGTTTAAGTAAATTATCCGGGGGAAAATGTGCTGAGTGTAAGTTTTATCATCTAAATCGATTAGATATTATTAGTAAATCAGCACTTCTAACAAATTGATTTCCTATTACTTAATAACAGATCACCTAACATATTCCTTATAAATAAACCTGTCAAAAAAGTATGCTAAGTAAGTATCCGCTTTCAGAAGTTGAAAAAAGTTTTCTTCAGGAATCTGGTGTAGAGAAGATCAGCACCCTTATTCCATACCTTCAAGTTGACAATTTCCCAAAACTAGGCTTGCTCACTGCTTGCCGATTTATGGAGTGGGCAGCTGCGAATCCAGAAGGTGTCATTAGTTTGCCTACTGGCAAAACACCAGAATTTTTTATCAAATGGACACAATTCCTTCTTGAAAACTGGGATAATAAAAAAGGCAAAGATGTACGTGAAAAATATGGCTTAGGTAATACCAAAAAGCCGATTTTGAAAGATCTGACATTTGTGCAGATTGATGAATTCTACCCGATTTCTTCCTCACAGAATAATAGCTTTTTCGATTACGTCAATAAGTTTTATATCCAAGGTTTTGGCCTTTCTAAAGAAAAGGCGATCCTTATCAATTCGGATGAGATCCCTTTGGCAAATGGACTACATTTCAAAACGGTTTTCCCCGACTTGAAAGTTGATCTTTCATTGAGATTCCGTGATCCTAAGAATGAGCTGGAAAAACTACAGCAGCAATCAATCTACATGATTGATCAATGGTGTGGAGAATACGAGCAAAAGATCAGGGATGCTGGAGGAATTGGCTTCTTCTTAGGTGGTATTGGTCCCGATGGTCACATCGCATTTAATACCAGAGGCTCACATTTGTTCTCAGTCACTCGCTTGACGGAAACCAATTTTGAAACTCAAGCAGTAGCTGCGGGTGACCTTGGAGGAATAGAGATTTCTTCCAATCGACTGGTCATCACAATTGGATTAGATACAATTGTATACAATCCAGAAGCAGTAGCTATTATCATTGCAGCAGGTGAGGCAAAAGCAGGAATCGTGAAAAATTCTCTTGAAACTCCGCTTAATAACGTCTTCCCTGGCACGGTGCTTCAGAAACTGAAAAATGGCAGATTCTATGTTACCAAAGGAGCTGGTGTGAAGCTGAGAGATTCTATAGACGCTTATTATCAAAAAGGCGAATGGACTTGGGAAAAGACAGAGCGCTCTGTCATAGATCTTTGCAAGAAACTTGGCAAATACGGCCACAGAATAAAACTATCGGATCTCAAGGCTGATAAATACACCAAACTGATTCCTGATTTGTCTGAGGAAACAGTGAAGCAGGTAATGACGAGCATTGAGAACAAGCTTTCCAAAGGTCTGGAGCAAGAACGTGACGAAGTACTTCTTCACACTGGCCCGCATCACGATGATATTTCACTGGGTATTTTACCACACATCACCAATCAGCTCCATGAGCCAACGAATGAAGCGCATTTCTCTGTCCTGACTTCTGGATTTACGGCTGTCACGAATAGCTTCGTAATTGATACGCTTAAGCAGACCAAGAAACTACTGGATATCGGTAAGATTCAAATGGTTCATTTTGAAGACTTCTTTGAGGTAGGCTATCGTCTCAAAACTGACAAGGATGTTTATCACTACCTAACAAATGTAGCCTCAGAGGATGCAGATGAACGCTTAAGAGGTCTTTGCCATAGAGTAGTGCGCGCCTTGGTTATCGTATATGGTATCAAGAATAAAACGCAACTCAGAGAAACTATTAATGATGTCATTAGCATTCTCAAGAATAGCTATGATGGAGAGAAAAACTCATCTAAAGTCCAGAAACTAAAGGGGATGATTCGCGAGTTTGAGGAAGAGCTAGTTTGGGCACATTTCGGAGTTCAAGTGAAAAATGTTCATCACCTGAGACTTGGGTTCTATACTGGAGACATATTCACCGAACAACCTGACAAAGACCGTGACGTAGAACCAATCGTGGAAATGCTCAGAAAAGTAAACCCTACAAAGCTTAGTTTAACGCTCGACCCTGAGGGATCAGGCCCAGATACTCACTATAAAGTGCTTCAGGCTACAGCCGCTGCAGTGAAAAAGTGGGGAGAAGAAGCAGATATTAGTAAACTGAGAATCATAGGTTACAGAAATGTTTGGTTCAAGTTTGAGCCACATGAAGCTAATGTAATCGTTCCTGTTTCTCTTGGCGATATGTCAGTAATGGAAGACTCCTTTGCCAACTGCTACATGAGCCAGGTGAATGCTTCATTCCCAAGCTATTCTCACAATGGTAAATTCAGCACCGTTGCTAAAAGAATTTGGGTGGATCAGCTGGATGCTATTCAGCTTTTGCTGGGTAAGAATTACTTTTACCAGCATGAGCGTGCTAAAGTAAGATCTAGCCATGGACTGATTTTCTTCCGAGATATGAATGTGGAAGAATTCCTAGCTACCGCAAGAGAGCTAGAGAAGTCAATAGAAGGAATGTTATCATAAAAAATAAACTAAGCTGTGACGGGTAGGCAATCCTAACTGTCGCAGCTTTTGTAATAAACCTATCAACCATAATATTTCTAGCAAATGGAAAAAGCCATTTTGGGATTAGACATAGGAGGCACCGGAATCAAAGGTGGTGTACTAATTAATGGACATTTGGAGGATATCCGATCCATTTCTACACCAGCAAAAGAAAGTAAAGCATTCATTCTAGAAACTATTGCGGAATTCATTGAAACCTACTTAGCATACGACTTAGTGGGTATTGGTGTAGGTATTCCTGGTTTGGTAGATGTAGGAGAAGGTATAGTTTTAGGTCTTTCGAATATCCCTGCTTTTCAGCATGTAGAATTAAAGAAGTTTCTAACAGAGCGATTTTCAAAGCCTGTCTTTATAAATAATGACGCAAACTGCTTCGCTTCTGGCGTACATAAATTTGGTATAGGTCAAAAATTCAATCATCTGGTAGGACTTACCCTAGGCACTGGCATTGGCGGAGGTATCGTCATCAACGGGCATCTTTACAGTGGAGTGAACTCTGCTGCGGGAGAATGGTGTAGTGCTACCTATTTGGATCATGACTTTGAGCACTATTGTAGCGGCAAGTTTTTCGAAAAATACTATCATAGTAAGCCAAAAGCCCTAGCTAAACTTGCACTCACTGGAGATCCGACAGCAATAAGAGCATTTGATGAATTTGGGCATCATTTAGGAGAACTCATCAAACATATATTGTATGCTCTCGCTCCTGAAGCAGTTATCTTGGGTGGATCTATCAGAAAGACATATCCTCTATTTAAAAAATCTCTTTTGAAATCAGTGTCCACCTTCAAATACCCGACGGTGATTGAGAGATTTGAAATTTTACTTTCAGAAATGGACGAAACAGCAATTCACGGGGCAGTTGCGTTGGTAGAATTAGAAAAGGAAATTGTGGTTGTAACTAATTAAGTAAAAATTGGTTTATATTTTGACTAAGGTGGCTTTTACTAAAAAGCTACCTTCTTTTTGAAAGTAGCTTTCAACTTCAGTGGAAGCAGGAATTATACACGCCGGTCCGACAAACGGACAAACCAACGGTAATTTTTCGTATGGAATTAACAGTATTTACCTACTTAGAAAAGTTAGCGTTAGATCTACCTGTGCTTTGCCAAATCAAATTTTTATAAAATCTGCTATCTCAGCTTTGATACTCACAAAGTGATTTTTCAAACTCTCAAAATCCCCTTCATTCACCATTCTTTTATCAATCAAAGAGCTACCCATTCCGACTCCGTATGCTCCCGCGTCAAAGAATGATCTGATATTAGCCTTCGATACTCCTCCTGTAGGAAGCAATTTAACTTGATCCAGCGGCCCTAGCACATCCTTGATAAACTGAACACCTAATTGTGAAGCGGGAAAAAGTTTGACAGCGGAAGCCCCTAAAGTCCATGCTTTGTGAATCTCTGTAGGAGAAAATGCGCCAGGGAAAATCGGAATATTTTCATCTACAGCATGCTCAATGACGGTTTCATCTACAATAGGTGTCACAATAAACTGAGCTCCGGCATCAATAGCTTCTCGAAGATCACTCAAACTGCACACCGTACCAGCTCCTATATTTAGGGATGGGAATCTACTCCTCAACGTAGAAATCATGGAAGCTGCTCCAGGAGTGTTCATCGTGATCTCAAGCGTAGTAAATCCAGCTTCCACATAAGCATGAGTAATGTTCATAACCGTCTCAAGCGATTGCCCGCGAATGATCCCAACAATTGGAGTCTTGTTATAACGCTTCCAGAAGAGTGATGTAGAATTTTCCATAGTCTCATTAATGTCGGTAATTAAATTTGTTAGTGCTTTACTTATGCCTAAAAACAACAGCTCTTCAGTTAAGGTTTATTTCAGCAACCAATTTTTGAAAGTATTGATGATATCTGTGCTGACTATAGATATGTACTTTTTCCATCACACATGGCTATTCTTATGCGAAAGATTCAGAGTTATTCTACAGCCCAATTGTGCAAACACTGAAATGGATGAGAATGATCGGTGACATAATATTCTTTGTAGGGATCGGTTGCCTCTGCTGGTTTGAAGTGAAAGAAAAAATCTATTCCATCAAAAATTAAGATTATAAAAAGACTGGAAAAACTCTTCGAGATGTCTTACCGGGGTTTCTTTATGGGTTAAAGTAGTATTCCCTCCGTAATCTCAGGGATATTACCCAGAATAAATCTACCGGAGCTGGATTAACTTTTACCCTTTCTTTGATTTTATGACAAACAAAATTCATCCTAAACACTTTATATACAATGTCTTATGAACACTATTTAAAGCTTAAGAAAACATAACACCCATTCAAAAAGAACTCCTGACTCAATCACTTAAGCCAGGAGTTTTCATTTAAATCTTATGTAAGTAATATTTTCAACTCTTTAAACAGCCGTATAGCCACCGTCAGCTATGATATATGAACCATTGGTAAAGGATGATTTGTCTGAATTCAGAAATACCACCAGCTCTGCAACTTCCTCAGATGTACCTAGACGATTCATGCTCGACTTAGCTGCGATAGCAATTAAAGTCTCTTCGTCTAGATTTTCGTTCAAAAGAGGGGTTGAAATGTAACCTGGCCCTACAGCATTGCATCGAATATTCTTTGATCCATATTCCGCAGCAATATTCTTGGTAAGTCCTACTACTCCGTGTTTGGAAGCTGTATATGCAGGGCTCATTGGCGCAGCCACTGTCCCATGGATGGATGTCATATTCACAATATTCCCTCCACCGTTTTTCTCCATTTGTTCTAGCTGATAGCGACATGCATAGAATACTCCAGATAGATTTAGGGCAATCACCTTATCCCAGCCTTCAATTTCGTATTCCCCTGTCAAAGCAGCTGGACCCGCAATTCCGGCATTGTTGCAGGCAACGTCAAGTCGACCAAATGCAGCTACTATCTCCGCTACAATGCGCTTATTATCTTCCGCTTTGGAAGAATCTGCTAAAATAAAGATCGCTTCCCCGCCGACTTTCTTGATACTGTCAACTACCGCCTGTCCATGCTCCTTATTTATATCTGAAACTGCCACTTTAGCTCCTTCTCGGGCATAGGCTTTCGCAATTGCTTTACCGATTCCTGAACCTCCACCGGAGATATAGGCAACCTTATCTTTTAGTAATAACATGGATAACGTGTTTAGTTTAACTCTAATAAATACTGCATTTAAAACGTGTGACCGTAAAAAAAGTAGTCCAGGGAACCTAACCTCTTCTATGATTACTCAAAGAATTTAGCACCTCAATTGCATCACAGAATCAAGATACGTTTTTTTATGTTTCTAATATCACAGATGTTACTTGTCCAGCGGCTTATCCCGTTGCATTTCTATCATATCCACCGGCGGAGGTGTATTATCTCCTAGCAAGTGCTGCACGAAGTAATCCCCCATTCTCCAGAAGAAATACTCGGTCATATCTCCAAAACCATGTCTCTGTCCTGGAAGCACCACCAAATCAAATCGCTTTCCAGCTTTAATCAATGTATTTGCCATGCGGATTGTGTTGGCAGGATGCACGTTATTATCCACATCTCCATGAGATAGCATCAGGTGTCCTTTTAGATTCTTCGCCAAGTCAGGATTCTTCTCGATCTGATAGATAAAAGTCGTATCACCTTTTGCATTGATTTGCTCCTTTACGCCGTGATGCTTCTCAGACCACCAGCGGTTGTAGATATTGTTCTCGTGATTACCAGCAGAGGAAACAGCCACTTTGAAAATATCAGGATAAACCAACATCGCAGCTGTGGACATAAAACCACCACCGGAATGACCATGAATCCCCACTTTCGACCTGTCGATATACTCGTATCTATCAGCCAGTTGTTCAATTGCTGCCTTTTTATCTGCCAAACCATAATCTCTCAAATCTCCATATCCATAGTTGTGATACCACTTGGAGCGGCCTGGATGCCCACCTCTATTTCCCAGCGTAATCACCACAAAACCAAACTGCGCCAATCGATCCGTTCTATCTAGTCTTGCCGAAAAAGCCTTGTCAACAGCTTCAGTTTGCGGACCTGGATAGACATATTCGATAATCGGATACTCTCGGGTGGAGTCAAAATCAAATGGCTTGTACATCACGCCGTACAAGTCTGTGATTCCATCGTCAGCTTTGAAGGTGAATGGCTCTGGGAATTGATAGCCTGCGGCAAAAAGAGTAGATAGATCGGTAGTTTCCAGATCCATTACTTTGGCTCCATTTCTATCAAGTAAGACAGACACAGGAGTCGTGTTCACTCTGGAATACGTATTGACAAAATAACTTCCGCCGTCATTCATATCTGAGGAATGATTAAAATCCCCTTTATTCAAAAGTGAAACTGCTCCTCCATCCAAACTCACCGAATACATATGTTCGTAGTAAGGATCCTCTCCTTTTTCACGGCCATTAGCCACAAAGAATAACCTTCTCCCCTTCTCATCCACGCGCTCCACACGATCGGTATGGAAAGACCCCGAAGTCAGTTGTCTTTTCAGCGTTCCATCTTTGCCGTACAAATAGAAGTGTCCCCATCCGTCGCGCTCAGACCAAAAAATCAACTCATCTCCCCCATTTACTAGTTCTGGCCTAGCGAAATCAATGTAGGTGTTGCTGCGTTCTTCGATCACCACTTCTTTGGTATTAATACTCAAATTCCATCTAGCGATGTCCACTTTTTTCAAATCTCTGGAAGTAATTCCAAAATAGAATTCATCTTCATCACCTAGCCAAGTGGAAGCTCTGAAATCGTCATCCCGTGCATTTGCAGGAGCAGGAGTTGAATAGATACTGACCGTTTGATCTTTGAACGTAGGAATTGGAAGATGCTTCATTTCCTTTGTGGCAAATGAATAGTGATACACATATTCTATTGGCTGCTCCTTATCGCCTGGCATGGGATACTTGTAGGTCTCCAATGTTGGTCTTGGTTCACGCGTATTATGAAGTACCCAGAGGTTTTTTACCTTTCTATTATCAGATCTAGAAATGACAAATTGGCTGGAAGCATCATTCCAAAGTACCCCTGCTCGCTTCCTTTTATCCTTATTTTTCTCCTCTTCCTCATTATCTTCTCCTCTTCCACTGGATCCATATTCGAAGTCTTCCTCTCCGTCTTCAGTGAGCTGGTTTTCTACAATTGTGCTATCCTTTTCATCTTTTACAGCTTTCAGGAAGTTCTCCTTATCTATCCAGTAGAGATTACTATGCTTCGCAAAAACGACTTTGGAAGAATCAGGGGATATATTCGCCCATGACATACGTTCTGGATCTTTTGGACTGTCTTTTATTTCAGTTAACTGCTGGTTACTGATAGAATAGTGGAAGACAAAAGTCTTTTTCTCCATAGAATCCTTCTTGCTCTTATCTTTTTCTTTGATCTCTGCCCAATCCTCTTTCAAAACTTCCTCGGTGCCTTTTACTTTGAACTTAATCGTATTTTCATCCTCGAGAAACTTCAAATTCTCCAGCTTCAAATGCTGTCCATCCACCGGATCTTTAGTGATCTTAGTTATTTCCATCGCCAGCTTATCCTTATCAAAAAGCTGATTTTTAGTTTTTCTCACAGGATCCACGAGATACCAGTTCTTACCGTTACTGGTTTCGAATTCGTACCAAAAGCGGTCAGACTTTTTCAACCAGTGTGGTGAGACTGACGTGGAAAAAACCATCTTCTTCATTTTCTCAGGAGAAAATCGGGCGGCCAGTTCATAATTACCTTTGTAAATCTGCTCTTGCGAAAAGCTAACCTGGAAAGTCAGCAAAAATGCCAATGCGAGTAACGTCTGCTTCATAGTTGTTCTATTTGGGAAAACGAATCTAAACTAAACGCCTCCTACTCAAAGAACCACTAGTATAAAATCAGCCATTCATTCTTCTACATCTAAGCGAGGCAAAGCGTACTCCCTATTTCAGGCTGTCAGAACAGCCTTTTTCACATCGTAGTAACACTGGGATCACTTTAGAACTCAAAATCTAAGTAATCTTACTATTCTTTTAATAATACACTGACACTGAGTTCATTTGGAGGTTATACCTTTCAACCAAAAGCAGAAAAGTGAAAACCCAATTCAAAACGATAGTAGTATCCGATGTACATTTGGGTACAAAAGGAGCCAAAGCCAAAGAGATCGCTCGGTTTCTCAAGCAGTATACCTGTGAAAATCTTATCCTAAACGGCGACATCATCGATGGCTGGCAACTCAAAAAGTCAGGTTCCTGGAAAAGAAAGCATACCCGATTTTTCAATAGAATCCTGAAAATGATTGAGAATCATAATACCAAAGTGTATTATTTGAGAGGCAATCACGACGATTTTCTGGATCAGATTCTACCCTTTCAGATGGGCAATCTTTCCATCCAGAAAGATATGATCTACGAGAGTCACGGTAAAAAGTACTTTATCACGCACGGTGACGTATTTGACAGCATCACCACCAATCTTCGCTGGATTGCCTACTTGGGAGATATTGGCTACACATTTTTGCTTTGGCTGAATAGCGTAGTCAATCATTACCGCATCAATCGAGGCCTTCCTTATTTCTCACTTTCCCAATATGTGAAAGGCAAAGTCAAATCTGCCGTTTCTTACATTGATGAATACGAGGAAGAGCTATCCAAAATGGCAAAAGCCAAAGGTTGTGATGGGATCATCTGTGGACACATTCACAAAGCCGAAAACAGAGAAATAGACGGAATTCAATACATGAATTCTGGAGACTGGGTAGAGACGATGAGTGCATTGGCGGAGGATCACGATGGGAATTGGCAGTTGATCTACTACAATGAAATCAACTTCAAGGAAGCTAAAGAAGACAGTCTACAGCAGTTCTTCATTGGTAAACCTGAAGCCACGATCATCCCGATACGAGAGGTTTCCTTCGAAAAGGCAAAAGATGAGCTAGAACCGCCAGCAATCAATTTCATCCAATGAAGTTCCTATTCATTGTTCAGGGTGAAGGTCGCGGACACATGACTCAAGCCATTGCTTTTTCTAAGCTTCTGGAAAAACAAGGACATGAATTGATAGACGTAATTGTCGGTAAATCTAAGCGGCGTGCTATTCCAGAGTTTTTCTCCAGAGAAATAGCTGCCCCTATTCATTTGGTAGAAAGCCCGAATTTTTTCTGTGATAAGAATGAAAAGAAGATTTTGATCGGAAAGACAATCCGAAAGAATCTAGCAAAGTCAGCTACTTTTTGGCGAAGCTTACAGCAAATCGACAAAATAGTCGCTGCTGAAGAACCGGATATTATCCTGAATTTTTACGACTTGCTTGGAGGACTCTACAACGCACTTTTCCGCCCAAAAGCTACCTATTGGGTCATTGGGCATCAATATTTAAGCTATCACCCCACTTTTCAGTTTGCTCCTTCCAAGGGTTTGAATAAGTTCTTTTTTAAATTCAATACGAGATTGACTGCCATCGGAGCAACGGAAAAACTTGCCCTTTCCTTCTACAAATTAGGATCCACGCAGGAAATCACAGTCGTGCCGCCACTGCTCAGAGATGATGTAAAACGACTAACACCATCTCAAGGTAATTTCTTCCTAACCTACCTAGTTAATTCAGGTTACGGAAGTGAAGTGATCTCTTTTGCAAAAGCTAACCCTACACTTGAAATCCGTGCATATTGGGATAAAAAGGATGCTGCAGAAACGGAGAATCCATTACCAAACCTGAGCTTCCACAGAGTTCATGACAAGAACTTCCTTCGGGACATGGCAGCTTGCAAAGGACTCGTGAGCACCGCAGGATTTGAATCAATTTGCGAAGCCATGTATCTGGGAAAACCAGTGATGGTGATACCCATCACTGGTCAATATGAGCAAGCGTGCAATGCGCTTGACACAGTGTATTCTGGAGCTGGAATAGCCTCAGACGACTTCGATTTCTCCAAACTGGAGAAAGTAATACAAACTCAATTCACCGCTGAGAATTCTATAAAGAATTGGGAAAGTAACTGACCACAGACATTCCAGCAAATCCTGCCAGAAACAAAAATGACTGAACCAGAAGTGTATCTGACTCAGTCATTTTCTTGATTTGATTAACCAAAACCTGCTAGGTTAAAGCTCATCGCGTCTGTCCACTTGATTTATTTCTTGCAGTTCTGATAGTAAAATCTGGCAGGTTCACCTTTGGTGTTTTACACCTTGCATAGACTTAACAGCCTGCCAATGCTCTTTGCTCAGGAGTGAGTTCGTTCATAGTTTTGAAAACTAGCACGCCATTTTCTTCCTGCGCTATGTAAGGAAAGTTGACCATTTTGACCTCACGACGTCCCAGAGGCTCCATAGCTAAAAATTCGTCTTGCAGCTCATTGTATATCTGATACATCTTCTCACGCTCTTCGGAAGATTTATAAGAATAATTTCTGCCTTCATTTCGCATCAGTTCATACTGAAGAAATAACGTTTTGTAGGCTACCACTTGCGTATTGGTAGTTTCAATAGGAGGTGGCGGAGGTAGTCTTCCTAATTCTTCTTCGGTCAATTCCTCTCTAAGCTTGTAATAGACCTTACCATCCAATTCTATTTTCAAATACGGCACCACTGGATGAACAGGACGATTTACTTTCGGCTTGTCATTGAATGAGATTTGGTAGTATTTACTTCCCAACTCTGAATACAACGCAAGCAATTCTTCCTGTTCTGGCTTGGTTTTATTTACAAAATGAGGAGATTGGTTCCGTAGCTTTTCGTAAGCTGAATTAGCATCTATGTATGATTGAAGATCATTCTTTATCTGGCTTGCTTTAACTGCAGGAGGCCATTTGCTGGAAGTTTCATTTTTCTGATCAGCCACAGGGTCACTACTTTGTTTGTCAGCGGCAGAATATTTTGATGGATAAGTAGTTTTCCAAACTGATGGCGGTGGCGGTGGTGGTACTGCTAACTGTCGCTCAACGTCATTCAGTTCATTCCCTTCTTTATAATGTGTTTCTCCTTCCTTAACTAGCTTGATATAAGGAAAAATTGGTGTATACAAAGGTTTATATCGATAACCCAGAAGTGACCCTAATTCTGACCTCATTTCTTCGCTAAACTGATAAGACAACGCTGATAATTCAAAAAACAACGCTTCCAATAGTGCCTGATCCTTTCCAGATTTATTGATGTAATGAGGTTTGTCACTTCTCAGGCTTTCATATTCCGCAAACTTTTGAAAAAAATACTTCACTGGATCAGCATAATTTGAAATATCTACTAACCATATTGCTGCAGGAGTAATAGTAATCGATCCTTTTCCATTTTTCAGTCTTGTCACCTCTTCTACATATGACTCAGTTGCTAAATTGTAGGTTAAATAAGGATCGACATCAGGAGCAAAAGAGTTATGGGGAATTACAGGAACCTCATTTTTCCTGTCATCCTCAAAAGAAGGTGTACCTGTATCAGTTTCTTTTGTTTCTTGAGCTGCCGCAGCCGGGTATAGTAACATAGACCTCACTTTATCTGTCAGCTCCGAGTAATTTTTAAATTGATAATACATTTGCTGGAATTCTACTCGAAATCTAACTTCGCTGTAAAGTTTAGCTTTCTGCTCTTCCTGTACCACGCTTTCTACGCCTAATTCACTATTTGTTTTCACATAATAAACTCTTCTAATATCCAGATCTCTCAATACTGCCTGAAAATCACTCAAGTCTCCCATAGAAAGTCCCAATTCAGTGATCAAATTAATCTTAACTGCATCTTGGGATTTTTTGGACTCACTTATTAACTCCTTAACAGCCTCCAAGTCATACTTCTCATTTTTAAATTGAATTACTCCATCTGGCTTCAGCGTAAAAGTCAAATCAAAATCCATAGTCTCGAGATATTTTTGATTTGCTGTGTTTATATATACTTCACTTTCATTTGTAGTATCATCCACTTTTGCCGCCACTCTTTCGCTGAAAAAGTATACCAGCACTCCTAACACAGGTACCAAGACTAAAATCTTGATCCAATTAGTTGAACTCATTGATTTTCTCTTCATCATTTCAAATCGCTTTTTGGTTAATGAAAAATTCAGACTACTAGCCAATCCATATTTCTGCTCTGACAGCATCATCGCTAGAAGTTGACTCTCGTATTTTTCCAAAGGAGTGCTGCGCAAAGCCACTGCATCTGCAATAAATTCATGATTGAGTTTGATCGATACTTTCGCCCAATACAATCCCGGGTGAAACCAAAGGGGGATCATCAATGCTTCGATAAATAAAATATCCCAGCTATGTTTTTCCTCTATATGTGTGCGCTCATGTTCAAAAACCGCATCGGTAAACTTGCCGTTTTCCAGATCGGATTCAGCTACGAAAATGTATTTGAGAAAGGAAAAAGGAAGGGAATCTTCTTTCAATAAAACTAAGGTCTGACCTCGGTAACTGATCTTTATATTTCCCTGAATCTTATTGACCAGAACCTTGATGTTTCGCCCAAATCGATACAAAAAAACAAGGGAAATCAGGCAATAAAGCCCAAATAGAAGGTATTCCCAATTAAACGGGGAATCTGCCACTGCATCAAATTCCTGCTGATTGAAATCCTGACTTGCCTCTTTAGAGTAAAAAGGCTCAGAAATAACCTCGGATGGGCCAGCTTCAAAATAAACAGGCTCAGAATTTACTCCGACTGGAGTGGCTACTATTTCCTCAGGAACTTCAATAGTAACTAGCGGAATCAGAAAAGAGGCCACCACCGAAAAAAGCAGGAAAAATCTATTGAACTTATGCATCGTCTCCCGCTGCAGGAGCAGTCGATGCACAAGAAGCAAAACGAGTAAGCAGGCTATTGATTTGAGTAAGTAAACTATCATTTTTTCTTATTTAGCTGGTCATCAATGATACTTTTCAGATGTATTAGCTCCTCTTCGGAGAGTTCTGTCTTTTTGGTAAAAAAAGAAGCAAACTGCGCTGGCGAATCGTTAAAGAAGTTTTTGATCAAACCTTTAAGGTGCTTAGAAAAATAGTTTTCCTTCGTCACCAGCGGATAGTATTCACGCAATTTCCCCGCAGACTCATAGCCTACAAATTCCTTCTCTTGCATCCGCTTCAATAGCGTAGAAATAGTCGTTGTCGCTGGTTTGGGGTTTTCATAAGCATCTAATAGATCCTTCATAAAAGCTCGCTTGAGCCGCCACAAATGGTTCATCAGTTCTTCCTCTGCTCTAGATAGTTTCATAGCGTTTGAATTGTTTTACATCTACAAATGTAGAACAATAATTAAAATCTACAAGTGTAGACGTAAAAACAGTAATATTAATTTGTGGCAACACTTTTTTCACATCTTACCATCAATTCAATAATTTTATACGAATCTTTGTTGGTCGGTAAATGCGAATAATCCCGACTCACCCACTGTTCATCAATTGGGCAAAAAGCTTCATTCATTAGCAAATCAAAAAATTGAGTTCTATTGATTAATTGGAGGTCTAATTTTAAGGCTATAATTAATAGAGCGTAATAATTTCGACGATTGCCCTTAGAGAAATTATCATGTCAGCTGAAAATATACGATTACAAGAAGATAAAAATTTCACCAAGCATTGGAAGAAATGGGGACCATACCTCACCGAAAGGCAATGGGGAACTGTAAGAGAAGACTACAGCCCAGATGGCTCGGCTTGGGAAAATGTCACCCATGATGATGCTCGGTCCAAGGCATACCGCTGGGGAGAAGAAGGTATCGCAGGCATTTCTGATAATAAACAGAAGTTTTGCCTTGCTTGGGCTTTTTGGAATGGCAAAGATCCTTTTCTAAAAGAACGTCTATTTGGCTTGACAGGAAATCAAGGTAATCACGGCGAGGATGTGAAGGAGATCTATTATTATCTGGACTCCACTCCTACACACAGCTACATGAAGATGCTTTATAAGTATCCTCAGGCTGAGTATCCTTATCAAGAGCTTTTGGAGGAAAATAACAAGAGAAACAAATTAGATCCCGAATATGAGCTGATAGATACTGGACTATTTGACGAGGATAAATACTTTGACATTTTTATCGAGTATGCCAAACAAGATATTGAAGACATCATTGCTGTAGCGACTATTCATAATCGCGGCCCTGAGGAAGCAAAAATATGGGTAATGCCTACGCTTTGGTTTCGCAAAAGCTGGGTTACTGGCAACGAACCATTTATGCCTAAACTCACCAAAACTGGTGATAACACGATCAAGGCGTTCAATCCAAAATCAGGTAACTTTTCTATTACGTTTGATGGAAATCCTGATCTGAAATTTTGTGACAACGAAACCAATCGCGAAAGAATATACAACATCGGAAATCAGAAAAAATTTCTGAAAGATGCAATCAACGACTTTGTTGTTCAGGGAGATTCCAAACATCTCAATCCTGCCAATACAGGAACAAAAGCTGCAGCTATCTATGAGATCACTATTCCAGCAGGCGAAAGCAGACAAGTAAAGCTTCGAATGCAGCATCAGATAGATGATAATCCTTTGGAAATCTGTGACACCTGCCTGGAGCAACGAAAAAAAGAAGCGGATGAATTTTATACGAATTTACAAGAAAGGGTAACTGACCCAGATTTAGTAAATATCCAGCGACAGGCTTATGCTGGTATGATGTGGTCTAAGCAGTTCTATTATTACGATGTAGAACGCTGGTTAGAAGGAGATCCTGGTCGATTCAAACCACCAGTAGAGCGGAAAAAAGGCAGAAATAGTGATTGGAGACATCTCCAAAACTACGATATCATCTCCATGCCTGATAAATGGGAATACCCATGGTATGCAGCTTGGGATCTCGCTTTTCATACGATTCCTTTGGCACGATTGGACCCTGAATTTGCTAAATCTCAACTCCTCCTACTCCTGAATGAGTGGTATATGCATCCGAATGGACAGATTCCTGCCTACGAGTGGAATTTCTCAGATGTGAATCCACCAGTGCTTGCCTGGGCTGTGCAGCGAGTCTACCAGATTGATAAAAAAGCAAATAATGGCAAAGGCGATCATGAGTTTCTTGAGCGAGCCTTACATAAGTTGATGATCAATTTCACGTGGTGGGTCAATCAGAAAGATAGTGATGGCAAAAATATCTTTGAAGGCGGCTTCCTAGGTCTGGATAATATTTCTGTATTTGACAGAAGTCACGCTCAGAAATACCACGGCAAACTAGAGCAAGCAGATGCTACCTCATGGATGGCTATGTTCTCTCTGAATCTGCTGAGAATTTCTCTGGATTTATGTGAGTTTAATACCGTGTATCAATTCACTGCTACTAAGTTCCTAGAGCACTTTCTTTACATCGCCGGAGCCATGAATAATATCTCCGAAGAGCATATTACTCTTTGGGATGATGAGGATAATTTTTTCTATGATGTATTCCATATTCCGGGTCAAGACCCAAGGAAAATGAAAGTACGCTCCATCGTAGGTTTAATCCCACTTTTTGCTGTTGAACCTATTCGCGAAGATCTCTTTGATAATCTAACAGAGTTCAAAAAGCGATTAAATTTTTTCCTGCGGGAAAAGCCAAAGTTAGCAGCACTCGTGTCAAGCTGGATACAACCGGGCTATGACAAGCGTAGACTATTTTCTCTCTTGAGAGGGCATCGAATGAAAAGTGTGTTGCAAAAAATGCTGGATTCTGATGAATTCCTCAGTGAATACGGAATCCGATCGCTTTCCAAATACCATGAGAAGAATCCTTACTCCATGAATATAGGAGGAGAGATACTAACCGTGAAATACACACCAGGCGAATCCGAAACCTTAATGTTTGGTGGTAATTCCAACTGGAGAGGGCCGATTTGGTTCCCTATCAATTTCCTTCTTGTCGAATCACTGAAGAAATTTGACTTCTATTATGGGGGAGATTTCTCGATCGAATATCCGACAGGATCTGGCAAGTACATGACCATGGATATTATAGCCAAGGAACTTTCGCTTCGCTGCATGCGAATTTTCATGAAAGATGAAAATGGAAATAGACCTGTATATGGAGCTAGTCATAAAAAATACCAAGAAGACCCGCATTTCAAGGATTACATTCTCTTTTATGAGTATTTCCATGGAGATAGCGGCGCGGGCTTAGGTGCGTCTCACCAAACGGGCTGGACGGGTCTGGTGGCAGAGATGATTCACAAATATTACAAAATCAGAGAAGATAAAGATCATGATTCTCAAACCCTTTTTAGAAGCTAATCGAATAGAAGCAGGATGTGACGAAGTTGGGCGGGGATGTCTGGCTGGGCCAGTGGTGGCGGCAGCGGTGATTTTACCCGCCGATTATGCTAATCCATGGATCAATGATTCTAAGAAGTTGGGGAAGAAACAGCGGGAAGACCTTATCGATGAGATCAAAGACAAAGCATTGGCCTGGCAAATAGCCGAAGCTAGTGTAGCAGAAATCGACAAGATCAATATCCTGAATGCTTCATTTCTAGCAATGACACGTGCGGTGCAAGGACTAAATCACCTCCCTGAGCATCTACTGATTGATGGCAATCGCTGGAGCTCCAATTTGACGATTCCACATACCTGCGTGATCAAAGGAGATGGCAAATACGCCAGCATTGCTGCCGCTTCGATTTTGGCAAAAGTTTATCGGGATAAATTCATGGAGGAACTCTCTCTTGAATTTCCTCACTATGCCTGGGAGCGCAATGCCGGCTACCCTACCATAGCGCATCGATACGGAATTGAGCAACATGGAGACTGCATTTGGCATAGGAAAAGTTTTAGATTATTGAAGGAGAAAATTGCGCCGACCTTCTAGATTGATTGCAGGTACCATTATTCTTTTCTTAAGGAAAATGTTATCAGGCTTCTCCCTGCGTTAATATCAACTAACTTAGTCTAGGTCGCATTGACCTTTTTAATTGTCCTCCGACATAAGTCATGGCTACAGATAAATGATGATAGGTCATTTAACAAAGAACTCAATTACAACTTTTTAAAAACTTGTTAGACTACTCTAACTTTTTATTTAACTCTACCAGAATTTTTATTAGATTTCGGATCGAATTGACCTTCAAACCAAACCACCACTTTGAGTTCCGAATCCCTGAGTGAAGTACACGGTTCTGTACAGACCAATAAAAAAGGCTGGAAGAAAATCTTTGCTTTTTTTGGTCCTGCTTATCTTGTAAGCGTAGGCTACATGGATCCTGGCAACTGGGCTACTGACCTTGCTGGCGGATCGGAATTTGGATACAAGCTTCTTTGGGTGCTGCTGATGTCCAATCTTATCGCCCTCCTGCTACAATCGCTCAGCGCAAGATTGGGGGTCGTCGCAAAGCTTGATCTGGCTCAGGCTTCCAAGCATGCCTATCCCAAGTGGGCAAATATCCCGCTTTACATTTTAGCCGAGATAGCCATCGCTGCCTGTGATCTGGCAGAGATCGTGGGAATGGCAATAGGCTTAAATCTACTCTTTGACTTGCCGCTGATCTGGGGTGTAGGAGTCACTGCTTTAGATACTTTGCTGCTGCTCTTTCTACTAAATAAAGGCATGCGGACCATGGAGCTGTTTATCATATCTCTGGTGTCTATTATCGGTCTTTCCTTCATAGTCGAGATGGTTATCGTAGAGCCAGTCTATGGAGATGTGATTCAAGGGTTGGCACCATCGGCTCTCAGCGGCAATGCGCTCTATATCGCCATAGGGATTATCGGGGCGACAGTGATGCCTCATAATCTTTACCTGCATTCGTCTTTGGTACAAACTCGGAAAATAAACCCTTCCCACAAAGGCATTAAAAGTGCAATCAAATTTAACTTCATCGACTCTGCGATAGCTCTGAACCTGGCTTTTCTGGTGAATGCGGCAATCTTGATTTTGGCTGCTGCAGCCTTTCATGTCAACGGCTATTTCGACGTGGCAGAAATACAGGATGCTTCTAAGTTGCTAGAAAACTTATTTGGAAGTATAGCTCCTACATTTTTTGCCATCGCGCTGATAGCAGCAGGCCAGAGCTCCACCATTACAGGGACATTGGCTGGGCAAATAGTCATGGAAGGGCATTTGAATATACGGATTCAGCCTTGGGTACGTAGGATGATCACCCGATTGATTGCGATCATTCCGGCGATGATTACCATCATTTACTTTGGTGAAGTTGCCTTGGGAAAATTACTTGTCTTGAGTCAGGTTGTGCTGAGTCTTCAGCTTGGTTTTGCGGTAATTCCTTTAATTCATTTCAATTCGGACAAGAAGCTGATGAAAGCATTCACCATCAAAACATGGGTGAAAATTCTTGCCTGGACCAGTGCTGCAATTATCGTATTTCTGAATGTGCAGCTGGTGATCACAGAGATCCAAGGCTGGTTGGCTGAGGCAGGTGATAATGCCATCTATATCTATGCGCTGGTGATTCCGTTTATTTTAGCCTGTTTTGCACTGCTTGTTTATATATTCATTCATCCTATGTTGAAGGCTTCTGAGAAGAAAAACAATCTGATTCCACATGGCAAAGCACTTAATTTTGAAGAAGGAAAACCAATTGTTTATCAGCACATAGGGATAGCGATTGACTTTGCGAACAATGAGCAGGTTATTATTCAAAATGCTTTGAAACAGGGTGGCAAAGAGGCTCAGTACACGCTAATTCATATTGTGGAAAGTGCCGCCGCTAGGTATCTGGGAAAAAACACATTGGATCATGAGACTGAGCAAGATGTAGAAAGCCTCAAATATTACCAAGAAAAATTGCTTGAATTAGGTTATGATGTCGAGCAGGAAATTGGCTTTGGTAATGCGGCAACTGAGATTGCAAAAATTGTCAACAGCCGTTCCATGGATCTTCTCATCATGGGAGCGCATGGCCACAGAGGTTTTAAGGATGTCATCTTTGGAACCACCGTGGATAAATTGCGCCATAGCGTAAATACACCTATTTTGATAGTGAAATAGTTATGTGTCGGTTGTCCCATGAAAGATGTGATAAAATGAAAAAATAGTAAGCAGAAAGTAGTGTGTTTTGACACCTTTCCTAGGTAGAATTTTTAGGTCGGTTCAAGTAGTTAAGTATTGAAAATATGTGCTCTAAATTAGTCAATACTTTCACTTCAATTAATAAGCAAAACCCTGAACCTTGGGGAATCTTTGTTAATCTTCGTGGTACAAAAAACCGAACAATTTAATGAACTGGATATTATTGATCATCGGCGGATTATTTGAAGTTGGATTTGCGTCCTGTCTTGGCAAAGCAAAAGATGCTAGCGGAATGGCAGTCTATGTTTGGTATGCAGGCTTTATTGTTTGTCTGACCATCAGCATGCTTCTTTTGATTAAAGCAACTCAGACCCTCCCAATCGGAACTGCTTACGCTGTCTGGACGGGAATCGGCGCCGTGGGCACCGTACTGGTGGGGATTTTTGTATTCAAAGAATCAGCAGAATTTTGGAGGATTTTCTTCCTCCTCACACTTATTGGATCTATAATAGGGTTGAAATTCGTGTCTTCTCACGGATGATTTTCATTTCCTTAAAATGATATCAATCACATCCGTTATTGCAACACTAACGATGTAAAAGCATTATAGAAAAAGCTCCACACTAGGACTTAGTCAACTTCGCTTACATCTTCTCCAGCTTTTTTTTCAGGAAGGGATCCTCCAGACTTTGAACCCAAAAGAATATGGCTACTGGCATTATCAGATAGCTCTCGGATGCCGATGATCAGATATGATATGTACCTGAAATCAAAAGGAGAAAAGGGGTGTTTAGTGAAAAAAAAATGGTCGCTGAACTTACCTAATGCATGGATGGTTCGTCTATTGCCGCAAAGGCCTGTTCCTCCACTAAACTAAATCGGTCTCGAACTCCTAGCGTCCAAGCTATCATCTATAATTTGGTCTTTTATAATTTCCCGTTCACTTCTACCTGGAAGAATCTCTGACAAATTCACTCCTGATAGCAAATCCGCAGTGCCCGTCCCCATGCCCATCACTGTCCGCATAGCATCTTGTGTAGAGACATTTAGAAAAGTGATCAACTCTTTCGGCACATGATAAATATTGCCATTAGTTGGGTTTGGAGCGGTGGGAACAAAAACAGTATAAAGGCTGTCATTTACTTGGTCAGTAATAAAGCCCGTCATCATGGTTCCAGATCTAAAAGGATCCAAAAGCACTACTTCGGAAAAAGGTAGTTTTTTTAGTCCTACAAATTGATACACAGTCTGGTGAATCAAATTATAGAGAGGGATTTTAGTAAGGTATTTTTTCTCAAAACTCTTAAAATAAACTTTTCCTACTTTATTTCGGACAAGCAAACCAATAAAGAATACAAAAACGCACAATACAGCCAGTGAAAGCAGGTTAATCAACCAATGGGGTTCATCTAAGCCTGGGTCTAAAGCTGCACTCAGCGGAGATACGATCCCAAAAATAAAATTGAAAACTATCGAAAGAAGTATTAAAATAATGGTGAGCGGGAGAAGGATTAAAAACCCCTGCAACAAACTATCTAGAATAATTCCTCTTCCAGATTTCTCTTCTACTACTACTGGGGCTGTTAGTTTTGTATTCATAGAGTGATTGGGGATTTACTAAAGAAGCAGGAAACCTTGATAAGGTTATCCTGCCACTTTTGATTAATTGGTAGTGTTTCTCTCTCCCTTTAATTTAGGTTCTTCTTATTAGATGCATCACCAAAGAGATCACTAGCAATACTAAGAAAATGTAGAAGATGATTTGGGCGATAGAAGCTGCGCCAGCGGCAATTCCTCCAAATCCCAGAACTGCGGCAATAAGTGCGATTACTAAGAAAATTAATATCCAGCGTAACATAGTTTATATTGGTTGATGGTTCGGATAAAAAAGGTTCAAAACCATACCAACTGCCGAAATTGGTCAAATTCGCTGTTTTAGAACTAACCAAAGAGGCTTAAACTAGTATCACTGGGGAATCTGAACCCCATAATCAGGAAAATAATTGGTGAAGAAACACCGAATTTATCAGAGAACTGTTTCATGAATTGATTACAAAATATCACAGGTTGCAAGCTACCATTTAGTCATTAAGAGCCGGATACGCTATCAATATCAACATTTCCTAAAATGCAGTCATATTTCGCAGGAATTCGCATATTAGCACATATTAATTTTAACGTTCGTGTGACTAAAACGATGGCAGAGCTTCACCTGAAGCTGAATATTCATTGACCTATTTTTGATAATTGAAGCCATCTGTATGACACGAAAGGTGGCGTAACGTATGTTAGCACGGCTCTGCCAAACACTTTTCTTCAAAAAAATCTACTGAACTCTCTCGAAAACCAGCTTACCCGATCCTGTACTTTTACTGATGGGCTCCAGCACCATTCGGCTGCTGTCAAACGCCACAATCTTAGCTTGCCTGGTCTCTGTTCCTGATTGGATAGTCAACACATTGTTGGTACTGATTTCAATTTTCGCCTGCTTCTGTATTACTTCCTGTTGTACAAAATCAGTGTACTTCAAACTATCCCCTTCAAAGAATATGTAGACGGTATTTTCCAGTCGATTTTGAATTTTGTACTCCAACCCGGCACGCATGGTTGCATCTGAATTCTGATATTGTGGAGACTTTCTCAATTGATCCATTGCATCAAAGTGTACTAGCTGCCAAGTGCCGATAAGATGTTGAAATTTGATCTGGCTAGTCTGGAGGACAAAAGCCAATAAAAGAGTAGGGATAATCGAAATATACATACGCTGATTACGGCAATTATATTGCCAGAAAAGGGGCAGAATTGATAGCACATCTCACTGCACCAGCTTACTATTCAAAAAAGGCAACCATTCTTCAGCTTGCTTCTCAGCATATTCAGATAAGAAATAGGCTAAGGAGGGTTTAAATGGCTGAGACTGAATAGTGAGCCCAGCTTGCTCAGGACTTTTATCGCCCTTCAGCACATTGCATCTATGACAGGCTGTAGTCAAGTTTGTCCAGTTGGATTTTCCTCCTTTGGATCGTGGGATCACATGATCGATGGTCAGTTGCCTTCTACTTCCACAATATTGACACTCTCCTCTATCCCGTCGAAAAAGATTTACCCGATTGAGCAAAACTCCGCGATATGGGATGCTTTTATAGTGATTTAGACAAATCACCGCTGGATATTCAAAACTGCGGCTGACTGTACGAATCTGAAGTAAATCATAAACAGATAAGCAATTTGCTTTCTCCAATAGCAGCAGGACGATGGCTTTTTGCGGCGATACTACCGCTACGGGAGAATGATCTAAATTCAATACCAATACCCGTTTTTCCATAGTTTAACTTAATATTGATCGAGTTTCTAACTCAACCTGTTTATCCCTACTGCTCGGCAAGAAGCTTTCCCATTCACTCAAGTCAGAAACTTTCATCCTATTGTCCATACACAGCACTTCTTCAGCTCCAAGATACAAGGCATATTTCACTTGCTTCTTTTCTAACTCCCTGAAAATAAATAAATCACCCGGCAATACGAGCTCGGGATCAATTTTTCTACCCGGAATTTCCCCAGATTTCCACGAATAGCCTGCAATACTAAAAATCAATTCAAAACCCTGCAGCTCATCCAGCCCAAATATGCTTCGTCCACCCGCTTGATACGGCGCATTCACATACTTGATTGCTATATCTATCAGTTGCGATCTATCGGCTTTTATCGCATGACTTCGTACCGAACCTGTAAATCCTATATGATCTTGCCAATTAAAAAGCTCCAAGTCTGAGAAATGGAGCCTACTGCCTGGAAGCAAGTATAAGTTAGTACCAAGATATTCTATGGCTGCGATGGGGCTGGTGACAATTTGAAAATCTGTATTGAGGAAATTGTAATAATCAGCTCCGGGAATTTCTTTGAGCGCCTGCGTGGTAATCCAACCTTGCAAACCTGTTTCTTCATGCAGAATTTTGAACCATTGCTGATCCGAAGTCATAGCTATGGTCTGGTAGCATTCCCCAAAAAGTAGCTGCGAGACCAATGCGGAATCGAAAGTGGGTCTGCGATAAAGAGGTAGAATTGTTTGCCTACAGATTCCAAAAGCGTCAATCAAAGGCCATTCTCTGGATTTCTCTTTTTGCATCTTTTTCCTTCAAGTCCTGTCTTTTATCCTGTGATTTCTTACCTCGGCCAAGCGCAATTTCCATTTTTGCCATCCCTCGATCATTGATAAATATACGAACAGGAATGATAGTCAGCCCTTTTTCCTGAGACTTAGTTTCAAGTTTTTCCAACTCCCTTTTGCTCAACAGTAACTTTCTATCCCGAATCGCTATGTGATTGTAACTTGCAGCCATAGAATATGGCGCTATATGCATCTGCCGCACATATAGCTCTCCATCCAAAAAAATGCAGAAAGCCTCATTCAGTGATACTTTTGCCTCACGAATAGACTTGATCTCCGTACCTTTCAGCACCAATCCAGCCACATAGGTATCTACAAATTCAAACTGAAAACGTGCCTTTCTATTCTTTATGTTGATGACTTTGTCAAACTTATTATCCTTAGCCATGCTTAGATTTTCATTTTTGCGAGAGGAGCTACATCCATAGACGAAAATTCTCCTTTCAGGTATTTGTAATGTGCTGCCATGGCAATCATGGCGGCGTTGTCTGTACAGTATTCGAATTTTGGTATGTACAAGTTCCATCCTTTTTGCGCAGCTAACTCAGTCAAGGTTTCTCTTAATCCTGAGTTAGCCGATACACCTCCGGCAATTGCAATTTCTTTCACACCGTACTCTTTCACCGCTGCTTTCAATTTAATCAGAAGCATTTCGACCAGCGAGTATTGTATGCTGGCGCAAAGGTCAGCCAAAGTATCTTCGATAAACTTTGGATTCTCTTTTAACTGATCCCGCAGAAAATAAAGAACTGCCGTTTTGATCCCACTAAAGGAATAATTCAATTCCGGCATCCTGGTAATCGGGAATTTATACGCTTGAGGATTTCCTGCCTTGGCATATTTGTCAATAAGTGGGCCACCTGGGTAAGGTAAACCCAATAACTTGGCCGTCTTGTCAAAAGCTTCTCCTACTGCATCGTCCTGTGTCTCTCCTATCACTTCCATATCCAAGTGATCTTTCACCAAAACCAACTGTGTATGTCCACCGCTCACCGTCAGACAGATAAATGGGAAATTCGGCTTAGGATCTTCTATGAAGTGCGCCAAAATATGTGCATTCATATGGTTCACCTCGATCAAAGGAATGTTTCGAGCAAAGGCAAAAGCCTTAGCAAAGCTTACGCCTACCAGCAGAGAACCCATTAATCCTGGGCCTCGGGTGAAAGCAACGGCTGAAAGCTGATCCTTAGAAATTCCAGAAGACAAAATAGCCTCCTGAACCACTGGGATCAGGTTTTCTTGATGTGCACGCGAAGCAAGTTCGGGGACTACACCGCCATATTTTTCGTGAACCGATTGCGTTGCGACAATATTATTAAGTACTTTGCCGTCAGCTATTACAGCTGCGGAGGTCTCGTCGCACGATGATTCAATTGCTAGAATAATAATATCGTTGGTATACATTGGAAAAGAACGCAAAAGTTACGGATTTTTTGCATAAAGCGTTTCGGATACTACTATGGATCGTCTTTTTACTAGTCATTTTTTTTATCGTGGTGGCTATGAGTCTGCAAATAACGTGGGTTCAGAATAAGGTAATCAACACAGTAACAGGCATTCTCAATAGTAATTCAGATTTTCATACAGAGATCGGAAGGATCCAACTTACTTGGTGGGATGCACTAGAATTAGACGATGTCATCATCCGGGATCACCGGGATAGCCTGATGATAGGTGCCAAAAAGATCAATGCCGACTTTGAACTTTTCTCTTTAATTCCCCCTGGAATCACTACCATCAATGCTGTGAGAATGGAGAATGCCAAGCTGCATATGCTCAACCACGCCGGTGATTCTGCCATGAATATCAATATCTGGGTTGAAGAATTAGCGAGTATGTTCAGCTCAAGTAGCAAAAGCACTGGTCCAACCCAGTTTCGGATTAATTCGGTAGAGTTAAGAAACTCTGAAATATTTATAGTGAACGAGATCACGGATGCAATTACACAAGGTCTAGACTACAGTAGGCTCCGTTTTTCTGATATCACCATGAATGCAACTGACTTTTACCTAGAAGGGCCAGAGATAGGGATAAAGGTAACAATGCTAACGGGAACAGAGCTGACTTCAGGTTTTGATATCAAAGAACTCAAAACTAACATGACTTATGCACCGGAGTTTATGGAGTTTGACAAGCTCAGTTTGAAGTCTGCCAATAGCCATATCAAAAACTTTCTAAGATTTGAATACGCTACCCCCGCAGCTTTTTCCAATTTCGAGGAAGAGGTAGTTATCATCACCAATATGGAAGAAACCAAGATTGACTTAGGAGATCTTAAACTATTTGCCTCCTCACTTCCAGATATCGATGATCAAATATATCTCTCAGGAAAAGTAGCAGGTCCAGTATCTGATTTACGCTCAGAAGAGCTACTCATAAGGATTGGAGAAAAGACAGCGATTTTCGGAGCTTTTAGATTGGATGGTCTACCCAATATTGATGACACTTACATCAATCTTTCACTGAAAAACTCGACCATTATGGCTAGAGACCTAGCTCCCTATTTGCCAGACAATATTTCCAAGCAAATCAACAAATTCAATACCGTTCGTCTTACCGCTGATTTTGCTGGCTATTTGCACAGATTTGACACCAATGGCGAATTCAAAACGTCAATTGGAGATATCACGGGCAGAGTGAGTTTTGATCTGATAGACGGACTTCCGACCACCGTTTCTAACATCACCACTCAAAATCTTGACTTGGGAATAATCGCTGAAAAAAGAGAATTATTACAGAAAGTCAGTTTAAAAGGGCGTGTAAACACCACAGGGAATTCTATTGACAATTTGCTGATCGACGTAGATGCGGATGTATCCAAATTCGGCTTCAATAACTACCTATACACCAACATCAAAACAGATGCAACTTATGGACGGGATCTCTTCAAAGGAAATATTGCAGTAAAGGATCCAAACTTGAAAATCAATGCAAACGGTGAGTTAAATCTCCGCCAATCCACCGATTCTGTGCGGATGAGTTTGCAAATCGATACTGCATTTCTTGATCGGTTGAATTTCACTGAAAAGGCAACTTTCATCAGTGGCAATCTGGATATCGACGTCAAAGGCATAAAGCTAGATGATATTCAAGGGATTGCGAGGTTTCGAAACATTGAAGTGGGTTATGAAGATCGGTTTTTGGAAGTTGGCAACTTCAATTTTCAATCGCTTTTTGCAGGAGGTACACGAACGATGTCTATTAATTCCGACTACCTAGTTGCAGCTGCATCAGGCCAATTTAACCTTGAGCAAATGGGTAGAGATCTGGATATTCTCCTCCAGCAATACATCGCTATTGTCCTAAATGAGGATCAACCCATTGCAGATCTTGAACGGAATTTCTCGGAGATATACAATCTCGATCTCAACCTTCGACTGATCAATATCAATCCGATTGTCCAGCTTTTTGAGCCGGATGTCAGTCTGTCCAGAAACATGCTTTTGGAAGGTGCCTTCTATCAGACACGGGAAAATACTGTCTTCAACTTTTTTACCAGTATTGACACGCTGAAATTCAAAAATAACTCAGCCCAAAATATCAATATTGACTTTAACACTTCCAAGCTCATCAATAGTCCAGATATTTTGGCCTCTTTCTACGTCTATTCCAAGACTCAAGATATAGGCAAATCCCTGCAGTTTACCAACTTTGGTTTTGAGGCCATTTGGGATAAAGACCAGATGGACATTGACTTTACGCTGGATCAGGATTCCACCCAAAGTTCTGCTAGAGTAAATGCTACAGCTCGGTTTACATCACAAAACACCCAGCTTGCTTTTGATCCCTCTTCTCTCAAAGTACTTGATCGAGAATGGAAATTTGATTCTCGTAACCTGATCACCATCACACCGGGCCTGGTACAAGTGGACAGCCTGAAGATTTTCAATGAGAATCAATACATTTCTCTCCAAGGAAAAGCGAGTAGCGAGCCGGATGACCAACTGAGTCTGGCTGTAAACAATGTGAATATTGACCTGCTCAACACCCTTTCCCCGCAGGACTTTCACGGCACAGCCAATGGTTTGATGTCTTTTGATCATCTTTTTGACAAGGCATTGATGCAGGGTGAATTCAACCTAAATGATGTTTCAATAAATCAGTTCCCCATAGGTGATATGTCTGCAAAAGCGAATCTAGACTTAGAGCGCCTGGAAGTTTCTTTGACTAACGTAAGCAATGGCAAGGAGACAATTAATCTTGGTGGATATATGCTGATGGATAATCAAGAGTTGAATATGCAAGCTTCCTTGAATGATGCAAGCCTGGTGATACTTGAGCCATTTTTATCCAACTACGTGTCCGACATGGGTGGTACTGTTTCAGGGAAAATGGATGTGAAAGGCACCTTGACTGATCCCGAGATCGATGGTATAGGAAGATTTAACGATGGGAAATTAACGGTAAACTACCTCAAGACAACCTACCTACTCAACGGGAATATCCTTTTCAAACCCACTCAAATGAGCCTTCAACAGCTTGTCTTAAGTGATCTATTTGGAAATAAGGCGACACTTACCGGCGGGATAAATCATCAGGGATTTAACAATATCCGATTGGACATAAAAGCAACTCTCAAAAACCTCCAAGTGATGAATACTACAGATAAGGATAATGAGACGTTTTATGGCACAGCCTTCGTCACAGGAACTGCTGACGTAGTGGGCACCACCAGAAACATGGACATCAACGCCAGAGTAACCAGTCAACCCAACACCCGAATATATATTCCCCTACGAAACAGTAATACCCAAGATCAGGAGGATTTTATTCACATGATCAATATTCAGGATACCGTACGAATCAAGCAGATTGCGGAAGAGATAAATAGACTGGAAATAGAGAATGTAAGGATGAATTTTGTGCTGGATATCACGCCTGACGCCTATGTAGAGATCATCATTGACCCACAAACAGAGGAAGGAATCTCCGGAAGAGGCCGCGGCATATTGACAATGAATATAGATACACAGGGGAATTTCACACTGAATGGTACGTACGAAATCACGGAGGGGATGTATAATTTCTCCCTTTATAATGTGGTGAAAAAGCAATTCAGTATAAAACCTGGTGGCCGAATCACTTGGTATGGCGACCCCTACACAGGAATAATGGATATTTCAGCTGAATACACTGAAAGTGTTTCTCTGCAGCCGCTTTTGGCAAGTAGGGTGACAGCCGAAAACCAAAGCTCTACTAGCAATCGAAGATACCCTGTCAAAGTATTGTTGAATTTGGATGGGGAGCTTCTCTCCCCGGATATTGGTTTTGGGTTTGACTTCACCGAATTCCCTTCTAGTGGAGATACTCAGACGACTATTTCTTCTTTTCAAAACAAAATAGCAAATGATGAACAAGAGATGAATCGCCAGGTTTTCTCAGTGATTATGACTCGTTCATTTTCTCCTGAAGGTCAATTCTCGGGTGTATCCAATATATCATCCAGTTTAGGCCAATTGCTATCTTCTCAGCTCAACAGTTTCCTCGGCCAGGTTGATAAAAATCTAGAAGTAGATCTGGATGTTGCCACGTTGGATCAAAATGCACTGGAAACTTTCCAGCTTAGCGTAGCATACACATTCCTCGATGGCCGTCTACGTGTGTCAAGAGACGGTGGATTCACTAATAATCAAGGCAATGCAAGTGCAACTTCTATCATCGGTGATTGGCAGGCAGAATACATACTAACTGAAGATGGAGTCTATAGAATTCGGATTTTCAATCGAAATAACTACAACACATTCACCTCGCTATCCCTTTCCGAAAACGTAGCAACCTACGGAGTATCTCTCTCCCAAAGTGTAGCTTTCAATTCATTTTCGGAGCTTTTCAATAAATTAACCAGAAAGAAAAAAGAGAAATTAATCATCAACGATCAAGATGATTTCTTACGCTACCAGTTTGAAAATAAAAAAGAATGGAAACCAATCCAGTTGGATAATATCGAAGAAAGGCTAGACTCACTGGATCAGGAGAGAAAGATTAGAATGATAAAGGAAGACGCTAAATATTAATCTATTTTCCCGAAGATTATCGCAGGTAAATGTCGCAAATCAGCACTGATCCATTTACTGAAATTGGTCGATAGTAAATCGGCGATTATCTGCATTTCTTTTCTATGTAAATCTGCGGGAAATTTTACTCATCAAACCATTATTTTTTAAGATTGGAAGTTATGTCAAGTCAAGTTCAAACTAATATATCAAGGAGAAACAGCAACTATTCTCTAAACAATCCCGTCTATTTTTAGCTTAATCTTAAAAAACACTCATGAAGAAAGTCAGCATTTTTTGGTTTCGAAGAGACCTTAGATTGGAAGATAATCATGGATTATTCCAAGCACTGAAAGAAAATGATAACGTCTTACCTCTTTTCATTTTCGACAAAATTATACTCGATAAGCTAGAAAATAAAACCGATGCAAGAGTGGAATTTATCCACGATCAAATCAGCCAAATTCATCAGGAACTTGAAAAAAAAGGAGCATCAATTTTAGTCAAACACGGTGATCCAGAAGCTATTTTCAAAGAGCTTATTGAAACCTACCAAATCCAAGCAGTCCACACCAATCGGGACTATGAATCCTACGCCAACAGTCGGGACGAAAAGATAGCACGCTTGCTCAACAAGCAGGAAATTCAATTGCATCGCTACAAAGACCAGATGATCTTCGAACCAGGAGAAATCCTCAATGGCTCAGGAGAATTCTACAAGGTTTTCACCCCTTTTAGCAAGGTTTGGCTGAGGGAATTTGACCCTGCAAAGCTTGATAACTTTAAACCCATGCATTGGAAAAAACTAGTACAGAGTGATTCATTGGAAATTCCTTCTTTGGAGGAAATTGGTTTTGAGAAAAGCGACGTCTCCATTCCTGCCAAAACTGCTGATGAAGAAATCATCTCACATTACAGTCAAACAAGGGATTTTCCAGCTGTAAATGGCACTTCGAGACTGGGCATTCATCTGCGTTTTGGAACTATTTCTATCAGAAAACTGGCCATAAAAGCTTCCGAACTCAATGCTACTTACCTGAATGAATTGATCTGGAGAGAGTTTTACATGATGATCTTGGCATTCAATCCGCAGGTGGTCGATCAGGCATTTAAGCCAGCGTATAATCATATTCCCTGGAGAAATAATGAAGAAGAATTTGCTGCGTGGTGCGAAGGAAAAACGGGTTATCCCATCGTGGATGCAGGCATGCGCGAACTGAACACAACTGGCTACATGCACAATCGTGTTCGGATGGTCGTGGCTTCCTTTCTCACCAAACATCTTTTGATCGACTGGCGATGGGGAGAAACGTACTTTGCGGAGAAACTTCTGGACTATGAATTGGCCTCAAATAACGGCGGCTGGCAGTGGGCAGCAGGCACTGGCACAGATGCGCAACCTTACTTTCGGGTATTCAATCCCACTGCACAGCAAGAGAAATTTGACAAAAACTGGAAGTACATCAAAAAATGGATTCCTGAAATAAACTCGGATAAGTACCCAAAACCGATAGTAGATCATAAATTTGCAAGGCAACGTGCAATCAATACCTACAAATCAGCCCTGAATCAATGAATATCGGAGACCGAGTAAGACTACTTCACGGAAAGGAAGAAGGAATAATCCGCAAAATTTCTTCCAGTGGTAGAATGCAGATAGAAATCGAGGACGGATTTATCATCCCTGCTTTGAAATCAGAATTGGTATTAATTCACGAATCTGAAAAAAAGTACTTTGGCGAAAAGCCTGTGGAAGAGAAAGAAATTGACACACCTCTTCCTATTTCAGGTCCAAATGATCAGGGGCTATACCTCGCTTTTCTCCCAATCAACGATCAAAGCCTCAGCCTCTATCTGATCAACGACAGCCGTCAGCCTTATTTGGCACATGTGTCGGAGGTGTTTGGAACTAACCAACGAACACTTCTTGCTGCCACGCTGAATCCTGGTGAAGCGAAGAAATTCGATGATAGACTGCTGAAGGAAATGGACGAATGGCCAGCATTTTTACTGCGCTTTATCCCTATTCATAACACACTGGAGAAAGCTATCCCAGCTTTTGAACGACAGCTGAAGATGAAGCCGACACAGTTTTTCAAGCATCTGGGCAAAGCACCTCGCTTGGATAAAACGGCTTACAGTTTTCCCCTAGGACAAACTACCAAAGAGCTCGATATCCGTGCGCTCAATCAGGAACTGGACCAAATCAGGCCAAAGTCCGAAACTCCTAAAGCTGTAAAACCATCCAGATCTATTGATTTGCATATAGAAAAGCTAGCGACAGATCCCAAAGGAATGAGCAATTCTGAAATACTCCGCGTGCAGCTGGAAACTTTTGACAGAAATCTGGATCAGGCTATGGCTTCTGGTATGGATGAGATCACGTTTATCCATGGCATAGGAAATGGTGTGCTGCGCAAAGAAATCCATAAGCGCCTAAGTCAACTCCAAAATATTAAGTACTTTCAGGATACGCAAAAGGATCAGTGGGGCTACGGCGCTACCCTGGTCAGAATCTCCTAATCTATGCAGGCAAAGGTATCCCCAGTCTTTCAGCTTTTTGAGTTGCAACACCAAGAGGCGAAGGTGCTTTTTTTGGGTTTGGGAAAGCATATCAAGTCAAAAAAAGCTATTGAACTTCTTGGTAAAATGGACTTCCTGGAGCTGTATGCTGACTTGATGGCCAAGGTTCATTTTGAAATTGAAGGGTTGAATTTCAATATTTTCTCGGATTTCAAAGAGATGAAGAGAAGCTTACACAAAATTCATCATTTTAAACTCGCAGAGAAAAGCCTAAATGACCGCGAGCAGAAACTCAGCATCAAGTACAATGGCTACCGTATACATCTGGACAAACACAAGAAAAAGCTCTACACCGATGCTTTTGATCTGATCGTAGGGAGTACGCTGAAAAGCTGGGATGATTTTTACGACAAAGCCATGAATGCCAGCAAAGACATCAAACCTTTAGCTATTCATACTGCCGTGAATCAGATCATTCAGGAAGAGTTGGAGTTTTTCCATGAGGATCATAAAGCAAGTATGGGAAGCAAGGCACTGAAGGATACGTTCGAAGGATTGCGAAGTATTATCATGCTGGAAAACACGCTTATCCACCTGGGTTTCAATACTATTTTTGTATCCGGAATACATGAGGAAATCCAAGTGCTAAAAGAAAACCTCAAACCTTGGTACTCCACTCAGCTATCGATACAATCGCTTACCCATTTTCTGGGTGCCAAAGAAACAGCTTCCAAAAAATACCTGGATTGGCTCAAGGAGCTCAAGGAGCAAAAAATTGCTCTTTCCTCTCAAGCGGAGAAGCAAGCACATCAGTTGTTTGATAAGATATTGGCGTGAGGTGCACCTAGAGCAAGTATATTACTCTCTTCATTAATTTGACAAAAACGATTTAGGAATACTTAATTCATATTAACCATCGAAAAGGATGTAATCTAAAAAGCTAAGGATTACGCAAATGAGAAAAATCGCAGCCTCTCTGATATCGTAGAAAATTACTTGAAAAGCTTTACCCTGGAAGAAAAGAAAAAGGTAGAACTAAAGCTAACTCCTATCGTCAGATCGCTGAAGAGGCATTTAAGTTGCTCGTAAACTTTGATGAAAAGGAAGAGTTGAGAAAAGCATTTCAGAAAAAGCAACTGTAAATGAATGGTGTACCATAAATTCAAAATTTGGTATTTTTTGAACGATAGTTGATTTGATGAGAGGTATTACTAGTGCATTTTTCCCTTTGACACTCGATGACATCCCTCTAAAATCAACAGCCAAAAAATTGCATTTACAGCTGTTCTGTGCAATTTGAGAAAAACGAACCAATACTATTCTGAATGTTTAGACATCAAGGCAAAAGCAGAACTGCAATACATAATCTGCAAATCGCCACTATTTTATCATTTGTAGCTGGTATTGTGAATGTTAGCGGATTTTTGGCGTTCCAGCAATTAACCACAAATGTGACTGGACATTTTGCGCTGTTTATTAACGATGTTACAAACTTTGATTTTTGGAAGGGAACAATCTATTTCCTGTACATTTTCTCTTTTCTCGTGGGCTCTTTTTCATCAAGTTTTCTAATTGAAAAGTTCAAGGAAAATGGAAAACTCAACGTTTTTGTATTACCAACTTTGATTGAATGTCTAATCTTGATTTCAATCCCGCTTTTAAATTATTTTATCCCTATAGTTTACCCGGACTTAATCGTTTGTTTGCTGCTTTTTGCGATGGGATTACAAAATTCTTTTGTAACAAAAATCTCCAATGCCATTGTAAGAACAACCCACCTAACAGGACTTTTTACAGATTTAGGAATTGACATTTCCCAGTTGTTTTTCCCAAAGTCATATCCTCACAAGGAAAAATTAAAGGGGAATATTAAACTTAGAATTTATATTATTTCATTCTTTTTCGCAGGCGGATTAATCGGAGGATTTCTATATTCTAAAGTTGATTTGAAACTAAACACCTTGATGGTTGGAGCGCTAATCCTGTTGTTGAGTTTATTTTATGATGATCTTAGGTATAGATTGATACTGGCTAAAAGAAAGCATACCCAAAGAAAAAAACGAAAGACCAAAAAGAACTTGCAGGAACAGGGTGGACAAGTCATCGAATCAAAGCTTTTATAAAACCCTCTAGGTGGCATGTAGACCAATCAGAACCTGC
>Ga0105055_10001748_pt1 | contig 34746 bp, 36 predicted proteins | sample BON03_FD_78090 | JGI IMG/M metagenome (GOLD analysis project Ga0105055, IMG submission 78090) | Freshwater microbial communities from Lake Bonney liftoff mats and glacier meltwater in Antarctica - BON-03 | ecosystem: Environmental > Aquatic > Freshwater > Ice > Glacier meltwater | place: Lake... | reverse complement strand
CGCGAGATGGCTGCCCCGCAAGTGGCGGAACGGACCCTGTCGAACGGCCTGCGGGTGATCGTTGCCAAGTCCACCGGACTGCCGATCATGAACGCCCGGCTGATGATCGCCGGCGGAGCGGCGGCTGATCCGGCCGACAGCGCCGGTCTGGCCCAACTGACGGCGGCCTTGTCCGGTCAGGGAGCCGGTGGCCGCAGCGCCCCGGAACAGGCGCAGTTGCTGGAGTCGCTGGGGGCGGACATCGGGGCCGGTGCCGGGGCGGATTCCACCACGCTGTTCGTGTCGACTCCTGTGGCTTCGGCCGATCAGGTCGGCGCGGTGCTGGCCGATGTGGTGCAACGCCCGGGCTTCGCCGCAGAGGAGCTGGCACGCACCCGTACCCGGTCGATCAATGGTCAGCGGGTGTCCTTGCGCCAGCCGGGTCCGCTGGCGTCCGCCGTTCTGAGCCGCATTGCCTATGGCGATGCGCCCTATGGAGCGGTCGGGAATGGCACGGTCGAGAGCCTGGCCGGGATCAGCCGCGAGCAGATTGTCGCCTACCACCGCGACTGGTGGCGGCCCGACAACGCCGCCCTGATCATCACCGGCGGCATGACGGCTGAAGAGGGCTTCGCCTTCGCAGAACGAGCCTTGGGCGGATGGGAGCGACCGGCGAGCCCGCTCGGCACCGTGCCGGATCGGGCTGGACCGGAGCGAGCCCCGCGCGTGGTGGTGGTCGATCTGCCCGGTGCCGGTCAGGCGGCGGTGACGGCGGCGGTGCGGGCCCCGCTGCGGTCCAGCGACGACTGGTATCCGCTGCAGGTCGCCAATGCGGTGATGGGCAGCGGGCAGAACGGCTATCTGTTCCAGGAGGTGCGGGCCAAACGCGGCCTCAGCTACGGGGCCTATTCGTCGGTCGGCGCGCGCGTCGGTGGCGGGCTACTGACCGCCTCGACCCAGACCAAGAACGAGAGCGCGGCCGAGGTCGTCGATCTGGTGCTGGCGCAGATGACCCGGCTGTCGGCCGAGCCGGTCAGCGAGACGACAGTGACCGATCGCGAGACCTTCATCACCGGCGGCTTTTCCCGCGCGCTCGAGACCACGGGCGGTCTGGGGGCGGTGCTGGCCGACCTGGTGCAATACGACCTGCCGCTGACGGACATCGGGACCTATTCCGAGCGCATCCGCGCCACCACGCCGGCGTCGCTGGCAGCCGCAGCGATCCAGGTCGATCCGAGCCAGGCTTATGTGGTGGTGGTTGGAGACGCAGCTATGTTTGTCGATGCCCTGCGCGCCACCCATCCTGATCTGGTGGTCATTCCGGCAGTCGATGTGGATCTGAACAGCCCGACGCTGGGGCTTTAAGGAGTGATTAGTGGTCAGGGGTCAGCGGCGGACGCGGATGGGCCAGCACCCAAAGGGCGATAGCGGCAATCCAGCCATCACCAACCACTCGCCATGCATTACGTCCTCGCCCGGAAGCTCGCGATCGCATCCACCGTCTCGCGCACATTGGCCTCGATGCCGGCCCAGTCGCCAGCCTTGACTGCGGCGTCGGTGATCAGTCTGGAGCCCATGCCTGCGGCGACAATGCCGCTGCCGAACCATTTGGCGATCGAGGCCGCGTCGGGATCGACGCCGCCCGTCGGCATGATCTTGGTCCATGGCATGGGGCTCAGGACCGCCTTGACGAAGTCAGGGCCGCCGACCGAGGCACCGGGAAACAGTTTGACGATGTCACAGCCCAATTCATGCGCTTCACCGATCTCGGTGACCGAGCCGCAGCCCGGGAAATACGCCGTCAGGCGCCGGTTGCAGACGCGGGCGACCTCGGGGACGAGACAGGGGCTGACCACGAACCGGGCCCCGCGGTTGAGAAAGAGGCTGGCTGTGCCTGAATCGACGACCGAGCCGATGCCAAGGATAATGTGCGGGTCCGTCCTCTGCAGTTCGCGGGCGAGGTCGCCGAACAGGTCGCACGCGAAGTCGCCGCGATTGGTGAATTCGATCACCGGTGCCCCGCCGCGGGCGCAGGCCCGGATGACGTTGAGGCAGACCCCGGCGTCAGGGTGGTAGAAGACGGGGGCCACGCCCTGGGCTTCGAGGGCGGTCAGGACGGTCAGGCGGTCGTGGCGCATTTCAAACTCCGCTCATCCCCGGGAGACGGGCCGGCCCCGTGATCCGTCCTGCTTATCCCAACCGGGGCCGGACGCAAAAGCACAGGCCGCGGGCCGGGCGGAACTTATTGTTTCACAGCGGTCGGCCTGGCATCTCCGTCCACATCCTTTTCCGTGCGCATGGCCACGCGGAGGTCCTCCAGGTGGCGACGGTAGCCCTCGCCGTCGCCGAAGTCCGCAAAGCCGTCATAGCGCGCATGGGAGCCGACCACCCGACGGGTGTGTTTGATCGGGCACCAGTATTGTTCGGTCCGTGACGCCACCTCGCGCACATAGGCGATCACGCCGTTGACGTAGGAACAGAAGGCGCAGTTCAGCTTCTCGAGCGCATTGAGATAGGGCAGGCCGGTGCGGTCGAAATTCATGTATCGGCCGCGTGGGACCTGGGGGATCCGGTACACGCGGAAACAGATCGCCTGGTAGATCGAGACCCAGAGATCGACCAGCAGGAAGGGGATCAGCAGGGAGTAGATGACCGGAGCGGTCACCGCGACCAGCAGCGGGGAGCCGAACACATATTTCAAAAGGCGGGTGCGGCGTTCCGTCAGTCGGCGGACAGCCTCCTCCTCAAACCGCGCCCGGCCGTGTTCGAGCCCGAACCGGAAGCCGGAGCGCTGTTTGGAAAACTCGACCTCGAGCTCATGCTCAAGCGACCGGATGTGATCGATGAGGGCGTCAACGCGGTTGGACATGGATGCTCCCGGAGCCTTGAACCGCCTGCTCCAAGGCGCAGCGCGGTCAGGGACGACGGGTTCCCGGCCGGTCAGGAAGCCAGCCTATACTCCGTGACTGTAATGCGCATCAGGCGCTGGATCCAAGCCTCACGGACGCGATCCGAGCGGGCGAAGCGTGGTGAAAGGATCTGGAGCCAGCCGGACAGAATTCAGGGTGTTTTTCGTTTGGTTCCGCACAGGACGCAGAAATCTCTTCCGGGAACCTGGCGATTGGGGCGCCAGCGATGGCGGCGGCAACGGAGCTGCCTGAACAGCCTGCGGAGGACGCGAAACATAAACTCTCGCAGGTTGTGAGCATCAACATCTGATTCTCAATCGGAAAAATGCAAAAACAAGCATTTCGCGCTGCCGTCAAGCGCTCAGTTCGTGGCCCCAGGGTCATGTCTCAGATGACCACCTTGGCCAGCCCGGCAATCCGGGAGACCAAGGCGCTGTCGGCGTCGAACAACGGCTCAAGCACGGTGAAGTGGTTCCGCCCGGCCAGTACCTCGCAGCGGGCCTCCACACCATTGGCGGACCAGTGGTCGGCCATCATGCGGGACTGGCGCAGGAACTCGGCGCTCTCGTCGCCGCCAACGAGACAGTCCAGCACCGTGCCACCGGGGGTAGAGCCGTTGGGCACCGGCCAGTGGATTGGCGACAGGGCGGCGGCCTCGCGTGCGTCGAGATCGAGAGCGGTGTTGAGCGAGGTCGGGATCAGGGGGATTAGGTCGAAGATGCCGCTGATTGAAACGGCGGCGGCGGCGCGGCCCTCGCTGAGCATACAGGCGGCCATATGCCCGCCGGCGGAGTGGCCGAAGACGACGGGGCGGCCCCCGGTGTGCGCACGGATGGCTTCAACGGCTGTGCGGACCTGACCCAGGATGGTGCCGAGGCGGACGGCGGGGCAGAGGTCGTAGGAGGGCACGGCGAGACTAACGCCGTGGGCGAGGAGGGCGGGGGCGAGGCCGCTGAACCAGTCCTTGTCCAGCGCCTGCCAGTAGCCGCCATGCAGAAACACGGCGACGGGCGCGCCGGGTCCTGCCTCGAACAGGTCCATGACCTGGCGTGCGCCGGGGCCGTAGGCAATCCGGACTGGAGGATGGGCGACGCGGGCGGTTTCGGCAGTGTCGCGCCAGCGCTGCATCACCGACGGATGGTCGGGCACAAGGGCGCGGTTGTTGTACTCGGCCTCGAGATCGATATCGCCCTTACCCGCCACGAAACCATCCGCTAGATGAACCTTCGAACACCGAAGGGACCGCTGCCATGATGACCGCCATCTTTGTCTTCATCAAATGCGAGCTGGGCCACGCCGATGACGTGGCGGCCGATATGGTGGACAATGTCGAATACGTCTCGGAGGTCTATTCGACCTCGGGCCAGTACGACCTGCTGGCCAAATTCCAGCTGCCGAAGGAGATGGACATCGGGACGTTTGTGACGAAGTCGGTGCAGACCCGGGCCAATATCCGCGACACCTTCACGGTCATTACGTTTTCACCGTTTCTGCCGACGCGAGGATAGACGGGGTCCTTCTCCCTTGGAGGAGAAGGAAGCCTGACGCTACGTCACGCGGGAATCGCTGCTATCGTCGGCGGCAGAGGAAAAGTGGGTACACGCGCATGACCGATCTCGAGACCTTCCGCGAGGAGACCCGCGCCTGGCTTGAAGCGAACTGCCCGGCCGAATGCCGTGGGCCGGTGGAGAGTGATGAGGAGCGGGTCTGGGGCGGGCGCGATGCCGTCTATCCGACCCCGGCGCACAAGCTCTGGCTGGAGCGGATGGGGGCGAGGGGCTGGACCGCGCCGGAATGGCCGACGGAATACGGTGGCGGCAGTCTGAGCCGCGAACAGGCCAAGGTGCTGGGATCCGAGATGCGGCGCATCGACGCCCAGCCGCCGCTGGCCAGTTTCGGCGTCTGGATGCTGGGGCCAGCGCTGCTGGCCTTCGGAACCGAAGCACAGAAGCAGCGGTTCCTGCCCGAGATCGTGCGCGGCGAGATCCGCTGGTGCCAGGGCTATTCCGAACCGGGAGCCGGGTCCGATCTGGCGTCGATCCAGACGCGGGCTGAGGACCGGGGCGATCACTGGATCGTCAACGGCCAGAAAGTCTGGACCTCCTATGCCGACAAGGCCGACTGGATCTTCTGTCTGGTGCGGACCGACCCGGAGGCGAAGAAGCATCTGGGCATTTCCTTCGTCCTGATCGACATGGCGACCAAGGGCGTTTCGACCCGTCCGATTACCTTGATCAGCGGCAAGAGCCCGTTCTGCGAAACCTTCTTCGATGATGTGCGGGTGGAGAAGGAAAACCTTGTCGGGACGCTGAATCGCGGCTGGGACGTGGCCAAATACCTGCTGGCGCATGAGCGGACCATGATCGGAGCCATGGGCGAGCTCGGTGGTGGCCGGCCGATTGGTCAGGTGGCGACCGGGTCAATCGGGATGGATGACGAAGGCCGGCTCGACGACGGTATGCTCCGTGCACGGATTGCCGAGCTTGAGGTTGACGCCGCTGCCTTCCGTCTGTCGATGGAGCGAACCGGCGACATGGCCAAGGCCGGGCAGGCGCATCCTGCCATAGCCTCTATGCTGAAATACTATGGCTCTGAGCTCAACAAGCGCCGCCACGAACTGCTGATGGCGGCGGGCGGTTCGGACGCGCTGGAATGGGAGAGCGACCGCTCGAAGGGCGGCAGGGCGGCCCGCGACTGGCTGCGGACCAAGGCCAACTCCATCGAGGGCGGGACGAGTGAGGTTCAGTTGAACATCATCGCCAAACATCTGTTGCAGCTGCCGGGGGCGTGAGAATGACGCGGTCTTCTCCCTTCCCCCTCGACGGGGGAAGGGCCGGGGTTGGGGGTGCAGGCACCCTGCGTCCAGATACGGCGCGTGAGGCGTCAGCGCGTCGAAAGCGACGGACCCCTCCAGCGTCCACCTATCCACATCCTGCCTCCACCCCCACCCAACCTTCCCCCGTCGAGGGGGAGGGCTTTCGAGTGTGCGCCCCATGCCCCTGATCCTGACCGAAGAACAGACCATGCTGAAGGAGGCCGCCGACGGCTTCCTCAACGAGCACGCGCCGATCGCCCATCTGCGAAAGCTGCGTGACAGCCATGACGCCGACGGGGTGTCACGAGACCTCTGGCGGGCCTTCGGAGAGATGGGGTTCGCAGGCGTCATCATCCCCGAGGCTCACGGCGGCTCGGGTCTGGGCGCGGTCGAGGCCGGGGTGGTGGCCGAGGCGCTGGGGCGGACCCTGACGCCGTCGCCGTTTCTGGGGTCCGGTGTATTGTCGGCCAGGGTCTTGGTGGACGGTGGCTCGGCCGAACAGCAGGCGGCGTGGCTACCCCGGATAGCAGCGGGCGAGGCGGTGGTGTCGCTGGCGGTGGATGAGGGTGCCAAACACGCACCGTCCCGCATGACGACCGTGGCCAAGCGGTCGGGCAATGGCTTCAAACTGAACGGGGCCAAGGGGTTTGTGCTGGACGGACACGTCGCGGACGCCCTGATCGTGGCGGCGTTGACCGGGAACGGCCTGACCCTGTTCCTCGTCGATCCCAAGGCGACTGGGGTCGAGATCGAGCGCACGGTGATGGTCGATGCGCACAATGCGGCGCGGGTGACGCTGGCCGATGTCGCGGTTGATGCGGACGCTGTGATCGGCTCGGTGGATGGTGGCGGGGCGCTGCTGGAGGGGGCGCTGAACCTCGGCCGGGCCTGCGCGGCGGCGTCGCTGAACGGGGCGGGGGATCAGGCGTTTCAGACGACCCTGGCCTATCTGCGGACGCGCCAGCAGTTCGGCAAACTGATCGGCGAATTCCAGGCCTTGCAGCACCGGGCGGCGCACCTGTTCAGCGAGATCGAGATCGCCCGGGCAGCGGTCGCGGGGGCGTTGAACTTACTGGACAAGGGGCGCGAGGACGCGGGCCTGGCCGTCTCTGTGGCCAAGGCCAAGGCGGGTCGGGTAGCCGAACTGGCGGTGCAGGAGGCTGTGCAGATGCACGGCGGCGTCGGTATGACCGATGAATATGACGTCGGCCTGTTCATGAAACGGGTGCGCGTCTTGAATGAGTTCGGGGGCGACGCGGGGTTCCATCAGGAGCGGATGGCGCGGGCCCAGGGGTTCTGAAGCGAGCTTGTGAAAAGTGCGAGTGAGCAGGGGGTGAGCCGCTGGCGTCGAACAGGGCTCGCTCACTTCTTGCACACCGCACTCTTCACTCTGCGTGACGCCGCTACCGCCGCCCGCTAAGATAGGGTGGCAGGAGACCTATATGACTCGCGCCAACGTCCCCCAGTATCAGTCCGGCTTCGGCAATCATTTCGCCACCGAGGCGGTTCCCGGTGCCCTGCCGGAAGGCCGGAACTCGCCGCAGCGGGTGCCGATGGGCCTGTATGCGGAACAACTGTCGGGGACGGCGTTCACCGCGCCGCGCAGCGAAAACCGGCGGTCGTGGCTGTACCGGCTGCGGCCCAGTGCCCAGCATCCTGCCTATAAGCCGTTCGCCCAGGGGCGGGTGCGGTCGGGGCCGTTCCATGAGGCACCGCCGTCGCCGAACCGGATGCGATGGGACCCGCTGCCGATACCGTCTCAGCCGACCGACTGGGTCGAGGGGCTGGTCACCTATGGCGGCACGGGTGATGCAGAGGCCCTGTCGGGCGTCGGCATCCACCTGTATGCGGCCAACCGGTCGATGGTCGACCGGGTCTTCTACTGTGCCGACGGCGAGCTGCTGATCTTGCCGCAGGAGGGCGAGCAGGTCTTCATCACCGAGATGGGGCGGATCGAGGCCCGGCCCGGCGAGGTCGTGGTCATTCCGCGTGGGGTGCGGTTCCGGGTCGAATGCTCCGGGCCGATCCGGGGCTATGTCTGCGAGAACTACGGCGCGGCCTTCCGCCTGCCGGACCTCGGGCCGATCGGCTCCAATGGTCTGGCCAATCCGCGCGATTTCCAGACCCCCGTCGCGGCCTTTGAAGACGTCGAGCGGCCAACCGAATGCGTGCAGAAATACGGTGGACGGCTGTGGACCACGACTTTTGCGCACAGTCCGCTGGATGTGGTCGGCTGGCATGGCAATTTTGCGCCGTGCAAATATGATACGGTCTGGTTCAACACCATCGGCACGATCAGTTTCGACCATCCGGACCCGTCGATCTTCACCGTCCTCACCTCACCCAGCGACACGCCGGGGACGGCTAATTGCGACTTCGTCATCTTCCCGCCGCGCTGGATGGTGGGCGAGGACACCTTCCGTCCGCCATGGTTCCACCGGAATGTCATGAGCGAATTCATGGGTCTGGTGATCGGTGAATATGACGCCAAGGAGGGGGGGTTCGCGCCCGGCGGGGCCTCGCTGCACAACTGTATGAGCGGGCACGGGCCGGACCAAGCCAGCTATGACAAGGCGGTGGCTGCCGAGCTCAAACCCGTGAAGATCGAGAACACCCTGGCCTTCATGTTCGAGACGCAGGCCCCGATCCGGACCACGGAATGGGCGCAAACCAGTCCGACGATGCAGCTGGACTATGATGATGTCTGGACCGGTTTCGAGAAAGGCCAAGTGACATGAAGCGCATTCTGGTCGCCGCTGCGGCGGTGCTGATCGCCGCCTGCCAGCCGCTGCCCGCTGACAGTGGCAAGACCGACCTCGCCGAGGCCGCGCCGGCGGTCCAGACGGTCGCGACCCGGTCGTCGGCTTACCAGTCGGCTGCTGGCAGCGAGGACGCGGTGACCTGTGCGGCGCAGGGCGGCAAGATGCTGCCGCAGGGCCGGATGCAGACGGTGCGCTGTGTCATCACCTATGCCGACGCCGGGCGGCGCTGCACCGACGGCGACGACTGTGCCGGCGACTGCCGGGTCGAGGACGGGGCCGGCGAGACTCCGCGTGCCGGGGCCAGCACCGTCGGCCGCTGCCAGGTCAACAGCAGCCGGTTCGGTTGCTACACTACGGTCGAGGACGGCAAGGCCGAGGCTACGCTCTGCGTCGACTGAGTTTGCTGCATCCGGCCTGTCACCAAGGACGTTTCTAAACCATGAGCCTGATCGAGATTGCTGCCCTTCTGGGCCTGAACCTGGCCCTGATCATCGCGGTGATGGTCGGGCTATGGCTGGTGTCGCTGCGGCTGAAGGACGTCAGCTTCATCGACGCCGTCTGGCCGATGGGGATGCTGTTGCTGGCGCTGGCGACCTTCCCGCGCACCGAGGGCGACCCGACCCGCAAATGGCTTTTGCTGTGGCTGGTGGGGATCTGGGCTCTGCGGCTGGGTTGGCATCTGTACCGGCGCTGGCGGGCGCACGGAGCGGATGCCCGCTATGTCGAAATCCTTGGCCGGATGAAGGAGACCCGCGGTTGGGACTTCGCCACGACAAGCCTGTTGGTCGTCTTCCTGCCGCAAGCCTTTCTGGCCTGGCTGACCTCGCTGCCGGTGCAGCTGGGACAGGTGGCGCTTGAGCCAGCGGTCGGCTGGATCGGCTGGACCGGGGCGGTGCTGGCGGTGATCGGCATCGGCTTCGAGAGCATCGGCGACGCCCAGCTTGCGGCGTTCAAGAAGGACCCGGCCAACAAGGGCAAGGTGCTGGACACCGGCCTGTGGCACTATACGCGGCACCCCAATTATTTCGGCGACGCCTGCGTCTGGTGGGGGCTGTATCTGATTGCTGCGGAGACCGGGCCGGGGTTGTGGGCCATTGCCGGGCCGCTGTTCCTGACCTTCACCCTGACCAAATGGTCCGGCATCGGCATTACCGAAAAGGCCATCCACGGTACCCGCCCCGGCTATGCCGACTATGTTCGCCGGACCAGCACCTTCATTCCGTGGCCACCGAAGAAGACCTGATGCCCACCACGTCCGGAGGTATTGACGCCGGAAACGAAAACCCCCGCCGCGAGCGCGACGGGGGCTGACCGTTCAGATGTAACCGGGGGTCATGAGGCCTCGGCCCGCAAGATCAATTCGCCGGAGGCATGGTGCTCGGCGAGGTGTTCGGCATGTTTTCAGTGGTCATGCCACCATCGACATTGCCAGCCTGCTGCTCAATACGGTCGGCTTCGGCGTTGAGGGCGGTTTCGCCGGCTTCAGTCGGCGCAACGGCGGCCTGTTCTTCCAAGGCGTCGGCTTGTATCTCGGCCTGTTTGTCGGCGGCGCTTTCGCCGCAGGCGGCGAGGCCCGCGACGGCGAAGGTGGCGGCGGCAGCGATGATCAGTTTACGCATGGTACGTCCTTCCAAAGTGGAAACCCAATAACTCTGCTCTGCCGGTTCGGTTCACGGCCGCGTGACAAATTTTTCCGGTCGGTCACCGTTCCACATCAAAGGCCACGCGCGCGGCACCCAGCAAGGCCGCGTGTCTGTGCAGGATCACCTTCGTCGGGATACGGGCCATATAGTCCTGGTAACGGCCCTTGCGTTCGAACCGCTCACGGAAGGGGCTGGTCCTGAGGAAGGGCAGGATACGCGGGGCGATGCCGCCGCCGACATAGACGCCGCCGCGGGCACCGGTGGTCAGGGCGATGTCGCCGGCGACGGCCCCGAGGATGGCGCAGAACCGGGTCAGGGTGGCACCGCAAGGACTGTCGGGGTTTTCCAGAGCCTCGGCTGTGATCCGGGCCGGGTCGTCAATATGACTTTCGCGCCCGTCGATTTCGGCCAGGGCGCGGTGCATGTTGAGCAGGCCGGGGCCACAGATCAGCCGTTCGATCGAGACCCGCTCATAGCGGCGGCGGAGGATGCGCAGGATCTCGTCCTCGACGGCGTCCCCCGGCGCGAAACTGGCGTGGCCACCCTCGGAAGGCAGGGCGACGGCGCGTCCATCGGCATCGCGGGCGAGGGCGGAGACGCCGAACCCGGTGCCGGGACCGAGCACGGCGATGGCGGTGCCGGGATCGCCCTCGTCCGGGCCTCCCAGCGACGCCAACTGGTCGGAGGGTATCGACGGTGCGCCCCAGGCCAGGGCCTCGAAATCATTGATCAGGCGGACGGGCTTGAGGCCAAGCGTCTGCAGTTCCGCTTCGGAGACCCGCCAGGGCGAATTGGTCAGGTCGATCTCGCCGTCGGTGACCGGCCCGGCCACGGCGATGACACCGCCTGTGGGCCTGACAGCGCAGCCGTCGATGAAGGCGGCCACCCCCTCGAGGAAGGTGGGATAGCGGTCAGCCGGGAAGTGATCGTGATGATCGAGGATCGGCTGACCGTCGGTCATCCGGGCCAGGGAGAACCGGGCATTGGTGCCGCCGACGTCGCCGACGAGAAGGGTCGCCGTCTCCTCCTGCCCCATCATGCGCAGGGTGGCCGCTCTTTCCTTGAGCGCGACCATCAGGCGTCGACCGTATGATCGACGAGGTTGGGGTCGGGCGGCGTGTCGGCCAGGGCGGGTACGCCGGTCGGGGAGGCGAAACAGATTGACGCCCCTGTCTCGGCCGTGCCGACCATCTGGCGGAAGGCCCCGAACAGTTCACGGCCATAGCCCCAGGCCGCACCACTGGCGTGAGCCGGGGTCCGGAGAGCCGCGGGTCGTGAGGCCAGGTCGGCAACGTCGACCGTCGTCAGAACCCCGGCATCGGCGTCCAGTCGAATAATGTCGCCATCGCGGACATGGGCCAGCGGGCCGCCGGCGAGGGCTTCCGGGCTGACGTGGATGGCGGCGGGGGTCTTGCCCGAGGCTCCGGACATCCGGCCGTCGGTGACGAAGGCAACCTTGAACCCCTTGTCCTGAAGCACCGACAGGGCGGGCGACAGGCTGTGCAGTTCGGGCATGCCGTTGGCGCGGGGCCCCTGGAAACGCAGGACGATGACGACGTCGCGATCCAGCTTTCCGTCCTGGAAGGCCTTCAGGGCGTCTTCCTGGGTCTCGAACACGGCGGCGGGAGCCTCAACGATGCGGTTCCCGGGCTTGACCGCCGAGACCTTGATCACAGCCCGACCGAGGTCGCCCTGGACCAGACGCAGTCCACCCTCTGTATCGAAGGGATCCGAGGCGGGACGCAGAATGTCCGTGTCCAGACTGTTGGTCACGCCGTCCTTCCAGACCAGGGCTCCGTCGATCAGCATCGGCTCCTGGAAATAGTGATGGATGCCTTCGCCCATGATGGTGGTGACGTCGGAATGTATGTGGCCGGCACCGGCCAGTTCGCGGGCGATGAAGGCGACGCCGCCGGCGGCTTGCATGGCGTTCACATCAGCCGAGCCGTTGGGATAGACCCGGGCCAGCAGCGGAGTGACTGACGACAACTGGTCCATGTCGGTCCAGTCGATCAGCACGCCCGCTGCCCGCGCCATGGCAACCAGATGGATGGCGTGGTTGGTCGAGCCACCGGTGGCCAGAAGGGCCACAATCATATTGACGACCGACTTTTCTGAAATGACGTCGGCCATGCGGCCCTGACCGGCGCGGGCCAGTTCGACAGCGCGTTTCGCCGCTGCGGCTGTGAGGGCGTCGCGCAGGCCGGTTTCCGGGTGGACGAAGGCGGTGGAAGGCAGGTGCAGTCCGCCCAGCTCCATCATCATCTGGTTGGAGTTGGCGGTGCCGTAAAAGGTGCACGTGCCGGGCGAATGGTAGCTGGCGATCTCGCTCTTCAGCAGAGTTTCGCGGTCGATCTTGCCCTGCGCATATTCGGCGCGAACGCGGGCTTTTTCTGCATTGGAAATGCCCGAGGGCATGGGGCCGGCGGGGGCGAAGACGACCGGCAGGTGGCCGAAGGCCAGTGAACCCATGAACAGGCCGGGCACGATCTTGTCGCAGACGCCGAGGCAGACGACCGCGTCGAAGGCGTCATGGGTCAGGGCCACGGCGGCGGACATGGCGATGACGTCGCGGCTGAACAGTGACAGGTCCATGCCGGGGCGGCCTTGCGTGACGCCGTCGCACATGGCGGGCGTGCCGCCGGCGACCTGGGCGGTGGCGTTCACTTCGCGCACGGCGTCGCGGATGATCTGAGGGAAGCGCTCGAAGGGCTGATGCGCCGACAGCATGTCGTTGTAGGCGGTGACGATGCCGACATTGGGCTGGGTCCCCGACATGGCGGTCAGCTTGTCCCCTACAGGGGCTCCGGCGAAGGCATGGGCCCAGTTGGCGCAGGACAGTTTGGCCCGGCCGGCACCGCTGTCGCGGGCGGCGTCCATGCGACGGATGTAGTCGGCGCGGGTGGCCTTTGAACGCTTAACGATGCGGGAGGTGACCTCGGCCACGACGGGGTTGAGTGTCGGCATCAGGCTTTCTCCGTCCACAGAACATCCAGTGAGACCCCGGCGGCAATCAGGGCGGCAATGGGTTGGGTCGCCGGATCGCCCGCAGCCTCGCGTTCGAACACCGCGCGCTTGGCAGTGCCGGTGATGGCGAGGACCACGCGGCGGGCGGTCATCAGATACGGCAGGTTGATCGACAGCCGCTCAAGACTGGGTGCGGCACCGTCGCGGCCCTGCGGCACGCCGAGCACGGTCGGCGGCAGGGTGGGCGAGAGCAGGGTTTTGAGGGTCGGGCTATCGGGGAACATGGAGCAGATATGGCCATCCTCGCCCATACCGAGAAGGACCGCGTCCAGTCTGCCGCCTTCGGCCGCCAGAGCAAGGGCGGCAAGGGCGGCGGCGCGGTCGACGGTGACAGCGGGGTGAAACAGGGGCACGAAGCGCGCGGCGGCGGCCGGACCGGTCAGCAGGGTCTGTTTGAGCAGGGCCGCATTGGACTCGGGCGAGGTCTCGGGGACGTAGCGTTCGTCGATCAGGGTGACGGCGACGCGCGACCAGTCGAGGTCCGCCTGCGCCATGCGTCGATAGATCGGCGCAGGCGTAGAGCCGCCGGAGCCGGCGAAGACCGCCTTGCCAGTGTTGGCGAGGGCGGCTGATAGGGCGTCGGTCAAACGAGTGGCACAGGCGTCGGCCCAGGCGGCGGCGTCGGGGAAGGTCTGGAGGGCGGCTAGGGCCTCACCCATGGCCCGTGTTCCACTTACGGTCGGTGCGGGACAGCAGCAGGCCGGCCTCGGGCGGCCCCCAGGTTCCGGCGGCGTATGGCCCGGGTTTGAAGGCCGCTTTGCTCCAGGCGTCGGAGACCTCATCGACCCATCTCCACGCTTGTTCGGCCTCGTCGCGGCGCACGAACAGGGTCGAGTCTCCCGCAAGGGCGTCGAGCAGGAGCCGCTCATAGGCGATGCGGCGGCGCGGCGGTTTGTCATCCTTGTCGCCCTGACCCCAGGACAGGGACATCTGGATTGGTTGCAACTGCATACGCTGGTCCAGGCCGGGCTTCTTGTTCATCACCGTCAGGGCGATGTCTTCCTCGGGCTGGAGTTCGATCACCAGCCGGTTGGCCTCGATATGGCCGCGCGCGCCATGGTCGAAGATCGAGTGGGGTACCGGCTTGAACTGGATGACGATCTCGGTGCGCTTTTCGGCCATCCGCTTGCCGGTGCGCAGGAAGAAGGGGGTGCCGGCCCAGCGCCAGTTGTCGATGTCGACACGGACGGCGACGAAGGTCTCGGTATCCGACGGCTGTCCGCGTTCCTCGCTATAGGGTTTGACGGGCTTGCCCTCGCTGGTTCCGGCGACGTACTGGCCGCGCACCGTGACCCGTTCGGCTTCATGCTCCGTGATTGGACGAAGCGAGCGGATGACCTTGACCTTTTCGTTGCGGACCGAATCCGGATCGAGGTCGGAGGGCGGTTCCATGGCCACGAGGCAGAGCAGTTGCAGCATGTGGTTCTGCAGCATGTCCCGAAGGGCACCGTACTCGTCGTAATAGGGCCAGCGGTCGCCGACGCCGACGGTCTCGCCGACCGTGATCTGGACGTGGTCGATCGACAGGCTGTTCCAGAGCGGCTCGAAGATGGTGTTGCCGAAGCGCAGGGCGATCAGGTTCTGGACGGTCTCCTTGCCGAGGTAGTGGTCGATACGGAAGACGCGGTCCTCGGAAAAGGCGTGGGCGACGGCGTCGTCGATCTGGAGGAAGGACTGGAGATCCCGGCCGACCGGCTTTTCCAGCACCACCCGGTCGGTCGATTCGGCCAGGCCGGCGGCCTTCAGGGCGGTGACGATGCGCCCGTAGAGCGAGGGCGAGACAGCCAGAAAACTGGTCACGCCTCCTTGGGCGCTCATGTCGCCGACCCTGTCCTTGAGGGGCTGCAGGCTGGCAGGATCGGTGGCGTCCACCGGCAGATAGTCGAGCCGTGCTTCGAGACGGGCCCAGGCGACGTCGGACCAGGCCTCGTCCGCCCTGGCCTTGCCCTCGACCGCCACCCGAACCTTGGCCAGGTAGTCGGCGCGGCTGTCGTCCGACCGGGCGGCAGCGATGATCTTGAGCCCGTCGGGCAGCAGGCCGTCGTGCTCGAGGAAATAGAGCGAGGGCAGCAGCATCAGCATGGCGAGGTCGCCACCGCCGCCGAACAGCACCAAGGCCGCCATAGGCTCTCCTTCGGTCAGGTCCCGGCTGGACCAGGACTGTGTCTGGGCGCTTCGGCGCGCTGCGCCAAGACGTCGAGGACGTCCTGAAACACCATGTTACGCGCCCTCAGCAGCACAAGCAGGTGATAGATCAAATCCGCAGACTCCGCTGCCAGTTCCGTATCCGGACCCGCGACGCCGGCCAGGGCGGTCTCGACGCCCTCCTCCCCCACCTTCTGGGCGACCCGTTTGACGCCTTCGGCCAGCAGGCGGGCGGTCCAGCTTTCCGACGGGTCGGCGGCGCCTCGTTCGGCGATGCTCGCTTCGAGGCGGGCGAGGCGGCCGAGGCCGGGCGCATCCTCGTCGCCGAAACAGCTGATACGGTTCAGGTGGCAGGCATTGCCCACGGGACGAACCTTGAGCACCAGGGCGTCGGCGTCACAGTCCGGGGTCATCGAGACGACGTGCAGCCGGTCGCCCGAGGTCTCGCCCTTGCGCCAGCGTCCGCCGCGCGAACGCGAGAAGAAGGTGGCCTCTCCGGATGCAAGGGTCTCGTCCAGCGCAGCGCGGTCCATATAGGCGAGTGTCAGGACCTGCAGGGTGGCGGCGTCCTGAACGACGACGGGGATCAGGCCGCCGGATTTATCGAAATCGAGCAGGTTCGGGTCGATCACAGTCTCATCTCCTGTCCGGCCTGATTCAGGAACGCCTTGAGGTCTGGAATCGTCAGGGTTCCGGTGTGAAAGACGCTGGCGGCCAGAGCACCGGAGACGTCGGCCTGTTCGAACACGTCGAGGAAATGCGACGACGCGCCGGCCCCGCCCGAGGCGACCAGAGGGATGGTCAGCAGTGCGCGGGCGGCGGCGAGCTGGGCGATGTCATAGCCACGGCGCACCCCGTCCTCGTCCATACAGTTGAGCACGATCTCGCCGGCGCCGAGGCCTTGCGCCTCGACGATCCAGCTCATCGTCCGGCGGCCGGCGGCGCGGCTGGCGGTCGGGTCGCCAGTGTACTGGTGAACGATCCAGTCGTCGCCCGAACGTTTCGAGTCGACGCCGAGCACCACGCACTGGCTACCGAAGCGGTCGGCCATCTCGCCGATCAGTTCGGGACGCTCGAGGGCGGGGGAGTTGATCGACACCTTGTCGGCCCCGTGGTCGAGACAGCGGGCGGCCTGATCGACCGAGCGGATGCCGCCGGCGACGCTGAAGGGAATGTCGAGCAGGCGGGCGATGTCGCGGACCCAGTCATAGTCGAGGGTGCGCCCCTCCGGGCTGGCAGTGATGTCGTAGAAGACCAGTTCGTCGGCACCGTCGTCGCGATAGCGCGCGGCCAATTCCGAGGCGTCGCCCATGTCAGTATGGCCCTGGAAGCGGACACCCTTGACCACCCTGCCGTTCTTGACATCGAGACAGGGGATGATGCGCCGGGCGGTCATGCGGGCTCTTTGGCGGCCAGCGCCTCGGCGAGGGTGAAGCGGTTCTCGTAAAGGGCTCGGCCGACGATGGCCCCATCGCAGCCGAGGGCAGCGGCAGCGGTCAGGTCGGCGACCGAGGCCACTCCGCCCGAGGCCTGGATCTTCAGGTCCGGGCGGCGGCGAATGATCTGCCCCAACAGGTCGAGATTGGGTCCGGTCAGGGCCCCGTCGCGGCCAACGTCGGTGACCAGCAGGTGACGGGCCAGATTGGGCGGATAGCGGTCGAGCGCGGTCCAGAGATCAACCTCTGCCGCCTCGGTCCACCCCTTAAGCGCCGGGACCCAGCGGTCGCCGTCGGCCTTGACGTCGATGGCCAGGGTGATGCGATCCGGGCCGAAGCGGCGCAGCCAGTCGGCCACGGTTTCGGGCTGGGATACAGCCAGCGAGCCGACCACGACGCGGGCCACCCCGGCGTCGATCAGCGCGGCGACATCGGCGACGGATCGCACCCCGCCGCCGGACTGGACAAGGATATCGACGGTGCGGGTGAGGCGACCGATCAGGGCGTGCTGGACCGCACGACCGGCTTCGGCCCCGTCGAGATCGACGATATGGGCCCAGGTTGCGCCGGACGTGGCGAAAGCGGCCAGGCGGGCCACGGGATCATCGTCATAGCGGGTGACCGCGTCGAAGCGGCCATGCATGAGCCTGACGCAGATCCCGTCTTTCAGGTCGATGGCGGGGTAGACAATCATGCTGTCCCCCGGTCTCGGCGGCCCCTCGCCGGAGGATGACGGTGACAGGAGGTCATGATCCGGTCTCCAGAAAATTTCCGAGAATTCGAGCCCCGGCTGCGGCCGAACGCTCGGGGTGGAACTGGCAGCCCCAGCGGTTGCCTGAACGGACGACGGCGGGGATCGGGCCGCCATAGTCGGCGCGCGCGACCGTGGCCGGGCCGTCCGGGCAGACGAAGCCATGGACGAAATAGGCGTATGCGCCGTCCTCGACGCCTTGGAGCAGGGGGTCGGGTCGGACGGAGGTCAGGCGCGACCAGCCCATGTGAGGCACGGTCAGGCCATGGCCGGGCTCAAGACGGCGGACAGTGCCGGGGATCAGTCCCAGCAGGGGGACAGACTCGCCTTCCTCACTGGTTTCGAACAGCAGTTGCTGACCGAGACAGACGCCCAGAAGGGGTCGGGGAAAGGCCCGGATCGGCTCAACGAGGCCCAGGGCAGACAGCCGGGCCATGGCCCAGGCTGCGGCCCCGACGCCGGGCAGGATCAGCCTCTCGGCCTCGGCGACCGCGAGGGGGTCGTCGGTCAGCCGGACTGTCGCGCCCAACCGCTCAAGGGCGAACTGGACCGAGGCGGTGTTGCCGGCACCGTAGGCGAGGACGGTGACGTTAACGGAGCTCATGGTTCCTTCCCCATCGGGGGAGGGGGACCATCCGCAGGATGGTGGAGGGGGCTGGTTCGGGTGCCGGTGGATGGGGCTGGCCCCCTCCACCGCGAAGGCGCGGTCCCGTCGTTCGATCGAATTTTCAGATCGTTCCTCCACCCCCGATGGGGGAGGAATGTGCAGGCCATCACAGAACCCCCTTGGTGCTCGGCACGGCATCGCCCTCGATGCGGATGGCCTGACGCAGGGCGCGACCAAAGGCCTTGTAGACGGCCTCGGTCTTGTGGTGATCGTCGTCTCCGGTGACGGAGACGTGGATGGCCGCGCCGAGGTGTTCGGCCAGGGAGCGGAACACATGGGCCGTCAGATCGGTGCGGTAGTCGCCGATGAAGGCCGTCGAGAAATTGCCCTCAAACACCGGGAAAGGACGGCCGGAGAGGTCGATCGAGACGGACGCATTGGCCTCGTCCATCGGCAGGACGAAGCCATAGCGGGCGATACCGCGGCGTTCGCCTAGCGCCTGTTTCAGGGCCTGACCTAGAGCGATGGCTGAGTCCTCGATGGTGTGGTGAGGATCGGTGTGCAAATCGCCCTCGCAGGCCAGCCGCAGGGAAAAGCCGCCGTGGGCGGCAACCTGTTCCAGCATGTGGTCGAAGAAGCCGACGCCGGTGACGATTGAGACGGGGCCGGTGGCGTCCAGATCGACGGCGCAGACGATGCGGGTTTCTTTTGTGTCGCGGATCGCCTGACCCGTGCGGTGCGCCCGGCCGGACCCGGACCCGAGCCCGAGGGCCGTCAGCAGCCGGTCGTTGACCTCGGCCCGGGCCGAGACGGGCAGGCGCAGCCGGTCGTCGGCGGGTTCGGCGGCGATCCCGAAACGGGTCATGGCGGCGAGGATGGCGTCGGGGTCAGAGGGGCGGGCCATCAGGACGGGGCCGAAGCCGGGCTCGACGATCATGTCGCGCGACAGGGCCTTGATCAGCCGGTCGCGCTCGATGCGCACGAGGGCGATGCGGGCGGCGGTCTCCATCATGCGTGAGGGGTCCAGGGCCTGGAGGGCGAGGCGGACGCAGACCTCGGGCAGGGCGTAAGGCTCCATGGCAGAGGCCAGGTGGGCGAGAGTTGCGGGCTGGGCCAGTGCGGCCCCGACCCGGACACCGGCGAGGCCGCATGCGAGAGACAGGCTGCGCAGCACGACCAGATTTGCGTGGTTGCTGATGATGGTCGCGGCCGAGGGGGCGTCGGCGAACTCGGTCAGGCCCTCATCGATCACCAACAGGGCGGGGGCGACCCTTTCGGCCATCCCGGCCACGGCCTCCGGCGAGCCGAGGGCGCGTACGATGACGGCCCCGGTCTGAGCCCCCGCAGCGGCCGGGGCATAGAGGGCGGCCAGGGTGCGGTAGGGCTCGGCGTCGGGGGCGTCGACGCGCAGGCCCTCGCGGGCGGCGAGGCGCAGGACCAGCTCGAGCCCATGGGTCAGGCCGCGGACGGGCAGGACGCGGTCCGCGCTCACGCCATAGACCTCGGCCATACGGGTCGCCAGGGCGCGAGGTTCGGCCGGATAGCGGTCGAGGCCCTCGCCGCCTGCGACCAGCGGGGCGAAGGGGGCGGGCAGATTGTTCATGATCCGCTCCTGAGATCGGCGGCGCGGGCGTGGGCCTCGAGGCCTTCAAGCCGGGCGAGGCGTGCGGCGACGGGAGCGAGGGCGGCGGCGCCGGCTTGGGTCACGACCTGGACCGACATGGTGGTCATGAAACTGGCCGTGGTGACGCCGCCCATGGTGCGGGCCGCGCCGTCGGTGGGCAGGACATGGCTGGGACCGGCGGCATAGTCGCCCAGCGTCTCGGCGGCGTAAGTTCCGACGAAGACGGCTCCAGCGGCGCTGATGCGCTCGACCAGTCGTTCGGCATCTATGGTCTGCAGCGCGAGGTGTTCGGGAGCGTAGAGGTTGGCTACCTCGCAGGCCTCGGCGATGTCCCGGACGCGGATGGCCCGGCCCTCTGCGAGGGAGGCGCGGGCGATGTCGGCGCGTGGCAAGGTCTCAAGCTGGCGCTCCACCTCGGCCAGGATGGCATCGATGTTGGCCCGGCTTTCGGAGACAAGGATGACCTGCGCGTCGGCGTCGTGCTCGGCCTGGCTGAGCAGGTCGGCGGCGGCGATCCCGGGGTCGGCGTCGCGGTCGGCGATGACCAGCAGTTCTGACGGGCCGGCGGGCATGTCGACGGCGGGGCCGCCGGGCCGGGCGCTGGCCTGTTTCTTGGCCTCGGCGACCCAGGCATTGCCGGGGCCGAACAGCTTGTCGCAGGGCGCGATGACACCGTCGTCAAGCTCGGCCCCGAAAGTAAGGGCGGCGATGGCCTGGGGCCCACCGACCAGCCACAGGGCGTCGAGCCCGGCCTCGGCGGCGGCGAAGATCATGGCCGGGTGGGGTTCACCGGACGGCGAGGGCGGGGTCACGGCGACGCGGCGGCCCACGCCTGCGACGGCTGCGGGAATGGCCAGCATCAGCAGGGAGGAGAACAGGGGCGCTGTCCCGCCGGGCACATAGAGGCCCGCCGAACGCAGCGGCCGCCAGACCAGCCGCGAGCGGACGCCGGGGATGATCTCGACGTCGGGCGTGTCCTCGGGCCGGGTGGCCTCGTGGAAGATGCGGATGTTTTCGGCGGCCATGCGGATGGCGCGGGTGTCGGCAGGCCGCAGGGCGTCGCGGGCGGTGGCGACAAGCTCTGGCGTCAGGACCAGCCGGCGGGGCGCGGCCCCGTCCAGTTTCACGCTCCAGTCGGTCACGGCCGTGCCGCCGCGGGCGCGCACGTCCTCCATGATTTCGCGCACGGTGTCCGACACGCGGGCCTCGGTGCGGCGGCGGGGACGGGCCAGGGCGTCGAGGCGGCCACTGGCGTCGAGGGTGCTCCAGTCGAACCGCTTCATCACATCATCTTCTCGATGGGCAGGACGAGGATGGCTGAGGCCCCGGCGGCCTTGAGCTTCTCCAGTGTTTCCCAGAATACCGCCTCCTGACAGACGGCGTGGACGGCCACGGCGTCGTCGCGGCCCGACAGGGGCATGACGGTCGGTGACCCCGCGCCGGGCAGGATGGCGGTGATCTCGGCCAGGGCCGAGCGGGGCGCATTCAGCATGACGTATTTGGCACCCTGCGAGGACACCACGCCGGCCATGCGTTCGATGATGCTGTCCAGCAGGTGCTGAAGGCCGGGCTCGGGTGCGACCGGAGACTTGATCAGCACAGCCTGGCTCTCGAGTACCGTCTCCTTTGCGACCAGTCCGTTGGCGTCCAGCGTTGCCCCGGTCGAGACCAGATCACAGATGGCCGAAGCCAGTTTGAGCCGGGGAGCGACCTCGACCGCGCCACGCATGGTGACGATGTCAGCCGATACGCCCTGTGTGTCCAGGTACCGGCGCAGGATCTTCGGATAGGAGGTGGCGATACGCAGGCCGTCCAGCGACGCCGGGCCAGCGTAGTCCAGTGTCGGCGGCACGGCGATCTTGAGGGTGCAGCGCCCGAAGCCGAGCGGCATCAGCACCTCGGCCGTCGGCCCGCCGTTGCGGACTTCCTCCAGCACATTCTCGCCGACGATACCGAGATCGCAGACGCCATCGGCGACAAAGGTCGGGATGTCGTCGTCGCGCACCCGCAGCAGGTCGATGGGATAGTTCTCGACCCGATAGAGCAGGTCGTTGTTGCCCTTGACCACGCGCAGGCCCGCATCGCGGACGAGGTCGAGGCTGCGGTCGGACAGCCGGCCGGATTTCTGGACGGCGATGCGAAGCCGGCCCTGTACGGTACTCATGGTGTAAACTCAGGCTTTCAGTTTCAGGCGGTCCAGCACCAGGCGATAGCCCTGATGCGGCATTTCCTTGAGGAAGCGGGCAACCCGCACGACGGTGGTGGGGCTGGCCCCCGCCTCGGTGGCGATCTCGCGATAGGATTTTGCCTGCTGGTACAGAAGCCGCGCCACGGCCCAGCGTTCCGCAAAGGCGCGCAGTTCGGACGGGGTGCACAGGTCCGACAGGAAGGCGTCGACCTCCTCGCGGGTCTTCAGCGACAGCAGGGCGTCGTAAAGTGCCAAGCGGTCGTCGGCGGCCTTGTGCACGGCCTTGCGGGAGACGGGTTCGATCATGGCGCGTTCCACTATGCTGTAACAGTGGAACGGTCAAGGGGCAGGGGATGAGGGACGAGGATTGGGAGCCTGACGCAAGATTGCCCTTCATCCCGGGGCCAACTCGCCCCTCGACCCTCGCCCCTCGCCCCTCTATTTCCGTCTCATGACCAAGGTTGTGATCATCGGGGCGGGCCATGCGGGCGGGACGGCGGCGGCCCTGCTGCGCCAATACGGCCATGAAGGACCGATCATCCTGGCGGGCGAAGAGCCGGCAGCCCCCTATCAACGCCCCCCCCTGTCGAAAGCCTGGCTCAAGGGCGAGGCCGATCTGGAAGCCCTGCTGCTGCGACCGGAGAGCTTCTACGCCGAGCACGGGATCGAACTGCGCCTTGGGGTTACGGCGACAGCGATCGATGTGGCGGGCCGAACCGTAACCTTCGCTGACGGGACGGTGGAGTCTCACAACGCCCTGATCCTGGCCATGGGGTCGACGGCGCGGAAACTGGCGATCCCCGGTGCGGACCGGCCGGATTTGCTGGAGCTGCGGACGCTGGCGGATGCGGAACGGCTCAAGGCCGCGCTCGGGCCCGGCAAGCGGCTGGCCGTGGTCGGTGGCGGCTATGTCGGGCTGGAGGCCGCCGCCTCGGCGCGGGCTCTGGGGGCCGAGGTGGTGGTGATCGAGCGAATGGACCGGGTGCTGGCGCGGGTGGCGTCAGAGACCCTGTCGACCTTCTTTACCGCCCATCATCGGGGCCACGGAGTCGAGGTGCGGACCTCGGCCGAAGTGACAGGATTTGAGGACGGTGGCGTCCGGCTGGGCGACGGGCGGCTGATCGCGGCGGACGTCGTGCTGGTCGGCATCGGGGCGCTGGCCAACGACGGCCTGGCGCGGGCGGCGGGTCTGGCCTGCCAAAATGGCGTAGTGGTCGATGAGGCGGCGCGGACTTCGGACCCGGCCATATGGGCCATTGGCGACATGACCTTTCGGCCGATCCCGGCCCATGGCGGGCGGCGGCATCGGCTGGAGAGCGTGCCCAATGCGCTGGAACAGGCGAAACAGGCGGCGGCGGCCATTACCGGGCGAGCGGCTCCGACGCCGGAGGTGCCGTGGTTTTGGTCTGATCAGTATGAGATCAAGCTGCAGATCGCGGGCCTGCCCGACGGGGCGGATCGTCAGGTGATGCGGGGTGACTTCGAGGGGGGAGCCTTCGCCGTCTTCCATCTGGCCGGAGACCGGATCGTCTGCGTCGAGGCTGTCAACGCCCCGGCAGAGTTTATGGCGGGCCGCCAGATGATCGGTCGCGCACAGGCGGTGGATGCGGTCAGGCTGGCCGACCGATCCGTGTCGATGAAGGAGGTCGCGGCGACCTTGGCCTGACGCGCGAGGACCGGCGATCAGGGGGTCGATGCGCCCAGTCGGCCGAGGATTTCGGCCGCAAAGGTCGACAGGGTGTCATCCCGGGCCCCCATGACGACGATCCGGTCGCCGGGGCAGGCGAGGTCGATCAGGCGGTCGCCGCAGGCCTCGCGCGCGTCGAGGGCTTCGGCGTTGCGGCCGGCGGCACGGACGCCCGCGGCGATTTCCTCGCTGCCGACGCTGCGGTCGGTAGTGCCGCCGAAATAGACCGGCTCGGGCATCAGCAGCACGTCACCCGCGCGCATCAGGCCGGCGAAGCCGTCGATGAACTCACGCTTCATCAGCCGCAGGGGTCCGAAGCCATGCGGCTGGAACAGGATCAGCAGTCGACCCTCGAAGGCATGCAGGGTTTTGAGCGTGGCGGCGATCTTGTCGGGGTTGTGGGCGAAATCGTCGATGACGGTGACGCCGTTGGCGGTTCCCACCACCTCCATGCGGCGGCGGATTCCGACGAAGGTCTCCAGCGCAGCGACAGCATCCGCCAACGGCACGCCAATGGCCCGGACCGCGCCAAGAGCCGCGAGGGCATTGGCGACATTATGAGCCCCGGGGACGTTCAGAGTCACCGGATGTGTCGAGCCTCCAAGCGCCGTAACGGTGAACCGCATACCGGTCGGCAGGGGTTGAAGGTCGTGGGCATTCAGCGTGGCCGCCTCGTCGCCCAGCGCAAAGGTGATGACCCGGTCGACGGGCAGGGTCTGGACCAGGGCCCGGGTTTCGGGACTGTCGAGATTGAGCACGGCCTTTCCGGCGCGGGCCGTATAGCCGCCGAACAGGTCGCGCAGTTCCTCCATAGACTTGTGATCCAGCGAGATGTTGGAGACCACGGCGACGGTCGGGTCATAGCGCGCGATGGAACCGTCGGACTCATCAACCTCGGACACAAACTGATCAGGGCCACCGATCAGGGCGCTGGCGAACGGGTGGTCGGCATTGGCGAAATTCTTCATCACCGCGCCGTTCATGACGGTCGGGGCGCGGCCTGCCTGATGCAGGATCCACGCGATCATGCCGGTGATGGTCGACTTGCCGCTGGTGCCCGCCACGCCGATCGAAACCGGGGCGGCGTTGAACAGTTGCGACAGTAGTTCCGGGCGGGTGACGATGCGGGCCCCGGCACGTCTGGCCGCGCCGATGTCAGGGACGGTGTCTTCAATGGCGCCGGTGGCGACGACAATCTGGCTCGCGCGCACCACGCCCGAGCCGTCCTGGGGGTGAAGGGTGACGCCTTGCGCCTCGAGCCAGGCGAATTTCTCGGGGGTACGGCCCTGGTCGCGGGACCGGTCGGAGCCCTCAATGCGGCTTCCTTGCGCCTGAACGATCATCGCCAGCGGGAGCATCCCCGAGCCGCCGATACCGCAAAAGAAATAGTCGTCTTGATTCATGAGGGCGAAACCGGGGAATGTCCGGCGGCCTGACTAGCACGGGCGAGGCCGGAGGCCAGCGGCTCACCATGAAGATCGGCATCGTCAACGCCAGTTCGCGCTTCAGTAAGGAGCGGGCCGAGGCTGTTCTGGCCTGGTTCGCGGCCCATATTCCGGACGGCTCGGTCACGGTCGTGTTCCACCCGGCCAGTTTCGGCAAGCACGGCCATTTCGGCGGCGACGACGCCAGCCGGGCCGCCGCCTTCGTCGAATACGCCAATGATCCGCGGCTGGACGCAGTTTGGTTTGCGCGCGGCGGCTATGGTTCGTGCCGGATAGCGGAGGCTGTGTTGCCGCGGCTGACGGCGGTGGCCAGAAAGAAGCGCTATCTGGGCTATTCAGACGCTGGCAGTATTCTGGCCCTGCTCTACAAGGCCGGGTTTGCACACGTCGCGCACGGGCCAATGGCGTCGGATGCGGTTCGCAACGGCGCCACCGCCCGGAGGGCGCTGAACTGGCTGAAATCAGGCGACCCGGCCTCGTGGGAGCCGTCGCTGGCCAGCGATCCGCGCCCGGCCGTTGCCTTCAACCTCAGCATACTCGACGCCTTGGTCGGCACGGCGCTGGAGCCGGACCTGACCGGCCATGTGCTGATGCTGGAGGATGTGTCGGAGCCGCTGTACCGGATCGACCGGATGATGTTCCACCTGACTGGTCAGGCCTCGATCCGCAAGGTGGCGGGCATCCGGATGGGGCGGGTGTCGGACATCACCTTCAACGAGCCGGACTTCGGCCTGACCGCAGAAGAGATCTGCCGCTACTGGTGTGAGCGGGCGGGCATCCCGTATCTCGGGGCCGCTGATATCGGCCACGATCGCAACAACAAGGTGGTTCCCTTCGGCCACAGGTGAACCGACTTCGGCTCGCGCGGACGGGGAAGGACATCGACTCCGCCGCAAACCGCAGGACAGATGGTTGGGGATGGGACCCAAGGGGTTCCATCCTGAGTTCGCGCGGCCCCGGGGGATGGGCGTGCGCGGCGGCGGTCTGGCCGGCGTCGGGGGGTGCCGGCCAGGCTGCCGACCATTTCAAGCCACTGACTCTTTCGAGCCTCTGGCCGTAACGGCAGCCACCTGAGCCGGCGCGACCACGACGACGCTGGCGCGGACGGCGAGCAGGCGTCATCTTCGCCGGAATGAACCGCCGCTCGCTTCTTCTTCGCGCCGCAGGACTGACCGCCGTCGTCGGCGGGGCCTGGTGGGCGCGTGAGACCCTGCTGTGGCCCAAGCCGACGCTGATATTTGCCGACAGCGGCGCGACACCCTGGCTGGCCTATGCCCGACGTAGTCTTGTTCCGACCGTGCGGGTCCGGCTGGGCGGGCGCGAGGTGGTCGCCCTGATCGACAGCGGGGCCCAGTATTCGGTGATCGACCGGACGTTGTTTGCCGACCTGCCGTCGGCCGGTCGTTCGATGTTCGACATGCCGCTGGTGGCCTATGGCGTGGGTGGAGGAACGCAGGTAGGGCGGGGCACGACCCTGACGGTCGACCTTCCCGGACTGGCCATTCAGGGTCTGCGGGCGGCGATCCTGGACCTCGGGCCGCTGGCATCGGAAAACGGGCTGCAGACGCCGCTGATCCTTGGACAGGACGTGCTGGGCGAGGCCATTCTGGCGCTGGACCCGCGCCGCCGGTACAGCCGGCTCATCCGCCGCGAGGCCTTTGTGCGGCCGCCCGACCTGGCCTCGGCGACCGTGCGACGTGAGGGCGGCGGCCTGACGACAGAGGTTACGGTCGAGGGATCCGCGGTCGTGGCCGTGGTAGACACCGGTGCCTCGGCCCTGCTGGGGTTGAGCCGCGAGGCGGCGACCGGCGCGGGCCTGATGGACGGCCGACCGCAGGGCTGGGGGGTCAGTCTGGTGCTGGGCGGGGTGCTGCGTTCGACCACGGTCGAGGCCCGGACAGTGACCTTTGCCGACCATCTCTACCGCCGGGTGTCGGTCGGCGTGTTCGACCAGCCGCCGCTGCCGAACTTCCCCGGCGGGCTGGTCGGGATGGAGGCGTTCGCAGGCCGGCGCGTGGCCATGGATGTCGGTGCCGGCACCCTGTTGGTGTCGCGACCGATGGACCTGACGCTCGGCTGAATCCTACATCGCCTGGAAGGTGTTGCAGGCCGCCGGGTCGCCCGACTCATAGCCGCGCCTCAGCCATTCGACCCGCTGGGCCGAGGTGCCGTGGGTAAAGCTCTCGGGCTGGACCTGTCCGCCCTGACGACGTTGCAGGGTGTCGTCACCGATGGCCGAGGCCGTCTGCATGCCCGCTTCCAGATCCCCGGCCTCCAGCGCGACCTCGCCGTTGGAAACCGAGGCGGCATTGCTGGCCCAGACCCCGGCGTAGCAGTCGGCCTGCAGTTCCAGGGCGACCGAATAGCGGTTGGCCTCGGCCTGGCCGGAAGCGCGCTGCTGGGCCGATCGCACCTGCTGCGAGACGCCGGTCAGGGTCTGGATGTGGTGGCCGTATTCATGGGCGATGACATAGGCGCGGGCGAAGTCGGCGCTGGAGGCACCCAACTCGGTTTCCAGCTGCGCCCAGAACGACAGGTCGAGATACACATTGCGGTCGGCCGGGCAGTAGAACGGCCCCATTGCCGCCTGTCCGAAACCGCAGCCCGTCGAGGTGCCCTTTTCATAAAGGGTGACGGTCGGGGGCCGATAGCCCTGGATCCGGGACTTCCAGACGTCGTCGATATTGGCACCGATGACATCGACGAAGGCCCCGGCCTGATCGGTCGGACTGCCACGACGGCCTTCTGAGGTCCCGGTGCCGCCAAACTGGCTGGCGACCTGGGTGGTGAGCTGGGGGTCGATATCGAAGACGAAATAACCGATTGCGGCCAGAATCATGACGCCGATGCCGCCCCCGGCCATGGCCCCGCCGCCGACGCCGCGTCGGTCGTCGATGTTGCCGCCGCGCCGTCCACCCTGCCACCGCATGATTGTTTTCCTTCAGCCCAGAAACCCAAGCTAGGCCGGAACGCGGCTCAAGGGGAAGGGATGCAGCCTGAAAGACGAACTCTGTTGGCCGGGTTCAGTCGCGCGGACGATCCAGCCAGGCGTCGATCTGGCCTACGTCCGCAGCGATGGCGACGCGACGTTCGGAGGCCCATCTCCGCAAGCCTCGTTCTTCCTCAGACGAGCGCAGGCCCCGAAAAGGAGATGGCTGGATCGGTTCGGTTGGACCTATGGCGTCGATGCGTTGACGATTCAGGCGCGCCTCCATCGCCAGCTCGCGAGCGAAAGCGTCTCGTTGGTCGGCCTGGGCGCGCAGCCGGTCCATCTGAAGCCGGTGCTGGTCGGCCTGATAGCGATGTGGATCGATCGCGGGTTCACCGGGACGGGGTTGCCACGTCTGAGCCGCTGCCACGGTTGGCACGGTGACGAGCAGGGTCAGGGCGATCAGGACGCGGAGGGGGATCATGGGAGAGATGATGGCCTCTGCACCCCAGACCACCAAGCGTGGCCGTCAGCGGGCCTTTGAAAGGGCCCAGACCCGGGTGCGTTTGACGGCGTCGTCTTCAAGCTCGCGGGTCGTAGGGACAACATACTCGGCCAGCAGGTCGAATCCAGCCTTCGGAAAATAGGTCCGCAAGGGATCGCCGACCAGCACCCGTGTCCCGCGCCCGGCTGCCGCCGTCAGCCAGGCCAGCACCCGTCCGGCCATCGGCTGTTCGTAGAAGACGTCCCCGGCGCAGATGACCGCGACATCCGGCGGCGGCGCATCCAGCAGATCGGTGTTGGTGAAGCTCAAGGCCACGCCATTGGCGGTGGCGTTCAGCGCGACCGCCGCACCGCAGAAGGGGTCGATGTCGGCGCACAGGACCGAGGCGGCACCCGCCTGCATCGCCGCGATACCGACCAGGCCCGAGCCGGCGGCGAGGTCCAGCACGTCTTTACCGCAGACTTCGCCCGGATGGTCGAGTAGCCAGCGCGCCAGTCCCTGACCGCCCGCCCAGGCAAAGGCCCAGAACGGCGGCGGCAGGCCCATCTCGCCCAGTTCCTCTTCAGTCAACCGCCAGATCGGCGTGACCTCATCGGCCAGCCACAGCGAAATCTCCGGCGCGTGCGGTACGGGCTGGAGCCGGGTGTTGGCGAGGATGAAGGCGGCGGGGACGGGGATCACGACCGGGAGGTTGCCGTTGCCAGAACTGCACGATAGCCCCCTGCCACTTCCATCCGCGCACCTTGAGGCGTGGCCCGCACCGCGCGGTGCAGCGCCGGGAGTTTCCAACAGGGGACGTGCATGAACAGATGGTGTTCGGCGTGGAAATTGACCCAGTAGGGGGCGATGAAGGCCCGCTCCCACCACGAGGCGCGGGTGGTGCGGGCGGCGCGCAAGGGGTCGGTGGATGAGCCCTCGACACAGGCGTGTTCGGCGATGTTCCTCAGCCGTGTGACCATGGGGAACCAGGTTGCCATGGGCAGCAGCCACAGCACGAAATACGCCCACCAAAGACCTGCAAGGATCAGGCCCAGCAGCAGGGCGGCGTTGACCATAAGGAAGGCGGTGACCGAGCGGCCGGTGACGACGGCCTCATAGGCGTGGTCGTCGGTCGATGCGTGGGTAACCCGGCCACGCAATACCGCCAGCGGCAGCAGCACCCGCTGTTTGAAGAAGGTTTGGCCGGTCAGGTCGCGGAGAATTTTGCGACGCAGGCTGGAACGGGTGACGGGGAAGGGGGCCGACAGGACCAGATCGGGGTCCTCGGCCTGCTGGGCGTATTTGTGATGGGCCAGATGATAGGGGCGGTAGGCGGTCAGTGATGCCCCGATCGGGACCGCGCATAGCCAGTGGCCGAGGGTGTCGTTCAGTCGTAGGTCAGAGGACAGGCCGCCGTGCGCCGCCTCATGCATGAGGATCGCTAGACCCAGCTGGCGCGTGCCGATGACGGCGACGCTCAGCGGGATCAGGATCGGCCAGAGGATACCGACCGTAACGGCGAGGGCGATCACACCCCAGCAGTGGGCTACCAGCAACGGTCCGGCCCAGATCGAGCGCGTCTGGAACGGTGCCCACGACTCGGGCGTGAACAGATTGGCGGGCCGGATGCGGGGCGCTGCGGGCATGGAGGCAAGTATAGCGCCTCTCCGTTCGCGGCGCGATTGGCAAGACGGCTCTGCGCGCGCTTGCCCTCTGCCGGGGAGGAGATAGAAAGTCGGGCATTCCTTACAAAAAGTCAGGTTGACATGACAGCATGGCGATGTAAGGTATACCTAACACTTAGTCGGGAGAAGTGACCATGTTGAACGTCTGGAAGACCGGAACGGCGGCGCACAAGAGATATGTGATCCGCACCTTCGCCTTCATGACCCCGTACCTTCTGATCATGATCTCTATGATGGTGACGGACGTGTTCGATGAAGTGATCGGCAAGCCAGCGGGATGGATACTGGCCGCCGCCGTGTCCGCTCCGGTGATCGGTCAACTCTGGGCCACCGTCAGCCTGATACGGGAAAGCGACGAGTTCGTCGGCGCAGTGACCGCCAAACAGTTCATCGTGTCCGCCGGCTTGGCCATGGCGCTGGCGACGTTCTGGGGGTTCGCGGAGACGTTCGCGAACGCCCCTCATCTGCCGGGCTGGCTGGTCTACGCCGCCTTCTGGGGCATCTTCGGCTGCGTCGCCCCCTTCATCCGGGCGTCTAACCGTTGAAGAACCGCCTCAAACTCCTGCGTACCGAGCGCGGCTGGACCCAGGAACAGTTGGGACAGGCGCTGGGGGTGTCGCGCCAGGCCGTCAACGCCCTGGAGACCGAGAAGCACGATCCTTCTCTGGACCTCGCCTATCGCATCGCCGTGCTGTTCACCCGGCCGGTGGAAGAGATTTTCGACAATCCCCACGGCTGATCGAAAGTCAGTCCAACCTTACAGGATCAAGATCATGACGTTCATGTCCCGTCCCGGTGGCGGCCGCCTGCTGCGCGCCTTCGCCATCGCCTCCGCTGTCGCCCTAGGAGCCGGAGCGGCCGCCTTTGCCGCTCAAGCGGAACCGGCGCAGTCGGTCGCCCAGGCGGCCTTCGTCTCGGACCGGCTCTCGGTCGAGGTGATCGGAACCGGCCCTGATGTCATCATGATCCCCGGCTTTGCCTCGTCGCGCGAGGTGTGGCGGGCCGAGGCCGAGCGGCTGAAGGCGACGCACCGGGTGCATCTGGTGCAACTGGCGGGCTTTTCTGGCGAGCCGTGGAGCCATGGCGATGGGCCGTTCGTTCAGCCGATGGTCGATGAACTGGTCCGCTATGTCCGGGTGGCGGGGCTGGAGCGGCCGGCGATGATCGGACATTCGATGGGGGGGATGACGGGCCTACTGCTGGCTCAGCAGCATCCCGATCTGATCGGTCGGCTCATGAGTGTCGATAGCTTGCCGTTCTTCAGCGCTATGTTCGGGCCGCAGGTGACGGCAGAGGCGGCGCGGCCGTTCGCGGACCAGGCAGCTGCGGGATTCCTCACGGCCGACGCGATGGCTTTCCGGGCCCAGCAGAGCCAGACGGCGATCGGTTTGGCTCGGGATCCGGCGACGCGGGTGGCCATGGTCGAATGGTCGATGACCTCGGATCGGCAGGCCATGGCGTCTGCCATTCGCGAGGTGATGACGACGGATCTGAGACCCGGCCTGGCAGCGATGACGACGCCGGTGTGGGCCGTTTATGCCTCGGATGCGGACGGCGGGGCACCGGCGGCCCTGGCCGATGGGGTCTGGGGCCGGGACTATGCGACGCTGCCGGGCGTGCGGCTGGTCCGGGTCGATGGCAGCCGCCATTTCATCATGGCCGACCAACCCGAACGGTTCGCGGCGCTCATCGATCAGTTCCTGGCGGACTGAGACCGTTCGACGAGGTCGGCATTGCCCGGCAGTTGGCAGGCGGTGACGACGCGCTGGCGGCGTGCCGCCTGACCGGTGTCTGGTGCCAGGTCGAGACAGTCGGTGACCTGAAGCGGGTCGGAATCGGCGATGATGACACCGCCGCCCTCGACACAGTCGATCTCGATCAAGGGACCGCCGTCGCGGGTGCGGCCGACGATAGCGGCCTCGACGATGGTGCAGATCAGTCCGGCCCGGGTCACTGCGTCGGAGGCCAGGGTCGCGATCGAGGCGCCGGTCGGCACGTTGCGGCCCCGGTTCATCGCTTCGCGCGAGCCGGCCATGCGACTGGGCGTCTCGGCGGTCACGCCGAACTGGAGCGGCGTATAGATGCGTACACCATCCGGCTCCCGGCTGCTCTGCGGCAGGGCGAGCGCAGGGCCCGCCAGGGCGGCGAGCAACAGGACCATGAAGGACCGCATCAGTTCGTCACCGGGGCGGTTGAGGCGGCGACGACGGGCGTGACATCGCCCGACTTGAGCAACTGGCCGGCGAAGTCGTCGGCATAGGCAACGGCTAGCAGGGCGAGGAAGCCTGTGGCCGGGAGCGCGATCTCATAGCCCCCCTCGACCCCGGGGCCGACCTGCCAAGGGTTGATGAAGAAGGTCAGCCCGGCGGCCTTGCCGGCCACGGTGCCCGGAGTGAGGACGAAGGCGGTGTTGGCGGCGCGAGGGCAGGCGGCACCGGGCCGACCGCCAAGGGTAATCGCGACGCTGTTGGGCAGGCGAGCGCGTTTGGCGGTGTTGATGGCCGCGCACAGGGCCTGGTCGAGGGCGGACAGGTCGGCATTCTTGCGGAACAGGTCAGCCAGGCTCAGCCGGCGCTTCAGCGCCTTGTCCCATAGGATGCCGCTGGCCAGGGTGTTCGGCTGGGCCCCGCCCGAATAGTCGAAATCGACCCGTTTGAGGCTGAGCAGCTTGCCGGTCTCGGCGGCGGCGGTGACGGTGATGGTCTTTTCGTATTTCGGTCGGTCGGTGTCGGCTCCGGCCTCGGTCAGTTCGCCCTGGGCCCCCTCGACGAACTGGCGCAGTAGCCGCACCTCCTCGGCATAGACCCGGGCGTGCAGGTCGCCTTGTGGCCGGATGGCGTCAGGCAGGGTCAGGCGAACGTCGGCATAGGGGGTCTTCAACTGGAAATTCGTCGGTGCGGCCTCGTCGGCCGCGGTGACGGCCGCCGCCTGGCCCGGTGGCACGGGCGCGCCGTCCGCGGTGGGCTCGCGTTCGCGGTTGCAGGCGGATAGGCCGGCAGCGAGGGCCGTGGTCAGCAGCAGGGCGCGAAAGGCGGTCATGCGGGTCTCCTTCAGAATGTCCACGATACAGCGCCGAGGATGATGGCGGAAAGCAGGATGAAGCCCGCATCGCTATTGGAGCGGAAAAGCCGCAGGGCGAGGACGGGATCGTGGGGTCGGACGTCGCGGACCTGTCGGAACAGATGGGCCGCCCAGGGCAGGAGGGCAATGTAGAAGAGCGGACCGAGACCGGCGGTCAGCCCGGCGAGGACGGTCAGGATGACGGTGATCAGATAGAAGATGCCAACGCCGCGCTTGACGTTCCCGCCGAGCCGCCGAGCCGAGGATTTGACCCCGACCATGGCGTCGTCCTCGATATCCTGCAGGGCATAGAGGGTGTCGTAGCCGAGGGTCCAGAAGACAGCGCCGAGGTAGAGAAGGAGGGCGGACAGGGCGAGGTGACCGGATTGCGCCATCTCGTGCGACATTCCGATGAGATCGCCCTGCGCCTGTTGCTTCCAGACAATGAGCCAGCCGCCGGTGAAGAGCCCGCCGGACGCTGCTGCGAACCCCATCAGCGTCCCCCAGTTGAAGGTCAGGCCAAGCCAGGCCTGGGGCCACCAGGTGATGCGTTTCATGAAGGGGTAGGCGGCGACGAGGGCGAGAGAGGCGAAGCCGAGCAGAACGGCGGTCAGGTTCAGGGTCAGCAGGATCAGCAGGCTGATCAGTGAACAGCCGACGAGGAAGGCCCAGGCCTGTTTAACGCTGATGCGACCTGACGGGATGGGGCGCAAAGCCGTCCGGGCCACCTTGGCATCGATGTCGCGGTCGACAATGTCGTTGAAGGCGCAGCCCGCCGCCCGCATCAGACAGGCCCCGAGGGCGAAGGCGACGATCAGCCAGGCGTCATAGAGATCGGGTGTCTTGCGGTACTGGGCCAGCGACAGGGCGATGCCCTGCCAGCCTGGGATCAACAGCAGCCAGATGCCGATCGGACGGTCGAACCGGCCCAGTTTGAGCCACGGCTTGAGCGGCTCCGGCGCATGACGGTCGACCCAGTTCGAACCGGCGTCAGGAAGCGGGGCGGAGGTCATGGGTCGGAGATAGCCTGTCGGAGGTCGGGGGTGAAGCGCTCCCTCCCCGCGGCGGCGGCGGCAACGATCGGATGAAAGGGCCGACCGCCGATCGGGCATTCCTCATGACTGATATGCAGGGGAGACGGAGTTGCCAGAAGTTCTCAGCGAGGTTGGTAAGCTCCATAGCGGCTTCAGCTCAATGAAGTAGACATAGAACCGGACATTCAAGCGGCTATCCATAATACTTCGTAATCTATCAATTCAACGATATGAATGGATTCTGGGCCTCAAGGAACCGGACATGAAACCGGACATGAGACCGGACAAAAAAGTGGTCCGGGACCTGGATGTCCAGGTCGGCCGGCATCGGGCCATAAGCCCAGGGGCGGTTGCGCGCTTCATGGGTCGGTTCGAAACCGTTTACGCTCGCCTCGGCGCGAATGAGGCCACGGTCGCTACGGCCGCCGCCCATCATCGGCTGGCGTGGGTCCACCCTTTTATATATGGCAACGGCCGCGTCGGACGGCTCATGTCGCACGCCCAGTTGCTGGACACGGTCGACTCGGGTGCCGTGT
>Ga0105055_10001739_pt1 | contig 34875 bp, 30 predicted proteins | sample BON03_FD_78090 | JGI IMG/M metagenome (GOLD analysis project Ga0105055, IMG submission 78090) | Freshwater microbial communities from Lake Bonney liftoff mats and glacier meltwater in Antarctica - BON-03 | ecosystem: Environmental > Aquatic > Freshwater > Ice > Glacier meltwater | place: Lake... | reverse complement strand
CATACCTTTCCACGGTAGTGCCGGGAATCTATGCGGCGGGTGACGTGGTGGGGGAACCGATGTTCGTTTATACGGCAGCCTATGAAGGTTCACTGGCGGTGGAAAATGCACTCGCGGCTGCAAACAGTCCTCGAGATTATACGGCACTGCCGTGGGTGGTGTTCACCGATCCACAAGTTGCAGGAGTGGGGATCGATCTTGCCCAAGCCATCACCTCTGGCCACGAGGCTGAAGTTAGCACACTACCACTTTCCCAGGTGCCACGCGCAATCGCAGCCAGAGATATGCGTGGTTTCATTCAACTCATTCGCGATTGTAAAACCGACCGTCTTTTAGGCGCCCGCGTGCTTGCTCCAGAAGGCGGAGAGCTGCTCATGGAAACCGCGCTGGCGATCCGCCACGATCTCACGGTGAGAGAGCTGGCGGCGTCTTTTCATCCCTATCTTACCCTTAGCGAGGGGATCAAGCTAGCGGCCCTTTCTTTCGGTAAGGATGTGGAAAAACTCAGCTGCTGCGCGGCTTAACTAGGGTAGAATGGACCATAGTTAAAGTTGCAGAGAAAGTAACTATGGGGATGGCCTAAGCTCAGAAATGCACGGACATAGTTACGAGAGCTTGCTGATGGACTAGGAGCGGTGTTCAGCACAATCGCAGTCGAGACAGGTTTCTTCAGTAGCACAGGGACCACAGAAGTCTTCCAACTTGGTGCGCAAGGTTTTGCGGGTGCGATGGAGAATCACACTGGCATGGTTAGCCGTGAGTCCGAGTTGATCGGCGGCGGCTTGCACGGATTCTCCTTCGAGATCGACTCGCCGGACGAGTTCCGAATTGGGAGAGGCGAGTGTTTCGATCATTCCTCCTAAACAGGCGCAGAGTTGCGGTGCCCAAGCTGGTGGGATCGTGGAGTCCTCGCCCAACGATTTTGTCAGCGTGTGCACAGCGGCATCACGGCGCCTGACAGCTCCTTGGGAACGGTAGTGATCGATGATCGCGTAGCGTAGTATTTGGTAAAACCAAGGAACGATCTTTTGCCCGTCACGGATTTCCGAAGCGCGCTGCACAGCCTTGGCCAAGCTGTTCTGCAGGATATCTTCTGCGTCCTCCGAAGAACCCACGCGCGCCATCAAAAAATACTGAAAGACACGTCGTTGGGAAATAAGTGACTCCGTGAGTCTCTCCGATTGTGAGTCCATGAGATTTATTGGGACAATAAACAGTGATCCTTGATTGAGCGCAATAAAGGGCGGGCGGGTTAGAGCTTTAGGTATGCTTAGTCAGAGCTATCTAATTGCTATTTGATCGTGCCGCAGCGGAGCATCATGGAGCCGTAATAAGGGTTGTTGACGGTGCGATCGCCTTGGATCCAGTCACCGCCTTCACCCCCAAATGCCATGGGGCAATGGGCGACATAGAGCTTTTGCCCGCTAGTCGTGCCCACGTGATCGACTAGGCTGATCATCTCATTCGACGCGGCCAAGAAATACTGGCGGGCTACTTTGATCGTCTCAGCTCTGACGATCTTGGCGACAGGATCAGTGAGTGGCGCAAACTCCGGGCCTCGAGAGGCGGCCTCGATCAGAGTATTGGCGGCGTTTTGAGCAGCGGAGAGATCATCAGCCGCCAGAGCGGTTTGGAGGTCGAGGTAGGCGGGAACTAACGTATCTACGAATTCAGGTTTGAGATCCTTGGAATGGGCAGAAGCCGTCGTGGCGACGAGTCCGAAGCTCAATGCAAGAAGGAGTGATGTAATGATGTTTTTCATAGGATTGATCCCAACGTCTGCTGAAATTTAGTCGTGTCATGGCGAGGAGCGTAGCGACGCGGCCATCCACGAACAGGCTATCGTGACCGAGGGGTGGTCGTGGATTGCCGCAGTCGTTCCGCCAGAGCGGAACTCCTTCGCAATGACAGTCTATTTAACACGAGACGTTGGTTTAAGATTAGAATTTTGTTTTAAGAATGGGCTTTCGAATAGTCTGCCCAGCGAATTTTTATTTCCTCTAGGGAACAGTAGAGCACGGGCACGACGAACACCGTGATGATTGCAAACATCATGCCGCCGAAAGTCGGGATCGCCATGGGGATCATGATATCGGAACCCCGTCCGGTGGAGGTGAGAACAGGGAGGAGGGCGAGCACCGTGGTCGCGATCGTCATCATCGCGGGGCGCACGCGTTTCGTTCCTGCTTCTAGAATCCGTTTGCGAAGTTCGGCGATGGTATTGCTGGGAGCATCTTTTAAGCGCTGCCCAATATACGTGGCCATGATCACGCCGTCATCCGTGGCGATGCCGAAGAGAGCGAGGAAACCAACCCAGACGGCTACGCTCAGGTTGATCGTGTGCACTTGGAACAGCTCGCGTAAGTTGTGACCAGCGATGGACATATCGAGAAACCAGGGTTGGCCATACAGCCACGCGAGGACGAACCCGCCCGACCAGGCATAGGCGATACCGGAAAAGACCAAGAGCGTGACCGATACGCGTTTGAACTGGAAATAGAGGATAAGCCAAATCGCGAAGAGGGCGATCGGGAGCACGATGCTGAGCCGCTTCTCGGCCCGAACCTGATTCTCGTAACTCCCCGTGAATTTATAACTCACTCCGGCAGGAATGATGAGCTCTCCCGAATCAATTCTAGATTGAAGAAAGGCCTGGGCCTGTTCGACGACTTCGACTTCGGCGTAGCCGGGTTGTTTGTCGAGAATGACATAGGCGACCAGAAAGGTGTCCTCACTTTTGATGACCTGCGGACCCCGCACGTAGTTGATCGTGGCGAGTTGCTTGAGTGGGATTTGGGTGCCGTCGGGTGCGGCTACCAGGATGTTTTCAATCGCCCCCATGTTGTCACGGAGTTCGCGCTGATAGCGCACCCGCACCGGATAGCGTTCACGCCCTTCGACGGTGGTGGTGATAGGCTTACCGCCGATGGCGACTTCGATCACATCCTGGACAGTTTGAATCTTGATCCCGTATCGGGCGATGGCATCGCGGTTGATGTTCAGTTCCAAGTAAGGTTTGCCCACGATACGGTCGGCAAACACGGCGTTGGGTTTGATCGAAGGCACTTGCTTAAGGAGCCCTTCGACCTGGAGCGCGACCTTTTCAATCGTGAGCAGATCAGGACCGTAAACCTTGAGACCCATCGGTGCGCGCATGCCGCTTTGCAGCATAACGACGCGCGCGGCGATCGGTTGCAATTTGGGCGCTGAGGTGCTGCCGGGAATCGTGGCCGCCTTGGCGATGGCGTTCCAAATATCGTCGGGATTTTTGATTTCATCGCGCCATTGCCGGAAGGCCCGCCCCTCGGGATCCGCGATCAGATGACCGTCACCATCTCGAACAAAATCCTGGCTCGTCTCATCGTAGGCAAAGGTGAGCAGGCGACCGTTGGCATCGGTGCGGTATTCCGATTTGTAGCTGATGATCGTCTCCACCATGGAGATGGGCGCGGGATCGAGGGGGCTTTCGGCCCGACCGATTTTACCCACTACGGAGTCGACCTCGGGAATGGCGTGGATGGCCATGTCTTGCTTGCGCAACGCATCCATGGATTCACCGATCGAAGCATGCGGCATGGTCGTAGGCATGTAGAGAAACGAACCCTCATCGAGATCGGGCATGAATTCTTTTCCGAGACCGGGAAAGGCGTGAGTGGCGGATCGGTAGATCGAGGTATTTTTCGACCATTCGGGAGCCCAGCCGAAAATTTGACCTACCCCCAACCAGGAACAAAGCCCCCAGATGACCAGGAGGCTACTCAGGGCCATGAAGAGCGCTTTGGTGCGCAGGAGTCGGGCAAGGATCACCGGATAGAAGTGGACAAAGGTCCACATGAAGAGCAGCAACCCGCCGACGGTGAGGAACACGAAGATCAGATTGCTCAGCGGCACTTCAGGTCCCAGAGGAGCCCAGACCCGCGCAAGAATGATCGCGATGACGACCGCGAAGATGAAGTTAAACGCGTAGACGATGCGTTGTTGCCATGCCCTGGGGAGACGATCGCGCAGCATGTTGAAAGCACCGATGCCGATGAGGAGCAGGCCGAGCCAAGCGGGGAACCAAGTATACGCAAACGGAGCAAAAATACCGATCAATGCGAGCAGGCCCCAGAAGATCCGGGAGGAGAGTTTCGCGCGGAAGCGACCGGCGATCAACCAATGGGCGAGTGGCGGGATGACCGTTAGTGCGACAAGGACTGCCCCGATCAGCGCAAAAGTTTTAGTATAGGCGAGTGGCTGAAAGAGTTTTCCTTCGGCTCCTTCCATGGTGAAGACGGGCAGGAAGCTGACGACGGTAGTCGCTACCGCCGTGACCACGGCTCCGCCCACTTCGGTGCATGCTCGGTAAACGGTTTCCAGTGAATTCTCCTCAGGCGGCGCCTCGTCGAGGTGCTTGAGAATGTTTTCAATCAACACGATCCCCATGTCCACGACGGTGCCAATCGCGATGGCGATTCCGGAGAGCGCTACGATATTGGCATCCACACCAGTCATCTTCATCGCGACGAAGGCAAACAATACGGCAAGGGGGAGCACGCTGGAGATGAGCAGGGCGCTGCGTAGGTGCATCACCATCAGAATCACAACGATAATGGTAACGAGAATCTCATCGCGGATGGCATCCTCAAGGGTGCCGAGAGTTTCGTAGATCAGACCTGATCGATCATAGAACGGCTGGATGGTGACTTTGCTGAGCGTGCCATCGGCGAGGGTTTTTGAAGGTAGTCCGGGAGTGATTTCCGCGATCTTCGCTTTCACTCGTTTGATCACTTCGAGTGGGTTTTCACCAAAACGGGCGACGACCACGCCGCCCACGGCTTCCGCTCCCGCTTTGTCGAGGGCCCCCCTCCGGAGAGCCGGCCCGTATTCGATGGTGGCGAGTTGCGCGAGGGTGATGGGAACGCCGTCACGAGAGGTGACCACGGTTTTGCGCAAATCATCGAGACTCTTGATGAAACCGATACCGCGGATCACATATTCGACACTATTGACTTCAATGGTGCGGGCTCCGACGTCGAGATTGCTGCCGCGCACAGCAGAGAAGACATCCGACAACGGGATGTTATAGATACGAAGTGAATCGGGATTCACATCGATTTGATACTCGCGGACAAAGCCGCCGATCGACGCGACCTCAGCCACACCATCCACGCCTTGAAGCGCGTAACGCACATACCAATCTTGGGTGCTGCGTAACTCTTGAGGATCCCAACCGCCGGCGGGGTTGTTCTTCGCATCACGACCCTCCAATGTATACCAAATGACCTGACCGAGTGCAGTCGCATCGGGACCGAGTTGAGGTTGCACACCGGCCGGCATGGTTCCCGACGGGAGACTGTTGAGCTTTTCGAGAATCCGGCTGCGCGTCCAATAGAACTCGGTGTCTTCCTTGAAGATAATGTAGATCGAGGAGAACCCGAACATGGAGTAACTGCGCACGGTCTTAACCTCGGGAAGTCCGAGCAGGGCCGTGGTCAAAGGATAGGTAATCTGATCCTCAATGTCCTGCGGGGATCGCCCCATCCATTCGGTGAAAACGATCTGCTGGTTTTCGCCGATGTCGGGAATCGCATCAACGGGAACGGGATCCCGAGGAAGGGCGTTCAGCTTCCAATCGAAGGGCGCGACCATGACGCCCGCCAAGATGAGAAGACTGGTGAAGAGGATGACGACGAGTTTGTTCTCGAGGCAGAATCGAATGAGTTTGTTAATCATGGCGGGATGTCGCGTGAGAGACCGTTACTTAAGCTTTTCGACGACTTCACCGCAGCTGAACATCATGGCTCCAAAATACGGGTTGTGGACCTCGGCAGTAGTTTGAAGCCAATCGGCTCCCTGATTGTGGTTGGCCATGGGGCAAGTCAGACGAACGACGTTTCCGGGGAATGCTTGGGGTTGTGATTTGATGACGGCGATTAACGCGTTGGACAGTTGGCGGAAGGCGGGCTCGCGAAGCGCGGAGAGATCATCGCCCATCAGCATCTGGTGCAATAGATCGGGCAGGGCGCCGCTGTGTCCGGTAGATTCCATGATGAGCTTCACGGCGGTTTTGGCCGCTGCCAGATCGTCCTTAGAAAGGGCATTTTGAAGATCGTAATACGCAGGTAGGATTTCCTGAGCCGTGGTTAACGCGATCTCCAGAGATGCGGTCATTTGGTGTCCGGAATGATCTTCCGAGGATGCTGCCTCAATCGTGGGTGCACCTCCGTGTTGATGGCCTGGAACGGGGCCTCCGCCGGCGGGATTCATCATGCTAGGTTTCGCCAGAATTTGGAGTGAACTATCGATCTTGAATGCCCCATTGGTGACGACTTTTTCACCGGCCTTGAGACCCGAGGCGATAATGTAGCCATCGTCGATGGCGGCCCCGAGCACGACTTCCCGGCCTTCGAAAGTGGGCTGATCTGTTCCGTCTATTTTGACGTAAACAACGGCTCGTGTGCCGGTGCGAAGCACGGCGGAACTGGGCACGATTAAAGGCGCCTCTTCGGGTGATTCGGTCGTGTATCCCAACGTTGAGGCGGGCACGAGATCCATACCGCAGACATCGCATTGTCCCGGAGCATCTTTAATGATTTCCGGATGCATGGGGCCAATCCATTTCCCGGCAAGTTCCGGGGCAAAAATCCGGTTGTCCTTGGCTAGTTTTACGCGGACGAGACCGCGGGCAAACATGCCGGGCTTGAGCCGGAAATCAGGGTTGGGCACATTGACCCGCACCTGCACGGTGCGGGTGCGAGTATCGACATCGGGAGCTATAAACGCGATGCGTCCGGTGAAGGTTTCTCCCGGCCAGGCATCTACGGTGAACTCGACCGATTGACCGTAGCGGAGCTTGGCCAGATCGGATTCGAATGCTTGGAGGTGGAGCCAGAGTTTACCGAGATCGGCGATGCGGAAGAGAGGCTCACCAGTTTTTACATAATCGCCTTCTTTTACATTTTTCATGATCACCACGCCGCCGATCGGAGTGCGGAGTTCGAAGTCATCCGTGGCTTTCCCCTGCCTGAGGATCGCATCAATTTGCTCAGATTGGAGGTCCCAGAGACGAAGTTTTTCTCGCGCGATTTTTGCGATTGGGCCGTTGGGGTTGATCGCATGGCTAGTGAGCAATTCTTTTTGCGCAGTGAGGAGCTCGGGACTGTAGATGCGGGCCAAATGCTCGCCGGGATTCACCGTGACCCCTGTATAATTCACAAATAGCTGATCGATGCGGGCGGGGAATCGTGCGGAGATTGAGCGAACGCGCGTTTCATCGTAATCGAGTTTTCCGACCATGCGGAGTGAGGTTTCCGGGAAACGGCTTTCCACGGTGGTGGTTTGAATCTCCGCCAGCACACGTGCGGATTCGCTCATTACCAGAGTGCGCGGACCGTTATTTGCGGAACCGGAATTATTGACCAGCGGGATGAGATCCATGCCGCAAATGGGGCATTGTCCAGGCTCGGATTGTTGGATCTGAGGATGCATTGAACACGTCCAAATGCTAGAGGCTGCTCGTTCATTGGCTTCGGTTTTCTCATGATCGTGACCTTCATGTGATTCGCCGGAAGAGGGTGCGATGAATCGACCTATGAGCAGACCGACGAAAAGAGTAAGGAGGAGACTACCGATAAAGAGAGATTTGCGTGACATGGGGAGTAAAGGGATCGGCGGATTAGAGAGGGCGATTGGCGAGGGTTTGCAGCACGACACGCTGTTGCGCGGCATCGGTCTGGGCTCGCCAGAGTTGTAATTCGAGATCGAGCAAGGAGCGTTCGCTATCGATCATTTCTAAGAGAGTGGCGCGGCCTCCTTCGTAACTGGAACGCGTGATCTCGAGCGCTTGTCGAGCGAGGGGAAGGAGTTCGTTGTGATAGAGGCCAACCCGTCTTTGGGCATCCCGGAGCACGGCCGCTGAATCATACACGGAGCCACTCAGCTGGCGGCGACGGTTGGAGAGCTCGCTTTCCGCGGCACGTTGATTCGCCTGGGCTTCTCGTTTCGCGGCCGAAGTGCGTCCGTTCCAAATCGGAAGATTAATCGAAAGAGTAAGGGCCCATGGATTCTTGCCGGCATCCGGTGTGCCTGGATTGACGGTGGGGACATCGACTTGGATGTAATTTAGACCCACGGTGAAATTGGGTCGTTTTTCAAGTCGCGCGAGTTCGGAACGAGCCTGGGAACTGTTGATTTTACGCTCCAACATAAGCAGCTCAGGGTTGTTGGCTTCGACGGATGCGAGCAGATTGCGGGTGTCCAGATCGGTTGACTGCGAGTTATCGAAAGTCGGCATCCAGTCTGGCCAAGGGAGTTGCGTGTGAGCTGGTAGTGCGAGTATGGCGGAGAGTCTCGCGCTCTGCCGCGGACGTTGCTCCTTGAGCGAGGCGAGCCGATCTCGGAGTGTGCTGATTTCGACTTGCAGGCGGAGGAGGGCATTGAGGTCGCCACCGGTGCGGACGCGTTCTTCAACCTGCGGGGTAAGCTCCTCCAAAAGTGCGAGATTTTGGGTGGTGAGCTCGATAGCTTTTCCGGTGTAAGCGTAATCGTAATAGGCCAAACCAATCGTGCGGGCCAACAGGAGCTGACGCGCTTGAAAGGCATAATGAACGGCTTCGGCATCCGCATCGGCGGCGCGTTCCCGTCCGTCCAGTTGCCCAAACCACGGCAGCCGTTGGCTCAGCATCAGAATGTTCTTTTGCGGTCCGGTGCGGGTCTGCACTGACTCGACGAAATGCGAGATTTGTAGCATCGGATCGGGCAGGGATGACGCTTGCGGAATACGTTCTCGGGCCGCCTCGTAGCGCGCCGCATAGGCTTGGAGGTCGGGGTTCGCACTTTGACCTTGCTGGAGGTAATCCTGCAGGTTTCGCGGTAACTCTGGAGTGGGAGTTTCGCTGACGGCGTGGAGCCACGGTGCGATCAGCAAAGTGATGGCGCTTCGCCGAAAAAGTGTCTGAATAGTGATTGTGCGCATGCGTTGTTACCCACCACTAACCCGTAGAATGCAGAATCCCTCAGTTTTTTTATCGAGGGATAATCTGTGGTGAGGGTTATACTCTTGTGAACCCCTTCAATGCATGAGCAAAAACGATCACGATAAGTCACTCTCAACCCTCCTGTCCGACTGGCAGGTGTCTCCATCAACGGAAACTCATTTCCGGCAGGATGTTTGGAATCGGATTGGCCAACGCCAAAAGAAATCGGCTTGGTCTGGATATTTACGGGCTCATGCCGCCACGGCTGCTAGTTTCGCTATTTTCGCGACGATTGCTGGTGGTGTCACGGGATATGCTCAAGCACGTGATCAGTCGCAGGAGCGGCGCGAGGCGATGGCCACGGCCTATGTGCAGTCGATCGATATGTCAGCTCAGTTGGCTCGCCGATGAAAAATCTGCTGATCACTGCCGGGATCATCGTCGCGCTGTGCGGTTTCTCCTACGGTTCTTTTTACGCGTTGAGCCGTGATTCGGCGGAAGTGCGGTTAGCGGTAAAAACAGGCGATGCGATGGAGTGGCTGCGTAGCGAGTTTCATCTCACGGATGAACAATACGCGGACATCCAGAGCATGCATGACGATTATTATGTCGAGTGCTCGATTCACTGTGCGGGTATCATGGCTGCACAAGAAGAAGGGAAGAGCGCTGAGGAAGTAGCTCGATTGGAGACTATCTGTGAAAGCGCGATGGCGGAACACTGTCGATCGGTAGCGGCGGTGATGAATCCCTCTAATGGAGCGCGCTACCTCAAAATCGTGATGCCGCGAATTGCCGATTATGATCATCACGAAGCTCCCAGCCTGCAGATCAACCGCTGATGGATGATGTTCAATTGATGATTAGGGTGCAGTCGGGTGATGAGGCTGCTTTGGCTGCGTTAATGGCTGAATGGGAATTGCCGGTAAAGGGCCTGCTGATGCGGTTTTTGCATAACGAGCGGGATGCGGCCGATCTGGCTCAGGAAACATTTGTGAGGGTGTGGGAACAGCGGACGAAGTATCGTCAAGGAGCCGCGTTTCGTCCGTGGCTGTTTGCGATTGCCGTGAATCTAGCGCGAAATCGCCTGCGCTGGTGGAAGCGTCGGCCTGAAGTGACGTTAGACGCTTGGAGTGGAGAGGGTGAAAGCACGACGGGGGCGCACGCGGCGGAATCAAAAGAACGCGCCAATGCTGTCCGTCAGGCGATCGATGAGCTGCCTCACGATTGGAAAGAAGTCATTCTGCTCACTGAGTTTGAAGGCATGACGCATGCCGAAATATCAGCAGCGACCGGAACAACAACCAAAGCCGTGGAGTCCCGCCTCTATCGCGCTCGTTCAGCCCTGAAGAAGTCGCTCGCCGCCTTGCTCTAATGGCAAGGGGTCAGGCCGATTAATGTTAATTTACAATGTAAGTATCGGTCTGGTTATGAAGCCCCGACCGGTTGACGGCTCAGCATCGATCGAATCAAAAATTAACATTAATCGGCCTGACCCCTTTTAGGAGATTGTGCGGAGTTGCACGCTGTCGACGAGGCGGTCTTGGGAGAGAATGTCGGTGGCGACGATGAGTTTGTCGCCGGGAGCGATGCGGCCTTCTCGCAGAAGGTGGGCGATGGCGTTTTCAATCGTGGCATCGGGCTCACTCGAGAAAGGCATGAGGAAAGGTTCAACGGCTCGGAGTAAACGCAGCTGACGAAAGAGTTTTTCGTTCGGTGTGAAAGTGAGAATGGGAGCGCGGGTGGGGCGTTGTGCCGCCAGTCCGTGGGCCATGAATCCGTGGCGGGTAAAGGTGAGGATTTTCGAACGGGGTATCTCGTTGGCCAAGACGACGGCCGAGTGGAGCACTTTCATGCGCTCGCCGGTGAAGACGGCGATCTTTCCCTCAACGGTGTCCTCCTCGAGCTCGATGCGCCGGGCGATTTTGGACAGGATTTCAACGCATTCGATGGGATATTGCCCAATGGTGGTTTCACCAGAAAGCATCACGCAATCGACGAGTTCATAAACGGCGTTGGCGACATCGGTGATTTCCGCACGAGTGGGCAGTGGCTGGGTGATCATCGATTCCAGCATGTGGGTCGCGACGATGACAGGGCGGCCTTGCGCGAGACAAGTGCGCACGATGCGACGTTGAATCACGGGGAGTTCTTCGAACGGGCATTCGATGCCGAGATCGCCTCGCGCGACCATGAGCGCATCGGAAGCACGCACAATCGCATCGAGATTGGTGATGCCGGATTGATCTTCGATTTTCGCGATGATGCGCACATTCGATTTCTTCTCGGTCAGAAAATCACGCAGCAGACTGATATCCTCGGCGGAACGAACGAATGAAAGAGCAATGAAATCGATCCCTTCTTCGAGGCCGACCGTGGTATCGGCGCGGTCTTTTTCCGTGAAGGAGGGTAGGTTCACTTTGACGCCGGGGAGATTGATGTGACGGCGCGACTTGAGTTTTCCGGGGATCAACACGCGGCAGCGTATATGGGCGTCATTTTTTTGGAGCACTTCGAGGCTGATGAGGCCGTTGTCCACCAGGACGGTGTCACCCACTTTGATGTCGTTGACGAGATCGCGGTAATTGACGTCCACGGAGCGCACTTCCTCGGAGTTATCGCGGTCGATTTCAGGTTTGACGGTAAAATCGAAAATCTCTCCGGCCTTCAATCCGAGTGGAATATCGACATCGCCGGTGCGAATTTCCGGTCCTTTGATGTCCATCATGATCGCGATGTCTCGATCAATTTTAGCCGAAACCGCGCGGATGCGGCGGATAATCATTCGCGTCCATTCGTGGGAGGCGTGGGCCATATTGAGTCGTGCGATGTCGACTCCACTGAGAATAAGTTTTTCGAGATTCTCTTCGCTTTCAGTGGCGGGCCCGAGGGTAGCGATGATCTTAGTGCGGCGAATATCGGAGGACATGATATTTATGGGAGGATGATAAATGGCGTATCACCGCCGGGTGAAACGATGGTGATTTGGCAGTCGAGAGCTTCAACCGACGGAGCGAAGGCGGCTTGCACGGCTTCCAGACTATTGCAGTCGCGACTGAGATGGGCGAGGTAGATATGTCGCCAGCGAGGGCTCGCGATCTCGGCAACGAGCTCATGGGCCGCTGTATTGGAGAGATGGCCGTGGCGACCTTTGATGCGTTGTTTGACCGACCAAGGGCGTTTCGAATCTGAATCGATCAGATCAGAGCAATAATTGGCTTCGATGACGAGAATATCTGCGTCGCGAATGAGCTCACGAATGTGGGCAGGCACATGACCCAGATCGGTAACCCACGCTAGGCTTTGACGAGGCGAAAACAGATCATCGTGGCCGTGGCTGATGTGAAAACCGACGGGTTCTTGAGCGTCGTGGGGCACGGCAAAGGTGCGGATTTCAAGGTCGCGAAACCTGAACGTCGTGCCGGTTTCGAAAATTTTCCATGTGATCTGATGCTTGAGTGATCGTTGGAGGCTGCGGCGAGTCGGGTCGTTGGCAAAGACCTGAATATGCGGGTGTTTGGCCAAACCCTTTAGTCCTGCACTGTGGTCACCGTGTTCATGGGTCAGGAAGATGGCGTTGATGTTGGCGAGAGATTCGCCGGAATCCGCGAGCATCGCTTCTAGTCGCCTCGCTGAGAACCCCGCATCCACCAGAATTTTGGTGTCATCTGTCTGGAGGAGAGCGGCATTACCAGCACTGCCGCTACCAAGGATTCGAAAACGAAGAGGCATTGCTCATCAGGCAAATGGAGCCCATGGCGAAGGCAAGGAGCATCCTGAAATTGGATATTCGTGATGAATCGTGGAGAACGGGACCCGTTTCGACCTTTCTCTGGTCAACGGCCCTTCATGCAAGCTTGTGATAGACAAAAACATGAAATGATACGCAAGCTCACCCACTCGTTGATGCGTTACCATAAGCTACTTCCGCTGGGTTTGATTCTCTTGGTTGTTGGTGGCTGTTCGACGCATCCAAAAGAATACAACGGGAGGCCTGTCGTGGGCGTGAAATGGTCGGAGGGAGAAATGGTATATATTTTGGGCCCGAAAGCGGGCGAGAAAGAAGAAATCGAACGGATTGCACGCGAGGGTATTGAAGCGGCTTCGGATGTTAAGTTTTCTGGCACGAAAGGTGAATGAGCTTTTTATGACAGGCTTGGCGTAGTGATATCGTGTCGTTTTGGATTTTTCACACTTGGCGGTTCTTATTGATTCAGGCGGTTGACCGGCAGGGTGTTTGTGCTACCTCTGTGTCCTCATGCTCGCCAAAGTTACTCGACGTTCATCAACTCGCACTTCCGGTTCCGCCGGGAAGGTGGCGAAGGTGCGCCCTCAGAAGGGCACGGTGATTATTACGCGGCAGGTGCACTTCAACTCTGCTCATCGGTTGCACAATCCGACCAAAAGTCAGGCGTGGAATAAGAAGCAATATGGCCTCTGCACCAATCCACACTGGCACGGGCACAACTACGTGCTTGAAGTTGCGGTGAAGGGGGAACCCGATCCGGTCACCGGATACCTGATCGATTTAGGGGAGTTGAAGGCGATCCTTAACAAGGCAATTGTGGATAAGGTGGACCACCGCAATCTGAACGAAGAGGTCGTCTTTCTGAAGGGAATCATCCCCTCGACCGAAAATCTAGTGATCGCTTTTTGGAATCAAATCGCGCCCCACATCAAGCACGGGCAACTCCATTGCGTGCGACTCTACGAAACCCCGCGCAATTACGCAGAATTTTTCGGACCCGAAGTCAGCTAATCCCACTCAGTGGGGCTACGGTTATCGTCACAACCGCCTGACCTATAACTTAAAAACGATATGAAGAAGAAACCCATGTATCTCCACCGCTCGGCGGATGGATCTAACGCAAAGATCAAGCACGAGTATGATGCGAAGTTTCGCTCTACCGAGGCTTACCGCGAATCGTTACCCGACATGATGGAAGCCGCGCACGACGCGATCCAAGGGGTGCATGTGCCGATCCAGCAAGTCGGCGTGCACAATTTCAAACTCCCGCTGAAGTTCCGCACGAAGCAGAAAGAAGTTCATACGCTCGAAGCCAGCATCACGGGCACGGTCTCCTTGGAAGCCGAGTTTAAGGGGATCAACATGAGCCGCATCGTGCGCTCATTTTACGATCACAAGGATCATGTTTTTACCGGTGAGTGGATGGGTAAGATTCTTAAGTCCTATTTAAAGGATGTGGAGACGAAGGATGCGCGTCTGAAGATCGCGTTTTCCTACCCGATGATTCACCGTAGCCTGCGGAGTGGACTTGAAGGGTTTCAGTATTACGACGTCGCTTTTGAGGGCGTGATGACCAGTGATGGCAGCTACCGTCGCTTCATCCATTTTGACTTCGTGTATTCATCGGCTTGCCCTTGCTCAGCTGAGTTGACGGAGCACGCCCGTGATCATCGCGGGGCATATGGCGTGCCGCATTCGCAGCGCAGCAAGGCACGCATCACCCTTGAAGAGGAGCCGGGTAAAAAGCTCTGGATCGAGGATGTGCACAAACACTGTCTCAACGCGCTTAAGACCGAAACGCAGGTTATGGTGAAGCGCGAGGATGAGCAGGCCTTTGCTGAGCTCAACGGAGCTCACCTGAAGTTCGTCGAAGACGCCGCACGTTTACTCTATCGTGAGTTTGAGAGTGATAAACGCATCAAGGATTTCCGCATCGCCTGTTCACATCTTGAATCCCTGCATTCGCACGATGCGGTGAGCGTGATCTGCAAGGGCTTGAAGGATGGCTTTAAGGCCGACTTCATGGACTTCGGCTCGCTGGTGTGTTGAAGGTGAGACCACGAAATACACGAAAAAGAAAGCCACCCTCCCTCACGGGGTGTTGGAGTAATCAGGGATGAGTAATCCGAAATCAAAAATCGAAAATCGAAAATCACCGGTGATTTTAATCACCGGCGCGTCGCAGGGGATTGGGGCGGCGATAGCGAAGACTTTTGCGCGCGAGGTTAAAGGGTGCCGCCTTGCTTTGGTGGCGCGCACGGCGAAGAAACTTGCGACGGTGCAACGCGCTTGTGAACGACTAGGAGCGAGCGCGATTTCGTTCGCCTGCGATGTGAGCGACGACAAGGCCGTGGCCAAATTGAAGCGCGAGGTTACAAAAGAATTTGGGCCGGTCGACGTCTTGGTGAACAACGCGGGTGCGTTTACCGGTGGGCCTTTGTTGGAATTTAGCGTGGCGGAATTTGACCGACTGATCGCGGTCAATCTCCGCAGTGTTTTTCTGATGTCACGCGCTTTTTTGCCAGCCATGGTGAAGGCGAAACGTGGGGATGTTTTTAATATGAGTTCGATTGCTGGTCTCGTGGCTTATCCTGGTGGGGCTGGCTACTCGGCGGCGAAGTTTGGCGTGGCGGGTTTGAGTAAAGTGATGCGCGCGGAACTGAAGGATAAAGGCGTGCGTGTGTGCACGGTCTACCCCGGCGCGACGATGTCGCCGTCGTGGGGTGGGGTGGGTGTCCCGGCTGAGCGCATGATGCCTGCTGAAGATGTTGCGCAGGCATTCTATGATGTTTATCGGATGAGCCGCCGCACCGTAGTCGAGGAGATCGTGCTACGGCCACAACTGGGCGATTTGTAAGGCACGGTAGATCATGGCAAGAAGGCGATAAACTTGGCCCCCACCTAGTGTCATTGCGAAGGAGGCATAGCCGACTGCGGCAATCTCAACATTCATCGGTTACACTTGCCTGTTCGTGGATCGCCACGGCGCGCTTTACGCACCTCGCGATGACAAACCTCAGTGCGTGTGCTCTTGTGATGCATGTGAGACGCGGTTGACGAGCGTCGGCACACCACACCCGCACGATGCAACAAGAGTATCACCTATGGGGTTACTCTTAGATACCGCCGAGTTGGGTAGGAAGACAGGAACTATTACCAATCGCAGATACCGGCGACGTGGGTGGCGGAGCCGTCGCGTTGCCAGCCATCGAGTTGGGCTTGGTCTTTGAGTTGCTGACCGCGCTGACGGTCAACTAGAGCGAAGGTGCTGGCGACACCGGTGAGCGAGGTCATATCGCCCCACAGCTTCTCAAATTGAGTGACGGGGAAAATGTCTTCCTGCCCATGGCCCCAACGTTTCTTCACCTCTTTGATCGTGACATAGGTAGGGAGACGATTGGCAACGGCCCGGACGGCTTCGGCCGTTTTGGCTTCGTTGCCTAAATCTGTGCGCACCAGGTTGAAAACAGCAAGGAGTTGATCGATATCAATCCAGCAAGTATTGGCATTGTAGAAGCTGAGGCGAAATTCGTCTTCTTCTTTTGGTAAGGCGAGGCCTTCCACGAGCTGCACGCGACCATTCACGCGGGCGAGTCCACCACCTTGATCCTCGATTTTCTTTGAGATCATTTCCCACCCGAGGGTAGCCCCACTGGCGCGGAACCAACCGAGCAAGGTGGGATCGGCCGTGGCACCCAGTGTATCAATGTTGTGCACCATCAAGGTGCGCAGGTTCGGATGCGCTTTGATGAGTCGCGAGAGCGTGCCGTTTTTTAGCAGGTTGGAAATCTCGAACCAATGGCCGACTGGGTGTAAACATTGGCCGGGTAGATTGTCCGTGTAGTCGGAAGCTTCACCGGCATGGCGGGCCCATTCGGTGAGGGCGGCGCGAGAGCTTTCGCGCATCTTCTCCTGTTGTTCGTCGAGTCTTTGCTGCGCGGTTTCCTGCCATGCGAAATGTAAGTCGCCCACCGTCGGCACGAGTCGAAGCCCGATGGATCGACCGGGGGACAACCAAACATCGCGCTCCCACGAATCACCCGCGATCCCACGGAGATAATGCTCCGTTGGCGCATGGGTGAGATAACTGGTGGTGAAAACATGCGGCACCGTCGCTCCATGAACACGACCCGCCTGACGGGATTTGGCGAGGTGGACATCAATGAAACTGCGATGCGCGCCTCCGAGTTTTGTGAAAGGGTGAAGTCCTTTGACGACACCGGCTCCTTGGGTCCAACGACTACCGATTCCAGCGGCGTAAGTGACAACGGCGAGTTCTCCATTGGCGAGGGCAGCCTCGCCGATAGCGCGATAATCTTCGGCCTTTTCAGATGATTCTGCGCGAAAGAGATCACGGGGATCGACATCGGTGATCGTGGTATTGGTGGGGAGGCGATTGTGAGCCAGACCGATGCGACCTTCCTTCAGCTCTGAACGAATTTGCTCATGTTGCGCGCGATCGAAACCGTTTTCCTTCAGCAAGGCTTCGAGGTTAGACTTGTCGTGCTTACTGCCCGCGGAGGTCTGCGATCGATCAAATATCGCAGGCATCGCGGCGGCGAAATCTGGATGGTTTTGCGCCGCGCGGGTAAACTGATTCAGGTCGTGCTGTTCGCGATTGTTTAGATCGCTTTTATCACGACCAAGCAGAGCCGGGATTATTTGCTGATAATAAGAGATGGGGAGGAGAGCCTGTTTGCCGTTTAGCAGTTGGGCAATCGTGCCGTTTTCGTTGATCGAGAAGTCGTAGACCACCGGATCCATGGCGAAGGGAAGCGACGATTCTAAATCACGCTTGGTCGCGAGCATGATGCGTTGAAGTTCATCCTGAGCCTCGGCGCGTCGTGCGGGATTGAAGATGAACCCCATGCCGCCGCCGGACATGCCTCCGAGCATCCAAAAGCCCCAAAAGTCTTCGCCGAAAGCAGCGCGCACTTCATTGATGAGTCTTTCGGTATAACGATTACTCACCCAAGGGATGATGGTTTGGAGCGGACCGGTGAAATTATCGGTGAGAGCCTGGCCCAAGCCCCTGATGTTTCCGCTGGCGAGCAGCTCGAGAATCCCGTCGAGAGTCTCGGTGGTTTGCTGTCGCGCAGTGGAGTCAGCCTCGCCTCTAAGCAGGTATTTTTCGGTGACCATCTCGAGAATGGGACCGACGTTTTGGGCCATCCCCCCATGCACAAGCACGAGGGAGTCTTGCAGGGCCTTCCGCGCGGAAGCAGGTATGCGATCCTCGCCCAGAATGGTGTGTCGAGGCAGCAGACAACCGCGGCTAATGCCGTATTCGGAGTCACCCTCACGCGCGGTGGTGCCTTCGATGAGCTTGATACCTGGCCACACTCCGCCGGAGTCCTGCCAACCGCCGCCGGAACCGCCAAGCCATTCGCCGAGAATCGCTCGCGCTGCCACGACACGACGTTCACTTTCGATTAACGGACCTTCCAGTGATTGAGTCTGCCCAGTCGCACGCATGCAGACAGAAATGAGCGCACCCAGGAGATTGGTGGAGACCGCCAGACGTGAGCCCTTCGGGATGCGATTGACGTTGCTGACAAGTTCGAAACCTCGTCCGGAACCGAAAATACGCGCGAGCAAATCTGGCAAACTTGCGCCGGAGCGTTCGATCCCCGGCGGCACGATACCGGCAGCGATGACGGCGGCTTTGAGTAGCCCCAGATAATCGCGTCCAAAATCGAACACCTCATCGAGATCACGGATCGTGGCACTCGCTTCCAAGTCGACGCTCATTAAACGAAGCACCGGCTCATCGATGACTCTGAAATAGGCTTCGACTGGTGGTCGGGTTTCCGAATCGCGGCCATGGACTCCGAGATCAACGGAGATGTTGAGCACGCGAGCAGCCTCAGGGTAGTCCATGCCCAGAAAAAAGATGTCGCTCCAGGCGCAGTGCGTAAGATCCATCCGCACGGCGGTGCTTTCTTTGAGAATGGGGCGGGATTCGGATTCGATGAGCGCGCGGCGCACCCGGAGGGGTTGATCCAAGGGATGTCCGAGTCGAAACATCCAAGCGTTTCCTTTAGTCGATCGCACGGTGCGACGCACCTGATCGGCGAGGGTTTGAAACGCTCGGGCATGGTAGGCCGCGGCCAGCGCACTCGATATCGTTTCACTGGGACCCTGTTCGGTTTGAACATGGCTTAGCTCGGTGATGGCTTCCTCGAAACGGCGTTCGAGGATGTGTCGAAAGGCAGGGTAAGGAACGCGACCTGATCGAGTGAGATCGGCGCGAGTAGGTAACTGGTAACGATGAATCGCGCTGAGAAAAAACAAAGCGCGCACGCGGTGATAGAGATTCGTCTCGCTGTGACGATACACATCAAGTTCCTTGCAGGCCTGTAGTAATTCGACAATGCTCTGACCCTCGCACCAGCGATCAATGGGAGTATCACGAATTGAGGGATCATCACTCTTGATAATCTCGGTGACTGTGACGCTCATGATTTTTTCTCGGGAGGGGTTTGCGCGAGAAGCTCAATGATTTGTCCGAGCACCTGATCGCGATCTTTCCCCCCGAGCGAAATTGCGAGCTGCGAATTGAGCAGACCGTAATCGGCGCCGATATCATAGCGACGGCCATCAATCTTTAATGCGAGGTAGCGTCGCTTTTCTGCGAGTGAATCAAGCGCAGCAGAGAGTCCGAGTTTCTCATTAGGCTTCGCGGCCAACTGGCTTTCCAGAATCTCAAATATCTCGGTGTCGAGAAGGTGCATTCCGAAGAAGCAGAGATAAAATCCAGCTCGCATCCCGGGCACGAGCAGTTGTTGCTCGGCTACCGTAGGAGTTGGTTTTTCGAGCACCGCTTCGATTTCGTAGAGTGGTTGGTCTCCACCCACCAGTTTTCCGCCAACCGCACCGAAGGAGGTGAGCTGGCTCTCACGAGTCGATTGCACGGCAGAGACTGGTGCATCTTCGGCTTCGGCCACAGTGAGCAGCTGGCGGGCGCAACTAATCGTGCTGTCACTCAAGTGAAGATGATCGCCGACGAGATGGAGAAACTTGTGATCGCCGATAAACTCGCGTCCGCAAAGCACGGCATGTCCGTAGCCACGTGGCTCGGTTTGCACGGCGAATTTCACGCGCGAGCTGAGCTCGCCGCAGGCCTTGGTGTAGACCTCTTCATCACCGGGGCAGACCACGATGCAAAATTCCTCGATGCCAGCTCCAGCGGCTTCACGCAGAATGATTTCGAGAGCGGACCGCTTGGTTCCTTCACCATCGATCAACATCTGCAGGGGCAGAGTGCGCTGGTGGGGATTAGCGGCAGTGATGAGGGCGTGCCGGATACTCATGAGATGCCGTTAGCAGACGATTAGTGCCGGTTTGGTTCAACCCAATTGATATTGAGGGGACGTATTTCCTCAGGGGCTCGCTTACACCTTTTTCGGGTAGACGGGGGTAGCTCCATATTGGGAGACCAGCCATTCGCCTAATCGGCAGGCCTTGGCTAAACAGTCTGCGTCTGAGAGCTGACCGAGGATAAGATCAGCGACCAGAGACGCGAGAAAGGCATCACCGGCTCCAATCGTGTCTACGACTTGGACAGTATGCGCATCTTTCCAATGCCAAGTGCCGTTTCTTAAAAGTCCTGCGCCACGTTCCCCCGAGGTGATGCAAATCGTGCGGCAACCCGTTTGTTCGGCCAACGCTCGGGCATCTGATTCTTCGCGGCCGGGTGACTCGTGTTCATCGGAAGAAAGACGGGCGGCTTCACTCGCGTTTAGCTTGAGCAGGGTAGAGTGACGAGCGAGTTCACGGACTCTTGTGAGTCCGTCATGCGGAGGGCGCAGGTTTACATCGAAGATCCGCCAAGCTTGGGGGGGGAGTGTTGCGAGTAGACGATCAAGGGCGAATTGATTGACAGGCGAACGCTGGGAAAGAGAACCGAAGATAATCCCCGATGCGTTCATGGCTGCCTGCAAGGCGTCTTGTGTCGGGGTGATTTGATCCCAGGCGACACTAGGCATGATTTCGTAGGTCGCTTCGCCATTGGGAGCGATATCGGCACGCACATAACCCGTTGGAAGGCCAGGGTGGAGCGTGATGGTGTCCGTGTCTAATCCCCAGGTTTTGATCCGACGGATCAATTCATCGCCCAGCTTATCGCGGCCCACGGCGGAGATGAGTGTTACTTCAGCGCCTTGTTGATGGAGGTGGTAGGCTGCGTTGAATGGAGCGCCGCCGGGAAAGAGTCCAGCGGGTAGAAAATCCCATAAGATCTCACCGAAACAGAGCAATTTAGGCTGGTCGGTGTTCATGGGGAATACGGTTAAGTTGTGAGTCCTGAGTTACAGCTTAGAGATCCGGTAGCCGTGCTTATCTGGACTGAATACCTCGTCGTGTAACTTAACGCCCAAGCCCGGCCTGGTGGGTAGAGCAACGTGTCCGTTTTCGATGACCGGAAGTTCGTCGATCAGCTCCTTATAGAAGCTGCGAATGTGTGCGCGGACTGATTCCTGATAGCAGCAACCGGCCACGGCGGCATTGACGTGAATGCCCGCGAAGAGGGTGAGGGGGCCGGTGCAGTCGTGCATGGTGGTCGGGATATTGTAACCCTGAGCAAGATGGGCGATGCGAACCGTTTCAGAAATACCCCCGGCCCAGGTGGGGTCGACCATGATGAAATCGGCGGCGTTGGTTTCGAGCACGCGCTGGTAGTGCGGACGATGCAGGAGCATCTCGCTGGCCGAGATAGGCATGCGGCTTTGTTTCCGGAAATCAGCAAGCGTCTCGAGATTGTCCATCTTGAGAATGTCCTCGAGCCAGAGTGGTTGGATTTCACGTAAGGCTTCAGCGATGCGCAGTGCAGCGGGAAGCATGAAGAACCCATGGCCATCGATCATGATCTCGAGTTTATCACCGACAGCCTCGCGAATCTTCTGCAGTGGTTTGATCGCGTGATTGAGATCTTCGAGACTGATGCGCATACCACCGGATCGATGAGCGGCCTGATCAAAACACCAGACTTTCATACCAGAGTGTCCTTCTTCGATCAGTTCCTGTGCGAGCCCGACCGGATCGTGAAAGAGTTGGTAGCTGTCGTTGAGCGGACCGGGTTCACCGAGGTTGCCATAGCCAGGCCAACCGGGTTTGCCTCCGGGTCGTCGTCCGTAGTTGGGATTGCCGCAACTATTATAAACCGGCACCTGATCGCGCACGGGCCCGCCGAGCAGTCGATAGATCGGTTGATTGCAGACTTGCCCTAGAATATCCCACAGCGCGACATCGACTGCAGATATCGCGCGCATCTCGGCACCGCCGATTCCAAAATTACCGAATCGTTCGTAGAAGAACCGCCAATGGCTTTCCACTGCCATCGCGTCGGCTCCGAGCAGACGTTCCGACATCCAATCATGAATTAAGGCCGCGGTGGCACCCGGCCCATAGTATGTTTCGCCATGACCCACGATACCTGCATCGGTATGAATCCGTATGAGCATCAGGCTACCCATCAGGTCGTTGGGGTTAACCGTTTCTATCTTGGTGATCTTAACCGAAGCGTCCGGTGCATTATTGAGGTAGGGCAGCATGGTGTTGGGAAATGACGTTAGCTAAGCAGAGCGGGGGTGATCGGTTCCTCGATGGCGCTATTCTCGCGACGGGAAATACGGTAGGCCTGTTTTCCTTCACGCCAATTTATGGCCTGATTGAATTGCTCGTCAATAAAGTGCACTGCCACGCCATCTTCAATCGCATAGCCATCCCTCATGGTGCCATCGCCGACGAACTTCAAGTAAGAGGGGCGCCGCGAAGGTTCGCCGTTGTAGTGAGGTGAGCAGCTGCCTTTGAGCCAACCCAGACAGTCTAGGGGCGTGAGGGGCGAACCATTTGAATCGGTGTGGCCCTGTTCAAACCAGCAGATCGCTCCCGCACTGCCACCGGCCAAGACGGTGCCTTGATTGTAGAGGTCGCGGATGATTTCGTGCAGGCCCCATTCACGCCAAATGGCGAGCATCGCGCGGGTATTGCCGCCAGTTACGTAGATGATGTCTGTGTCCGCGAGGTGGGCGCGCCAATTGGGCTGAGGGTCGCGGAAGAATGAAAGATGAAACGGACGGCATTCGTATTGAGCGAAAGTTTGATCGAAGCGATCGATGAAAACCTCACTATCTCCGTAAGCGGTGGGGATGAGACAGATTCGCGGATTAGGGCGACGGCTGAGGTTTAGAATATATCGGTTCAACGCCGGCGTGTCTTCGCCGTTGTGAAATCCTCCTCCTCCGAGCGTCACGATGTGTCGGTTCATCAGGCCTGCTTAAGCTCTTCCATCGTGAATAGACTCGTGAGCGTCAGGTTCTCTTTTTCGAGATTTTCCCGACCACCAGATTGGCGATCTATCACGCAGAGGACATCGTTAATGATTGCACCGTCTTCCCGCAACGCGCGCACCGCATCGAGAATAGCTCCTCCCGAAGTGACTACATCTTCGACGATTAGGAGTCGTTTCCCTTTTACTTCGCCGCCCTCAGCGTAGCGACACGTGCCATATTCTTTGGCCGTTTTGCGGATAAATAAAGTGGGCCATCTGGTGATTTGAGAAAGCATCGTGGCGATCGGGATGCCTCCCATTTCCAAGCCCGCGAGCGCATCATATTTCCCCATGATCCTCGTCGAGAGTTGCTCGGCAATTTTTCTGAGCAGGATGGGGTCTGCTTCGAAACGGTATTTATCGAAATACTCGGAACTGGTCGCTCCGGATCGCAGTAGAAATGTGCCAGTGAGGTGGGCGGCATGGTGGACTTGCTGTGCTAACGATGGCATCAGATCAGATCAGCACATATGCGCGAGGATTTCAAGTGCGCTCGCCTTGAAGGAGCAATAGAGAATCTGATTTTATCTAGAAATTAAGACTCAAACTTACCGGAATAGAAGGATTCGGACGTTGCTGGCTTGATGCTCGGATGAAGGCGCCCAACGAGGGCGTCGCGAAATATCTCGCGAGCAACTAAGCCCGCGGGCTCAGTTTTCATTCTACCAATCCCGACCTGAAACGGTCGGGATATTTTGTGCACGATCAGAGTCCTGATCCCTACCCGCCATTGGCGGAATTGAGACCGATAGCGATATAGCCCTTGGGCGTGATGACGCGACCCTGGGAAGTGCGTTGCAAGTAGCCTTCCTGGATGAGGAAAGGTTCGTGAACCTCTTCGAGCGTTTCACGTTCTTCGCCGACGGCGACGGCGATGGTGCTCATACCGACGGGACCACCTTGATAATTATCGGCGATCACTCGGAGCATGCGTTTATCCATTTCGTCGAGTCCGGCAGCATCGATATCAAGGAGTTCGAGGGCGGCAGAGGCGACGGATTTGGTGATGCGACCATCGGCGCGCTCCTGCGCAAAATCGCGCACGAAATTAATGAGATTATTAGTGATGCGGGGGGTGCCGCGGGAGCGGGTGGCGATTTCGCGTGCGCCCGCTTCGTCAATTTCGACTTTGAGGAGGCCACAACTGCGGTGGACTATTCCGGCCAGAGTGTCGGCATGGTAGTAGTCGAGGCGGGTTTGCAGCGTGAAGCGTGAACGAAGGGGAGCGGTCAGCAGGCCACTGCGGGTGGTCGCGCCAATGAGGGTGAAGCGCGGAATGTTGAGACGCACGCTACGGGCGTTGGGGCCCTGATCGATCATGATATCGAGTGCAAAATCTTCCATCGCTGAATAGAGATATTCTTCGACGGTTTTGGGAATGCGGTGGATTTCGTCGATGAAGAGGATGTCGCCTTCTTCTAAATTGGTGAGGAGTCCCGCGAGGTCGCCGGCCTTTTCGATCACTGGGCCGGAGGTCACGCGGACGTTGCGCCCGAGTTCGTTGCCGAGGATGAAAGCGAGGGTGGTTTTACCGAGCCCTGGAGGTCCGGAGAGGAGAATGTGGTTGAGGGGTTCTTCGCGTTTCTTGGCAGCACCGACCATGACTTGCAGTCGCTCGACGGTCTTAGCCTGCCCCGTGAAATCGCCAAACGAGAGTGGCCGGAGCGCGGCATCAGAAGGGGAGTCTGCCTGACCGAGTGTGCGGTTGAGAAGGTTTACGCCCGTGGCTTCCGCTTCTTCCATTTTAGATTTTGGATTGTCGATTTTAGATTGGTTCACAGCAAATGAGAAAGTGGTATCGTTGATTGGGTAAATCGAAAATCAGAATTCAAAAATCCAAAATTACCTCAGCGCCATTCGACTTCGGCGCCGAGACTTTGGAGGTTTTCGACAAAGTAGGGATGGGCTCGTTTAATGGTGTCGGCATTCTTAACAATACTGCGTCCGGGGATGCTCGCAGCGATCATATAGAGCGCGACGGCGGCACGAATGATATACGGGGCTTCAACCGTAGTGGGATGGAGCGGACGGTCGCCGAATACGATGATACGGTGCGGATCGTTGACGACGACGTGGGCGCCAAATTTCACAATCTCACCCGCCCAGGTGAAACCACCTTCATATACTTTGTTCCAAAACATCATCGCGCCTTCGGCACGCACCCCCAAGGCGATCATACAGGGCAGCAGATCCACGGGGAAATACGGCCAGGGAGCGGCTTCGATCCGGGGAAGCAGATTGGTAGTAAATGGTGCGGCGACGGCGATTTTTTGGTTTTTGCGCACGATGGCGGTGGTGCCGCGATGTTCGATTTTGACGCCAAGTTTAGCGAAGGCGCGGTCGAAAAGATCGTAGTGATGAGTCTGACAATTCTTAACCCGCACCTCGCCACCAGTGATCGCGCCCAGCGCGAGGAAGGTGACGACTTCGTGATGGTCGGAACTGATCGTGAACGTGCCTCCATGAAGCTTTTTAACTCCGGTGACGCTGATTTGGCTGGTGCCGAGTCCGTCGATCTTCGCGCCCATGCCGACGAGCACGGCGCAGAGATCCTGCACGTGCGGTTCGCTAGCGGCATTGAGGAGAACGGATTTTCCTTCGGCGAGAGAGGCGGCCATCGCGAAGTTTTCTGTCGTCGTGACGGACATGTAGTCGGGCCAGTGTCGCGCGCCACGAAAGCGATCCTTGAGAGTGAGCACGACGTCTTTGCGTTTACTGATCCGCGCGCCAAGTTTGGCGAGAATATCGAGATGCGGATCGAGTTCGCGAATGCCGAGGGAGCAACCCTTGGCGTTGAGCGGGATACGGATTTTTTTCATCCGCTGGAGCAGCGGAGCAAAAAGCAATACCGCCGAGCGCATGCCATCGGGTAGCTCACCGTTGAGGTGGCTCGCATCGAACGTTTGGTGGCACACTTTCAGCACGCCGGATTCGCGCTTCCAAGTGACCTTCGAGCCCTGTTCGAGAAAGAAGGCGACGAGCTTTTCGACGTCGGTTATGTTGGGGACATTGCGCAGGGTGATCGTCTCGTCGGTTAGCAGGCTCGCGCACAGAATTGGCAGGATAGCGTTTTTGTTGCCCGACGGGGTGATGGTGCCGGAGAGGGGTTTGCCGCCATTGACGATGAGGTCTGCCATGAACTTGAGGAAAGGGTGAGGGAACGCCGGAGTGAAGGGAATACTTCGCTGGGCCACGTATTTTTCGGCCGGTGAATGGGAAGGCTGCTCGCTTGCGAGCGCAGAGATGCTGAAATCTCTCGCTCTCTGTCATCGCGAGGGGGGCGAAGTGTGGATAGGGCCATAACCGATTCTCCCCTTTTCTGTCATGGCGAGGAGTGAAGCGACGTGGCCATCCACGACTACTCCTCGGTTATACTTGATTGTTCGTGGATTGCCACGCCCGCCCGGGACGGACTCGCAATGACATACTCGGGGGGGCTTTAACCTGGTGGCCTGCTGTCACAGCGGAACCGATTGTGGCCAACCGTGAATGAGCAGACGTGACCAGATGGGTGGTCGCGTTGCTCCTACTGATGGGTCTCTCAGATTTGTCATCGCGAGGGAGGCGCAGCCGACTGCGGCGATCCACGAACGAGAAGAAGTGATCGAGGGGGAGGGTGGATGGCCGCGTCGTTGCCGCTACTGCGGGGTCTTTTCGCGATGACATGCCTTATTAGAAGCACAAAAAAGGCGCCCGGAAGACCGGACGCCTTTTGAAATGACTTGGACGGGATACGATTAGATCGCGCCGCCGCCCTGTTGCCCTTCGGGACGAGGATTGCGACCACCGCCAGCGTCTTTGCCACCGCCGCCGCCGTCATTACGGTTGCGATTGCGACCTCCGCGACTGCGACGAGGACGATCACCGCCTTCGCCACCACCTTCACGGGAACCACCGCCGCGATTCTGGGAATCACGTGGTCCGCGACCTTGGCCACGATCTGGGCTACCGCCTTGGCGATTGCGTCCACGACCACCGCGATTACGGCGACGAGGCTGACCGTCATTATCAGGACGGTTTTCTTTGGTTTCCTCGGCAGGACCACTGAACAGGCTCTTCAACCAGCCGAAAAATCCACCGGACTTTTTGACGGGCTTAGCAGCCGCAGTGCGATTGCGCGGATTACGCTCACGAGCTTCGCGAGGGTCACGCGGAGTGCGTGGCTCACGAGTTTCACGAGGGCCGCGAGACTCACGGGGTTCGCGAGGCTTACGAGGTTCACGTGTGCGTTGACTGCGACCTTCGCCCTTTTCATCGCGATTCGCATGGCGTTCCAGACGAAAGGTCGGACGATCGTCGGAGCTGGCTGCCGATTCGGAAGAACCTTTAGAAGGTGTTTCCCAGCTTTGTGCTGTTTGTTTAGTCTCCGTGGGAGGGAGGATATTTAGTTCCGCTTTGGGCTCATCGACTTGAGGAGCTTCGACTTTGGCGGGTTTTTCGACGACGGGCTTGGGAGCCGGTGCGACGGTTTCTTTAACAGCGGCCACAGGGGCTACTGGTTCTGGCTTGGTCTTTTCGACTGGTGCCTCGGGAGCTGCCTCAGCGGCAGGCTCTTCAGGAGCGAACGGATTTTGGTATTCGCTTTTGGGCGTTACCACTTCGATCACGGTGGGCGTGTAGTCGGTCGTAGGAGCAGTTGAAGCGGCCACAGGGGCTGCTTTGCTGTTGCGCTTTCCGCGGGCAAGACCGGATCCGCTGGAAGTGCCAAACACGAAGTTTGGCTGGGTTTCGCCTTTGTTTTCGACGTTGGTCGTCGAAGCGGCGGTCGCGGCTGCGGGCTCAGTGGCCTTGGCGCCGGACGTGTCTGTATCTGACATGGTTTTGTTTGTTTTTAGCTAAGGCGCTCATCCTGAAATTAATCGGAGAGCTGCCAGGTTGTGAGAAGGCCGACGGAGCAACAAGAGTCGCTCTCTACGTCAGCCATAAGGAGCCGTTATCACGAGCCATGCCTCGTGGAGCAACTCAAAACGCACGGAGGTGCGCGGATGAGGTGTTAAGTGGCAGAATAACAAAGGTTAGCGAATGTCTCATTCCTGTCATCGGCGGGCTTGCCAGCAGGGAGTGCATTCCACAGCGTGATCCCATGGATAAGCTCGAAGAAATCTTCCAAATGCAAGACGCGCTCAACCAGCGCATTGGTGTGAGTCTTCCACCGGCTACCGATGAGGAGAAAGCCAAGTGGGTGCTCAACTACACCCGCGCGATGCAACAGGAGACTGCCGAATTGATCGATAGTGTGCCGTGGAAGTGGTGGGCGAAGTATCAGAAATTCGACGAGCAGAACGCCAAGGTCGAAGTCGTGGATATGTTCCACTTTCTCGTGTCACTGGCACAAACCCTCGGGATGACATCGGAAGATGTTTACCAGGCCTACCTCAAAAAGAACGCGGTGAACCACGAGCGTCAGGACAGCGGCTACGTCAAAAAAGACGAAGCCGATTCGAGGCATATCTGAGGCGCGACCTCTGAATGGTGAAAACGGAAAAGAGGCAGAGCGCGAAATAGCTTTAATCTGGAACTCAGGAAGGCTGGAACTAATGCACTGAACACATGCACCCTGATCATAACGTGGTATGTTCCTGAGTTCCTATTTTCAGTGTTCCAGATGAAATCAGGGCACAAAAAAAGGCGGGACCAGCGATCCCGCCCTACAATAAGAGGGTAATCTTAACGTGAAACCACGAAGGCGGCGGTGACGTCGACGGCGGTTTCGCCTTTTTCAACGACCTTGGCGTGCAGCTTGAGCTTGGCTTTGCCGTAGCGGGAAAGCGCGTCCTTAAATTCGGCGATCACGGCCTGGGCCGGGCGTTCGCAGATCGCTCGGAGATCACCGATGACGGGACGCCGATAGGCGGCGCGGCTTTCTTTCACGACGATGCTCCATTCGGCCTTGCCGGATTCTTTCTCATTCTTCATGAGCTCCCAGACGACGCCGTAACCGGCAAGGGTCGCGAGAGATACGAGGCTGCCGCCAAATGCGGTGTTGAGAGAATTTTTGTTCTGCTCCTTGGGTGCCTTGAGCACGAGCGAGCGGTCGTCACTGACTTCGACGCCCACCTCCATCGCCTTCGCAAGAGGGATCATCTCGTGGAGGAATAGTTCAAATGCGGGTATCTTGACGGACTTCATGCGAGGTTTGGTGTAGAAAATGGAAGCCGCGTGTCTGATCCGGTGCAAGCCTCTTCGTTTGACGCGAGGAGATCGTTGGGCTGACTGTGGGATCATGATCACAACGGGAAAGAAAGTGGAAACTGGGTTTCGACTCAAAATCGTGCAAGGTGATGAGGAGAAAGAGGTCGAGTTTAAGGGGCTGCTGACGCGTCCGACCATCGTATCCGTTTACATGCGCAACAACACGCCGGGTTGTGATCGGCAGAATGATAGCTTGGTCGCACATGCGGAGGAATTCGATGCGATGGGCTATAACCTCGTCGCACTCAGCCGCGATACCTGTGGCTCTCATCGTAAGTATGCCGCCAAGAAGGGGGTGAGCTACACGCTGGCCTCCGATCCGGATGATCTTTTTGCGCAGGCCACAGATTCGGTGATCGAGAAATCCATGTATGGGCGGAAGTTTACCGGCCCGGTTCGGGCGGCCTATGTGATCGATACCGATGGCACCGTGCTGGCGATTGCCGAAAAGGTGGATACCAAAGATCATTCGGCTCAGCTGATGATCCTTTTGGCCGAATTAAGTTAGTTCGAGGTTCGGTGCTTTAATTAAGTAGCGCAGAACGCATTGGTTATCCACCCGAATGGGTTATCATCTTGATGAAGGCGTAGGCGGCTCGACCAGGTGTGCGATGCTTCGGCCAGACGATGATGATTTCTCGTTCCGGTTTGGGTGAGGGGAGTGAACGATACTTTGGCGTATGATTGCGCTTTTGACGCGAGGCCATTTCCGGAATTAGCGAAATGCCTAAACCCGCATAGACGAGCTCTTGAACGGTCTCCAGTTGGGCGCTGCGAAAACTGATTTTGGCCTTCACGTTGGTGCGATCGCAGAAGCCGAGGACTTGATCACCGAGACAGTGGTCTTCTTTCATCACGATTAGACGTTCGTCCTTCAGGTCATCGGTAGTCACTGAGCGTTTGCGAGCGAGGGCATGCCTTGGGGGCAAGGCCAGCAGCAGCTCTTCGGAAAACAGCTTAGTCACGATGAGGCCCTCTTCTGAGATGGGTTGGCTGATGATGGCGAAGTCGATCTCGTAGGCGTGAATCTGTTTGAGCAGGCGCGCCGTGGTATCTTCCTGCACCACGATTTCGACATCGGAAAACTTCGATGTGAATTTCGCCATCGGGGCGGGGAGTAGGTATGGCGCGATCGTGGGTAACACGCCGACAGTCACGGTGCCGCGCATGAGATCCATGGCGTCGGTGGCTTCCTTTTTGGCGGCGTCGACCTCTTCGAGGATTTTTACCGCGCGTCTCAGAAACGCTTCACCATGCGTGGTAATTTTTACTCCCCGCTTCATCCGATCGAACAGGCGTTCGCCGAGTTCTTCCTCTAGTTTTTTGATCTGTTGGCTCAGCGACGGTTGCGCGACATGACATTGCTCAGCCGCCCGCGAAAAATTTCCGGTTCGGGCGAGGGCCACAGTATAACGGAGCTGATGCATTTCCATAGGTAGGGCCTATCATTACTAGAGGAACAAAGTATTCAACAATAGCTCGTAACCCATTTGGATCGGTCAAGACTCTGCCTCTCTTAGTTATTACTCCCCCACCAGATCTTGTCGGGCGGTAATTATTCTCAATCAGAAACAGCCCAACACACAGACTATTATGGACGCACCACATTCTGGCGAAAGCGGCGGCAAATGCCCGTTCCCACACATGCAAGGCTCCACGCCGAAGCCCACTCACACGACCAACGGAGGCCAGTCCAATCGCGACTGGTGGCCCAATCAGCTCAATCTCAAGATGCTGCACCAAAACTCGAACTTGTCCGATCCGATGGGCAATGGTTTCGATTATGCAAAGGAGTTTGCGAAGCTCGATCTCAAGGCAATCAAAGCCGATCTCTGCGCAATGATGACCGATTCTCAGGATTGGTGGCCGGCTGATTTCGGGCACTACGGCCCGCTCTTTGTTCGTATGACTTGGCACAGCGCCGGCACCTACCGCACCTCTGATGGTCGCGGTGGAGGCGGAACAGGTCAGCAACGTTTCGCGCCACTCAATAGCTGGCCAGACAACGCTAATCTCGACAAGGCCCGCCGCCTGCTTTGGCCGGTCAAACAGAAATACGGTAACAAAATTTCCTGGGCCGATCTGCTGATCCTTTCGGGTAACTGCGCGCTAGAATCAATGGGCTTCAAGACCTACGGTTTCGCCGGTGGTCGCGCCGATACTTGGGAACCGGAAGAAGAGGTTTACTGGGGTTCGGAAGCCGAATGGCTTGGCGACAAACGCTACCATGGCGAACGCGAGCTCGAGAAGCCATTGGGCGCGGTGCAGATGGGATTGATCTACGTGAATCCGCAGGGCCCGAACGGTAATCCCGATCCGGTCGCGGCCGCGAAAGACATCCGCGAAACTTTCGACCGCATGGCGATGAACGACGAGGAAACCGTCGCGCTGATCGCCGGTGGACACACCTTTGGTAAAACTCACGGCGCCGGCGCTGAATCACATGTTGGCCACGAACCCGAAGGCGCAAGCATGGCCGAGCAAGGTCTCGGTTGGGCTAGTAGCCATGGCAGCGGCAAGGGTGTTGATTCGATCACCAGTGGTTTGGAAGTCACTTGGACCACCACTCCCACCAAGTGGGGTAACGGTTTCTTTGAAAACCTGTTCAACTACGAATGGGAGCTCTCAAAGAGCCCGGCTGGTGCTCATCAATGGGTCGCTAAGACCGACGACGAAACCGTGCCCGATGCCTTCGATCCCGCAAAGAAGCACCGCCCGACGATGCTCACCACGGATCTATCGTTACGGATGGATCCGGCCTACGAGAAAATCTCCCGTCGCTTCTTTGAAAATCCGGATCAGTTTGCCGATGCCTTTGCTCGCGCCTGGTTTAAACTGACTCACCGCGACATGGGCCCGAAGTCACTCTACCTCGGTTCGGAAGTGCCGGCCGATGATCTGATCTGGCAGGATCCGATTCCCGCCGTTGATCATCCTTTGGTCGACGCCAGCAATATTGCCGATCTTAAGGGCAAGATCCTTGCCACGGGTCTTTCGATTCCTGAGCTCGTTTCGACCGCTTGGGCCTCGGCCTCGACCTTCCGTGGTTCCGACAAACGCGGTGGCGCCAATGGTGGTCACATCCGCCTCGCTCCGCAGAAGGATTGGGAAGTCAATCAACCCGCTCGCTTGGCGAAAGTGCTCAAAGCGCTCGAAGGCGTGCAAAGCGCGTTCAACTCCGCCCAGTCCGACGGCAAGAAAGTCTCCATGGCCGATCTGATCGTCCTCGGTGGCTGTGCTGCAATCGAGCAATCCGCGAAGAGCGGTGGTCACGAAGTGGCAGTTCCCTTCACTCCGGGTCGCACCGATGCCTCGCAGGAACAAACCGAAGTGGATTCGTTCAACGAGCTCGAACCAAATGCCGACGGCTTCCGCAACTACAGCAAGGGAGGCTTTGGTCGCATGGCCGAGCAGCTCCTGATCGATCAGGCGCAGTTGCTCAAGTTGACCGCACCGGAGCTCACCGTGCTCATCGGCGGTATGCGCGCCCTCAACGCCAACCACGGCAAGTCACAGCTCGGCGTGTTTACGGATAAAGCGGAAACGCTCAGCAACGACTTCTTCGTTAACCTGCTCGACATGGGCAATGAAGTGAAAGCGACCTCGGAAGCCGAGACCTCGTTTGAACTTCGCGACCGTGAGACCGGCGATGTGAAGTGGACCGGATCGCGGGTTGACATGGTGTTTGGATCGAACTCCCAACTCCGTGCCATCGCCGAAGTCTACGCTCAAAGCGATGCGCAGGAAAAGTTCGTCCACGACTTCGTGGCGGCCTGGAACAAAGTGATGAATGCAGATCGCTTCGACCTGAGCTAATCATTCAGTCAACTCTCAGCAATGGCGCCACCTCGCGGTCAATCGCGGCGTGGCGCCTTTTTGCTTAACCACTAATAATCACTGATGGGAATAAGGTTGGGCGTGACCGCTGGGCGCGCCGGGATTGGAGGGACGGCCTCCCGGTCGTCCGTTGATTAGGATGAATTTGCCACAGAAGGCTCAAGAGTCTCAAAACCTCGAAGGGTCTTATCTCTGTTTATGTGCATTCTGAGCCTTTTGTGGCTCATTTACTCAGCTTAATCTTTTATGAGTCGCAGGAACTCAGCGGCATTTTTGCGCTGCACGGAGGGGAAGAACTCCAGAAACTCTTCAACTGAGAATCCCTCGTTGAGATAGTCAGGCAAGGTTTGGGTAGGGACTCGCGTGCCAGGAAAAACTACCGTGCCACCCATTACCAAGGCAGAGGAGGAAACTGGACTGTGTGCGAACGTGAGCATGAGGACTTACTGATCAAGATTCCATGTCTGAGGATCGCGTTTGGAGTGCCAGAAACGTAAGATGTAGACGCACTGATCGCTCTCCTTGATACGGTAGGAGATCAGATAAGATTTGTGCACCAATTGTCGCACTCCTGAGCGTCCTTTCAGTTCCCTTCCACGACGTGGCATTGTCGTGAGTGACTCTGACAATGCCAATAATTGTAGCCCTACACGTTCCGCTGCAGCTGGATTGTCTTTTGCGATGTAGCGAGCGATCTCACCTAGATCGCGGAGGGCCGGACGTGAGAAAATTACTCTGTAATCCATTGGCGAATGTTTTGACGGGCATCCTCCAAGGTTACTCCACCTTCTTCGACCAAGGAACGTTCGGCTTCATCAATCGCAGCATACATCGCTGGTGTCTCCGGCCATAGCTTCGCTTCGAGCCATGCCGCGACCTGACGCTGCGACTCTTCCGGTAACTTCTCCAACGCAGATTCAATTTCAGTCACGGTGCCCATGTTTGAATCTATGTGCGGCATATGGGGAATTGGCAACAATGCTCTATTTTCAAAACGCAAGGTATAGGAAATTTGCACAAGACTTCGTGGCACTCAAATTTTCCATCTCTAGCGGTCAAACACGCTGTGGCTTCTTCTTTATTGACCGGCCCACTGTGCAATTGCTGCAAGGAACGGAGTGAGAATCGTCATATGATTGGCTGCGTGCTCGATAAACTTGAGGTAAGCATCCATGCGACTGGGTTTGTCTCTGATCTGTTGAAGTGCATCTACTTCTTTGGTGAGGAAGGTTCTAGCTTCGACGTCAGTAATTTCTGTCAGTGCCTTTTTCACGTCGGAGAAGAGCTGGCTTTCGGACAGCGTAACAACGTTGGTCGATGAATCAGAACTATTGTTATTCACGCGTGCATTTGCACCGTGAAAATTGTAAATTACAGTTGGCTGGGCTTTCATGAGGCTGGTTTTATTTTTAGCGATGATGAGCTGAATATCTGCGTTCCAACAACGCGATGAATTCTGGTAGTCTTCGGTTAGGTTGATGACGGTATGTTGATTAGATGACACCTTACTCTTTACGACATCGAGCTGGTGACAGGCTTCAGAATAAAAGAAATCGAGCTTACTTTTGAAGTGCTCTAGCAGTTTTTCTTCTAACGCATCGTAGTCGTCTGTATCAATGTTAGTTAGGACTTGGTCGTAATGCGAAATATAGTGTGCGGCCTTTTCGTCGATTAAGCGGTGTAGCTCGTCCTTTATGGGGAGTCCTAAAATTAAACGGGGCAGTTGATCGCGATAAAATCCCCGATATTCGCGGGAGGTTTTGTTTCATCAAGGGTGCCTAGTAATGCATTATCTTACGGAAGGTGAGCAATTT
>Ga0105055_10001732_pt1 | contig 35035 bp, 31 predicted proteins | sample BON03_FD_78090 | JGI IMG/M metagenome (GOLD analysis project Ga0105055, IMG submission 78090) | Freshwater microbial communities from Lake Bonney liftoff mats and glacier meltwater in Antarctica - BON-03 | ecosystem: Environmental > Aquatic > Freshwater > Ice > Glacier meltwater | place: Lake... | reverse complement strand
TGGCGCGGCCCAATTCCAAGCGATGAAACCCACTTCGTTCATCGTGAACGTGGGCCGCGGTCCGGTGATCGATGAGAAAGCGCTCTACGATGCGCTCAAAGCTCGCGAGATTGCCGGTGCCGGCATCGACGTGTGGTGGCAATACTACACGCCAGACGAGCCGATCAAACACCCGTCACAGTATCCCCTGCACGAGTTGGACAACATCATCATGACGCCGCACAAGCCGACATATGAAACAATGGAGTTCCGTTGGAAATTCATCGCCGAAAACGTCAGCCGTCTCGTCAACAAAGAGCCCCTCAAGAACTTGGTTCACGTCGGAGCCAAGTAGTCGGCCGGCGCCTTTTAAAGCATAGGGAGGATTCACACCCGCGCTCTCATGATGGTTCTGCTACTACCGGATCATTATGAGAGGTGATACCTCTGAGTTTACGCGAAAAAATAGGATTCATTTCTGACCGATGCTTGGTAAAGTTCCTTAGCTCGATCCCCAACAAACCGTGATCAGAAAACTTTTTCTCCCCTCGATTTTTGTCATTCTGTCCTACGGATTCTGGGTCAGTCCGGATTTCAAAGAGATCGCGGCGGGAGTAGCAATTTTTCTGTTTGGGATGCTCGCCTTGGAAGAGGGGTTTAAGGCCTTCACCGGTGGAGTCCTCGAAAAGCTCCTCCGCCGAACCACCAACAGGCTTTGGAAGAGCCTCTGCTTCGGTATCGTCTCCACCAGCGTGATGCAATCCAGCTCGTTGGTATCGGTCATCACGATTTCCTTCCTCTCTGCGGGACTGATCTCGTTGGTCGCAGGAGTGGGCATTATCTTCGGCGCCAATCTGGGAACAACGACTGGCGCGTGGTTGGTGGCCGGCTTCGGGCTGAAGCTCAACATCGCCGCTTACGCCATGCCGATGTTGGTTTTCGGCATCGTGCTAGTTTTCCAGAAAACTAAGGATCTAAAGGGTTATGGTTATATCCTCGCAGGCCTCGGGGCCTTGTTTCTCGGCATTCATTATATGAAGGAAGGTTTCGAAGCCTTCAAAGATTCGTTCGATCTCACAGCTTATGCCGTCAGAGGCTATCCCGGCGTCTTGCTCTTCGCGCTCATCGGCGTGTTCGCCACTGTCGTGATGCAGTCCAGCCATGCCACACTCGTATTAATAATCACGGCCCTAGCCGCCCAACAGATCACTTATGAAAACGCCCTCGGCCTGGCGATTGGGGCCAATATTGGCACGACGGTTACGGCCATTATCGGCTCTCTCAGCGCCAATGTTGATGGACGCCGGTTAGCCGGTGCCCACTTGATATTCAACGCAGTCACGGCGGCCGTCGCGATCGGATTCATTTATCAGTTAACCAGCGCGGTCGACACGATCAGTGGTTGGTGGGGCATCGCCAGTGACAACTACACGCTGAAGCTGGCCGTTTTCCACAGCATCTTCAACGGATTGGGCATCATCCTGATGCTGCCACTGATTAATGTAATGGTCGGGTTCCTGCAGCGCGTCATTAAGCCGCGGACTCGCACTGCGGCTGAACCCCGATATCTCAATACAGCATCGATTGGTCTTCCCGACATCGCTATTGAAGCCGTGCGGAAAGAGACCCTACACCTCTATGACAACGCCTCGGAGATCATCGCAGAAGGACTTAGCCTACAACTCAAAGACATCCTCTCAGAGCGCCCACTAACCGAGACCGTGGCACGCGCACGAAAGCCTGTGAGCTTCAATATCGACGAACGCTACGACCTCAATGTGAAGGAGCTGTATGCCAAAATTGTAGAGTTTATCAGCAACGCGCAATCCACCATGGAGCCAAGTCAATCCAACGAACTTTTCTCCCTACGAGCAGCAGGGCGCGACATCGTCGAAGCCATCAAGGACACCAAACATCTGCAAAAAAACCTCTCCCACTACCTTACCAGCGATAACGAAGCTATTCGTCAAGAATACGACCAAATCCGCACCAACCTCGCCAATGTTCTCCGCACTCTCGATGCCGTGCGCCGACAAGGTAACGATTCCAACGCCATCCTTTCACTCGATTCGATCAAGATCGGCATGAAACAATACGATCGCGATCTCAATGCCAGATTAAGCAACTTAATCCGGGACCAATTGATCAGTGCACCGATGTCGATTTCCCTAATGAACGACAGTGGATACGCCTACCACGTCACCAAGAACCTCGTCAAAATGGGCGAAGTGCTTTTCTCCACCGGTGAATCACAGTTGAGAGAAGCGGAAAGAAGTGTTTCTCTGGACGAAGGAGAGCTCGAAGAACTTCTGCAGGAAACCAAATAATCGATCACTGCCACAACGATGAAACTCCGTAAACTTCTCGAAAAAACCAGGTCACTCCTCGATCCCAAAGAGCGTAAAAACAAAGCCCAGAAAAAGAATCTGAAGCAGGTGATCAAGAAACTCCGCAAGCATGAGAAATCTCTGCTCAAGCGCTTGGAAAGCGAATCGGCGAAGCCCAAAGCGGCTAAAATCAAAGAGCAAGCCGCCCTCGCCCACGCCCAACGCAAAAAAGGACTCAAGGTCCTGAAAGAGTTGAAGAAATCCTAACTGGATTGAGACAGTTCCGAATACTGTAGGTAGCGATACGCCTACTGAATCTATGATGACTTCAGATGGAGCTTCAGCCCCTCATGAGTCGGAACGAATCCCAACTCTTCATAAAAGCGGATCGCCTCGGGTCGCTTCTTGTCCGACGTCAGTTCAACAATCCGACAAGCTCGCTGCTTCGCTCGCTCTATCGCCCAAGCCATCAGCTTCCGACCAATCCCCATCGAGCGCACCTTGCGGTCAATGCGAACTCCTTCGATCAACGCCCTCCAACTCCCACAATAAGTGAGATAGGGAATAAACGTGAGTTGAAGCACACCCACCACCGCTCCAGCGGATTCCGCTACGACCAGCTCGTTGTTTGAATCCCCGTCGATGGCATCGAAAGCCAAGAGGTAGCTTTCCGGTAAGGGCGAGGTGTCGCTCTCTCGCTGGCGGCCCAATTCGTCGTCTGCAAGCATCCGAACGATGTCGGGCACGTCACTTCGTCTGGCTCTACGAAACTCGATAGTCTCAGTCATCTTGTGGGTTTGGTTTATCCCTCATTCGTTGCCCATCCACTACCTTTATCTGGTGAGGCTATTCTCCCGTCCTCGGCCCATGCGCATTACATATGGGCATAACAAGACAGGAAAGCATCGCCCCCGATTTATGAAACTCGTCGAGATTGAAGAACGACAGCTCAAGCTGGTGGCTTTCCGCCACGGATTGTAAAAATTCGCGCTTCCGAATCTCCACGAGATAGTTCGCGTCACCCCGATTGAGAACATCCGCCTGAGACTCGGCCATGATCGTTGAACCGCACCTAATGTTATTCGTCGCACCACGGTAGGCGATTTCGAGGGGCACATCAATGACCGCACAATGCTGCTCGAGTTCGCGAAGCACCGACGCTTCGCAAACCTCAGTGCAAAGCATGATAGTCTTCTCATTTAACACCTGCAGGACACAGTCGAGATGGTAGAGGTGAGGGTCCTCCAGTTTGATTGAAATAATTTCGGTATTATAATTTTCATCCAACCATGAATGAGACTCCCGCTCGGTGCGAAGGCCATAGCCGCCGATATATACTGCCCCCGACAAATGCTTCAGTTCAGCTTCACCTTCAAAAACATGAGGTGGTGTGATAACTTCGTAACCCAGCTCCCTGAAAAACGTTCGCCCCACCTCTGACTCACCCTGCCGCTCGACTCCCTTGAAATTCGAAATCACTGCGATCGGATTTTCGAGATGATTGAGCACCACCCCCAAATTCGAAACAAAACAGATATCCTGCAGCGGCTTGTGATTAGGTAAGAGATAGACCAGCGCCTCTTGGCTCAACTGCCGGTAAAGACCCATCCATTGCTCCATCGCCCGGTCCGCATCAATGCGGCGAGCGTCCTCCGACAACAAGGTCATCGTTCGATTATTGGGAATCGTTGTTTCAAGCGTCAGAGGCGGATTCATCAGAAAGGTCGGCGCTGACAAACGGGAAGTGAGAGGGAGAGTCATTGAGAAAACACTTTGGGATGCTTAGTTATATACGAATCAATTCCATGCGCTAGAAACTCGGCGGTTCGCATCCCGGAGGCACCACCAATCGTTTTACTGACATCGAGCATCACCGCTCTCCCTTCATGCATCACATAATCGATCTTCCCATAATCTAAGCCCATCTGTTCCCGCATTCTGCAGATCTGCTCATCCACTACCATAGATTCGCTCCGACCATCCTCCGCCTCGTCTTTGATGATCGGGTCTCGACTCGAGTTTTTGAAACCTATGCAACGGTCGCCAAGAAAATACGCATGGCGAATCACAAATCGGCCCCCCTCAACTTCCGGTAGAAACTTTTCCACGACCCAATCCCGGTTCCCCCACAAATGACTCGGAACCAGATCCTTACTGGCCAAAATCCTGAACGTTCCCCGATAGGATGAAATCGCCATGTTTTCCCTAACGTTTTTCCGAGGGAAAAATCTCCTCCACACCTTCAGGCTTTTACGACTGAAAAATCGGACGTAGTTACCAAAGGTGCGCATGCGAGGCAGTGCTTGTTCCAGCAGCTTTTTTTCAGGAAGTCCGGCATAGTTCAAATCGGTCTTAATTAAAACCGGCCCGCCATACAAGGTGTTCTGCTCGACGAGGTGGGCACTGACCTTACGCTTCCGAATATCGCCGAGCTTTCCATTGAGCGTCACCGGAAACCGCTTCGCGTAAGCCAGGTAATCCGCTGGAACCACCGAAAGATTAACATGCAAAATTGCCACGTCTGCCACATAGCAATGATTCAGATGATGAATAAACTCCACCTCGTGCCCCCATTCGCGCCAGCACTTCGCAATCAATTCGACGAAATAGCCCCCGCCATCTTCTCCGCTGTCATTTTTATGCTGAATAATGACAATCTTCATAGAATTTCTCGAGCCTCGTGAAACATAGACGAATAAAATTAAAGGGTTAGGTCGCGTGGCCTCGCCACCATGGAACGTCAATGCTCCCCATCCCTAGTCAACAACCCAAACATGACCGTGCTAGAAAAAAGGGCCCGCCGCTATACGCTATTAATTCATATGGGACACCTTCACACGACTACTACCCGACAGCTGCAACTACTGCCGCCTCTGGCAGCCGAATAGATCAACTACACGCGATAGAACGCCTCGGCGTTGCGCACGTAGACCTTGCGGAGTTCGTCTTCGGAGCAGCCCTTGAGCATTGAATCCAGCGTGGACACCCAGCGAGGATATTTCGTCGCTTGCGCGGCTACGGGCCAGTCGCCACCGAAGAATAGACGATCAAACCCAAAGCACTCGACCACATGATCGGTGTAGGGCCGGAGATCATCGATCGTCCAGTTTTCGAAGTCCGCCTCGGTCACCAAGCCGGACAATTTGCAGAACGTATTCGGCATCGACGCAAACTCCTTCATCTGCTCGCGCCACGGATCGAGCACGTGATCCTTCACGTTGGGCTTCGCATGATGATCCATGACAAATGACACCTCGGGACACTGCTGCACGAGCTTCAGCGTGTTGGTCATCTGCGTATGGTTAATGCAGATATCAAACGTGAGCCCATGCTCCGCCAGCGATCGCACGCCGCGCACGAAATCAGGTTGCAAACAGAATTCCTGATCCTCTTCAAACTCGATAATACGGCGAATGCCCTTCACCAACGGGTTCGATGCGAGCTTGGCCAAATCTTCCTGCGCGCCGTCACCCTTTTCCAACGGAGCCCAGGCCACGATGCCTTTAATCCGGTCATCCTCCTGGGCAACCTCAGTCACCCAATCGGCTTCCTGATGAAACTGTGACTTGTCTACTTCGGCTTGGAGAAAGACCATCTTCGCGACTTCGACCATTCCACAGGCCTGCCGATATTCATCGATCAGGTAACTGCGATTAAGCATCGGCACGTTATCCAGCCACGGGTAGCTGAGACGATCAAGGTTCCAAATATGCAAGTGGGTATCGACGATGGAGAAGTTGGGCATGGCTAGATTTTGGAGTTTAGATCGGGGATTTTGGATTTATTTTTTTGCCACAAAGAACACAATAACTGTTTAGCGGATGAAGCCTACGAGGCGCTTATAAGCGCGCGGCAAAAGTCACGACGGCACTTTAGTTTCTTTGTGTTCTTTGCGGCTAATAGAATCATTTGTTCACTTGGTTCTTCAGGTCATCGCCTTGCAAACCACGGACGACTTCCTCGGCGGCGAGTTGCTGCAAACGAGGAATACTGCTTTCGCTATACCACGCGACATGAGAGGTGAGTAAGGCATGCTTGGCCGTGCGCAGGGGATGATCATCCGGGAGAGGTTCATCTTCGAAAACATCGATACCCGCAGCGGCGATTTCTTCGCTTTCCAAAGCAGCCGCGAGTGCGACGGTATCGATTAATGGACCGCGCGCGGTATTCACCACGATTGCGGTTTTCTTCATCGAGGCGAGTCGCTCCGCATTGACCATATGTTTGGTTTCATCGGTCAGAGGCAGGTGCAGCGACATAATGTCGGCTTCCTTAAAGAGCTCGTCGATCTGCACCTTTTTGACGCCCATCTTTTCCATCACATCAGCGGAAACAAAGGGATCGTAAGCGATCCGCTTGCCACCGAAACCACTCATCATCGTATGGGCCGCGCGAGCGATGCGGCCAAAACCTGCCGTCGCCAAAGTCATCTCACTCAGCGATGGCATCGGACGATCAGGAACGATCTTCCAGATGCCTGCTCGCAAGCGCGCATCGATCATCGGCAATTGGCGTGCCAGCGCCAAACCGAGCGAGACGGCATGCTCCGCGACTTCGTGCACACCGTAATCAGGAATATTGCAGACCGGAATACCGCGATCCTTCGCCGCACCCAGATCAACGTTATCCACACCGATTCCGTAGCGCACGATCACCTTGCATTGCTTAAGCTCGGCAATCACCGACGCATCTACCGGAGCCCATTGCACCAGCAACGCATCTGCATCGCGGGTAGCCTCAATGACCTCGGCGGTCGTCGTGCATTGCGCTACAATCAGCTCGCCTCCTGCGGCGCCAATCACGTCCTCTTCGTGCTTAAGATTAGGGAAACCGTGGTCGGTGATAACTACTCGGAATGTGCTCATAATAATGTGGTGCTATTTGCTGCCGGCAATCTTGCTCGATTCGCCAAGACCTTCGGGGCCCATACCGTTGTAACCCCCATCGACCGGCAAATCTGTGCCGGTGATAAACGAGGCATCATTGCTCAATAAAAACAATGCGGGGCCAGCCATCTCAACCGCATGCCCCATCCGGGCAAACATATGGTAGCGCCCCCAAACCGGATCAAATTTCTCGCGATCGTGTCCCGCAGCTTTGTCCACTTCACGCGTCCAAATCCAACCGGGGCTAATGCTGTTCACACGAATATCTTCCTGCGCCAAATCCATCGCCGCACAGCGCGTAAGCTGAGTGACGGCGCCCTTCGACATATTATAGGTCCACCGATTCGGCTGCGCGACCCACGACGATATACTCGAAACATTCACGACCGCACCGCCGCCGTTTTTCTTCATCTCCTCGGAGGTGAGTTGAATCATCAACGCGAAGCCCAACGGCCCAACCTCCAGCGAATACAGAAAGTCTTCGCGCGTCGCATCGAGCCCTTTGGCGATGAAGGAAAATACGTTGTTCACCAAGTAATCTAAGCGACCAAACTTCGCGACCGTGTCGCCTACGAGTTTCCGGCAAAATGCTTCTTCACTCATGTCCCCGGCAACGATCAGAGGCGAAAATCCCTGCGCCTCGAAGGCCGCGCGACCCTCTTCAGCATCAACCGGCAATCCACTCACGCAGACCTCCGCGCCTTCGCGTAATAGCTCAAGCGCGATGGCGTGGCCGATGCCATTCGTGCCACCGGTCACAAGGGCAACCTTGCCCTTGAAACGATCTTTCAGAGGTGTGCGAGTGGGGTCTGTTTTCATGGGGTTTAGCAAGGACAATTAGCGGCAAACGAAACAATTCTTCATGGGCAAACCACCGCTTTGATATCGTTTCCTTTCGCCGCGAGCATGCGTTGAAAAGCTTCGACCCCGTCTTCGAGTGAGAATCGCTGAATCCACGATTGGGCGTCCACCTTTCCTTCGGACATCAAATTGAGGGCGTGCTGCAGTTCTTCAATCGTTGCCGCGTAACTTCCGAAGACCTGCTTTTCAGGAAGTGTGAGGCCGTAAGAATTAAACTTCATTTCGTCTTCATGCAGGCCGATCCAGACCGAGCCACCGCCGGGGCGGATAGCATCGACCGAAGTCCGTTTCGTAATCCCCGCGCCGACTGCATCCACACTCAAATCAGCGCCTTCACCACCGGTGGCTTCCTTCATGACAGCAACCACATCCTCTTCACGGGGATTGATCACGCGCACGGCGCCAAGTTTCTTGGCAACTTCCAAACGCTCATTGCTGAGATCGGCCACATAAACTTTCGAACCACGTAAAACCTGTAGCGCCTGTTGGCAAAAGAGACCGATCGGCCCCGCGCCCATCACGAGCACCGTATCCGCATTGAGATGTCGGCTAACATGGACGACGTGCACGCCATTGGCCATCGGTTCGGCCAGTGCCGCTGCTTCCGCGGGCACATTATCAGGCCAAGGAATCAAACAACGCGCCGGCACATTCACGTATTCGGCAAACGCCCCGGGACGATGCATCCCGAAAATCTGACGATGCTCGCACAGATGCGTGTCACCACGATCACAGCGCACGCATTTGCCGCAGGGAACGAGCGAGTTACTCACGATCTTCGCACCCACTTCCCAATCGCTCACGTCGGCACCTCGCTCGGCAATCGTGCCACAAAATTCATGGCCCATTACCAATGGCGGCGGACGGCGGGGGCTCTTGTTTTTATAGGACTCCAGCTCGCTGCCGCAAATACCACAGGCCGCGACCTTGATCTTCACCTCATCGGCTTGAGGGGCGACATCATCGACGTCGCGAATTTCCATCTGTTCAAAGGCGGGGTAATGTAGGGTGCGCATAGCGTAAAATTGAGGTGCAGTTACAGGACTAAAAAAATCAAGGGAGAACGAGACTAACAGAAATATTTAAGACATCCCTTCGAGTAATTTCCAGCAATACATCTGCATTCGGGGCAAATGAAACGGTCCCTTAAAGGTGCCGCCTTTCAGAGATGAAGTCGGTTGACCCGTCCGGTCGAGATAGCCGAACCACTCACCGTGCTCCGGATCCGCGAAATGCTCATGCGCCCAATCGTGCACCAACGTGTGCCACTCCAGATACTTCACGTCCTTCGTGAGCTCCCACGCCAGCAGTGTCGCGATAATCGCTTCATTATGTGGCCACCAAAATTTCATGTGATGCCAGTATTCTTGCACCGGCAGGTCGCGCACATCGACATTGTAGAGAATCCCGCCGTGCTCCGGATCCCAACCTCGCTTCCACATTCCATCGAGAATCGCACAACCAAACTTCACTAGCCGCTTATCCCCTCCCCGCTGCTTCGCTTCGTGCAAAATAAACCACGCTGCCTCGATTGCGTGCCCGGGGTTGAGTTGCCGCCCTTCGAAGTGATCCAGCAGCGAACCATCCGGCGCCACGACTTCCATCAACGCACCGAGTTCCGGCTTAAAGAAGTCTCTCTCGATCTCGGCGATCGCCCGATCAATCCACTGCGAACAGGTCGCGCCCCGCACTTCTCGATCACCGAGCAGCTCACGCAATTCTTGCGCGGTCGCCATCGCGATCATCCACGGAGCCAAGCCCTTCATCGGTCGCGTCTCCAGCTCCGTTTTCGCCGCCATTACTCCTGGCGTAAAACTGTGGTGCAGATAAGTCTCCCACGCTCGCCAAGCATCAGTCGCGAGCGATTTATCATCGGTAATTTTCGAACAGGCGGCGAAGCCAATCGCGGCAAATGATTCGCTGAATACGTAACGCCGCATCCGCAGCGGACGCCCCTCACGTGTCAGCGTGAAATACATTTCCCCTTCCGGACCATAAGCGTGTTTCCGCAGAAAATCCGCACAGGACAACGCGACGGCGCGCCATTCCTCACGCGGCTCGGCCAATCGATAGGCCGTCGCAAACGTCCACGCGGCGCGCCCCTGAAACCAGACTGATTTATCATCGTCGATCAGCGTGCCGTCGCGATCCAGACCAGTATGCATGCCACCCTGTTTACGGTCCCAACCATGTTTCGTCCAAAACGGCAGCACATCATGGAGCAGGCCGTCGCGGTAAACCGCCATCAAGTCGTCACGTCGTTCAGGAGTCATCAAGGGGCCACTTTGCCGCCCCGCCCGCCTCGCACAACCTTTGCTTTTGTGCCGCGCTATTTCACAAAAGATGGTCTACTAATGGACACTCTGCTGACACGGCCTACTCTTGTGTTTCGAGCCAAACCCCTTTTCCCCTAATTCCACCTTTTATTATGAGCACCCCATCCTCATCTCTCGCCGACCTCAATGTGCGCGGCATTTCTTTTCCGACCAAAACCGTGCCGGTTGAAAAAACCTCTGCCGATGAACTGGCGCAGCTGACTGGCACCACCGCCAAACCATCCTCTCGCCCCGGCCAGGGCATCAACGTCGCGCTCGCGTCGCGCAATTGGGCACCCACCGCGCAAAAAGCTGCCAAAGAGGCGAACAACTGGATGTGGCTGCGGATCACTGAAAATGGCACGGGCGAAATCATCGCCAGCGAAGGCTCGGGTCTATTCGCCGCCGTGCGCCTGCTCGCTCATGGATTGACAGGAGCCACTCGCGAAAAACTCGCCGCCGGTCTGCTGATTGAGCGTAGCTTCAGCATGAACAAGCCGATCTGGGATGGCTCATTCGCGCAATATTGGCGTTTCAATCGCAAGTTCTGCCCGGAGCAATATGCCGAAACGCTCGCCGAATCAGGCTTTACCCATATCGAGGTCAACAGCCTGCAAGCCACCTTCCCTTACGAAGATTCCGTGCCCGGCGAATACTACTCGCAGTTCTACACCTACTGCCCCGGATTTAATCACTTCATCGATACCCCGCTCACCCGCGGCATCTGGCCCGCGCAATATCTCGATGCCAATCTCGAGCGCCTGAAAAACCTCGCCACCATTGGTCGCAAGTTTGGCTTGAAGCCCGGCGTCTGCCTTTACGAACCGCGTAGTCTGCCCGAGCGTTTCTTCCAAAAATATCCCACCCTGCGCGGTGCGCGAATCGACCATCCGTTCCGCTCGCGCCTGCCGCGCTATACGATGGCGCAGGATCACCCCGTCACGAAGCATCACTTCAAACTCGCCACGCAAGCGTTGATGAAAGCCGTGCCTGATCTCGACGCGATGTCGATCTGGACCAACGACAGCGGAAGTGGTTTCGAGCACTCCGCCTCACTTTACATCGGTCGCAATGGCGGCCCTTACATGATTCGAGAATGGCGCAATCATGATGCCATTGCCAAAGCCTCCGGCCAGAGTATCGGCGGGTTCCTCCGCAATCTCCGCGACGCCGCGGGTGAACTGAATCCAGACTTCAAACTCAGCCTACGCATCGAACCTTTTAAAGTGGAGCACGATCATCTCAAATCGGAGCTTGGTCGCGGCATCCATTGGGAAGGTGCTTCGATGTTTTCACATGGTTACGAATCGGCGGACTACCCGCACCCCCATTACAAAGATCAGCACGTTGCTGGTGGCATGTTCCACTGCACGATGGATAAGCGCGAGAAGCCCGCGCTGGCCAAAGAACGCGCCCAAGGCATCGAGCCAATCCTCACTTATTCTCCCGGTCCCGTTTGGAATCAGGAACCTCTGATCGGTATCCCGTGGCCGCGGATGATCCACGCGCGTCTCACTCAACTCAAAGGCATCGGGGCCAATATGGTCAGCGCGATGGGCGGACTCGCCAACACCACCGCCGCGCCCTACTGGCCCAACACCGCGGCGATCCGTGCCGTGCAATTCACCCCGGATCGTTCCATCGATGACGTGCTGGCCGATGAAGCCGTGCGCTTCGCTGGAGCCAAACATGGCCCTGACCTTGCCAAGGCTTGGGCGATGTTCGAGGAAGCCGTCACCTGGCAGCCCGTTGTGATGCTCTTCTGTGGATTCGGTTGGTGCTGGCAGCGCACTTGGGATCGCCCGATCGTGCCCGACATCGAAGCCATCCCCGCGGAAGATCGCCACTATTACGAACGCCACGGTTGTATGCAGCATAACAACCCCAGCATCAACGATCTCGGCAAAGACGTGCTGTTTAATCTCATCACCCGTGAGGATGCCGATAAGATGGTGCCGCGCTTCGACAAGAATCTCCTGCCTCGCATCGTGAAGGCCGAAAAACACGTCGCCGCGACTCTCGCCAAGCTTCCTCCGATCTCCGAGCTCCCATCTTCGAACTCCGACGAAGCGCAACGCGCTGCGTTGGTCTTCGCCGATCTGCGTGATCGTCTCCGCGCTTACCGTCACTGGGCCACCACCCTTCGCACCGTCGTCGCCTGGTGCTCGGGAGTTTACGGTTACCTCGAAAGTAAGACCGCTCCGCAAAAGAAGAAGCACGAGAAATTCCTGCAGGCTTCCATCGATCTCGAACTCGAAAATGCGAAAGGGTTTCTCGATCACTTCGAGAACTCGCCGACCGAATTCATGGTCGTATCCGAAACCGGAGAAAACACCTTTATCTACGGAAAAAACCTCGGTGACCACGTGCGCAACAAGATCCGTCTGATGGAGAAATACCGGCACAAGAAACCCAGCGTCGATCAGCACATCCTCTGGCGACCCGCCCCCGAGCAACCTTGGCCTGAAGGCTTCCCGACCAAGTAAGACGCCACTCTCTCAAACACCCGTGAATCCCGCGGGTGTTTTTTTTGAGGGGAGGAAAATATCAGTTAGAGAATGCCGGTCTCTCCATTTCCTGTCATTGCGAAGAAGCCCCGTCCAGCGGGGCGACTGCGGCAATCCACGACGACACTTCGGTTGCACTTAGCTGTTCGTGGATTGCCGCGGCGGCCTACGGCCTTCTCGCAATGACAATCAGAATACCACGTGAAGTTCATTAGCCCCCCACTCCGCGTTGCATTGGTCGCGAGGTATTATAATTGGTAAATAATCACCTTTTCTTAAAGAGGTGCTTGCAGGTGGGAAATTAGGCCCTTCTGCATCGTGGTTACTTATCTTTAATGAACACTGACCCAACACCCCCACTCGCTGCGCTCAACGTGCAGCGTATTACTTATCCCACCAAATTTCAGGACGTCGAACAGACCGCTGCGAATGAACTCGCTCGCTTGACCGGCGCGACTGCCACGAAAGCATCGCGCCCCGGTAAGAGCGTGAATGTCTCGATTGTATCACGTGGTTGGGCGAAGAATTTCCCGAAGTCCAAAGCCAACACGCCCGGTTGGATGTGGGTGCAGATCAATGAACACGGCACCGGAGAAATCACCGCTGATGAAGGTGCGTTTCTCTACGCCGCCGTGCGCCTCCTCGCCCATGGATTGACCGATGAAACCCGCGCCAAACTCGGTCGCGGTCTATTCCTTCCGGTGACGTTTCCTTGGCATCGCCCACATTGGGATAGCTGCCTCACGCAATACTGGCGCAGCGCACGCAAGTTCGATCGTGAGCAATACGTCGCCACGCTCGCTGAATCGGGTTTCACGCATGTCGAGATCAACGGTCTCCAAGCTCACATGCCGATGGAAGATTCGGTGCAGTCGGAATATTACCCGCAATTCTATACCTACACGGCGGGTTTTAATCACTTCATCGATACGCCGCTCACCGAAGGTCTCTGGCAACCGCACTACCTCGAAGCCAATCTCAACAATCTCAAAAGCATCGCCGAACTCGGTCGCAAATACGGATTGAAACCCGGCGTCTGCATGTTTGAGCCGCGCACCTTGCCCGAGCGTTTCTTCCAACGCTACCCCACCCTTCGCGGAGCTCGCGTGGACCATCCGTTCCGATCGCGTCTGCCTCGCTACTGCCTCGCACAGGATCATCCTGTCACGAAAAAGCATTACCGTGCGGCGATTCAAAACCTCATGAAGGCAGCACCCGAGCTTAGTTATATGAGCGTGTGGACGAATGACAGCGGCGCCGGTTTTGAGCACACGGGATCACTCTATGTCGGCCGCAATGGCGGACCTTACATGATCCGCGAATGGCGCAACCACGAGAAAGTCGCGCAAGCCGCCGGCGAAAGCATCACCCGCTACCTCGCCAACATCCAAGGCGCGGCAGCCGAGATCAATCCCGACTTCGATATCATCCTGCGACTCGAACCCTTCAAGTTGGAGCATGACTACATTAAAAAGGGATTCCAAAAGCACATCACTTGGGAGGCCGCCAGCCTCAACGTGCGCGGTTATAGCGAGCCTTACGCTCATCCGAAATATCCCGACGTCGTGGGCATGGCGGGTAGCCCCCTGCAAACCGAGATCGATCCAAGCGAACGCGAGGTGCTCGCGGAATCACGCGCCCAAGGCGCCGAGCCGACGATGCAATATTCCATCGGTTCTTCCGCCTGTTTCGAACCGCTCCTCGGCGTCCCCTATCCGCGTTTGCTTCGGAAAAAAATGGAATCGATGCGCGACCTCGACATCAAGCGCATCAGCGGATTCGGAGGACTGAACAATACGGGGCAAACTCCCTACTGGCCGAATCCGGCGGTGCTCCGCGCGACCCAATTCACGCCGGAGGTTTCAATCGATGAGGTGCTGCTGAACACCGCACGCAGATTCGTCGGAGATAAATACGCCGCGAACCTCGTCGCGTGTTGGGATGCGTTTGAAGAAGCCGTCAGTTGGCAACCGCCTGTCATGCTCTTCAGCGGATTCGGCTTCACCTGGCAGCGAACTTTGGATCGCCCCTACGTGCCCGACATCGAGGCGATTCCCGCCAAGGACCGCGCCTACTACGAACGCCACGGTTGTTTCCAACATAACAACCCCGGGATGAACGATCTCGGCAAAGATGTGCTCTTCGATATCATTACCAAGGAACAGGGCTTCGAGGCGCTCAAAGCTTTCGACCAGAACTCCCTGCCTCGAATCGATAAGCTCATCGCGAAACTCGAGAAGCTCGAAGCGCAAACCACCCCGAACTCCAAACTCCGATCTCCGATCTCCGATGAAGATCGCCGCGCGGCGACGGTCTTCATCGATTTACTGGATCGCGCTCGCGGTTACCGGGTCGTCTGTGGATCCATCCGCATGGTCTGTGCGTGGTGTGCCTACGTTTACAGCTACCTCGATAGCACCAAGGCCGCCGAAAAGAAGAAGCACGAAAAGGCACTTCAAGCCGCTATCGACGAGGAGCTCATCAACACCCAAAATCTCATCGAGCTACTTGAAACGGACCGCACGGAATTCATGGTGCTCTCTGGAATTGGAAATAACACCTTCTGCTACGGCGAAGATCTACCCGAACTCCTCCGCCAGAAAATCAGCCTGATGAAAAAGTATCGGCACCAGAAACCACGGATCGACAAAGACATCCTGTGGCGACCGATCCCCGGCGCCCAGTGGCCGAAGTTCGAGTAAGGCAGCAAACCACTAAACACATGAAAAGGAAATTGTAAGGCGGGATCGCCTGATCCCGCTTTAAAAGTCTTTGGATATTTCGAAGGCGGGATACGGCGATCCCGCCCTACAGTGCTTCTCTGAACACCTTGGCTAAGCCCGCCTTATCTATACGCTTTTCTGCGATGCCGATCATACCATCGTAGAGTTGTTTCCAATTGTAGCTCTCAATCTGTATCCCATTTAACTGGAGAAACGTGAGCGCAGCACCCACGGCTGTGCGCTTGTTGCCATCCAGAAAAGGCTGGTTCTGCGCAATGTGGAAAGCATAGGCAGCTGCGATGGCAAACAAGTCGCCGTTCCCATAAAAGTAAGCAGCTTCAGGTTGCATCAACGCCGAGTCCAAGAGGCCAGGTTCGCGTAATCCATCTAAACCTCCATGCCGACGAAGCGATTCCAGATGCAATTGTTTGACCTGCTCAAGAGACAGAAAAATAGGTTCTTCCCTATCTAGCCCGGAAATTCTGGCCCTTACTGCGCAAGCTTACGCATCAACTCCGAATGAGTATCAAAGACTTTATTCATGGCCTTCTTAAACGCTGCGTCATCCACACGTTTCACATGTGAATCTCCCGATTTCGGTGCAGCCGGAGTCGGGCCCACCTTCTTGGTAGTGTAGGGCACGGTAGGCTCTTCGACTTTATCCGACTTGCGATTCACGTTCTCACCCTACCTCCGAAAGGGCCTCTGTCAATCGACCGAATTTTGGCACTTATCAAGCAGTCGCAGGGTCGAAATTCATCACTTGTGCGCTTTTTTACGGAAGGTCGATGGGCTCATGCCCATGACTTGCTTGAAGGTCTTCGAGAAATGGAAGATATCGCAGAAGGCGAGTTCGTCGGCGAGTTCCTTGAAGCCGTGGCTGCCTTGATAGATGGCGGCGCAGGCGCGATCTATTTTCTTTCGCTTCTGAAACTGGCCTGGCGACACCCCTAGTTTCAGCGAAAATTGCTTTCGAAAATTATCGTAGTTTAGACCTACCCCGCGTGCGACTTCCTCTGGTGACGGCCAGCCGTGGTCACCGCGATTAGCGAGTAGTCGTTGGCTTTCTTCGAGCCAACGTTCGCGCGCGAAACGCGCGGAGCCCTCTGCATCGGCTGCCGACATATCGTAGATCAGATGCAAGAAACGCCCCATCACACGTTTGGCGCCTACTTCGGTGTGCCAATCTTCACTGCCGATTACTTCCTCAAATCGTCGTCGCCAATAATCGATCGGCTCCAGATGCCAGACCGGATGGTGTGGATCCAAGAGACCGCGCTCATGTAGAAAATCAAACTGGGGGCCGTTGAAGACGCAGTAGATCTGATCCCATTTCTGGATCACCCTGGGCCCATAAGCATGGGCTATCTCGGGGAAAATTACCACCAGATCGCCATCGCGAAGATTCCGGCGCATCCCGTGGGCATCTGCGTAGTAACCCTTCGCTTTCACCATGTAGATAAAGGAATAGCTTCCCAAAACACGCATCGAATTGGGATCAAGCCCAGGCACATCACTCAGAGCTCCAGCCAGTTGCAACTCCCCCTCGGCGGTGCGGATTGGACTTTCCAACCACACCTTACTATGGAATTGCTCGGGATGATTTAAAGACATGGGCATATTCCAAAATATACATGCCAAATCTCATTTCAACCATTTTGTCGCATCGAATTATGGTGTATATTGGACAGCTATACCCGAAAGTCTCCTTTCCATTTCCATTCTGTTACAACCTCAACATCCTTTCACCTATGAGCACCGCCACACTCCCACAAATTATTTCATACGGGCATGAGCTCGATATGAGCGAAGATAAGTTTGGTATCCTCCGAGATTCCGCCGATGCTGCCAACGACTTTGAAGAGCTTCGCCGCCGCTTTGATGAAGATGGCTACATCTACATCAAAGGATATCTTGAACGTGACAAGGTGCTCGATGCCCGGCGCGAGATCGTCAATCGACTCGATAATGAGGGTATTCTCGATCCTGATTATCCTGCCATGGATGCCATCGCCAAACCTGGAGCTAAACACGGTTTCAAGCCGGAGATGGCCAATGGCTGCGTGCCCCTACAAGAGCTGCTCTACAGCGGAAAAGTGACTGACTTTTATCGTCAATTCTACGCTGAGGATATCCGACACTACGATTACACTTGGCTGCGGGCTTTGGGTCCGGGCAAGGGCACTAATCCGCACTGCGACTTGCCTTATATGGGGCGAGGCACCCACCAGCACATGACCTGCTGGATGCCATACGGTGATATCTCGTATGAACTAGGCGGACTCATGATTCTCGAAGGCTCGCATAAGCGCACGGACCTCCTGAAGAACTACATCTACCGCGATGTGGATGGCTACTGCGAAAACGATGCGAAACAGGTCAAGAAGGTGGTGGACGATGGCGGCTGGTCCTTCACGGGCACGCTTTCCCACAACCCTCCAGTCGTGCGCAATAAGTTCGGCGGACGTTGGCTCACCACTGAATTCGAAGCGGGCGACTTTCTGACTTTCGGCATGTTTCTGGTGCACGCTTCGCTCGATAACCAAACCGAGAACCGTCTCCGCATTTCCAGCGACAGCCGCTATCAACGCGCTTCCGAGCCAATCGATGAACGCTGGGTTGGGGCTAAACCTCCCGGCCACGGCCCCAACGGCAAACGCGGCCTGATCTGCTGATTTTCATTTATCATTCTGAGCGCAGCGAGGAATCCAGTGCGCGATGAGCCCGCTTCAATTTTTCGTGGATTCTTCTCTGCGCTCAGAATGACTGTTTTTCAAATTTCCTAGAAAATCCACCCAATGGCTACATCTACTCCTTCAGTTCCTGCTACCGGCCGCATGGCCTCCGTCAATGGGATGACGCGCCTTCTTCGCCTGCTTTTCGAAGTTGAACGCGAATTCCTCCGCACCGTCACGACTCTCGTTTATCGAGTCGGCGAACCAGAGCTCAAGTATCTCATCTGCCAGCACGCCTGGGAGGCCGCCGGGCATGCTCGCTTCATCCGTGAGCGCGGACGCGAGCTAACCAGCTTCGGCACCCGCGACAATGTGCGCGCGGAGATCCGCCAATTGTTCGACGAGGCCATCGGCACCGCCGAGTCAGATCCACAAGTGATCCTCGCTGGCTTCTACAAAGTATTTAAACCCGCACTGCTCGCCGCGTATCGTGATTATCTCAAGCTCACCAATCCTTTGGCGGATTGGCCGTCCAAGAAACTCGTTGAAGAATTCATCGCCGACGAAGAACGCCACGCCACCGAGATCGCCCCCTATCTCAAGGATGTCGACGCGAGCGAATGGGAAACCCATCTCACGCAAGCCCTCGATGACCTGGGTGGCTGGCTGGGCCAAGAAACCCGTCTTCCGCTTGCCGCCAATTACGTGTGGCAACATCAGGCGACGCCTTTCACTCATCCCGCGACCTGCAACCGCGGAAAATACCCCGTGTGCTCCAGTATTTTCGGACAGGATCCGACTGAAGACCCCATCGTGCGCGATTGGCTATCCGATCCCAAAACCGACGCCCGGGTAATCCGCATCATGGTCTACGTGTGGTTGATGATGGAACTGGATGCGGTCGATTACCTCGCCACCGTTTTCGTGGAAACACCGACTGCGCCATTCGACCTCCACTTTGATCTCGCGCGTCACCTTTGGGATGAATCCCGCCACAGCCAATTCGGCTACCGCCAACTGCCGAAGTTCGGAGTGGATCTGATGACCGTCGAACACTCGCTCGAGCTCTACAACGTCCTCGTGCAGATGCCTGCTCATGAGCGCTATGCCATGATGACGATGGAGTTTGAAGCGGGCAGCTTCCCCGCAAAAGCCCACGTGATGGATCGCGTGCGCGAACTCAACGACTTCGAGGCCGACACGCTTCTAGCCTTCGATCGCAACGATGAACAAAACCACGTGCGCTACGGTCATCGCTGGTTACCGGAGATGATGGCCCTCTTCGGCGAGACGCGACCGGTGGAAGCATTCGTCAAAGCCACTCAGGAAAAGTTCAAGGAATTCGCCAAGATTTACGGCAACAAGACCCCGCACTCTCTGCCCAAAGAAACCCGACTTACAGGCGAAAAAATTCTAAAATTGGTCGAGGCGAGCTAAACAGCGTTTCGTTCTCCCAATTTTCTAAACGCCACCACCGAGCGGCGTTTTTTTTGCATTCTGGTGCCATTTACATGAATATTCGTGAAATAGGGCCTTGAACATCATCCCCTAGCGCACTCTATCTGAACTTCATGGCCCCAAAACTCTGTCGCGTAGGCGCACTGCTCATCTTCTTTTTTACCTTTGGTTTGTCGGCCCACGCCAGTGGTCTGGTGACGCTGCAATCCGCACAGCTTTCTGCTAGTGAAGTCGAAGACTTGGCAATCACAGCACCAGAGCCCGAGTTGCCCGCACTAGATGGTGCCGCCGAGGGAATCACGCCCATCAGTGCCCTTTTCCACAACGAATCACTCTGGGTGCTAGGTAGTGATGCTTCTGGGCAGCAAGTCTGGCTTAAACACGATAAAAAGGGCTGGGCTCGCAAAAGCCCTGCGCCCGCCTTCCTTCGTTCCGAGCTCCAAGCTGGTGGCCAGGCCCACATCCTGGCACTCAGCATAGACGACGAAGGGAATGCATCCTACATCACCTATCACACGATTACGGATGCGTGGGCCACCCTCGGCACCGCACCAATCGCAGGCACCCTTAAGTCGGTGCAAAACGCGAAGGACGGTTTCATCCTTAATGCCCTCGGCCCTGATGGCAAAACCCAACACACGCATCTCAATGTCGCGCTGACCAAACGGCTACTGCATCCCATCGATTGGGCCCTCATTGGGTCCTATCTCATTTTCACCGCCGGGATCGGCTACTACTACTACCGCAAGGACAAGCAGAGCAAAGACAACGCCGACTTCTTTCTCGGCGGTCGCAATATCCCCTGGTGGGCGGCAGGCGTCAGTCTTTACGCCACGGGCACCAGCGCGATAAGCTACATCGCGACCCCGGCCAAATCCTTCGCGACCAATTGGCTCTATCTTGCCAACAATGTCGTCGGCATGATCGGTATCATTTTCGTCGCCTTTTGGATCGTGCCCTTGATTCGGCGCCTGAACCTGATGTCGGTTTACCACTATTTGGAAATGCGGTTTCACCCGTATATCCGTGTGCTCGCCTCCGCTCTGGCCATTGTGCTGCAGCTCGGTGGTCGCATGAGTATCGTCCTGTTCTTGCCCTCACTGGCCATGTCGGCGGTAACGGGCATCAACGTCACCTCCGCCATCCTCATCATGGGAATCGTCACGATTCTCTACACCGCACTGGGCGGGATGAAGGCCGTGATCTGGACCGATTTCATCCAAGTAGTCGTCATGCTGGGTGGTGCCTTTGTGGCCTTTGGCTTCATCGTCATGCACGTCGATGGAGGCCTGGGAGAAATGTATCGAACCGCGATGGCCGACGATAAAATGCGCACCTTCGATTGGGATTTTAATCTCACTCAAGCCACCGTTTGGGGATTTCTCATGCTCAATATTTTGGGGGTGCTGGTTTATCCTCAGGATCAGGTGATGATGCAGCGTGTGCTGTCTACCAGGTCCGATAAAGCTGCTGGCAAATCCGTCTTGACCCTCGCCGCGATCGTTATCCCAGGCAATCTCGCCTTCTTTGGCATCGGCACGGCGCTTTACGTTTTCTACAAGCAGCATCCCGCCAATCTGAACCCGCTTCTCACCATCGATTCGACCTTCCCGCAATTCATCGCCGCTGAACTGCCAGCCGGCATCACCGGGCTAATCATCGCGGGTATCTTCGCCGCTTCCATGTCCACTCTCTCCAGCTGCATTAATAGCGTGGCCACCCTAGTATCGGTCGATTTTTACGAGCGTTACTCGAAAAACGCGACGCAGAAGAAAAGCCTGAAAGTGGCAGAGTTCGCCACCGTTATTGGTGGCATGGTCGGCATCGGCACCGCGATTCTCCTCGCTCGGGCAAACATCCAGTCGGCACTCGACACTTCATTCGCCCTCGGCGGCCTGCTGGGTGGTGGGTTTGCCGGATGTTACGCTCTGGGCATATTTACCAAACGAGCCAACTGGCAGGGCACCATGATCGGTGTGGCAGTGAGCATCGTGCTCACCCTTTACGCATGGACCCAAAATGCGGTGCATCCCTTCTTCTATATCTTTATCGCTAATCTCACGACTATTACGGTCGGCTACTTTGCCAGTTACTTCTTCCCGGCACCTAAACAATCGCTCCTTGGCCTCACTATCTATACGCCTCGGAAGACTCCGGTTGTGATCGATCCTGCTACGTTATAATTTCAGTATGAAAACATACCGCGCCGTTCTCGTCGGCACCGGTGGAATCGGCGAAGCGCATGTGCGTGCCGTCGAGTTCACCCATGGCCGAGTTCAACTAGTCGCCGCGTGCGACATCAATGCAGATCGCGCCCGCGAATTTTGCGAAAAATTCAATGTGCCCAATTCGCATACGGATTACGCAAAAATGTTGGAGCAAGAGAAGCCCGACATCGTGCTGATCGCTTCGCCGCCGGGCCTCCATGCCGATATGAGTATCACCGCGATGGAAGCGGGAGCATGGGCATTGTGCGAAAAACCACTCTGCGCTTCACTCGCCGAATTCGATCTCATCGAAGCCGCCGAGAAAGCGACTGGCATGCGCACCGCGTGCGTCTTCCAGATGCGCTTCGCCTCGTCGCAAACGCATGTGCGCAGCCTTCTCAATGCGGGCACCTTTGGCCGTCCGCTGATCGCCACGTGCAACACGCTATGGTATCGCGATGCTGAATACTACGCGGTGCCCTGGCGCGGCAAGTGGGCCACTGAACTCGGTGGACCGACCATGAGTCAAGGCATCCACACGATGGATCAGCTGCTGCATCTCTTCGGAGATTGGACTGAAGTTCGCGCCATCACCGACACCGTATATCACGACATCGAAGTCGAGGATGTCTCCATGATTCACGTGAAATTCACCAACGGCGCGCGAGCTTCGATCACCAACAGCTCCGTCTGCCCACGACAGGAAACCTACCTCCGTCTGGATTGCGAAAAAGCCACGATCGAGCTCACCCACCTTTATGCCTACAAGCAGGAAAACTGGAAGATGACTCCGGCCGACCCTGACAATAGTGCAGATATCACTGCGGCTTGGGAAAAGTTTCCCGAAGACGTCGGCTCCACTCACGGAGCCCAGCTCGTTGAGATGGTTAAAAACAGGGACGAAAACACCATCCCACTCACGAGCGGCGATGAAGCGCGGCGCACTCTCGAATTTCTAACCGCGATCTACAAATCAGCGTTTACCGATACTACCGTGACTCGAGGTAGTATCAAATCTGGCGATCCTTTTTACACCGTGCTTCACGGTGGCCGCGCCAACTCCTCCCGCTAAAATACTTTTAAATTTATCCCGGATCGGTGCCCTGCATGCGATTCGGGCAAGGAATATTTATGCCACCAATCTCGAATCCAATCGAGCAAAGCACCATACTCGGTTTTTTATGGGCTTCTCGTCGGCGATTTATGCGTGGAGTGGGTGTCGTGCTGCTTCGCAGTATCGCGGCCGCACCTTGCACGCTAATCATCCAACGTATCATTGATCGTCCCCTCAAGGAGGGTCGTATCGACGGTGTGATCGAGCTGAGTCTCTATTTCATCGTCTGTTTGATTTTCCATTTCGGGTTTTCCGTCTGGGGTGCTAAATCCATCTCCAAAACCATGGCTCAACTCATGGTCGAAATGCGCAGTCACATCTTCTTTCGATTGCAGTTCCTCAGCTTCAGTTATCTCGACGGGCAAAAGACGGGGCGCCTCCTTTCGAAATACGCATTTGATACCCAAAAGGTAGAGGGTTTCCTCTACATGATTCTCAATCAGTTGCTGCCGGATCTGGTCATGGGTGTCGCAATCCTGATCATTCTCGCATGGATGAATTGGGTGCTCCTGCTCGTGCTGCTCCTCTGCATCCCCATCTACGCCACGGCTAAATTTATCTTCTTTGGAAAAATCAAAAAGGTGAACAACGAGAATCGGCTCGCGCAGGAAAAATTAACCGGCACTGCGTCCGAATACATTTCCGCGCTGCGCCTTGTGCGCAGTTTCGGTGAAGAGGAACAAGCGGAACAAGCTCTCGATCATAGTAGCACGACATTCGCGACCACCCGAGTCTCGCAATCCTACGTCAACGCCCTCTTCGGCACCTATGTCCACGTCGGTATGCAGATACTGTCGCTCGTGGTCATCGCCGGCGGAGCGATCATGTCCATTAATGGACAAATAACCATTGGCACCCTCTTCGCTTTCATGGCTGGATTCGGTTATATTCTCCAACCGATTCACATGTTCATTGGTATGAGCGAGCAATATTTCGCGGCTCAGGAAGGCTATATCAGCATCAAGGAACTCGTCGATTCGAAGTATGTTGAAAAGTGGCATGGCGAACGTCGCGAAGAACGCATCACCGGTGATATCTCCTACGAAAACGTCTCCTTTTTCTACCCTTCTGCTCCTGACAAGAAGGTGATCAACAACCTCAATCTCATGTTTAAGACCGGTGAAAGCATCGCGTTTGTCGGCCCCTCCGGTTCAGGCAAGAGCACGCTGGCCAACCTTCTGCTCGGCCTCTACGCCCCCACGGAAGGCCGTATCCTGATCGACGGCGTGCCGCAATCAGAATGGGACATGCGCTGGATCCGTCGCCAAATGGCTGTCGTGATGCAGGATAGTATTTTGCTGTCGGGCTCCGTTTTTGATAACATTCGCTTCGCGCGTCCAAGCGCGACTCCCGATGAAGTGCACCACGCTGCGCAGCAAGCCAACGCCGAAGAATTCATTCTGCGTATGCCCGAAGGCTACGACACCCTCGTGGGCGAACGCGGTGGCACCCTCTCCGGCGGTCAAAGACAACGCATCGCCATCGCTCGATCCATCCTGCGCAATCCTCCTGTGCTCATCCTCGATGAAGCCACCTCCGCGCTTGATTACGAAAGCGAACGCCTGATCCAAGAAGCGCTGGAACGACTCTCCGAAGGCCGCACCGTCATCACCATCGCGCACCGACTTAGCACGATCAAAAATGCCGACCGCATTATTGTCCTCCGCGATGGCGTGATTGTCGAACAAGGCAATTACAAGGAACTCAGTGATCAAAAAGGAGTCTTCTCTGAGTTGATCGCCGCTCAATCCGCCGGGTCTAAATTCCTCGACACCTGAGCCGTTCATCAAAAACACGGGCAACTCAGAGATGTTTTGCCCCCGCCCAACACTTCCTCAACACTTCCCCATTATGAAACGACTCCTGCTCGCCTTTCTGATCACTTCGACCACCGCTTTTGCCGATACTGGCTTTCCTGGCGTCACCTCTATAATGAGCCTGAAGGAGTTTCACGCTGCCGGTCTCGACAAGCTGAGCCCCGAGCAACTCAAGTCTCTAGATAGTGCCATCTTACGGCACTTCGAAGGAGCCGTGCAGACCGCCGCCAAACAGGAAGCCGACAAGCTCGCATCGGAATCCTACGCCCTCGAAGAAGAGCGCTCACTCCTCCAACGTTTCGGCCTGCCGAGTATTTCTCTGTCCCAAGATTGGCGCAACAAAACCGCCCTCACCGGCCGGGTCACCCGTTGGATCGGTGGCAACAGCTTCCAACTCGAGAACGGGCAAATCTGGGAAGGTGGCGAACCGATCGTCTACGAACTCGTGGACCGTGTGATTGAAATATCCCCGCGTCCCAACGGCCAGTTCGCCCTCGTAGTCGATGGCAAGAACACCACGATCCGCATCCACCGAGTGAAATAATCTCGGCTGTTTCGCGAACCTTTTCGCGCCACACCATGCTGACGCTTTCCAACCATGATCTGAGCGTGGCTCTCATTGATCCGGCGAACCCCGCGGAACGTGATCATCTTGGCGTGCGCTTTTGTTGGGGCGGCTATATCTGGCAAGTCGAAGACGCTCAAGCTGGGCCCCTGCTTGCAGGCCCCGAATGGCCCAAGCCCGACCCGCTACCATTCAATGGTCAAGGCCTGCCTGAATCGTTTCGCTATGCAGAATTTGGCACCGGACGCCAACTCATGCTCGAAGACGGACGCGGCTTCATCATCGGCATCGGAGAAGTAGCTCCCGGCGATGACGGTAAACTCGCCGTGCTAAAACCCTGCCTCTGGTCGATCACGACAAGTCACGGCGCGGTAGAATTTTGCACCGAGCAATCTGGCAACGGCTACTCCTGCCAGCTCACTCGCCGCATCTCCCTCGAAAATCGTAAACTGACCTCGTCAACTCGTCTCGCCAACCTCGGCACACACTCGATCCCTCTACATTGGTTTGCTCATCCTTTTTTCTCTTTGGATGATCGCCTGCTCACCTGCAAAATCCCCCCCTCATGGAACATGGCGAAAAATGACGGTTTCGAATTCAACGAGGAACGCCTCATCACGTTCAAGCGCCGCTTCCGCGATGAGTTTGATGGCCATTTCGAGCAATTGGTCGTCGATCCCCAGACCCCTCTGCGAGCCACTCTATCGCACCCCAAGCTCACCGAAATTATCTTCACCTCCGACTTCGCACCCGATACCTGCCCTATCTGGGGTAACAGCAATACTTGGTCGATCGAGCCCTATATCGCCACCGAACTCGCGCCCGGCGCTGACCATAGTTGGCACCTCGCCTACGAGTTTGGTCCCGTGGCCTGATCGGTTAACCTGAGTCCAGGCGAGCGGTGTGCACACACAGGTCGGCCTAACCTACACAAATAGCGAAAGTGGGTAGGGCGAGACTGCTGGGCGCGCCATTGATTATTCGCGGCCAGCCCGGCTAGTCCTCCATCGCCTTGGCGACGGAGGGCAGACCCGCTACTTTGTCGCGGCCAATACGGTATAATAATCAGCCGCTTGAGATCACTTTTTCTTACGAATAAGACTGATCAGGAATAGGAGCACTAGGGCACCGACCGTGGCCGTCACAATCGGGCCAAGCCATCGTCCGCCGATCGAAATATCGAACTGGTCGAAGATCCAGCCACCCAAGGATGCCCCGATGACACCCACTATCATATTACCGAGAATACCCAAACCTCCTCCCTTAAAAATCAGTCCTGCCAACCATCCCGCCGCTAGGCCGATAATGAGAAAAATAATAAGTTGTTCCAGATCCATGGGGTATCCTTTTAATGCAGTTTCGTTGTAACGCTATCGTTGAGGTGACCCCATCATCTTTGTTCACCACCAACCCCACAAGTTGAAAAGGGCTACCAGTAAGTCGCCTACACAGGCCTACTTAAGGTCCCGTTCGCTGCGCTCCTCGCTGAGTCTTTCGCGAGAGCGTTTCTTTTCGATCTGCCACGGATCCCTCGCCCGTCACTCCGAACTCTTTCCCACAATGAACCTCAACTAATAGTTGACGTCCTAATTCTGGCGGCCCCATCAACCCGTATTCGATAAGTGAGCCTATAAACTGCGCAAGCAATCGGCGGGGTTGATGCGCCGTAAACCAAAAAGACTCGGGAGACAGGCCAACGCCGACACCGCTAGAATTGCGAATGCCACACCCGCGTAGGTCGCGACATTATAAGGATCGATTCCAAATAGCAGCGATTCCAGCACGCGCACCAATTGGCTCGCGCCAATCAAACCGACCGCCACGCCAATTAAAGCCGTGATCATGTGCCCTTTCGTAAATCCCATCCACAATTGCCTCGGCTCTGCTCCGAGTGCCATCCGAATACCAAACTCGCGAGAAGACTGCAGCACTTGCGATATCGTCAGACTATAAACGCCAATCGCACCCAAAAGTAAGGCTGCCAGAGCGAATACCGTGGTGAGATCTGCCGTCATGTGCATCGAGCTGAGCACGAGATCGATTTGGCCTTTAATCGTGGACGGATAATACAGCGAAGTGCGCGGATCCGCCCGATGAATGGCATCAGTCAAAGAGCGAGCGCTCGGGATCCCCGCCCGATCGCGCACCACGAAATGCACTCCTGCCCCTGCTCCCCATTCAAGACTGAAGGGAAAGAAGATGGCATCGTTACTCTTCGCCGTTGGGCCACAGGCTTGGAAATCCCGCACCACCCCTCGCACGACCACTTCAATGGGAAAGTCTGTCTCCTTCATCCAACTAAATCTCAGGAAAAGTCTGCGTTCTAAAACATTCCCATCCGGCCAAAGTCTTCGAGCCAGGGTGTCATTGATCACCGCATGAATCTGACCCTCCAGCGGAATGTCTCCCTTAAAAGGTTCACCCTGTAGAAAAGGCACATCAAGCGTCTCAAAATAGCCTTCCGTCACTTGCGAATAGTAAATGCTTCCGAGTCCTTCTCCCTCCACAAAGCCCGCGGATTCAAAGGCATATTCGCAATACGGACCATTGCTGTATCCCGGCGGATTATCCACCAACGCCGCATTCACGGTCTCAGGCCGCGCCTTGATCTGATCGATCGCCAGTCGGTGAATCCTCAATCTCTCTGGGCTATACCAATCACTATCCTTATCGATCGATCCGTTACTCATCTTCGCCAGAAACACTTTATCGGCAGGATACCCCCATTGCGACTGACCCACGTTATAACTCGATCGCACCAGTAAACCTGCGGTGACTCCCAGCACCGTCAGCAACGCAATCTGACCGATGAGCAAGCTCCGCCGCCAGAGCGAGCGACCGGTCCCACGACTAGCATACGCGTGTTCGCGAATCACCCGATCAGGACTCACCCAGAGCATATAAACGATCGGAGCGATCACGGTGGCCAACGCACTCACGCACACCAGCACCACCGCTACCCCGATGAAATGCCATTCGAAGCCATAAGCCAACCAGTAGGGCGCGTTGATAAAATTCACCCTTTCAAAAAGAAATGGACCCGCGAGAGGCATCACCGCGAGACTGAGAAGTCCCGCACCCAGGGCGATCAAGGCCACTTGGAAACACACCCCACGAATGGCGCACCCCGCGGAATCCCCAGGGCCAATCCCGCCGCCACTTCGGATCGCAGACCTAAAAAATCGATCAACATCAGATTCGCAGCATTCGCACAACTCACCAGGACGAAGAGAAGGGAGAGCGCGAACAGGATCATCGCACTGATCTTGAGGTCAGAATGCAGATAAAAATCGCGCAAAGAAATCAGATCCATCTGTTGCTCATACTTATTCACTGGGCTATTTGGCCCCAATTGCGCCCGAATCATTTCCATGTCCTGAATCGCCCGTTCCAGAGTAATCCCAGGTTTCAATTTAACCAAGGCATTCCGCATCGGGTTGGGGTCGTTGTCCGGCGCCGCTCCATAGGATAACCATAAGTCCTGTTCGTTGGGGAAACGGAAGCCACGCGGCATCACGCCCACGATCGTCGCGATTTCACCCGTCACCGTCATGGTTTTCCCAAGGATATCCGGATCACTCCCATAACTGTTCTCTCACATTCGCTGACTCAACAGGGCCACCATCGGCGCCCCATACTTATCATCAGCCGGAATAAACAGGCGTCCCTTCAACGGCTTGGCTCCAACTGCTTGCATCACCTTTGACGTCAAGTAGGCCCCGAGGAACCGCTCCTCACCTCCCGGGATGTGGATGAAAAGAGAGTTATAAAATATCAACTCATTGAACTCCGAAAACACCGTTTGCCCCTTCCGGAAAGCCTCCAACTCCTCATGACTGGAGTGAGCGCGAAATCCCATGGCGCTGGATCCGACATGAGACATGATATAATAGTCCCCCTTCGGATCAAAGTCCGGCTGACTCAAATGCACCGTGTGAAACAGCGACCAGCTCAGGAGCGATAGCGTCACCGACACCGCAAACGTAACCAACATCAAGCCGTTCTGCACGCGCCGCCGAAACAAACGCCGCAGCGAAAGCGCGAATTCAAACCAGAGAACTTTCATCGAGGTAACTTCATCAGGCGGTGGGGTTTGAGCAGACTCGATCTATATCTCATGTCGGTCAATACCTCTAACGACACAATCCCGTTTAGCATCAATACAACCCCCGATACTTCCTCGTTCGGCAGTTATAAACTGCTATATTACAGATCCAAGGAGCATCAATCTAAGCGCTATACGGCCCCAAAAATCGTTCTCCATTGAAATGAATCAGGTGACTTGGATTATCCGCCACCCAGACCTCTGATTCCCACGCAATATCCCTCAGATACTTGATCAGCGCCTTTCGATTCAGCACCGCAGTCACAAAGACAAGTCCTGCCTGCGAACCCTTCATTAACTCCTGAAGCTCCAGCTTTCTCTTATTATCTATCGGCCCATGAGTCGCCGCAGCCTCAACCAAAACAAGCCAGTTTTTCTTGGGCAGAAAAATCACCACGTCAGGCATCTTACCGTGAGCATCGAGCTTAATGTCTAGTTTTTGAAATGCTGACATCTCGTCTTTGGAAACTTTCGCGCCGGCATCACCCAAATATATCACCCGGCCTCCGGGTGTGAATCTTGGACAAAATTCCTCGATAATTTGTCGTATGATCGTATTCTGGCCACCAGCTGTTATCTCCACGACAGAACCATCGGGCATGTTCACTGGGATTTTGAGCATCGCGCGCTCTTGGTCATGGAGCGCCTGAAGTTGAGGGAGCTTTCGGCGAAACCTCGATAGCGCCGGTGTCCATTTCTCAGTTCCGAATACCTTCGCCAATTGAACCACCGCAGGATCGAGCACATAGCCATATTTTGGCGAATTAACGGGACGACCCGGCTGGTCGGGATTAGCAACAGCCAAGCCCATCTGCATAAACTGATGCATCGTTTGGCGTCTCACGGTTTCGCGCGTATTCGGCTGATACTTTTTCCCATAGTGCAGCCGAAACCAATTCATCAAAGTAGTGATCCCCATGAAAGGGTTACCAGCCTGCGACCATGTCGCGGCTGGTGGTAGATCGAGCAACGCCAGCAAGGTCAAAGCTGAGCGTTCGTTATGCTGCGCGCGGGGAACTCCCAGGCCTGCCAGCATGGACAGCGCTTCCTTGATCTTCATTTTCCGCATAGTCGCGGCAGAGTTCCGTGATGTGTTGATCGACATTTTCGTTAACAAGATGAGTGCCCTCCAAGCGCTGTCCTAATTTCCGAAGAGCTTTCGCCGGAGGATATGGCAAAGCTCGTAAATCGGTCGCATTAACCTGTGTGTGACCATTATAGAGTCGAAAATAATGATCGACCAAATTGCTATTCAGAAAGGCGGCCAAACCGCGGGCGAGATCATCATCAAGAGGCTCTCCGTTTGCGTGAAAATAGTTCACATGATTCTCAAACGCATAGTGCTTGGCGGAAACGTCCTTCGTTGTGATCAAAAAAGCCGAAACACGGCGCTTTTCCTCCTTCGAGGTAAACCTTTTCGTCAGAACATAAGTGCCCGCTGGAACCAATGAGGCGCGATGCAATTTTCCCGGTCGGAAATAGTCAGGTTTCTTTGTTTGCTTGGGCCAGACGACTGTCGCTTCACGTAAATGTTGAGGGTAAATCAATGGAACAGCATCCGGACTGTTAACGTAGGCCAGCGCCTCTTTCGCGCGAAACTCCACCACGCGCCCCGTGGATACTTTGACGCCAATATCCGCTAACTTAGCCGGCAAAGCCCTGATTAAATCTGAGACATTAGCGTCAGCCTCAGTCGTTTCCAAGTGCAGCACCATCTTCGCGTCTTTGGGGTCAATCACTCGTTCCAGCGGAATTTTCCATCCGTGGTTTCCCGACTCACCGGCAATGGAAGACATGATGGAAACAGTGGGTGCCACCACACCGCGAACAAGATGCATCACCACATTTTCTTGAAGCACCTTATCGGCCGAAAATGCCTGATCACGTCGATCAAAAAGATGCACGGCTTGCAACGATGCCATCGTGAAAATCTGCTGACGAAAATCGCTAAAGTAAGGACCGCTCGCGAAAGAGCGCGGGTTAATCGAAATCAGATCCCCTCCTTTCTTCAGCGCTTTGGCTGCGAGGTAAATAAAAGCAGCATACAGATTCGTGCATTCGAGCCCTGCCCGTCGGAGTAAATGTCGATGCAGACTGCTTGTGCTGATTTTTTTGTAAGGGGGGTTAAGAATCGCCAAATCAAAACGTGGCGGCTTTCCTGTGAACAGCTCTCCTTCCGCCAGCCGTTCGACTGCCCACGCGATGAAGTCTTGCTCAATGATGGTCACCTCCAAATCAATATCTTTAGTCGCACACCACTCTTTCAATAGAGTCATACCCTCGCGTAACGCGGGCAGCACTTCCGGGGCCAATTCACATACGGTCAGGTCAATTCTCTTAACCCCAAACGACTCCAATCTCACGACCGCCGCTGCTGATAACATCCCTACTCCAGCACCGGGATCTATCACTGATACTGAAGTCGCAGTCGTTGCGGGCACCATGGATGCCAACAATGAAGCAATCGGCACAGGAGTGAAGTATTGCCCCATCGAACTCCGATCAGAATCAAGTGCCGCGTAAGCGGTGGCACGCAATTGATCGAACTGTTCCAGCAAAGACATGGCGCAAAGCCTGCCATCATTGCGGTGTAACGACAAGCCCTCTCAGCGCATATAATAAGCACTGGGCAATTATTCGCGCGAAAGTAGCACCACTGCTGCCACCCATTGGCCTTTGGGATGCCATTGCAATTCGCCCTTAGCGATCGACACTCCTCCCGATTTTTCCAATAAGGTATCCGCGACCTTCCACTTACCCGTTGGCAGTGGAATGCTCAGCGTAGTTTGTCCGGGCTTGGCGAACGTGTGTGCGACGACGAGGGCTTGCTTCCCCGTGTTACCGATACGCACCACAGCCTGCCAACCTTCCGCATGACGATAGGATTGGACCTCTGGTCCATAGCGATGCGAACGTCCGCGACGGATGATCGGCGCGGCGCGTTTGTAGAGCGCGATGGCTTGGTCTAAAAGCTCGCGCTGCTTCGGCCGCAGCGTGGCGAAGTCACCCGAAATGCATAGTCTCCCTAGAAATCCTCCCGCCAATAAATAGACAATGCGCCGGAGGTCCGCCTTGGCACGCAAGACCGCCCAGATCTGACTTTGACGAGGCAACATCAAGCGATGCAGATTCGCGGCGATGATCGGAATCTCACGGCATTCATGCGCATCGGAGAAACTGCTCATCGAAGTCAGGCCGACCATGCGTGGCTCAATCCGCTGACCACCCGAGGCGCAATTCTCGATCACCAAATCGGGAATCTCTGCGCGTAATCTCTGGAAGAAGGCCACCACCCCGTCGAGATGCTGCCGCAATCCCTCGCCAAGAGACTCCGCGCCATCGACCCCGATGCCGATATTGTCGTTATAGTCCACCTTGAGGTATCCAAAGTTTCCGGCCTTGAGCGTGTCGATGACCTTCCCCGCCAAGTGTTCAACCACCTCAGGTTTGCGCAAATCGAGAAACCGCCGCAACCCTACCGTGATGGGTTGCCCGTCACGATGGAGCAGAAATTCCGTGCGGTTAAACATCGGTGAGGCGCAGCCCACCACTTCCATTTCAAACCACAGCCCGGGAATCATTCCATGCTTTCGGATCTCATCAGCAGTCGCGCGGATTCCCTGCGGATACATCCCCGCATTCGGAGTCCAGTCACCCTGCGCACTATCCCAAGTAGCCTTCTCCGGCTTATACCAACCGGCATCCATGACTAAATACTTGAAGCCGGTCCCTCGCAACGAAGCGGCCAACTTGCTCATATTTTCATGACTCGGATCGCCCCAACTGCTTGTCCACTCGTTGAACATCACCGGTAAATTCGCCTCGCTCTTGGGCAAGTTCGCGAGCGGCACTTCCTGCGCGGCAGTCAACGCATCGCAGCACTCATCCAACCCGCCCTGCACACACGCGAGCATCGCAGGGGGCGAAGTGAAGCTCTCCCCCGCATTGAGAGTTTTCATCCAGTGCCCGGACTCGCGATCGGCCAAACCGCCGGATATCGCCGCCAGATCATCCCGACGATAGACCTCCATCTGCCATGAGCCGGGATGCGCGAGCTGCGCCCCCCAAGTCACGCCAGCCTTCTTATCCTCAACCGCTAAACACGCATGAAAACCATTGATCGGCATCGAACCGATCGAACCGAAGCGCTCGTTGCGCACTCCCCACCCGGCCCAGGAACGCTCCAACTGCAAATCTTCGAAAGACCGCGATTCCAATCGCCCTTCCATACTCCATACCCCACGAAAACGATGCAGCTGTAAACGCCCCGGGGCATCATTCTCGGCAAATGGCGTGAGTCCTCCTAGCGAGAAACTCGCCAGCATTTCCAACGTCACAGGATCGGCGGAAGTATTCTCAATCGTCACGCTACTATCGAACCACGAGGCTCCCTTCTTCCAGCTAAGATCGTGATGAGCCCGCCAACCCCTGTCCGCATGTTTAAAAGTCGTGCGCACCTTCAATTCACTCTTCAACTGCTTCACCTTTTGCCCGGTAAACTTGAGCTTATCCACCGTGATGCTGTTTCTCATCGTGCTGCCCTGTGAGAAGGCCTCCGACTGAGCATCGCTCAACTCCTTGACCTGCATAAGAGAGTCCACTTTCCACGCCGGCATGCCCGCACCATCGGGGGCCTCCGGCAAACCAGCGACTTCCACTCCGCTTAAGCAATCACGTCGCGCCACCACTTGCTTTCGCATCTTAGTCGGCACCAACCACAGCCCCATCTTAGCGCCAGACTTATCGCGAACATAAAGCACCGTAGTGGCACCGCAGCAAATCTCGCGGTGGATAGAAGGGAGAGAGGTTGATTTCATGAAAAAAAGGGGGGCTCGGGGGGATCGAATTGCCTGCTTAGCAGTCGTGGAAGCGTGAAGAAAAACAACATGGTATCCTGACGAAATTACTAAACCAATTCCTAACCATCCTGTTTTCCGGACAACAAGTTAGCCTTCATTCCATGTTCTTGAAGATCAGATTATGCTCTCAATCGCGTCTACCAGACCCTTTGCATTCGAGTCGTGGGGATAAAGGGCAACATAGCTTCTTATCAACTGTGAATCCAGCTTCCTTGATGGTGGATACCTTGTAGCGATTGACGCTTGGGACTCGGAATTGCTGAGAGGATTCGCAGACAAGAGACTCGTAGATGATCTTCTTTGCCGCGGCACGTTGCTCATTGATGCCATCGGAGGCGAAGCTCTGCATCTCAGCCTGAATGATCGTCAGGAATGTCGTTTGGAAAAAACCACGCGAGCCCGAAAAAAGGGGCAATGGGTAATTCTTCCCGTCAGGTCTACATCTAAAGAGATCCGCCCCCTACTCCTTCTCCCAGCGGCTTGGAGAAATCCCTGGAGAATCACTTCGCATATGGGCCGGTTTGTTGGGAGCATTGAAATCGAAGCCACGACGCGTATTCGGATCATCAAAGAAACGACGGATATGTGGTGGTAACGCCGCCACTTTGTCTTCCGGCCATTGATCGATTTTCGCTTC
>Ga0105055_10001729_pt1 | contig 35050 bp, 22 predicted proteins | sample BON03_FD_78090 | JGI IMG/M metagenome (GOLD analysis project Ga0105055, IMG submission 78090) | Freshwater microbial communities from Lake Bonney liftoff mats and glacier meltwater in Antarctica - BON-03 | ecosystem: Environmental > Aquatic > Freshwater > Ice > Glacier meltwater | place: Lake... | reverse complement strand
TAATATCTATATATTGGATATTATGTAAATATTCACTTAGCATCAATGAATGGTTCTGGATGTTGGAACCATTCATTTAGAATTCACATTTGTCTAGTTTAATATTAATTCATACTTGAAATAATTAATCCTTTGTACACGTGAGAATCTGATTGATACTTACATCTTAATATCGTGGCTTCATAGTTGGAAATAATTATTGTAAGTCTCTGCATCATCATTCAAAATCTAGAAACACGAATGAATTGAGACTCGAAAAGGAAGTAAAAATTTGGATCAAAATAGGATTTGGCTTCTTTGCGACGGATATTACATCAGTATTCCGTGATATATATTTTAGTTCAAAACTGTTCATAACTCAAAGTAGGTACCGATGACGACAATTAGAAAAGTTAATGCCAATCGTGGGCCAGTTCAAAACTAGTGTACGAAAGTGCACACCTATTCTAGAAAAGGTTAGTGTTTCCTCTAACCGAAGCCTAGTATTTTCTCGTGTAAAACTCATATTCAGATCATGCGAGTGGCAGCTCTAGTAGGAGGTACATGGCTAGTGATTGCGAACCATGCATCTGCACTGAAGGACGCATGTCTTGGATCTTCAGATGTAGCACTGTGGAAGAGCTCTGCAGGTTACGCAGAAAGTCGAGTTGATTTATTCACTTGCGGAAAAGATTCCATCGGAAAAGTTTCACAAGTGAAGGCTTGCGTTGATCGAGAGTTTCCTCCATATAGTACAGACTGCAGTCAGTGCTTTCAGAATCTTATACTTAACACCAGTAACACTTGTGCTGGACCATGTGCTTCTAATATATTCCAAGATTCGTTGACTGCCAGTTGCATTGCCTGCGTTGAAAAGAATGCGAATCCGCACTTTAAAACATGCGCTGGTTTTGCAGTTGATGTTTGCAATGATTGTGCTGCAGCTACATCTGACGATTCCTTAGATCCGCTTATTATAGGTGGCATTGCAATCGGTGCTGTACTTTTGATTACTGTTGTGTTTTTCTTGGTCAAATGTATGCTTACCTCGCCATTAACCGAGAATGAAAAAAGGATGAGAATGGAAAACCAAATATCAGCTCTTGGAGTGAAGGAAATCGCGGTATCTAGTCCAAAATCGGAAAATATTGTAGCGAGGATCGCGAGGGATATCGAGCAACCGGAACAGCGTAGCGTACAGAGCGGATCCATTACATCAATGGGCAGTAGTAGCTTTGGCGGAAGTCATGTCGGTGGCAGTCGAAACGGCAGCTTTAATGAAGAACAAAATCCAGATTTCTAAATTGTAAAAGTATTTTCAATTACTATTTCGTGCCCGTTGTGCGAGTCTAAGACCTGCTGTGACGCTTGCTGATGTTTCATAAAAATCAAAATATAAAAAATCTTCAGTAGAAGTCAACTGATCCGTTGTTGATTTTGAAATTGCACTTATTGGCCACTGAATTTCAAATTGTGATTGATTGGGATATGCGGAGCTCCAGTTGCTGCATTCAAGTGCCAAGTGAGTGTCTGTTGACGAATCAAGATAATGAAAAGCAGGTCCCGTACTATAAGAGGATGACACCACCCCTGTTTGGTAGTAAGCAGAATTTCCAATGGTGTTGAGATAGGAAGGAAGTACATGCAACGGAAACAGGACAGGTTCGCATTCCAGAGGCAATTTGTGGGACTTGCCTGTCAAATAATTTTTAGTCACATAAAACATTCTGAGAACTGCCAGGTCTTTGCAGTCGTATTTCAATTGATCTACTTGCACCTCCTGTGTTGTAGGATCCCCTCCTTCAACTTGGTAATCCACTAAATTCACTTGTGCTCTGAGGCTTTCTCCGTCAAACAAGTTATCAACAACCGCATTGCAATATTGCAAGTTAACTCTTGCGATACATTGTTCACCACCACGGAGATTTGAAATCGGGATCAAATCAGGAATATTCTGGCAGTGCAAGACAGACATCCCATGGTATTCATCTCGAGCTTTCATCGTAGCAGTAAAACTATAATAGCTTTCAATAGCAACTACTTCAACCGCAAACTCGACTATTTTATCTGCCGCCATGCAAATACGCTTCTCCAATTCCATTGACTCTACTTTGTCATATATGAACTCTTTGAAGTTTAGATCCAGTATTTCCAATCGGTAGTTGTAGCGCAATGCTTCCATTAACGCAATATGTCCAGCTACAGGGAAACTGCAATCTGCAATTGAAAGTTTCACAAGAGACGTGTTGACTTTTAAAGCTCGAGCAACCGCTAGGCACCCTTTTTTCGAAAAGTCCGTATTACCAGATATGCTCAACTCTTGTATCATGCAATCTATACTTGAAAGGCATGAAGCCAAATCTTCCGCGCATCTATCGTTGACACCAGTTGAAGCCATATTTATGGATTTGATGCTTTGGTTTGATTTCAATGACTTGACGATAGCCGAGGCACCTCTTCGTTTGATATTACAGAATTTGAGATTTAAAATCTCCAGCCGATCACACAATGGATTCACAAGGATGCTTGCAATTTCAATCGCTATCCACCCACCTAATTGATTGAAGCTCAAATCCACTTCTTTCAATCTGGATGTTTCTTGCAGCAGGCACGAGGAGAGCGCACTACCAAATTTGGAAACATCGACGGATTTAGAGCTGCCATAAATAGAGTTATGAGGAAGTAATAGCCTTTCTAGCACAGCATTAGAGTCGCGAATGTTCTCTAAAAGCGCTGTCGCCGCATTGATTTGAATTTGATTTCGAGACAAATGTAGGACCACCAATGTTTTGCTAATTGAAGGCTGTTGCAACAAGTTACCAATAATATTCATCGCAGGATTGCCTATAGAATTTTCTTCTAGCCAAAATGAATCTAGTGATTGAACACAATGCAGGGCTGCTACAATGGCCAACAAGTGCTTTTCAGAAATCGTGATATTGTGAAGATGAAACGTGTTTGAATTTCCAAGCTGATTCACAATATGAAGATCTTCGTGAATTTTATATTCCTTGCACACCAATGAATACGCCCTGTATGCTAATCGTTTGCTCAATTCCAGTTCAACTTGCTTTCCAAGCTCTTCATCAAAAGTTGCTTCTTCTGTATCCCGTTTGATCTCTAAGGCATGGATAGCAGGAAGATGCATTGCTTTTAGATCTTGCAAGTCTTTCTTGAAATTTTCAATCAAGTGTTCTCGAGTCCTCAATACGACCAACTCTTCTTCAGTGTTGGTTTGAGAAACGTACAGGAGTCGTACCTCAAGTTCCTCTCTGAGCATCGCGCCACGTTCTCGCAACTGAGTTCTCTCTTCGTACTCTTGCTTTAAAATATGTCCCAGCAAATTCCTTCTGCGCAAAAGCGTCTGCTTATATTGTTGCTGGTGAAGCATGCATCTCAACGTTAAAACGGGATTCCTATCTGCTTTTTCTTCAGGTAAAAAATCAATATTTGCAAAGGTGGGCAGAAGCTGCTTCCTAAATGCATAACGATCTGAACAGTAGGCAAGGTGACCTCGTTGTCCAAACTCGTCTCCTTTATTCCACGTGTTTTCAACTCGATTTACTTCTTTCATGTTGGCTTTCACAGTTTCAAAACGTTCTTTTGAGGCAACGGATACGAACCCTTCTGATTGAACTGTCGCCAGTGTGTCAGATTTCAGTTGCCTCGCCCCATTGCATAGTTTAGCAAGTCGTCGATGTCTATCCAGGATAGGCTCCATCGTGTGCGCGGTAAATTATATGTAGACCATGCAAAAAAATCCGTTATGGCCGCGCTTTGACTATATACTTGTATAACTTCCGAGTTTCGTCCTATGCCCAACAATGCTCTTTCAACGCAGATGTATAACGACGGTCATGTTGGTCACAATTGGGCGCAACTATCATTTCTTAAACAGATTTATCAAAAGGAAGGTGATCTTAGGGCCGAAGTCGAGGCATATGGGAAGATAAAGCACAAACGAAACACGATGCTGGACTGGAAAGAAGGCCAACCAACTTATACATCACGAAGTAGCAATACTCTTTCAAGTAGGGATACATCCAGGAGCAGTGCTAGTCATTCATGTAGGGATACTTCAGGAAGCAGTCTTTCAAGCAGAGATACACTTGGATCAGGAAGGTCTTCAGGGCGGTGTTCTTGTACAAGTAGCGTAGTGTCTTCATCTTCCAGCTACTGTAGTTGCGGCTGTCATAGTTTGTATTCAGGTCGTTCTGGGAGTAGTACCATGAGAACTGATTCCACAGCTAATGTCGAGTACTTGAGGGAGAAGAAAATGAAATTACAACGACAATTAGCTCGATTAGAAGAAGAACTTGAAGATATAGGTTCGACCTCTAGATCAACTAGTCGGTCTAAAAATGCTTAATATTTACTATTCATTTTTCTTCGAGGTGTTGAATCTGGGAAGGAAGTAATTCTACCATTTCTTCACATAGTTCTTTTTCAGTCTTAAAGAGTGGTGACGACTCACTCAGTTTGGTGTTGGCTAAAACCAAAGTTTTCTGAAACAAAGCTCGACTTTGTCTGAGCAGCGTCACTTTGGCTTCTACGGAATTGTTCGGGACAGTCATTTTGCTATATGAATGCGCTATCCAAAAATGAGCGGAAAGATACGGCAGAACTGCTTCTTCAGGTTCTCCTTTATTTCCTTCCGCAGCCTCGTATGCCTTAATATAATGAGTGAAAAACTTGACAAGTTTAACAATCGTCCCATTCACTTTCGAGGCATCATTTTGCGAAGCAGCTGCCTCGAGATGGGCAGAGAGTTGCTCCCTTGCAGCTTCTCCCAGTTCAAAAGATATCTCTTGATGCTCCACGTTGTATAAGGTGGGATGTAAATCGTCCAGAAGCCTGGCGAGTAGTTTCTCACGTCGAAGGTGCATCGCCGCCCGACGCCTGAAGTCGGTTTCATAGCTTGCAAGATGCTTGTATAGCAAACTCTGCGAACGAAGAATCTTCACATGATCAGAGACGAAGCCATCCAGAACGTAGAACTGTTTTCCTTCTTCGAATGCGGCATTGGCGACCTTGAAAACATCACGAGCCTTTTCAAAATCCACAATATCTTCAATAGCTACGGGAAGAAATTCATCCAATTCGTATTGGTCATCGAGACATTCAGACAAACGAAGTTCTAACTGCGACTCTCTAGTCAACCACGAATCATGCTTGTTGAATTCCACGGTGGCATTTTCGAGCATGGTAAGAAATAAAGAGCCAAGACCTCTCTTTATATCAGCTATAACTTCAGGGCTATCATCTGTTCGTAGCGCTGCGTTAAGACAATGCGATGCTTGTCTGGTGCGCCCTTTGTGCCCCAGGAATATAGACAACCCAACCGCATCTTTAGCCCATCGACAGGAATCAAAATCTTGCAAAAATTTCTTTTGTCTGAACAGCGTTTCCGCACATAACGACGCTCCAATCTCGTGATTTCCAAGAGCAGTGTGCACCTGCGCCAAATAGAAAAGAGTGTTGGTGAACACATCTTGGAGGTCATCGTAGTTGCTCAGTCGCTCTTCAAATATTCTTTTGGCACGATCCAAGTACCCGCGGGCGTCTTCAGATCCATCACATCGATGAGACCACAATATACCTAAGAAGTTAAACGCTTGCACGAGATCCGCAAGTAGGCCCGCATCACCAATCGGAACAGGCACCTGATCCGCCACTTCAAAGTCACTGCGACTCCACGCTTGCTGCAACTTATACCAATTATCTGCCCCTTCTAGATTACTAACGCCATCAATTAGACATTTTTCAGCACTAGCATTTTCCTCCGTCAAATAATAGTTGATTCCCAATTTACACTGCAACCGAGCTTTCTCATTGCCTGGCTCTAAATTCTGCTGCAGCGCAATCATATGCTCTCGGGACTCGTACTTGCTTTTGTAAGGTTCGGTTTCGGGGTCTACTCTATCCTCAATGACTTTGCATTTTGCTACCACCTCCTGAAACTCAGTTGAAACAGGACTCAACATCTTTTTTGAAAGAAAGGATGGCCCCCCTTCATAATTGGTGCGACTAGTTATATGGTGGACTACTCCAAGTGGAGCCAGATGGATTATGGTTCAAGTGATGAAGATACAGGACCCAGTGTAGTGACCACATTGGACCAGCCTTCACGAGTTACTTTTGGTGGTGGTAAAGTGACCATTGCATCACAATCACATGATACAGGACCCAATGTAGCGACTCCCTTGGACATTGTGTCACCCGTGGCTATGCCTTCTGAGAACGTTGTTGAGAGGGTGAATGATATTAGCGTTGATTCGAACCAGCAATTGTTTCTGTGGAAGCAAAATGCAACAAATGTTGAAATATTTATACCTGTATCTTCAGTCACAAGAGCCAAGGACGTGCTAGTTGAATTGCAACCTAGCGGTTTTTTGAAAGTGAGCACAAAAAGCAAGGAAGGCATTTATATTTGTATGATCGATCGACGATTGTATTTGGACGTCTACGGCGCAATTCACACGGTTCCAATGCCGATATCAGGAATATCTGAAAAGGAGGCGGAAGACAAGGAGATGGAATGGGAATTAGTGCTGCATGGTGGCCAAAAGACTATCAATATTACTTTGACTAAATTCGTCCCATATGCGGATCTTATCCGAACCATGTGGTGGAAACGAGCTTTTCAAGGAGGCGATGAACAAGATGTGGATACGAAACAATTACACAGAGACCCAGAAGGTGCTGAGCGTCTCAGATCGATCTTATCGGAAACACACGATGATTTTGTTCAGCAACATGTTAATGTGGATTCAGAATCGTGTTGATATACGAAACAACCCCTTTTTCCGATGCAGTCTCGACGCAGTTCTCTTGGATAAAAAGTTGAAGCTATGACACCCAAGGACAAAGTCGGTGTGTTTGCGTTTGGTTTCATATCTTTGACGACTTTCGGACTTGGATCATGGCAGGTGAAGAGATACTCTTGGAAGGTGGACATGGTGGAGCAGCGGAAGCGCATGTTGGTAACGCCACCCGTGCCTGTAGACGCTGCTCGAGGAGAGATCTATGAAAGAGTGAAGTGCTTGGGAGACTTTGAGCCTGAGAAGTCTATGACTATATCACCTAGGAGCTCTCCATTAGCTGCTGTGTCGTCAGCACCATCTCCAAGTGGTTTTTATCTTCTGACTCCTTTCAAAGACCAGTTATCTAATCGGAGGTTTTTAGTGGTGCGTGGTTGGCTACCTCGATCCCAAGAACCGTTTTACCGAAAAGGCTTTGGCGAAATTCACGACAAGAATGTTGAACTAGAAGGATTCATTGCACCAGATGAAACTGCGGGACTATTCACCCCTGATAATAACGCCAACACTGGAAATTATTTTTACATGGACGCTAAAGTAATGAATGAAGCTAACGACATTGGTGCAGACCAATTGATTGTAGAGCAGTTGGGAGGTTTTAAAGAAGGTCCTGTTACTAAGACTACTGATTCATTGATGACTTTTAAAGTTCATCCGGCAACGCATGTTGGATATGCTGCCACTTGGTACGGCCTTAGTGCAGCTGGTTTGTATATGATTAAGCGAAGATTCTTCTAAAATATAAATTCATTTTGTTTTACAAGGACTATGATCCTTGTTGATTATTATGGAGTATCAAAACATACTTGATGATAAAAGCACCATATTAAATCATCTGACAGTAATTAAAAACGAATACAAATTGGCATTTCACAGGCGACTTCCACCACCAAATATATTGGAATTTTCAAATTCTGGGGAAGTACTAATTCAGGCCACAAATCCATGCAGACTGATTTTAGAGATTCCATCTTCCCTGACGAGTGTATCCCATGTTATGTTGCAGTTATGGACTACATCGCTTAAAGTCGGAGCACTCTCCATTACCAATGCAACAACATTCGTTTCTTTCAAGCAACTTCCCTGGAAACCTAAAAACCCTCCAAATAACGAATTGGATGCACCCGTTTTCCATAACCGAATGGATTTTTCTTGCGCTGAATAGGAGACAATAAGCTCGCCAAGACTCGGTTCAAATGTTAAAGCAGACACTGGTGCCGTGTGTCCTTCAAGAATCCTCCATTTTGTGGCAGTTCGAAGACAATAAATCACGATTACTCCATCTGTAGTACCTAATGCGAAGCGCTGTGTTTGCTGATGAAAGGAAGCCATCGGATATCGCTTGACTAGTTGATGCAGTACCATCGTGCTGTTCTTAAGACAAGCCTTTCGCACATCACTTTCTGAAGGGTCAAGGGTTTTAATGACGATCTCTACGACAGTGGGAAGGAATCGCACAATCGCTATGGGCTTACGTTTGATAAAGTTGCCAAGTGCAACCAGTGCGATATGGTGCAGACCTGGCTTCAAAGCTTCTTTCCCAAGTGTGTTGATGAATACTAGAGGTTGGTTGGTGCCGATCTCTGTGAGTGTACGCTGGCACGCTGACGATACTGGCGACGCACCGACCACTGTGCCTTGTGTCATCAACAGATCTCTCACCAACAAAGACAAGTCTACTATGTGAGGAAACCACACAAAAAAACCTCTAGCTAGTAATTCTGCAGCAATGATAATTTCTTCCTCTTTTGGTGATCGAATTAGTGCACATAGACTCTTTGCCACCAATTTGGCAGTGGGAGGGGCCAGGTTACCAGGATGAGTAACTCCTATCATCCCTAGTACCACCACTGCGAATTCGTTTGTGCCTTTTGAAATATGCAATGAAGCAGCCCATTGGTCAGCCTTTGAAGTCCTCATGTGGAGTGGCATTCGTTCAATAGAAACTTGCAACAGCAATCTAGCCGCGATTTTAATGTCTTCTCCCACCGATGCACTTAGAATAAAATGACTCAAGATATCCAAACAAGGAAATGAATACTGATTTTTCTGGATAAGGTGTTCGGGATATACGATGCCATAATGCGACACTAGGCTGGAGAGCATGGCTTGCTGATGTTGGTCCAGAGTATCGAATGAAATCAAAGATATGAAAAGAGAAATCATGCCAAGAGTTTGGAAAGCAGTGAATCTATCGGAGCATTTCCATCTTTCTGAATTGCTAGCCAATAAACAATACATTCCATCACGGTAATCCACGAGAAAACGAAACTGGTCATGTGTGGGTTTGCTCAGATTTAATACCGCACCTATTTTTTTATCAAGACTGTCACTAACTTCCCAATGCATTAAAAGCGAAAGAAGGGACAAAAGTAGGTTGTCACAAGTTTTGAGTTTTTCTACGTGGACAACCCAGCATTTAATGTTGTCTCGAATGAGTAAGGTATCAATGCCATTCAGCGGGGGATGGATTTCTGAGAAATCTAAATTAGATTCAGACAGAGAATTTGGATACCATCCACTTATTGTGTGTACCATATCTGTTCTAGTATCGAAATAAAACTGTTGGCCAAAATGAAGCTGGAAACGGCTTTTCCAAGTCACCGACCTGGGGTCTACTTTAGAAATATTCTCGTGAACAAACAGTTTATGGGTCTCTTCATATTCTTGGTCCAATATACATATACAGAAATTGCGGGTCATATCTACAAGCGCGATTTCGTAGTCATCGTCACTGTAATCGAAGTGAGAAATAACCAGTAAATCCACGTGAGGCATCATAGTTAACTTTTTGGATCTGACATTCGTAACAACAAGCGTACTCAGATCGACAACATGTGAGGATATCTCTTCTTCAGAGTACATAAAGATAGTCCATAAAGTAGAGGAGATTTTTCGGCAATCGATCAAAGTAGTACAACTGCCCGCATGATGGTCTTTTGGTATGCTATGTGCCCAGAATGCTGCAATCGAACCATTGACTATGGCTACAAAAGCCCCAGTGTTCCCTATGGCTAGCATGCCTCCATGTTGAAGGGTATCGATGACTTGGCAATGATAGTCGAATAACGGCTCATTCAACGATTTTTCCGTTAACGAACCCATTTCCTTTATGATCTGTCTGTTACCAAGATTCACCCGAAATTTGGTGCCTGTATTATCATCATATCCAGCCAAGTATTGTTTGTTTTCGACAATCACTGTGGATATTCTATTCGTCCAAGGCACTTTGACATTTAATATAATTTCTCGTTTCACCAGATCCAACACATCGATCCTGCCTCCAGTTCCACTGCATAAATAACACAGGTACCTGTCAGATACTACACAAGTGGATTCAATATTGCCTTTCGCATCTGATTTCCCTAGACACTCGCCTTTTTCCACTCCCCAGTAGCAAACACGGCCACCAACATCCAAGGTAACGAGCACCAAGTCCTCGTCCTGCAGAAAAAAGGAGACAGAACAAATTCTCCGACAGTGCCCGTACAAGATAAACACCTCGCGAGGCTCTCTATTCCCAGTGAAAACAGATACTTTACCTGATTGAAACCCAGAGGCAGTCCATAACCCATGCGAATCGGAGCTGGTCACAGATCCATCATCGGGAGATGAAGTGAACAAACAAATTCCCAGCCATAGTTCTTTGACATCCATTACTGCAATTGCATTTACTCGACGCTCGTATCTTGCTACTCTTCTGTCTAGACCCTTTTTTTTCTTTTTTTTTCTGAGCCAAAACCAGACAGACACTCATTTCATGGAAGTTCCAGTTTGCTTGTTGGCTTTTCAAATGCGTAATTTCACGAATCAGTATAGATGATGCAATCTCTCTGCATTCAGTTAAAATATATAGCGCTTCGCTATCATGTATAAATCAAGACCTACATCATAAAAGCAAGAAGGAGAATTTGAAACTGATGATATCAGACCCAAATGTCGTAGGCAAAAGTCAAAGGAATGGTTTCCATCTCAAGCAGCTGCATTTTACACCAATATCGATCCAGCTTTTGAATATATAATAAAGTATTTATATTCGTCGGTATTATGAACGATGTATAAACCAACATCCCGAAAAAGAACCCTTATTTCCAGAAACGACGCTATTCGCTCTATGGTTATGACTTCATCGACAAGAGTTCTAACAAAGGATAGTTAACTTTTGTACATTAAAATAAGGAGGATTTCATTAATAGCTGCTGGAGGTCATAACTTTCGACTGATTATAATCTCCAAGCGTCTTCTTGGAAATAGGTTTGAATTTCGTCTGGTGGTTGCCTGACCACACAATTACCACTACCATAACCAGTCCAGCAAACATTGTTACAGGCAATATGTAGGAGGACATCCTGGCAAAAAACGGGACAAAAGCTCCAAAACAACCTATCAAACTCATCAGCAAAGACCAAAAAATAGAGGTCACTCGAATGATGCTTATACGCCTGAGGGTTTGCTTCAATTTTTGTTTTCCGGCACTTTCTTTTGCGGCCCCAATCCATTTTTTTAAAGCATTTTCAGTTAAATTCAAAATGCGAGAGCATGCCATTGTTCCAAATAGTAGAATAATTGCTGGCTGTACTATATAAAATATCTTCAACGACTGTTCGATGGTGATGTATCCTAATGCAAGCAACAAGGGCGAGGAATACGCAACAAATGAAAGCAGTGGTAACAACATGATAACTCTTCGGATGGATACCTGCTCCCTTGATTTGTTATAACTAACTTCATGACCATTCTTTACGACTCCTGATCCAAGCGCCAGAAATTGAAGCAATACAAGGAAATACAAATAAACTGCGGTCCAAAATGCTACTGCCCCGACCAAGAATAAGATCGAGACTTCAACAGAGATACCGATATACACAGGAATATCCGTCAATGTTTTTAAAACTCCAATTGCTCCATATGTTACCAAAAATATGCATGCCAACAAATTAATTCGAGATCGATCTTGACTCATCGTTGCAACACAAACCTTCCATAAACTTGGATTCCGGGCTTGCGCCTCAGATCTGAAGTTGAATTTAAAAATTATAAATTCTTGTCGAGCGCACATGAAAAGCACAAACATAGAAGAAATAGATAGTGCTATCCAAACACCACGAAGGAGTCGAAGATTGATTAAACAATGCAAATTTGGGTCCACATTAAAGTCCCCGACGCCGCTCCATCCCTCATCGCATCGGCATAGGTCCGATATGCACTCACCATGACTGGAACATACCTCAACATCCGGCCATGCTCCTGAATCATAGCATGACAGCATAGCTCAGCAAAGTGCACACCCTTTTTTAGTATAGTCCCCCTATGTTTGGAAGAACGAGTCATGACAACGGGTAGACCATGGATGGACTAAAGCGAGAATGATGAAGTTTGTTATTGTTTTGGTGGGAGTGTTGATCGGTCTGCACAGCTATTTCTTATGCGAGATTCCAATAACAGGGGAGGAGACATCAGTGCTTGACGAAGGATACTCTTACGAGCCCCTTAAAGCGCCAATCCTGACAGGCAACTTATTGCATGTGGTGTCTTGGCTCATCTCCGAGAGCCCACTTCGATATCTGTTGGCCCGGATCTTATTGAACGACAACAAGATCCATCTAGTTCGATCATTTGCCAGCCACTTTCCCCATTTGCCTCCCATGTACTATCCCATTGACAGAGTCTCTGCTGAAACCTGGAATACGCATCAAAAAGGAGCTGACGAGTGGCCTTTGAAACAGTTGGTCAAGATTGGAGTGAGTTCAAAACGCTCGAATGCATTTTATACGGTGATGGATTATCATAGAGTGTATGAAGCGGGTCTTGCGATCCCTTCTGCTGTGATGGCAGGTGTCGTACGTGCATCGAAAGAACTACAACCGCAGTTGAAGATGTTTTCTTCGTTTATGGAGGAAGATGTAATGGTGCAAGCTCGTTTATCAGACGCTCGATGGGCTGCTGGTAAACCTCTGAGTGTGTTAGATGGTGTCCCTGTCGCTTTCAAAGACATGATCAATGTCAAAGGCCATTTGATTTACGATGGCGGATTGGATGGATCTAGGAGTGAGGTAGACGATACCATAGTGGAACGATTTCGTGCAGCTGGTGCAATAGTCCTTGGTGTTACGGTGATGACTGAAGGCGGTGTGTCGCCTCTGGGTTACAGTGCACACTTCAAAGGCCCATTCAATCCGTATTCACTGGAACACTACACAGGAGGATCATCTAGTGGATCAGCTTCCGTGGTAGCTTCGGGAATCGCACCCATTGCAATCGGATTTGATGGTGGAGGATCCATTCGTATTCCAGCGTCAATGTCAGGATTGGTTGGAATCGCATGTACTGGAGGTCGAATTCCGTTCGAATTTGAAGGTCCTGTTATCAGTGTTGTCAAAGCTGGGCCCATTGCAGCCACCACTGACGATGCACTCATTGGCTACGCGGTAATGGCAGCTCAACCTCAACCAGATCACTTCTACTCGCAATTGTATGGAGCAGGGGGACCGCCACCAGCAAGAGTTGACGGGTATGTAGATGGTGTTAAAGGTATGCGAGTTGGGGTGTATTGGGATTATGTGATGGATAGTGACACCGTTATAAGTCATCACTATTTGAAAACACTTGATATTCTAAAGAGCAAAGGAGCTGTAGTGGTCAATATCACCATCCCCCATTTGAAGGTGATTAGTTTATCGCATGCCATGAAGATCATGTCAGAGTTTTCGCTATGCTTTGATAAGAAATTCTATTCTAGCAATTTGGAGCCCAACACAAAGATTACGGTGTTGTTAGGAAAGACTCTAACTGCTAATGAGGTAATTGCGGCAGATCGAGTGAGAAGGTATGCCTTCGATATGATGAAAGGCCTCTTCAAGGACCATCAATTGGATCTTATTTTAACTCCCACTATTCCACTTAAAGTGCCGAGACTTCCCGCGCACAGTGAGGATTCTGGAGAGAACAACAACCCTTTGGTGTATCAGCTGCTCAAGTACATTTTCATGGCGAATTTGATCGGTGTACCTGCAATGAGTGTACCGATAGGCTATGATGAGGACGGCATGCCGATTGGACTTCAATTACTTGGAGATCATTGGAATGAGCATAAGTTATTCAGAGCAGCCAGAACTATCGAAACCGAATTCACCGAACGAAAACGCCCTCCTATCTTTTTTGATGCCCTTGGTGAGTTCACTATTAATTTATAAACTATATAATTACAATTAGAGAAATGGCGACCAGCCTGAATACATGTGCAGTAAATTATTGTCATCAGTCGCTTCTTTTATTAGTTTCTGCACTTGACCAGGAGTAGAAAGCGGAAGTAAATCAAACATGTCTTCCAAGGGAACCGCTTCTTTCCTTTGTCGTAGTCTGCTTTTTACCACCCCATTCAACCGCTCCTTCACTTCACTCAACACATTCTGTGCCATGCGTTTACCCTTTTCCTCTATCTCGCCCTCTTGAGCCACTGCCATCTGTCCTTGATTTTGTTTCACGCGAGTCCATTCGACCAACGGATCGACTACGAAACTTTCCAGAACATTCATTAACATATCTCTGTTTTCACGCAGGATGCCTAGCGCCACTTCTGCAGTGGAACGGTACACACCATCTACTCCCGATAACCCCATTGCATCCACCATGTGAGGCGTCAAACGGAAAGGAACAATTTCGGGAATCTGGAGGGAGAGTCCTTTATCGAATAGACAATCAAAATCTACATGAACGCATTCACCTGTTTTAACATTCATGAGTAGGTTCTCTGCATGTCGATCACCAAGTCCAATAATATGGCAAATCATACTCCAACTTGCGCATGATCTAGAAAACAGCGTTCGAGCATCCATCCATCTCTCAGGGTCTTTGAAATGATTCAAAAACCACTTGTGGAGAAAGGGCGGCAATAGGGGTTGGGTTATCTGAGAATGATATGCAGCTATTTTGCCTTGCGTATTAAGACTCCGATTCTTTTGTAGATTCTCTAAAATTTCCCGAGCGCATTTTATAATTACCCGTGTATTTCCCTTCTTGCCCTCTTCTTCTCTCGTGCGTGTAATCACTGTCCTCAATGCCTCAGTGTGGTTCACCCATTCAAGCAATCCACAGTTCTCATTCAAACAAATCACCATGTACGTTGACAAACCCAATCGACGTCGGTTCGCTCGCGGGTCACTTTCAAATAGGCGATTCACAACCGCATTGAACTCCATCATCCTGGAATCTTTGCGTAGGTCCCCACGTCCTTCACGCTTACAAAGGAAGTTGCGCGAGATTCCACTAGACGATTTGATTTTTATCTTTTTGGGGCGTTCTTTAGATTGCATCATTTCGGCATTGGATACCAACGATTGAAATAGTTCATGTGATTCACCGACATGGGAGGAGCCTAATGGAATGGAGAGGGACTGCAATGTAGGTATAGCCACCTTCACTTTGCCAGCCAACTTGTTCAGGTTTTGCAAATTGACACCTGCGATGGAAGCGAGGTCGAGATGATTTGCTTTGGTGCTGTCTTCGGCTACTTTAACCAAGGATGTAAACAGGACATCCATGAATTCCACCAATTTACGCCTGTACTTTGGGTCCCCTGTACTTTCTGCCGATTTATTCACAAATTTTTTCAGCAGGTTAGATGCTCTTGTTGCACGATGTGTCGAAGATGATTTAGCGACGCCGTGGATGTGCCACAAAGTACGGTCTGGATATTTAGCACATATTCTTAGCAAGATCGATTGGGTCTCTTCCCATACGGAATCTACTGGAGTACCTAATCTAGAAACTAGCTGAGGTACTGCTGCATACCACACTTCTACAGGTACTTGTTTCCCAAGCCCTTGCATTTGAGTGATGAATTTCACAGATACTGCTTTATAATAGTCCAGTAGGGTCTCTGGTGAATTAGTTGAATTACCTTTTTTGCTCATAAGAACCGATGCTCCAGTTTGGCGTGATTTGCGGCTAGGAGATACCACCTGCACTGTTTCCACGAGAGAGAAAACGTGTTCACAATGTGTGTACCACAAGGTGAGCAAGCGTGGCAAGGCTTCATACTTGTGATGCTCCTTGCTGTTGAACTGAAGACTCCTCCCATAGGCACGCAGCAGTTGGATGAGAATGCCGGTACTATACTGGATCTTGACACCTTTCTCTGTTTTAAAGTGAGCGATGTTCATGAGATTTAACGTAGGGGGGCCGCAAGCCTGCAAATCGTGCTCGCTTCTTTCAAACACTGTTTCTAAAAACTTGGCCATGTAGAAACTTGGCTCCCCAGAATCAGTTCGCAACTTATCCAGCACCTTATACCTCTCCTGTATCTCCATTCCTATTCCTTGTCCTGTTTCAAATTTCAAATTCGTTGCAAGTAGAAACGCTTTTGATCTGGCTTTCCGTAGAGATTCATTTTCGGGAGCACCCATTGATCTGATTTGCATTGCCGATAGAGGCACCGGTTCAAGTGTCATTAATGCTTTGTCGAGATTCCGGTTTGATTGACAATACATTTCTGCCAAATACACCCTTCCTTTCCAAAGTGCTGCTTCGGCGGTAACAGTGCCACTGAAGTTTTGGGACGACACCGCAACTTGATCAAATACTTTTGTAGCACACTCTTGTACTTTTCGAATGCTGGATTCACATGCTTGTACGATACCAGCTCGCCTAGCTGTCTTAGCCAACGCGACCCATTCACTGAGCTCGTTCTCAGGCAAGTCACTCAGCTGAAACACGACCCGTCGAACACTAGATAGCTCCTCGCGTAGAACCATGGAAGGACATGTAATCTTGAACCTTGTATCCCAATTCAGCAGCAATTTATTCACTTGCTGTCGCGATGCTTCAAGATGAGCTACACTGGCGAAGTTTGATGCTCCAATGGTTTTACGATGGCGATGTTGGGCGGATAGACCCACAACTTCATATCCAGTTGACAGCTCATACAATGCTTGTAAATGCATTAGGAACGGATAGACTCTTCCGTATGACTCCAGTGTCACAGCAGAGAGTAAATCCATCACTTGGAGCTGGGCATCTTCCACGTTCTGGTGAAACACAGCATCGGGAGTAACTCCTCCACTAGCAGCTTCACTCAAAGCTAACATTGCATTTGCCATGGAATCGCTGTAAGCTGTGCCCATGTCTCCGGGACCAGCATGAAACAACAACGGACCTGATTCATTTCTCCGAGTAAGAATACTCTCCAATTGATCCCATAGACCTAATCGCCACAATGCTTCCTTGTAGAAAGGTGCAGCAGTGGGAAAGAGATCTGGCTCACGATGCATCACACCATCGGCCATGGACACCAGTAGTTCCAAATGACCTCCTCGTCGCAAACAGGCAAGCATATCATGATACAAACTGATCATTTCCTCGTCAACAGACAAACGAGGTTTTTTGTTAGCACGTTCTTTCTGATTGCCCTGCTTGAGTTTGGCAAAAGCTTGTTCATAGCACTCTGTAGCTTGATCCCACAACCCAGCATGTTCTAATTCACATATCTCCTCCATCAGCGTCGGTCTCCTCCCATCACACAGTACGGCTTCATAGACGCTGTTGCTACTACTAGTGCTTGGTGCTACTGGCGACTTACCATCATGTCGGCTCCGCAATGCGGAGGCCCCTGCAACACCATCTGGCTCATCATCAAGTGCCGCATACACTTGATACAGGAAACTAATATCCTTCCGATCAAATTGAATCGGAACACTCCAGGCACCAGGTGCGATTCCCCCTCCATCCTCTTGAGGTGAATACGTTGTCCTGATGTGAGTTTCCAAGTAGCGCAATGACCGTGGATAATCTCCACATTTGAATGCAGCTTCGGCAAGGCTTCGATTTGTGATAGCTGAGAGGAATTCCGCGATGGGCTGCTTGTCATGAAAGTCACCTTCATAAGGACTAGAAGATTTCGTCTTCTGACTCGATAATCGACCTGCCCGTTGTTGCTCTATTCGTATTAGTTTCGACCAGGATGTCAATGTGTCAACAATATAAAACACGGCTCTTGCTGATTTTCGAATTCGACTCGCACTATCCAAAGATAGCGCCGCCCCAAGTCCACCACGAGTTTCAGAGTCCCGGGTATCTGCTAATATCCCCACGAATTCATTTTGAAGACCAAGATTCACCTGAGCATTTCCCTTACAAATGACATTCTGAAGTGAATAAGGTACCACAAACAAAAGAACATCAGTGGCACCACTATAACTCTGTAAAATGCGAAGTGATTTGAGAACTGCGCCTTGACTGGTACTTAGCAAATCGTCCTGAACTAGATAGGCGAATATGTCCCCGAGTGACGTCTCAAACGAAACCTCTGCCCCGAAAAATGCTTTTTGGCCATTAAACCGTGTGCACTTAGGTTGCGGAGCCATCCAAATTTTGTCTGTCAGTGCATAATTTGTGTCCCAAAACGGTTCAATGACTTCGACAACTTGCGAAGCCAGGAATTCAGATATCGAATTCATTAGAATGCCTTGTTTCTTAAAGTATCGTAACAGCTCTTGAATGGCCATTCCGATTTGCATATGCGAATTGGGATCAGGAGCAGCTCGTAACGCATCTACCAGAAAGTGTTCGAGAAGATGTGCTGCCAATTGATGGTTGGGCAGATCCAGGGTCCACTCGGTCTCATCCGCTTCGATAAGCACACTCTCATTCAGATAGCAGGGATCTATAGCTCCAAGGCAGCCTAAGCATTGGCTGCATAGTAAGCGTAGTTGCCTTGTATCTTTTAGCCTTGCAGATCCACCAGTGGCAAACCCCCTAGATGTTTTCAGTAGTGCTCTCGTCAGGCTCGACACACAATCTATAACATTTTGTTTGGTACTTTGAGGAGAAGAAAGCAATCCAACATCTTCGGTTCCTGGTGGCATCAGTAGGATTTTATGGATGCTACTGATGTTCACCTCAAGTACCTTGGTTAATTCTACTAGTGCCAATAATCGTACACTGTCAGCTTCGTGGCCAATCAAAGCCACCAAGTTGTTCAGTCGCGCCAATGTATCCGGATTGTGACTCCTCAACAACGGAATGTCTTCCAGAGCTGGATGATTCATAGGAAGCAATTCGCGAATAACCGTTGTAAGTTCATCAGCTTGAGTAATTAGAAAGCGTTTGACAATATCAGCTGCTCTAGCGGATATATCGGGGTTGTCATTAAAACAGGGTATCAGACAGGCCACCAATGCACTAAGGTTACTATGCAGTGTTGTCGGGCTCAAATGTTCCACAAGGTGTTTCATGGTAACGCATCCTTCCAGTTGCAAGGAACATGTATGTAGAGCGGATTTGATTGTGGGAAGCACTTTAGGCAAAAACACATCCATGTTACCCTGAAGCATTTCAAGCAACCTGGTGATACAACGCAAGGCGTGCTTTCGGTCATTTCCAGGTCTAAACTTATCCTGGACGCATTCCGACAGTACGCTCATCATATACATAAATTCGTCGCGAACAAGCTTCAATACGAGGTTGCTGTTCTGCATGTCATATTCAACATTTGTCTCGAGGTTGATACTATCTTCGTTATCTTCTTGAAACTTGTACTTCGCAAGTACATAAAGAATACGCGCAGTAGTGGGCACTACCACGCAGTTCTCGTCCACCAATTTGAAAACGAAATGTGCCAAAATTGTTTTTCTGGACAATTCAAAAAACATCTTGAGGCGCATATCCACCAGTTTCATGATACGCTCCCATAACTTAGCACCAGATGCACTATCCACTAACATGGCCATGATATCTACTACCCATGACTTGTAATGCTCAACTATCATGGTCTTCATCAAAGCGGATGCTTCCTTCTCGGTATCGTGTCGGTACAGTAACTTTGCGACGTTTACAATCACTGGTAGATTCTCTTCATCTCGCAGTAATTGAGGCAAAACATACTTCAATGCATTAACCACAAACAATGTTGTGAATTCACTTTCGGTTTTGACAAATACGTGAGTCGCAACGATTTCTTCCTTCGGGCCTGTGGTTTGAACAACATCGATCTCGAGCAAGCCAAACAGAAACTCCATCAAAGGTTGTTCAGTGCTCAAAGTACCCGAAAACAAAAACGAAAACAGTTGGGGAAATAAATCCCTTCCAACAGATATGACGAGTTCATAAACTGAATGAACCTCTTTTTCAAAACCATGCGACTTCGCCATACGCCGTAGCTGTTTCTGAATCAACAAAATTAATTGTTCTGTCTCGGTAGTTTTACCATCATTCAGCACTTTGAAATATTGCCGTGTCAACGAGATGAACGACCAGCAAAGTAGATTGGATCCCGTGAAATGACCTTCAGCCAAGTCGGCAGTACATCCAACAGATCCAATGGCATCTAATAAACTCTTGTGCAGCGAAAGATTCGGTGAACCCGTATTCAACAACGCGTTCAGTCGCTTCATAAATTCGGTAAGGTTCTTTGTATCTTCTTCGTGGGCAAACATCACTCTTAGAAGCTGAGAGGTGAAAGCACTACTACTGCTTGTGGTTCGGAACTCACGGCCCCCGCCACTATCCTCCACAAAAATAGAGATTTCCCTCGCAACTACATTACGAAGAGGCTCTTTGGAACTTAGCAACAGGTCCATTATGGCTAAGAAAATACTGCGGTAGCTTGAATCGAACGAGAACGCTCCGGTGTGTACAATCATGCGAAGTATTTCGATACAGGACCGCAGAAGTTCGACTCTACTAGCTACCGCCACATCATCGTTAAACATGATTGCATTCTTCTGGAGAAAGAGTAACGCAAACCATGTATCCCAAACATTTTTAATACCCGGTAACAAACCAGCCAAGAGAGTACCTGGGGGCATCACATGGCACCAACAGTGACAAACTTCCATTTCAGTATCGGATTTTAAATGTAGAACCGAAATACGCCATGCCAGTCTAGATAAAGGAGAGATTAAATGTTGCTTGTCGTAATTTACATCAATGGCAGTTTCAAGCCACGGTTGAAGTTTGCCCAAAACTTCTCTACAAAGAAATCTGGCTTTGGACAGAGCCATATCGTTCGCTTGCGAAGGTTGACTTGCTAGAGACGACTCATTCATGACTTGCTGACATAAACAAAATTGGATGTTGAGGGATTGTAAGAACCCTGGTAGTTGAGCCAAGACGCGAGCTATCACTCCACCATTCATCCATCCTGCTCTGATGATTTTAATAGCCAGCATGTCCAAGTCATCGTGATCTCTTGGAATGCAACTAGCAACCACGATACATCGGTCTTCCAAGGGCAATTGAAGGGAATGAAAGTATGCGTCATCACCTGCAACTACCGCTTCATCAGGATTTTGCTCGCTAAATCTGATTTCAACCAACGATTTCGAAGCCTTTACTTTGGCACTAGTCACAACCCCAAGTATTTCTTCCAAGTAAGAGGACATTAAATCAAACACTAGCTTTCTTATTTCATAATTCTCTCCACATATCACCGATATGTATTCAATCCCAATGCATATATCCAGCACCAGTTCCAGTACGCTATTGTTCAAAATATGTTCATGCACCCAATGAAGCAGCATCGACGACGGCACATACTTCAAGCATGCACAAGATTGAACCAATATGTTGGTACATAATATATTATTTCCTGGATCATCAACGATGAATCCGCCTAAAATAGAGCTGAGAGCCCTCGAAGGACTCGAGGCATCCCCGATTTTACTTTCAAAATCACCAATAGGAACACATCTACTAACTATATGTCCAATAAATGGATGAAGATCTCTATTGCTCAGCCAAACAGGTTGGACAAACAGTTTCAGTTTGCCACGCAACCTTGCCGGATCAGGTTCACTAGCGAAAACGTTGCCCATCGCACTAAGAAGTCTAGGAGTTACTTTAGAGGCTCTCGCAGCATGCGAGCTTAAGAACACTGAAGCTGCTCTCCACAGTTGAATTTTTATACTCGGGTCGCTCATTTGGAGGATCGCTGCAGCCGTATTAGCCGCTTTGTCTGTAAGATTACCGACTAAACATGACCGAGTAGCAGCAATATAAAGAGAGCGCTGGAATGTCTGGGAAACCAATGAAGGAGAACCGATGAGCAGTGTTTCCGTGGCAACCATCGCAGCTTCCACCACAACCGGTTGTGGTTTACCCAACAAGCATTCACAAGAGTTAACCAGCGAAATAAATGGTCTGGTGGAAGCGACCATAAGATAAGATCGTTTAGGTATCTGAACAGCTAGCAACAAAGCCACGATCATAGTATTCTCTTTTGCGATATCGACTTTGATGGATTCATTGGATTTGTTCCCTAGTGGACTGAATGACAGCATCAAGCAGCCTCCGCTCGTGCATTTACTGCATTTATCTATTAGACGTACGGAATTCTCTAAAATATCTATCTTCAATTGCGGATCAAGAATGCTCACTAATCTAGATATGGTGTTCAATAATATTTCACCGCCTGGTGAATTGGACACAACATAGTCCTCCTGGGCAAATAGCATCCTTATCATGTTAATAAGAGGCTTCTTCACAGTTTCAACTTCTCCGTAGTCAAAAACTGCCGCTGCCAAAGGACAGAAGGATCCTTCTAGTAAAAGGCCGACTAACTTCAGACAACCGAACACTTGATCGCGGTCCATAGTATCCACATAGTTGAAGAAGACAGCTACGAAGCTCTTTAGTCGCCCTAAAACCAATTTGCACTTGCTCTCATCTACGCCTTGGACACTTTGGTGACTGTGTCGGTGCGATTCTATCTCTACGGTCAATGCCAGATGTGCAGGACCATTCTCCATACTACCAAAAATGATTTTTCCCCAACAAAGATGATTTGAATTTTTTTTACTCGCAAATTAGTAGAATGGAATTGGACTTCGACGATGAAGCAAGGAAGTTGTTTGAGGTTCTTCATTTATTGCCAGATGCACAACGAAAAATGTATAATGCTCTTGGTAAGTCCTTTACAATTATTTCGAATGGATATTCTTATGAATGCAAAGACGCTGTTTACAAGCACCAGGAGACTGGAGCTTGTCTATACATTGGAAATGAAAATAGTTCAAAGGATAGAGAGACTCTGGCATACAAAGGCATTGCCCGGATAATTAATTGCACAGAAACAATTCCTTTATATATGGAGAATGAAATTGTGTGCTCCCGATTCCATATCAGCAACTGGATGAGAGAGCTAGGAAGAAATCCCTCCACGGAAACCTTGATAGCCTATTTTCAAACTGCTTTCCTTGAGATCGACAGTGCCCTGGAAACGGGTGACAGTGTACTGGTTCATTGTCTTGCGGGGGCCCATCGCGCCGGAACGTTTGGGGTTTGCTACGTGTTGTATAAGAATCCTGAATTGAATTTTGTCCAGGTGCTGGCGATCTTGAAGACCATTAGGCCCATAATTAATCCAATTAGTCTCTTGAAAGAGCTTGCGCTGATGTATGATAAATCTCTTAAAGCATAACTATAAATATAAAAGGAGCACAAGGACTGATATGTATGTGCAAGTTGTCACTAGTCTTCAATCTTCCACAATGATACGAGATAGTTACTGAGTTGGTGGACATCTCCTCGAAGGGCTTTTGTTTGGGATACTTTAATTTCTTGTTGTAGCTTCAATGTGTTTTTTTGTATAACTTTTAAATCCTTCGACAATTGAATTCGCTGTTTCTTGTCGTCCCCAATGAGTTTTCGTCTTGTAACTTCGGCTGCGACTGCAATATCGTCATATGTTTCATTAACATCTGCATGTTGAGAACATATGTAATTTCGGTGACTATGTGTCACATTCAACGACAGCTTCATAGAACCTCGAATGTTGTATTTTTTGAAAATATGTTCGATTAGCGGACAATTTTCGATCTTCTTTTGTTTTGCTACAAGAACTGGCCTCGCATATGCAGCCATGCTTTCCTTCTTCTTTCCTGTCTGTAAATTAGGTAGCATCAAAGACTCTTGCTTGTCAAGGTCCACCATATCTGTCAGACTTGCCCGCTTCGTGTATTTTAGTTGAGAATAATTGACGGGGGCTATAACTGACTTGGTGAATTCTCCTTGAATCCAAATAGCTATCTTTTCTAGTATATCTAAGTTAAAACGCTGATCGTATTTCATTTTTGATCCTGGAAACGCAACAAGTAGGCACTGAGTGATGCTCTGAGCCAAAGCATCCGGGTATAAATTCATAAAACTGTCTCTTGATTTTGGAGGCAATTGCATAAGCATCACATAAAAGTGTTCCGCAATGTGATCGAAGAGTATCTGCTTCTTATTGTTCACTATCTCAAAGTCGGCTTTTGAGGTTCTGAATTGGTCCAAGAAAATCCACCAAAATGCTCCTTGAAGAACCATAAGTGATTCCTTGCGACAAAATAGTTTTCTCCATGATGACCTGCTTTTACCAGAAGAGAAATTAAAATCTGCTGCAATATTTTCTGTGATGATTTCTGGATCGACTCTTGGAGGCAACTTTGGCGGCGGAACCAGATCATCCATGGCCTCTATCCACCCATCAACAGCACATTTTTGATCTACTTTCACATTCTTGGCAGAAGTATATTGTTGTTGTGCCGCCCCTTCTTTTGTCTGTGTCAAGAACGTACCCTCGTTCATAGTCAAAGAATTATCCGTTTCCGCGCCCTGATCTTTTTTAGAACATAAGTGTCTACATGTACCTATAAAATAGTGTCTACACTTTACGACTACCATTCATCATTCACGATAGCATCTCATGTCGTCATTACTCTTTGAATCATTCAGAACAATTGGAATAGTCTGCGATGATGTCCCTTTTGCATTGAATCAACTCGGCAAAGAAACATTTGTCACCGTAAGCATCGGTAGTGGGTTTATGGTGTACAACATCGACAAGTTGGTGGTGAGATTAGTTTCCAGGCCGGTTGTACATTCCAGCATCACATCGTTGACAAGCGGAGGGAAAGACGTGACGTTTTGTGCTAGCGGATCGTCGATATACATGTTCAAGCGATCGAAAGTACATAAGAAAGTGCTGGATGGCGGATACGGCACCATCTATTCGGTGATTTCGTTCGGAAAGTCTGTTCTTGCAACCACAGCTACCAGCTTTCTTGCTATTGACGGCAGCCAAGTATCGGAATTCAAACTAGGAAAGAAATCAGTTGTTTTCGCTCCCTCTTGTATGACTCACCCTCACACATATCTCAACAAGGTACTAGTTGGTAGTGCTCAAGGACCTTTAGAATTATGGAACATCCGTTCTAAAAAATGCGTTTATCGATTTGAGGGATTTGGATCTGCTGTATTGTGTATTGAACAAACACCAGCAGTGGATGTGGTTGCAGTGGGATTGGCTGATGGCCGTATAGTACTTCACAACATTCGTTTGGATGCTACTTTAATGCATTTCAAACATTCAAGTGGCTCAGTAACTTCTATTAGTTTCCGCACTGATGCAGGACGGTCTACTGCTAGTTCGTTTTCTATGATGGTCAGTGGCAGTTCAACAGGAGAGATTGCCATTTGGGATTTGGATGAAAAGAGAATGGTGTCTTGTGTTCGCGACGCCCATGATGGATCCGTTACCAAGTTGCAATTCGTTCCATCCGAACCTATATTAATATCTGCTGGAGTTGATAATTCTCTCAAGGTATTTATATTCGATAATGAAGATGGCAGTGCTCGATTATTGCGATGTCGACAAGGTCATAAGGAACCTCCATCAAGAATTCGGTACTTTGGAGGTGATTCAGTGTCTACACTTGGTTCTGGTGCTGATGCATCGTGTTGTCAGATTCTATCTGCAGGCCGTGATAGGGCTTTTCGAGTATTCCATACTGCTCGTGATCAGCAGAACCGTGAACTTTCTCAAGGTCCTTTAGCTAAGAAATCGCGAGTCCTCGACATCAAAGTAGAACAGATAAAATTACCTGCTATTGTAGATTTCGCATGTGCTGAAGCTAGAAAGAAGGACTGGTGCAATGTGTTGTCAGCCCATGCTGGTGAGTCAGGAGTGTTCACATGGCAACTGGAAAAACGTGTGATTGGTAAACAAGTACTCAGACCTGACGGTGGCGACACTGGACTGAATTTGAAAAAATTAAACACTGATAGAGTTTCACTCAAAGCTGGTAAATTTCCAGCCGCTTTGTGCGTAGCTATCAGCATATGCGGGAACTTTGGTTTAGTTGGAAGTGCCGATGGTTCTATACATAAATACAACATGCAATCGGGTATTTCTAGAGGTAGTTTCCCTCCTTCAAATGACAATAAACGAGTCAAAAGGCGCAAAATGGATCCATCAAGTGTGGAATTGCTCATGGTCGATTTTGAAAAACAAGCTCTTCCTCAAGTTGCTGTCACTGATAAGCATTCAGGTCCGATTAACGGCGTGGCTGTTGACTCGTTGAATAGTACCGTAGTGAGTGCAAGTTATGATGGTACAGTTAGGTTCTGGGGATTTGTTTCCCAGCGTTTGGAAAAGGTGGTTGAGCTTGGATCTCCAGTATCCCAAATGGTTATTAACAGAGACGCAGGGATCTTTGCAGTGGCTTGTGATGATTTCTCCGTGCATGTGTTTGATCTTTCTGCGAGAAACGTGATCCGTAGATTCAAAGGTCATCGAGCCCGTATTACTGACATGGCATTCAGTAACGATGCTAGATGGCTAGCCACGGCAAGCGCTGATACTAGTATGAGGGTGTGGGACCTACCCACTGCACGATGTGTAGATTGGTTACAGTTTCCTACTGCTGTGACGGGGCTTTCCTTTTCACCAACTGGTGAATTCTTGGCTACTAGTTTCGCCGATAGTGTAGGGATTTCTTTATGGGCTAATAAATCCTATTTTGGCGTAGCTGTTGCTGACGTTATTGCCACTAAACCCAAGTTTATGAAGGTACCGGCTCCAATCAAGGGGAACTCAGCGTCGTTCGTTGATAACAGCAACGAGGAAGATGACAATGTCACCTCGGATGAAGATGCTTCAGAGGAAGATGAGGAGACGATTACAGATTCATTTATTCCATCTGCATCTTCTGAAGGACTTGTAGGATTTTCAGGTACTCCTTCATCTAAATGGTACACACTTGCTCACCTAGAACTTATTAAGGAGAGAAACAAGCCAATCGAACCTCCGAAGAAACCTGAACAAGCGCCTTTCTTCCTTCCAAGTACAAAGTCAGTAAACCCTGTGTTTAAAACTCCAGTAACCATAGAAGCCCCAGTACTGAATGGCACAGGTGAATGGATTGATGACGATGAGGAGGAAGACAGTACCGAAAATGAACCTGAGTCAAGAATCAACAAAACTGCAGGGTTCGCTCGACATCGCACTGAGTTGTTCAGATTTTTGGAACTGTCACATGCAGAGTTTGCCGCCAATTTGAAAGCCAATCTATTTGCAGATGTCGTGGACTATTTGAATAGCCTTAGTCCATCAGCTATTGATTTTGAATTGAGATCTTGTACATTAGGACCCGAAGATGACGACGGTTGCCATCTTTTGGGACTTTTGTTCGATTGGCTCTCCTATGAGCTACAAATGAAAAAGAACTTTGAATTGGTCCAAGCCATTATTAGTCGAATTATAGAACTGCATTCGGATACCATTGTTGCAAGAGTAGAACTTGATACTATGCTTCAAAGTGTCCTGGAATATCACAAGCAGTCATGGAAGCACTTGCAAGGGCTCATTCATCACAATCTTTGTCTGCTATCGTTCTTTGCACATCAAGTTTAATAATAGTATATTTAGATAATCATAAAGTGCGTGTCGACTCGAATTTTGAATGGATTTTCGAGGACAAAAAAAAGCGTTACATGGTTGTCACGGAGGATCGAGAATATCACCTTGCTGATCTTACAAATGGAGACGAGTTAACAAAAGCTATGGAGTTAGCAGCGCTTCATCCAAATGCATCCTCTGGCAAAGTAATCAGGTTTCTTAGAGGTGAGTGCTTTGATTTTCACCCTCCCTCATCTATTTTTGATTCTAATCTTGGATGAAAGCTCGAAAAGGGAATATTAAAGCGGCTTCTGAAATGTTAGGAACTCATTTGGAGTGGCATCGAAAATCTACTACATTCGAGATGACAGACGAAATCGTCAACGAGGTTAAAAAATCGAAGTATGCATTTCACAAGAGTGATAGCGAAGGTAGACCGGTGGTGTTATGCAGAGTCTCTTTGATGGGTAAACACACCTACGATTCTTTAGATATCGTTGAAAAAGCCATGATAACACTCGCAGAACACATGGATAAAGTGCTGGGCTCATTAGAAAAGATTGTGGTTTTATTTTCACGTTTGAACCACAAGAAGGAGAATACTGATTTGGATTGGATCAAAATGTCAGGGAGTTTATTTAATACTCATTACGTAAGTTATCCTTCGTTTTATTAAATTAGAAATCGCTTTTTAATTAGTACGACCAGCCTGAGAGACTTGAAAAAGCCATTGTTGCACCTGTGAATTTGTTTTTCAGAGGAATTTGGAATGTTGCTCAATACTTTTTCGATGCTGATACTCGCTCAAAAGTCATTTTGGCACCAGATGTCAAAACATTTAAAGACCATGTTGCAGAAGAGAATTTAAGCCTGGAATTGGGAGGGTCTGACAAAGATCCTATTAGTGTTGATGACCTTGTACCCAGCAACTATGTTAAATAATAATTTTTCTGGTTTATTTGTTTTCTTTTTAAATGATAAGAAGAAAATTTAAAAAACATGGAGTCACACTACATCTTTCTTCATTTGTTTTGAAGTTCTTCTTTTGTTCCAGAGGCGGAATGATAGTATTAAGGTAAACCTTAGACGTCCTTATGTCTACATGAATCTGGATTTTAGGTGTGTAATTCAAACCAAACCAAAGGTTGAAGTAAATCAAAAACTCCAAACTCAAATAAGCTACTATGGAACCTGTAGACACATTGTGTATGGCATGCACTGACACCAGATGCGACTTCAAACCGATGAAGTTACAACGTCGTCCCGTCGGAGACTTTGACGTTTTGATCGACATGAAGTATTGCGGAGTGTGCCATTCGGACTTATCAACTGCTGCTGGACATGCTGAACAATTGGGGCGATGCAAATATCCTTGTGTACCCGGGCATGAATTGGCAGGTGTGTGCACGCAAGTTGGTTCGAAAGTTACTAAAGTGAAAATTGGTCAACAGGTTGGAGTAGGCTGCATGGTAGATTCCTGCATGAATTGTCCCGCATGTCGCCGAGGGGAAGAGCAAGAATGCAGTAAGAAAGTCATGACATATAACGGTAGGGACAACGGCAGTGGAAGAGCGGCATCTCCGGTGGGCTGGACCCTTGGAGGCTACACTACGAAGATGGTGGTCAATGAGGACTTTGCTGTGATTATCCCCAATGATTATCCTTTGGAGTACGCAGGGCCTGTAATGTGCGCAGGAATCACAATGTATGATCCTATGGTGAAGCAGCACATCAAAGCGGGGTAAGTTTTGAATATATTTTGACTTGGACCAAATACTTACATGGTGTAGCGATAAAATTGGAATAGTGGGACTTGGCGGTTTGGGGCAAATGGGTGTGAAGATTGCAAAGGCACTTGGTTGTGAAGTGACTGTCATATCACGAGGCCCAGGCAAGGAAAAATTTGCCAAGGAATGTGGTGCTGATTGTTTCGTGGTGAGTTCTTCGCGCGAACAAATGAAAGAGAGTGCGAATACGCTTGATTTGATTCTGAACACGATTCCAGTTTATCACAACTACGTCCAATACAATTCTCTATTGAAGCGTAAGGGTGGAAGACAAGTTCTGTTGGGCTTGCACAAGGGCATAGCGGCTGCTATGTTGGTAAATGCTGTCACTTGCAATAAATCAAGATTGCTTCATAGTGGCATTGGTGGCGTGAAAGCAACGCAAGAAGTCATGAATCTGTGTGCGGAGCATAAGATATACCCAGAGATCAAGATTGTTCCTGCCCATGATTTAAATAACGTGTTTGAACTTCTCGATGGGTCCAATGACGAAGGTGTACGATACGTTCTTGACATTGAGAACACCCTCAATGAAGACACGGAAGGCAAGTGTGTCGCCCCTCCTCCAAATTTGGCACCTGTTAGTTCAGGCGTCATTACTCCAGTGGGTGCTGCGAAGGAATTTTTCTGGTTGTTTTTTACTGGAAAGTGGCTTTAGTTTTGGATTGAATGATATAGAAGCGATACAGCATATAAATTGTAAAAGTATCTTTTTAAAAAACTACAAACATTGACTACTTCAAAAAGAGTATCTTATTCGAAATTCTTATAATAGCTTAATGTCGATTTTATGAACTATATCAGTTTCGATGCCAAGTTCTTCGCACAATTTCTCCTTCTTGGTTGACTTGGCCATGGATTCCATCATGTCGTCGATAACATCATTTACATTAATCCTCCTTTCTCTCCAAACAGTTTTGAAAAACAGAAATTCAGCCTTGAGCTGGTCTAATGGTTTTGACGAACCGCCATTGATATTTCCTGTGGAATTCTCCTTGTTAGCTTCTTTCGAAACTCTGTGCTCGTGCAACTTGGCAGTCAACAATGTAAGATTTGAAGATAAATAATCATCGCAAGGCAATTTCTTAATGAGTTCAACTTCACGAGTGAGTTCATCCACTTGATCGCTTAAGGCACTCGCCGAACACTTTGCTGCCTCTAGTTCCTTGATCGGAGGGTTCGAAATGTCCCCAAAAACATCTTGGTTCAACCACACAACCTTTTTGTCGTTTTGTTTCACCAGTTCCAAATCAACTAATTTTTCAAGCGATGTGTTGATCTGACCTCTGTTAAGGTCTTGCAGTGATCGATCCAAATCAGTGATTCCGAAAGGACGGTTCTTAGTTTTGAGAAAATTGAAAACAGTTTTTGAATTTCGATCTAGAGATGGAATGACCATTCCACCAGTTCTATTTGCAAGATCCTTAATCGTCACAGTTTCCTCTTCTTCCATTTCCTCGTTTCCTTCCTCTTCCTCGTCATCTCTTTCAACATCATCTTGCTCGACTTCAGAATCGGACTCTACACTTGCAACGTAATCAACCATCTCAACGTCTTTGATGGGACTGTGGCGTAAAGGATTTCTGCTCCCCATAGATTTAACAGGAGTAGGGATATCCAAAATTTCTTCCTCATCGTCTTTTGCTGCGATGGTCAATTCGGTGGACATATCAAGAACTTTTTTATTTCCAGATTCTTTGGAAGATTGTGAGGAACGCTTACCTTCCGGTTCTGCTTTCAAAGGAGATTCGATTTTGGGCTTCTTGGTCTCGACAGGAAGTACCTGGAACGAAGAACGCTTCTTGCGTGGTGCTTCAAAGTCATCATCCTCCTCGCTCGCTTCCTCCTCGCTCTCTTCGCTCCCTTCTTCTTCACTCTCTTCTTCTTCACTGTGACTGACAATGTACTTGGATTCATCCTCTTCATCGTCCAGAAGCGGTGCACTTATACTTAACTGGCTTAACTGTGAGTCGGCCATGATTCAATTCACTTCTTGTCTCTCTAAAATTTATTCAAATACGGCCCCAATGAGGGGACCGTTCCGACTTATAGTCATTTTGTGTCGCACGGAATTTTCATGGAGTTCAATCAACAACGACGTTTTCTCACTTACGATTATACTATAATTTCCAAATCGATTTATTAAGTGAATGATGATGGAGCATGATTTGTTCGTTAATGGACTTCCTCTTGCAGTATCGTTGCTCAATTTACTTGTTATATTTGGCGCTGGAGTATTGGCAAGTGCAGCTGGTGTGGGAGGGGGGGCAGTATACACGCCATTATATATTTTACTGTTTGGTTTATTATACGAAGCTGTTCCACTCAGTAAAGCTGCCGTATGCGGAGCATCGATGGCTTTTCTTACACTCACGTTTCTCAAACCCACACCAGGGCATCACAGATACAAATTTGCGTATGATGTAATTATGGTTATGGAACCAGCTACTTTATTGGGAACAGTGTTTGGTGTGATAGTTTCTCGTGGGTGCCCTTACTGGCTTATTAGCACAATAATGACTTCACTGCTTTCATTCAGCACTTACAAAACATTCCGAAAAGCGAAATCCTTGGCGAAAGAAGAAGTTGAAGATTCCAATAGTGACAATATCGAGTTATTAATGATCGTGCGGAGTTCAGAACAAGACTCCAATACTATATTGCTTGAAAATAATCCGTTCATTGGTGTTCGATGTTTTGTTGGGGTGGGATTTTGCTTTGTATTTGTGCTGATAACAGCATCTCTTGAGCATCGTATTAGACACACACATTGTAGATCGCTGGTATATTGGACGTTAATTCTTTCCAACGTCATTGTTTGTGGAGCTGTCACGTACTGGAATGCTCGATACTTGGTGAATCACAGCCTTGTTTTGAAAAGCCATTTTGCACTCAAATGGGATTCCCAAGCTGCATTGCGATATTCACTTTTATGTCTGGTTGCAGGGTTCTTATCGGCTTTATGTGGTATTGGTGGCAGTACCATTAAAGGACCACTTTTATTAGAAATGGGATTGCACCCTATTTTAGCAAAATCTACTTCGCAACTGATGCTGGTTTCAACTGTTTCTAGTTCAGCTATTCAATTTTATATATCAGGTTTTATACCACCGCAATACGGCTTGGTATTTTTTATGCTAGGTATTTGCAGCGGAGTAGTTGGACATTATTTGGTGGAGCGAATGGTTCGTCGTCCAAGTACCCTGGTGTTCTTACTTGGATGTTACATCGCATTTGCAACTGTTAGTATGACGATTATTGGAATAATGAACGCATCGAATGTCAAATCGTATGGTTTTATGAACATATGTTCTATGAATTCAAATTCAACTCAAACTGCGGATGCCTCAATATTAGGGTAAAGTTCAAATAGAAATTTGTTATGTTTGTCCAATATATTTTTGGGATCCAGTTTGGATTAAAAAAACTCGATTTCAAATATCTCGAATTCGGAAGTATCACAATTTGAAGTAGTGCGGCGACAACATAACTATTTATTATAAATTTACATGCGTTTGAATCCATGATTGCCACATATGTACAGGGATCCTCTGAGCCTCCAATCTACGATAGAGCAAATGGATATCCTCATTGCTAATGCCAATAATGCACGAGTCCAGATTTCCTTTCATGCTTTGTTTTCGCAAGTAATCGGTCATCACTTGCGCGTGGAAATGTCTAAATGGAAAGTCGGAAACTCCTGAGTCCAAAAACAGACCAGGAGGAACTATCTCAGAGGTAGATATGTCGAAAACACGTTCTAATTTAAATACAAATGGAGACAGATCCAAATAATTTCCATTGTAAAAAGCATCGCCAGCTTTAACATGGTGACAACCTCCGAACACAATCACATCCCCTTCTCTTACTTTCGAAAATTTGATTCGAACTCCGTTAACAAGAACTCCTCCATCAGAAATATCTCTAACTGTCCATGAATTCCATTTATCAGAGAAACAAATCTCGGCGTGTTTTTTAGCAACCAAAGGGCTATTTTTCAATTGGACAAAGTGTGTTTGAGATTTGGCAATCCATTCGCTTTGCTTACTTGCGGACAAATTCTTCTTTCCGACAATATTGTGTTTTTGCAAAGTCGAATGCAAGTATATTACCGCAGGGAGATCTTCTATCGGCTTGACTTCTGGATGAGAAAGCGCGGTTAACCTCCAAGCGTGATTGTAAACTTTTTCCAGTTTTTCAACGGACGCTTGACTTGTATTCATATTACCATTTACGACCAATTCCGAATCCATTGTTTTTCCTTTTCTTAAATCTAGCCGTGGTGATGTTCGTTGAGTATCATCAATAGATTTTCTATTTTTAGAAAACTTGAAGCTGAATTTGGACAACCAATTCGTTTTACTTGTTTCTATTTTTGTTTTGTGGAGCGAAGTTCTCTGTTTTGTTGGAGGTTTCATATTGACGTGCCACGTATTAGAGGTTGAATCAAAGAACCATGTTTCACTAGCAGTGTTTACCGGGAGGCTTGCGAACAAATTCAGCGCCTCTTTTTCGAGTTCCTCTGGATTTTCATTGCCATGATAATGCTGAAGAATGGCCAATGATGTCAGACACCTGCCAACGCGGTTTCTATAAAACAGCACAGATTCAACTTCTGTGAAACTAGTGGCATTTTCGAGTAAATTGGTTTTCAATTCCACGAGGAGAAATTCTCGGTAGATTTCCATCGCTTGCAACAAATACGTTTCAATTTTCACAAATTGGGTCTCCTGCTGTTCCTTTAAACGACACCTCATTATGTTTCCTAATGTGAAATATGAATCAGCAAGTTGCAAGCGATGCTGCTGGTTTGGTCGTGCTTGTTCTAACTCCATTGCCAGCCGAACTACTTCCTCTGCCCGCGATTGGGAGTCGGCCAGTTTGCCTCTCAATCGAAAATCCCTGCATGTTTCACGATGCACCTCTTGCAACTGCTGAGACAGAGTTTCGAATTCAATATCATTGGAGTTGGTGTTCGAAAGTCTTCTTTCAAGTTGCACGATATCCATCATATCCAAAAAACGTTTTTCCTTGTTGAGAACAAAAGAGAGTCAGCCGATGGGGGATGATGGTGAGTGGTGGTTACCAGCAATTTGCTTGGAAGAATCGAATTCGAAATCCAAGAAAAGTAACCCTTTTGCAGCTGTCTCCGACGAGAGGTTTGATAAATTCAGGACTGCATCTCCCATCAAGCGAGATGGAAACGAGAGTTTTGAAAGTGAACTAGACCTAAGGCGGTTGAAGAGGTTGAAGAGTATTGACTTGCCGATGGATCTGGCAAAACAGCTGGTGCACTCCGTCAGCCTTCCTGGAGTTTCAAAATCTAAACAGTATGGCTTCATAGATAGCATTCCTCCGTCCGAATTCGAGTGGGGTGTGTGTTCCTCCCAGGGTCCAAGAACGTGATTTTGAATTGATTGTTTGAAATGGAAACTTATTAATAAATTCCATCATTAGGCAAATGGAAGATCGATTTTGTATAGTGGGGCAACTGGAGGACAACGTATGCTCCTATTTTGCTGTGTTTGATGGGCATGGAGGCAGCAGTGCGGCTTCTTATTGCGCACACAATATACATAAACTCTACACGGAGTTCAAGCATAGTGGTCCGGATGTCACCGACCAAGAGGCCATCCGACTGGCGTTCGCTGAAGCTGATATGAGGTGGGCCTCAGATCACAAGGGGAAGGACTCGTTAATTGGTACTACTGCCACGGTCGTACTGCTGTACCCTGATCGATGTGTCGTTGCCAATACTGGTGATTCACGTGCGTTTTTAATGTGTCGGCATAGAGATTCCATACTAGAGC